>Ga0172369_10000241_pt1 | contig 79654 bp, 79 predicted proteins | sample LakKiv25m_FD_114539 | JGI IMG/M metagenome (GOLD analysis project Ga0172369, IMG submission 114539) | Freshwater microbial communities from Kabuno Bay, South-Kivu, Congo - kab_022012_11.25m | ecosystem: Environmental > Aquatic > Freshwater > Lake | place: Democratic Republic of the Congo... | reverse complement strand
GCTAGGACAGTTCTGACACTCAGTGGACGAAAGCGTGGGGAGCGAATGGGATTAGATACCCCAGTAGTCCACGCCGTAAACGATGGATACTAAGCATTGGCAGTATCGACCCTGCCAGCGCTGTTATTTTAAGGTAACCCGTTAAGTATCCCGCCTGGGGAGTACGAGCGCAAGCTTAAAACTCAAAGGAATAGACGGGGACCCGCACAAGCGGTGGAGCATGTGGTTTAATTCGATGGTAAGCGAGGAACCTCACCAAGGCTTGACATCTAGCTGCAGATCCTGGAAACAGGAAGTCCTTCGAGGGTGCTAGACAGATGCTGCATGGTTGTCGTCAGCTCGTGCTGTGAAGTGTACCGTTAAGTCGGGTAACGAGCGCAACCCTGATCCCATGTTTTACATGTCATGGGAGACTGCCCGTTTTAAATGGGAGGAAGGTGGGATGACGTCAAATCAGCATGGTTCTTACGCCTTGGGCAACACACGCGCTACAATGGGGAGCACAGAGGGATGCCAAACCGCAAGGTGGAGCCAATCCCTAAAAACTCTTCTCAGTTCGGATTGAGGTCTGCAATTCGACCTCATGAAGCTGGAATCGCTAGTAATCGTGGATCAGAACGCCACGGTGAATACGTTCTCGGGTCTTGTACTCACAATATCTGCGCCGGGCAGATTAATTCGCCAAACGGTTAAAATCCGTTCCTCCTTTGTCTATAAGGAGCGTAGTCGAAAGATAGTCGGGGGCCGCGAGGCCGCCGGCGGAAGGATCTGGAGACAAACAACAGCCTGAAGATATAAAACGAAGAATCGACCTTTGGATAGGGTGGTGAGCAAAGGGAAGATTCATAACCAATTCGTTTCAGGATGCTGGGCAAGGCAAATTAATTGACCCCGGGAGATCTGATGTTGGTGGTTTCAGTAAATTTAATTTACTGATATAATTAAACTAACGCCGCGTCAGAAGTCAGCTGATTCATAGTATCCGCCATCCGGCGGAAAAGGAATCACTCTAAAATTATGTTAAGTGCCGAATATATCACCGGATTAGTCGATGGTGAAGGCAGTTTTACTGTCTACGTCAATGACGGTCAAGCAAGCGAACGTAAAAGGCGGGCCCGAATCGAGCCTAAATTTTACATTAAACTGGTAGAGGACGATAAAAGCATTCTTTACCAGTTAAGGCGGTACTTTGGTTGCGGCAATGTTTACTTTCAAAAAGATAAACGCCAAAACCACAAAAACTGTTTTCGCTACGAAGTAACCAAAAGGGAAGACTTACACAAGATTATAGTCCCTTTCTTCAAGGCCAATCCGGTAAAATTCGCGACCAAACAGAAAGATTTCCAAATTTTCTGCAAAATAATGGCCGCCATAAATAATAAACAGCATTTAACATCGTCTGGTTTAGCTAATTTATACCGGCTAAAACAGAAAATGCATTAGAGCTCGCTCAGTGCGGGAAAACCGCTCGCTGAGTGGGAACATCAATTCTTAAGTTTATAAGAAGATAATCGCCCGTCACGTCAAGGGAGTTGGTAGTGCCCGAAGGCTCGCTTTTTGCGGGACGAAGGCAAGACTGATGACAGGGACGAAGTCGTAACAAGGCATCCGTAGCGGAAGCTGTGGATGGATCACCTCCTTTCTAGGGAGAAAATTCTTCTTTCCACGTGGAAGAAGAATTTAGTCGCCTCCGACTTGTTCCCCGTTAACGCGGGGAGCAAATGTGCCGGAGTGGCCGCTTCGCGAAAGCGCGGTGGCAAAACCGAATTGGTGCCAATTAGACTCAAAATTCATTTTGATTGTATACAAAAAAAACCTCTAATATTAGAGGTTTTTTTGTATTCAAATGACGCTGTAAATTATTTGACTACCACCGCCGTGCCGTAGCAGAGCACCTCGGTCACGCCGCTCATAAGCTCGGTGGCGTCATAGCGGACGCTGACGATCGCGTTCGCCCCCAATTCCTCGGCGTGTTGGATCATCAGGTTATAAGCATCGGCCCGAGTTCGTTCACATAATGTCGTAAACAGGGAGATGTTCCCGCCCACCAAAGTCTGCAGAGAGCCGCCGATGGCCCCGAAGATAGAACGGGAGCGGACAATGATGCCCTTCACCAGGCCTAAATTCTCAACGATCTTAACGTTGGGCAATTCCAGCGCCGTGGTAACATTTTTGTGATCCATAAATTTAAGATTATTTAATTATCTCACGCCGATTACCCGTCTCACCTTCTCCATCTTTTCATTAGCCATCTCCGCCGCGCGCTTGGCACCGTCGGCTAATATCTTGGCCGCTTCCTTATCGGATAATTTATTATATTTATCTTGGAATTCTTTTAAGAATTTTTCGACCACTTCGGCTAAATCTTTCTTGAACTCGCCATAACCCTTCCCGGCATAATCCTTGACCAAGCGGGGGATCTGGCGGCCGCCGAGCTGGGCGTAAATGGTTAGTAGATTGGCGATGGCCGGTTTATTCGCCGGATCATAAACGATTTCCGTGCCCGAATCGGTCACGGCCCGCACGATCTTTTTCTTGGCGGTTTCAATATCATCCAATAAAGCGACATAACTGTTGGCGTTCTCGTCGCTCTTGCTCATTTTCTTCATCGGGTCGGTCAAGGACATGATACGCGCGCCCTCTTTGCGCACGACCGCCTGCGGAACTTTGAAAATCGGGCCGAATTGGTTATTGAAACGTTTGGCGATATCGCGCGCCAGTTCCACGTGCTGCTTCTGGTCCTCACCGACCGGCACGTTATCGGTATCATACAATAATATATCGGCGGCCATGAGAACGGGGTAATCATATAGGCCGACGCTGACGCTTTCGCTCTTGGCGCCGGCTTTATCCTTGAATTGCGTCATCTTATTCAAGTCGGCGGTATGCAAGCCATAGCAATTGAAGACCCAAGCCAGCTCGGTGTGCGCCGCCACGGCCGATTGCTGGAAAATAATGGTTTTGGCCGGATCAATGCCGGCGGCCAGATAGATTTTAGCTACTTCCAGGATTTTCCGCCTTAACTCTTCCGGATCCTGTTTGACGGTAATGGCGTGATAGTCCACCACGCAAAAAATACAATCATGTCCGGCCTGCATTTCCACCCATTGGGAAATGGCGCCGATATGATTGCCGATGGTCAGATGGCCGCTAGGCTGGATGCCGGAAAAAAGGCTTGATTTCATATGGTTCGCTTATATATATGTATAATTGTAATTTAAGGACCGGTTTTTGGCAAATAAAAAAATCCCCGGAAACCTCCCGGGGATAATGAGTTGGAGCCGAGCTTCCATGGAACAATACGTCTTTTAGCGACGCTGACGAGGAGGCAGGCCCTCTGTTGTTTGGAAACTATCGGCTCCAGTAGCCGCTGACGGGATCGAACCGCCGACCTCCAGAGTTGCAGTCTGGCTCTCTAACCAGCTGAGCTAAGCGGCCATATTATTTAAATAACGATTTAATAGGGCGTGGAGTAAATCTCGCCGCCGGGACCAATCCGAAACAAGAAGTATGCTCCTATATTAGCTCCGGACTGTTATTTGTCAATGTCGCGCTTGGTCTTCCGCCAGCGGGGCTGAGCGCCCAAGACCGCCCTTGAAAAATTAATCTTTTATGGTAGAATAGAACAAAAGGATTAAACTCCTTTTTTTGTTCGCCCGGGCTATAGTATAATGGTAGTACGCGTGCATGGGGTGCATGTAGCCCCGGTTCGATTCCGGGTAGCCCGACCAAACTTTTATCCGCTGAACTTCGAGAGTGCCTAAGAGGCAAACGGGCGTAAAAAATCATTCTCGGGCTTGTAGCTCATCTGGTAGAGCGCCGCATTCGCATTGCGGAGGTAAGGGGTTCGAGTCCCCTCAAGTCCACAACGGGCTGTGGTATAACGGTATTACGCACGCTTCGGGTGCGTGTAATCCGGGTTCAATTCCCGGCAGCCCGACATTTAATCAATCTTCACCCCAAGAGAATTTTTTTATTATTATGATAGATTTCAAGAAAAAGCTGGAGGAGACGGAAAAAACGGACAAACGCTATCAAGAAGACTTTTCCGATATTGAGGCGACGCTGGGCAACAAGAAAAGAAAACGGATCGTCACTTATATAATCGCCATCCTGGTGGTGGCCGCGATCTTTGCCGGCCGAATCTTGATTTCCAGCCAAAGCGGCAGCGGCTGGTTCAGCGGCGGCTTCTTCGGCACCATCAAGCATCTGGTAACCGGCGCCGACCGGCAAATGAAGGGTGAGGATGTGGACCGGGTCAATATCTTGCTGCTCGGCATGGGCGGCGAAGGACATGACGGCCCGTATCTGACCGATACGATGATGATTCTCAGTATAAAACCATCTACTGGCCAAGTGGCCCTCTTATCCTTGCCGCGCGATCTGGTCGCGCCGCAAAGCGGCTGGTTGAAAATAAATTCAATCAACGCCTACGCCGAACAGAAGGCCCCGGGTTCGGGCGGCGAAGCGACCAGCCAGGCGATGAGCGACCTTTTGCAGATACCGATCGATTATTATGTCCGCGTGGATTTCAACGGTTTCGTCAATGTCATCAACCAATTGGGCGGCGTGACGGTCAACGTGGAAAATACGCTTGATGATTACTCTTATCCGATCGGCGGCCAAGAAAATAATCCGAATTACTACGCTCGCTTTGAGCATTTGCATATTGATAAAGGGCTGCAGACTATGGACGGCGCCCTGGCTTTAAAATATATCCGCAGCCGGCACGCCCTCGGCGTGGAGGGTTCGGACTTCGCCCGCTCCCGCCGCCAACAGCTCCTCATGGAGGCGGTTAAAGGGAAATTGCTTTCCCGGCAAACCCTGCTCAACCCGGTGACGGTCGGAAAACTGATCGCCGAATTGAATAAAGACGTGGCCACTAACCTGAGCGTCTGGGAAATGATCCGCTTATGGAACCTGACGAAAAACGTGAGCCATGACCAGATCATCAGCAAGGTCTTAAGCGACGCGCCGGACGGACTCTTGGTCGCCGGTGTGGGCGAGGAAGGCGCTTATATCTTGACGCCTCGGAGTGGCAATTTCAGCGAAATCAGGAGCTTGGCGCAAAACATCTTTAACCTGACGACGCCGCCCACGGCCGCCGAAACGAAAGCTCTGACCCGCCGCTCCAGCTTGATAATCTTGAACGGCACCTTCATCACCGGCCTGGCCAACAAGACCGCCGATAACTTGATGGCGAATCGCTTTGTTATCGCTAAAGTCGGCAACGCCACGGAGAGGAATCGTCTTGACTCCGTAATTTATGATCTGAGCGGCGGCCAGAAAAACCAGGACTTGGCGCTCTTAGAAAAGATCACCAGTGCCCAGCTGGCGACTGATACGCCCGACCTCACTCCTTATTTAAGCGACGCCAGCGGAACGAGTTTCGTTCTTATCCTCGGCACCAGCGCCAATCGAGCGGAATATTAATCAAAAGGAATTATGGATATGGAGTCAGGAGCCAATCTGCCCTTGGTGGTGATTTGTGGACGCACTAATGTCGGCAAATCCACGCTGTTCAATTGCCTGATTGAAAAAAATCAGGCCTTGGTTTCTGATATCGCCGGCACGACCCGGGACAGCAACCTTAACCAGGTCACCTGGAACCATCAGACTTTCACTCTGGTAGATACGGCCGGCCTTTTAGACTGGCGCTCCCTGTCAGGTAAAAAGAACAAGGACAAGGATATTGATTCCCAAACGCAGGCGCAGGCTCGCGCCTATCTGGACCGGGCGGATCTGATCATTTTCTTGACGGACGCCAAGGCTGGATTATTGTCCGAAGACCGGGATTTAGGCGCGGCCCTAAAGAAGAATCTGGCCTATCGCGCCAAGACGATCACCGTCGCCAACAAAGTGGATAATTTCAAATTGGCGGGTGAAGCGGCACCCTTTAATAAATTGGGCTTAGGCGAACCGCGCGTCATTTCCGCCGCCAGCGGTCTGGGGACGGGCGATCTCTTGGATGAAATCGTGATTTATTTGAAAGAACATAAAACGAACGGGCGAAAAGCGGCCGAAACCAAGGATGGCGACGGAATGCCGACCGAAAGCAAACCGATAAACGTCTGCCTGATCGGACGGCCGAACGTGGGCAAATCGTCTCTCTTAAACGCCATCCTGGGCTATGACCGGGTAATCGTCTCTCCCGTGCCGCATACCACCCGCGAACCGCAAAATACGGAAATAATCTATAAGGACCGACTGATAAAACTGGTAGATACGGCCGGCATCTCCCAGCACGGCCAAAAATCCCGCGGCCTGGAGAAACCGGGTATCATTAAATCCTTGAAATCTCTGGACAAAGCCGATATCGCCCTCCTGGTTTTGGATTTAAACGAAGTTTTGGCGCATCAGGACGCTAAATTAGTGCAAGAAATCTTTGACCGCCGAAAAAGCTTGATCATCATCGCCAATAAATGGGATCTAATCCCGGATCGCGACACAAAAAAATGGACCAAGGTCGTTTTTGACAAATTGCCTTTCGCCACCTGGGCCTCATTATTATTCTTATCCGCCAAAACCGGCGAGAAGGTCAATAAGATCTTGGATCTGATTCTCGCCATAGACGAAGGGCGCAAACTGACCCTAAGCGATTCGCAGGCCAACAAATTCCTGATGTACGCCGTCAAAGTCCACCGGCCGTCCCGCGGCAAGGGTCTGAAGATGCCGCATATCTTTGAATTCCGCCAAGTGAAAAGCAATCCGCCCGCCTTCATCTGCCGCATCGGCGCCAACGACGACCTGCATTTCTCCTATACCCGCTTTTTGGAAAACCGCCTGCGGGAAAGATACGGCTTCACGGGCACGCCAATCAATATCCGTATCACCAAAAACAAAAAATCCCACACGACCTATAACCAATAACCATATGATTATCATCGTCGGCCTGGGCAATCCAGGCGAACAATATGAGTATTCACGACATAACGCCGGTTGGCTGGCTTTGGATAATTATTTAGGCGAGGTAAAATGGTCGGAGAACAAGAAGTTCAACGCCCTGACCTATGAGGATGGCGGTTATCTGTTCGTGAAACCGACCACCTTCATGAATAATTCCGGTCAAGCGGTACAAAAAGTCTTGAATTACTATAAACTCCTGCCTAAGAGCTTCGGGCTGCTGGCTAAGAAGGGCGCGGATCTGAGCGCCGATCTCCTGATAGTCCACGATGACTTGGATTTACCCTTCGGCGAATATCGTTTATCCGTTGATTCGGGCAGCGCCGGCCATCGCGGCGTGGAATCCGTCATTAATCATTTGAAAACAAAAAATTTCCGGCGCCTGCGCCTGGGAATAAAAAATGATCTGCTCCGGATACATATTCCGCCGGATAAATTCGTCCTAAGCGCCTTCAGCGGACCGGAAAGAGAAGCGCTCCAAAGATTGACAGAAAAACTTGACCTGAAAAATCTAAAATAAGACATAAAATCCCCCTAAAAAATTTAGGGGGATTTTATTTATCATGGCTTATGGCGCGCCAAAATAAAAGGACGGATTCTTCCGTCCTTCAGACCGAGATGATCGTGGCGATTCTTAATCAATCGGTTCCCAGCCTTTGAAGATCTTGGTCTTAAGGTCTTCAAAGAGAGTCACGGCTCTTTCTACCGAACCGAACTCATCTTTCATCTGTTTCATGGCGATAGCTGAACCGCCCGGAGTACTCGAACTCATAAGCGCCGAGATCTCCTGAAGACGACGATACTGCGCCAGTTCTTCCTTGTCGGGATAATTATCCACGTGCTGTCCGAAGCTCATGTATTTCCCATGTGATTTTCCGTAACATTCCATCTTCTCCATCTTCTTGGTTTTTATTTATGATTATTAACTTAATGTTCAATCAATAATAATATAACAACAAATAATTTATGTCAATAGTAACCGATAAAAATGGCCAATATTACCTAGCTTTCAGTTATTTCTTCAAAATTGGACCAGCAAAATTAAAACGCCTGGAAGTATTTTTTCCAAATATAGCTGCCGCCTTTCATGCCCAAGCATATTATTTAGAACGGGCCGGTCTTGAACCGAGCCTGGCGGCCGAATTCATCCGCTGGCGAAAAACCTTCGATATCAGTCGGACCTTAGCCGAACTAGCGGCCTCCGGTACCAGATTCATCACCTGGCACGATCCGCTTTATCCCGCGCTTTTGGAACAAATCCCTTATCCGCCGCCGGTCTTATTTTATTGGGGCGACTGGCAGCCGGAGCGCGAAATTAAGCCGCGGCGTCTGGCAGTCGTGGGCAGCCGACAGCCGAGCGCTTACGCCGCTAAAGTTATCGGAGAACTTCTGCCGCCCATTATCACGAGCGGCGTAGAGATCATCAGCGGCCTGGCCTTAGGCGTGGACGCGCTCGCCCATCAAGCAACCGTCATGAACAACGGCCGAACGATTGCTGTCTTGGGTTCGGGCCTGGATGAAGATCATATCTATCCTCGAGAAAACCGGCCGCTCCTAAAAAATATCTTGGCCAGCGGCGGCTTGGTCATTTCTGAATTTCCGCCCGGCGTGCCGGCCTTGAAAACTAATTTTCCGCGGCGCAACCGGATTATCGCCGGCTTGGCGCAGGCGACTTTGATCGTGGAGGCCAGAGTTAAGTCCGGAGCGTTGATTACGGCCGGCGCCGCCCTGGAACAAAACCGTGAAGTCCTGGCCGTCCCGGGGAATATCTTTTCCGAGTTGTCCGCCGGCCCGAATAATCTGATCAAAGAGGGCGCTAAAAGCGCCACCTGCCCCGAGGATATCGGCGAAGTTTTCGGTTTGGCTTTTGATAAGACAGCGGCCGGCGGCTTCGGCGACCAGCTAGAGCAATGGGGCGGCGAGGAAGAAAAGATCGTTTACGAAATAATCAGACAAGCGGCCGAACGCGGCGAAAAAATCAGCGCCGATGAGATCATTTCCCAGGCCGCTTCGCGGACGGCCGAAGCGAACAAACTTGACACCGCAACCATAAATAGTATATTAAGTATATTAGAAATAAAAGAAATGATCGCCAGCCGCGACGGAGCTTACGAATTAAAGAATTAAAATTATGAATTTGATCATAGTGGAATCGCCAACTAAGGCCAAGACCATCGCCAAATTCCTGGACAAGAAATATCAGGTGACGTCTTCCTTCGGGCATATCCGGGATCTGCCGGAAAAAAAAATGGGCATTGATATCGCCCACGATTTTGAGCCAGAATATGTCATCCCGGCCAAGGCCAAGAAAACCGTGGCCGGTTTGAAGTCGGCCGCCAAGAAAGCGGCGGAAGTCATCCTCGCCTCTGATGAAGACCGCGAAGGGGAAGCGATCGCCTGGCACCTGACCCAGGCCTTGGGCCTGAATGAAAATAAGACCAAGCGCATCGTCTTCCACGAAATCACCAAAGATGCTATTCTGAAAGCCCTGAAAGAGCCGCGGATTTTGGATAAGAACCTGGTGGACGCCCAGCAGGCGCGGCGGATATTAGACCGCCTGGTCGGCTATGAGCTCTCGCCCTTCTTATGGAGAAAGGTGGCCAAGGGATTATCGGCCGGCCGTGTGCAAAGCGTGGCCACGCGCCTTATCGTTGAAAGAGAAAAAGAAATCAAGGCCTTTAAAAGCGAAGAATATTGGACCCTGACGGCGGATCTGAGCACGGATAGGAAATCGGGGAAAAGGGGCAACGCCCAAGACGGCGAGCATTTCACGGCCGATCTATATAAGATAAAGAACAAGACTTTCAATAAGCTGGACATCAAAGAAACCGACGCTGAGAGTTTGAAAAAAATATTGGAAGGCGCTAGTTATAGCGCCAGCAAGATTGAAAAGAAACAAGTCAGCAAAAATCCGGCCGCGCCCTTCACCACTTCCACTCTGCAGCAATCGGCTAACCGCCACCTGGGCTTCAGCGCCAAGCAGACCATGACCGTCGCCCAAAAATTATATGAACAGGGCTACATCACTTACATGCGCACCGACTCTTTGAACTTGTCGCCGAAATTCCTGGGCGAAGCGGAGGATTGGATAAAGAAAAATTTAGGAGCAGATTACGCCAGCGGCGGCCGCGTCTATAAGAACAGGAGCAAGAACGCGCAGGAGGCGCACGAAGCCGTCCGACCGACCGAAGTCATGACCACGCCCGACGAATTGGGCCCGACCCTGGATAAGAATCAGGCACGCCTATATAAATTGATCTGGCAAAGAGCCGTGGCCAGTCAGATGGCCGCCGCCAAGTTGGCGTCAACGGCGATTAACGTCTTGGCGGAAGCGAAGGCTGAATCCTATGAATTCCGAGCCACCGGCCAGATCCTGATTTTCCCCGGCTACCTGAAAGTCTGGCCGGAAAAAACCTTGGAGCAGGAATTGCCGGCCCTCGCCGAAGGTCAGACGCTGAAGCTTCTGGAACTTAAGAGCGAGGCGCATGCCACCAACCCGCCGGCTCGCTACTCCGACGCCAGCCTGGTCAAGGAACTGGAAAAACACGGCATCGGGCGGCCATCCACCTACGCGCCGACTATCGCCACCATCATCGCTAGGAATTACGTGGAACGGGATGAAAACAAAAAATTGAAACCGACCGCCATCGCCTTCGTCGTTACCGACCTGCTCATCAACCACTTCCCGAAGATCGTGGACTATGCCTTTACGGCCAAACTGGAAAACGACCTGGATGAGATCGCCCTGGGCAAAAAGCGCTGGTCGCCGGTCATCGCCGATTTCTACGACGACTTCCACACCAACTTGACTAATAAATACGAAGAAATCAATAAAAAAGATATTATGCCCGAAGAAAAATCAGACGTCATCTGCGACAAGTGCGGCTCGCCCATGGTCATCAAAACCGGGCGCTACGGAAAATTCCTGGCCTGCAGCGCTTATCCCGAATGCCGCAACATCAAGAAATATAACGGCGACGGAGCGACGCCGGACAAGCCGGAAGATGAGGGCCTGAAAGCCCTGCGCGAAAAGTACGCCGGCGAAGTCTGCGAGAAGTGCGGCTCGCCGATGGCCGTCAAAACCGGCAAGTACGGCCCCTTCTTGGCCTGCACCGCTTACCCGAAATGCAAGAACATCAAGAACATCAACACCGGCAGCGGCCAGGAAGTAACCTGCCCGGTCTGCAAGGAAGGGAAGATCGTGAAAAAATTCAGCCGGCGCGGCGCCTTCTGGGCCTGTTCCAATTATCCGAATTGCAAAAACGCCTATTGGGGCGAGCCGACCGGCCAGGACTGCCCGGACTGCGGAGCGCTCCTCGTTAAAGATAAATTCGGGAAGACAAAATGCAGCAATCGGGAATGCGGATATAAGGAATAAAAAAAAGCGCCCCTCTCCGGGGCTCTTTTTTATTTCCGCCATCAATATAAATTATTTTTTCTTTCCGGCCGCTTTATTTTCCCGCCGCTGCGATTGTTTCTTCTCCACGAACTCCATCGCCCGCTTGGCAATCTCCCCCAGGATCATGAAATAAGTGGAGCTGTTTCTCATCTTGTCCCGGGCCATCTCCACGAGTGCCTCTATCTTAGTCACGCCGGTCTCAATCTGCCTGATTATCTTGTGGAAACGCTGGGCGCTGGAGATGAAATAATACAGAGCCAAGCAGAGAAAAATGGTCAGGGCGAGGATACAAATGGACAAAACCAAATGTAAGATATCAAGGGAAGTGGCAAACATATGATTCTTATATTAAAAATTTAAAAATCTCTTAACTTCGCCCCGAATTTCTTGGCCAGTCGTTCAACCAGGCCGGCCTGGATCTTATCCACTTCTTCGGTTATGAGCGTCCGGTCGTCCGCCTGATATAATAGATGAAAAGCCAAGCTCTTCTCTCCGGCCGGTAACTTATCGCCGGAATAAACGTCAAAAATCTCCGCCGACCTGACCAAGGGACTAAAACCCAAAATTTCTTGACTGACATTATTATATAATATTTTTTCATCTAAGACAAAGGCCAGATCGCGAATGACCGGCGGATACTTAGCCGGCTCTTGGAAGCGCCGAGTCGGCAGGCTCAAGATCAGATTAAGCAAGTTGGAAAAATTGATCTCTGCTGCCGCCGCCGATTTTTTAAGATTCAAATTGGCCGCCGCTATTTCGCCCAAACGCGCCACCAGGCCGATTTCTTTACCGGCCACCGCGATCTTAGCCGCCGCCTTGCCATCTGCCCAGCCGGGCGCGTTTTCTAAAGACAAGAATTCCACCGTGGTTTCGCGGCCGAATAGTTCCTCTAATAAACCGCTGACCGCGCTTTTCAAATTTTCAAACGGATCATTATCTTGAGCTAAAATCAGACCCAGGTGCTTTTCTTGATGGGGCAGGGTTTCATCGCTGGCATCTTTTTTAAGCTGGCCGGGTGCCTTAAAGAAAACATTACCGATTTCAAAGAAACCTAAGGTCTCCGCCTTGGCCTGATTGTTCCTGGCGTTATAAACCAAGCCGGGCGCCAGTGAAGAACGCAAGATGACTTGCGCTTCCGACAAAGGATTGGCCAAACGCAGATAATTAGAAAAATCAATATCCAATTTGGTCAACTGATCTTCGCTCAAAAAAGAATAATTATAAACCTCGGCCAATGATAACTTTAAAGCTAAGATACTCTTGATTCTTCTTTCCAGAGCCCGCTCCTCGTTCGCTTCAGGAACAGCCAACGCCATGACCGGCAATTGGGAAACGATCCTGTCATAGCCATAGAGCCGCAAAATTTCTTCCGCCAGATCTTCGCGCGCCGCCACGTCCTTGGTCGCCCGCCAACTCGGCACGCCGACTTTCCAGACGGCGGCGGACTCGTCGGCAATCGTAAAGCCGAGCCGCTTTAAGATACCGGCCGCTTCCGGGTGCGGAATCTCCTGGCCGATCTTGTTTGCCAGCCAATCTAAATCCAAATCGATTTCCGCCGCTTTAGCCGACGTATTATTAACATCCGCCAAAGCGCTGGCAATCTTCATATCCGGACAAATTTCTTTGAGTAATGTCAGGAATCGGCCGAGCGCCTGTTCGGCCAGATTAGGATCAAGTGATTTTTCAAAGCGCGCCGAAGCCTCGCTGCGCATGGCCAAACGCTGGGCTGTGCGGCGGATGCCGGCCGCCGTGAAATTGGCCGCTTCCAGGATCAAGCTGGTCGTCTGGGCATCAATCCCGCTCTCCCGTCCGCCCATGACACCGGCTAAAGCGATCGGCCGATGGCCGTCGGTAATCAACAAGTCGCTGTCCGTCAAAACTCTTTCTTTTTCGTCCAGCGTTTCCATGGTCTCGTTCTTCTTGGCCCGGCGCACGACGATCTTCTTCACCTTATCGGCGTTAAAAGCGTGTAGGGGCTGGCCGGTTTCCAGCATAACGTAATTGGTCAGATCCACGAGATTGGAAATCGGCCGCTGACCCACGGCGATCAGACGCTCTTTCAGCCAGGCCGGCGATTCGGCCGTTTTCAGATTATCTATCTTCACGGCCAGATAGCGCGGACAAAGCGCCTTATCTTCCACCTTCACTTCCAATTTATTTTCCTTGGCGCTTAAAAAAGCAAACTTCTTATCTAAAAATTTTTCATAGGGCTTTAAGGGCAGGTCAAAGATGGCCGCCACTTCGCGCGCCAGTCCGTAATGACCCCATAAATCCGGCCGATTGGATAAGGATTTATTATCCATTTCCAAAATAATATCTTCCGCTTCCAGGTACTCAGCAAAAAGCTGGCCGATCTTAGCTTCCGGTTTCAAGACGATGATGCCGGTATGGTCCTTGCCTAAACCGAGTTCGTCTTCGGCGCAGATCATGCCCTCGGACTTCTCGCCGCGAATTTCCGCCTCCTTGATTTCCAAGCCGTTAGGCAGAACCGCGCCGACAAGCGCCACCGGCACGAATTGCCCGGCGGCCACATTCGGCGCCCCGCAAACGATATTTAAAATCTTTTTCTTCACGTCCACGACGGTCAATCGCAAGCGGTCGGCCTTAGGGTGCGGCTTCACTTCCAGCACTTTGCCGACTACGACCTTATCGTATTGATCAGCCTGCCGAACAACGCCTTCCACTTCCACCGTATGTCTGGTAATCGCCTCGGCCAACTCGGTCGGTTTTATTTTTGCCGGAATTTTAACGAAGTCCTTTAGCCAATTTAAAGAAATATACATATATTTAGAATTGCTCTAAGAATCTAAGGTCGCCGCTGTTGAAGAGGCGGATGTCATTAATATTGTATTTCAACATCGCTAGACGGTTCAAACCGAAACCGAAAGCCAGACCGGAATATACTTCCGGGTCCAAGCCGCCGGCGCGCAGCACGTCCGGATGGACTAGGCCGGCGCCGACGATTTCCAGCCAGCCGCTGTATTTGCAGACGCGGCAGCCTTGACCGGCGCACAAGAAGCAGGTATATTCGCCGTTATTGCCCGGCTCCACGAACGGGAAGAATTTCGGCCGCATACGCAGCTGGGTGTTCGGGCCGAATAACTTCTGGCCGACTAGTTCCAATAAATTTTTCAGGTGGGCAAAATTGATATTCTTATCTATTATGATGCCTTCCACCTGATAAAAAGTGTGCTCATGCCGGGCGTCGGTCGCTTCGCTGCGGAAGCAGCGACCGGGCATAATCGCCCTCAAGGGCGCGCCGTATTTACGCATCGCCCTGATCTGCATAGGCGAAGTCTGGGTACGCATGACCAAGTCATGCTCGCCCGCTTTATTCTTATGGTCCACATAAAAAGTATCCTGCATGTCGCGCGCCGGATGGTCAGCCGGCATATTCAGCAGGCTGAAATTATAATAATCGCTCTCCAGTTCCGGACCGTCCAGAACCATAAAACCGAGAGAGGTAAAGAGATCCTCAATTTCATTCTGCACGAGCGTAATCGGATTCAGATGGCCGCGCGGCGCAACCCTGCCCGGCAGAGTCACATCGATGAATTTTTCCTGGCTCCCATAGCCGCCCAAAACGCGTTTCGCTTCCGCGAATTTATTTTCCAGCTCATTCTTCACGGTATTGGCCAAAGCGCCGACCTCTTTCTTGAGTTCCGCGCTCAGATCTTTCAGGCCGCCCATGACTTGGCTCAATTCGCCGCGACGTGACAAGTATTTAAGTTCCAGCTGGCGCAAATATTCCGAATCCTTGGCCTTGGCGATCTCCGCCAAGAATTCTTCGCGCAATTTTTGTAGTTTGTTTTTCATATGTTTAACGGCTTTTTTTATAATTGATGAGCAGCAGTTCCAAAATAGCAAAAATTATCACCAATAAGCCCAGATTCAGCCAGGTAAAAAGATGCTGTGATTTTAAAACCAGCAACAAGACAATGAAGAGGGCAAAAATGAAGGATTGCCGAAAAGCCAATTTGACCAGATTGAAAGCCAGTTCTTTCTTCAGGGCGACAAAACGGATGATGAAGCCGACTAAAGCGGCCAGGCCGCTGATGGCTAAGAATAAAGCTAAATAAAATAAGGCGAAGCCCAGCCAATTGGTGGCGGTCGGGTCCACTAAGCCGGCGACAAAAATAAAGATCCCCCAGCAGATCGCCGTCAGGACGCCCATCATGAATAAATAACTTTTTAAGGTCATAAGGCGCTAACTAAATTATTGATTTTCTCCAATTCTTTTTTATAATTCTCCAGTTTTTCTTTTTCCGCGGCTACGATATTCTGAGGGGCGCGGGCGGCAAAGTCCGGATTGGCCAATTTCTGTTCTTGAGCGGCGATCAGTTTTTTCAAATTCGCCTGTTCTTTAGTCAAACGATCTTTTTCTTTTCCCGCATCAACTTCCGCCAAAAGATAAATATCGGTGTCGCCGTCCGTGAGCGCAATCGCCCCCGCCGGGGGCTCACCCTTAGCTTTAATCTCCAGATCAGCCAAGCCGGTCCGCAAGTTTTTTATCAGAACGGACTGCGCGCTGAGATTTTTATGGTCAGGCGAATAAATGAGCGCTTTGATCTTTTGTTTCGGTTCGATCTTATTTATGGCGCGCGCTTCGCGGATCTTTTGCACGATGGAAACCAGCTTGGCGATCGTCTGACTGGCGGCCGCGCTATCTTTATCGCGCTTGGCGGACGCTTTCGGCCACTTCGCCACCATCAACAGATCATCGTTAAAGCTCTGCCAGATGTTTTCCGTGACAAAGGGGATAAAAGGATGCCAAAGTTTCAATAAATTTCTTAAGATGTAAATTAAGATTCCCCCCTTATCGCCTTCGAATTTGGCCATTTCCAAGTACCAATCGGCCAGCTTATTCCAGCTAAAATCAGCCAAATTCTCTGCCGCTAAAGAAAAATCAAAGTCGTCCAAATTTTTTGTCACCCTGACTGTCAACTCATCCAAAGACGCCAAAATCCATTTATCCGCCGCCGTTTCTCCGGCTGGCCGCTCTAGGCCGCTCGCTTTGTCCGCCGCACCTAAAATAAACCGAGAAATATTCCAAAGCTTATTGATAAGATTACGTTTCGCTTCCGCTTTTTCCTCGCTGAAGCGGGCGTCGTTACCGGGAGTGTAACCCATCAGGACCGACAAGCGGCTGGCGTCCGCCCCATATTTTTTCACCATATCCAGCGGGTCCACGCCGTTGCCCTTTGACTTGGACATCTTCTTACCGGTCTTATCCAAAATCATGCCATGGAGATAAACCGTCTCAAAGGGAATCTCATCAAGCGCAAACAAAGACATCATGATCATGCGTGACACCCAGAGCGTAATAATTTCATAGCCGGTTTCCAGAACCTGCGTCGGATGGAAGCGGGCCAAGTCGCCACTCTTTTCCCCAGCCGCAAAATTCTTAGGCCAGCCGAGCGTAGAAAAAGTCCACATACCGGAAGAAAACCAGGTGTCTAGAGTATCAATATCCTGGCACCAACCAACGCCGGCCGGCGCTTCCAGGCCGACGAAAATTTCTTCACCTTTATACCAAACCGGAATCTGATGCCCGAACCAAATCTGCCGGGAAACGCACCAGTCATGCAGATCATTCATCCAATCCAGATATCTTTTCTGAAAACGCTCGGGCACGAATCTTATCTGGCCTTTCTCGGCGACGGCAATCGCCCGCTCCTTGAGCGATTTGTTGCCGAGTCTTTTTATTTTCTTATCTACGGCCACAAACCATTGTTTGGAGGGGAGGGGCTCAATCACCGTGCCGCAGCGGTAGCAGATTGCCATATTATGCACGTAACCTTCTTCAATATGATCGATTAGACCCATCTTGGCCATGTCGGCGACGATCGCTTCGCGCGCTTCTCTCGTGGTCAACCCGGCGTATTTCCCGCAATTGGCCATCATCCGCCCCTCCTCATTGATGATCTTCTTGCTGGGCAGATTATGCCGCTGGGCGATTTCATTATCCACGAAACTATGCGCCGGCGTCACCTTGATCGCGCCCGAACCGAAATTCATATCCACCGCTTTGTCAGCCACGACGACTACTTTAAATTTGCCCAAGACGCCTTCTATGTCTAATTCTTTACCGACCAGAGCTTTATAGCGCTTATCATCCGGATGAACCGCCACGGCCGTATCGCCTAATTTAGTTTCCGGCCGGGAAGTGGCCAAAACGAAAGGCCCATATTTTATCCAATACAATTTCCCCTTTTCTTCTTTATATTCCACTTCATCATCCGCCAGAGTGGAGGCGCAGCGCGGGCACCAATTGACGATCCGTTCGCCGCGATAGACCACGCCCGCTTCATACATGTCCTTGAACATCGTGCGCACTGCTAATTGCCGTTCGGCGTCCAGAGTGAAGGTCTGGCGCGACCAGTCTAAAGACGAGCCCAATTTTTTGGCTTGATGCAAGATCGTGCTTTGCGTATCTTTCAAGAACGCCCAGACTTCTTCCAAGAATTTCTCCCTGCCCAAGTCTTGCCGGCTCTGGCCGCGCTCTTTCAAGAGCTTCTTTTCCACCACGTTCTGGGTGGCGATGGCGGCGTGATCGGTGCCGGGCAGCCACAGGGCACGTTCGCCCAACATCCGATGGTAACGGATCAGCAGATCTTCAATGGCAATATTGGCCACATGCCCCATGTGGAGCTTATCGGTGACGTTCGGGGGGGGCAGGACAATCGTGTAGGTTTTGGCATTTTCAGGCAAATCCAAATTATCCGGGTTGAAATACCCGGATTTAACCCAAGCTTCGTAGATTTTATCCTCATTAGCCTCAGGATTATAGGCTTTCTCCAGTTCAATTGACATATTTTTTATACAACTTAAAATTACCAAAAAAACGGCTTCAAGTCAATGAAAATGGCTTGACTTACGGCAAAAACAATTATATAGTTATAGATTAAAAATCGTTTAAGCCGGATTTTTTCGGCCGACTAAAATGTTAGATTTGGAGCAACAACTTTTCAAGCAGATAGAAAAAGCTCAGAGCATCCTGATCGTCTTTCCGGCCGATTGGGACAGCGACGCGGTCGCCTCGGGGTTGGCGCTTTTTTCGTTCCTGAAAAAGTTAGGCTTAAACGTGGAAATCGCCGGCTACCGAGAAAAAGATGCTCCTCACCCCCTATCTTTCCTGCCCGGTTATAACCAGGTCCAGGGCAATCTAAGCAATCTGCGCCGTTTCATCGTTTCCGTGAATACCACCCAGGCCAAGGTCAACCAGATAAAATATACCGTGGACGACAATAAATTGAATTTTATCATCTCGCCGCTCGCCGGCTGGTTCAAGCCGGAAGACGTCACCAGTCGGGCCGGTGAATTCAAATACGATCTGATCATCACGCTCGGCGCGCCCGACCTGGAGTCCTTGGGAAAAATATACGACGACGGCGTAGAATTCTTCTACAAGATCACCGTCCTGAATATTGACAATCACCCGGCCAACGAAGATTATGGCCAGGTCAATTTCGTGGATCTGAATGCCGCGGCGATCGCGGAAATCGTTTATTATCTTCTCAAAAACTACCAGCCGGAAATATTCAGCGAAGATATCGCCACCTGTCTCTTGGCCGGCATCATCACGGCCACCAAGAACTTCAAGACCGGCAGTCTGACGCCGCGGACATTGCTCACCACTTCAGAGCTGATAAAACTCGGGGCGCGGCGCGAAGAGATCGTGGACCGCCTATACCGCTCGCGCGACCTGAACGTCCTCAAGCTCTGGGGCCGCGTCTTGAATAATCTGAAAGAAGAAGACGGCGGCCAGATCATCTGGTCGCAGCTAGACGCCCGGGACTTCAAGGACACCGGCGCTTCCACCGGCGGCCTGAATGACATCGTGGACGAGCTGATCGCCAACGTGCCGACGACCAAGATCATCGTCATTTTCTCGGAAGCGGAAAAAAATCGGACTGAAGTCCTGATTTATTCCCTGAAAAACTTAAACGCCCTGGGACTGATCAAGGAATATAGCCCGCGCGGCACGATAAAGATCGCCCAAGCGACGCTGAATAAGAATCTGGCCGACGCCGCCCAGGAATTGCTCCCGAAACTGCAGGCGCAACTTGCTAAACTGGCCTCTTAATGATATAAAATAACTGCTATTCATAGCGGGCATATAGCTCAGCTGGTTAGAGCACCGCTCTTATAAAGCGGGGGTCGATGGTTCAAGTCCATCTATGCCCACCAGACAATATTGGCGCCAAACAGCGCCCGAGGCGCTCGGCCGTATTTACTTTTTCTCGCCCGGCTGCTAAATTATAGTCATTGATTTTCGGGCTCGTAGCTCAGTTGGTTAGAGCGCCACGTTGACATCGTGGAGGTCACAGGTTCGAATCCTGTCGGGCCCACTCTAAATCAAGACTCCCATTTTGGGGGTCTTTTGCGAACAAGTTTGTCATATTTCTGGCTACTATTGACGTTTTAATAAAAGTATGCTATTATACAAGCATTAAAATAGTTCGTTTACAAATAAGGTTAAATTGGATTAATTGCCAAGTTCGTCTTCCGCTGGTTGGCCTATTTAGGCGAATTTAGTAATTAATCCAATAATCATTAATCTTAAAAAAGGAAAAATGGAAACAATTATCAGTATTGCCGTTATTAGTTTTACTATTTTAGTAATTCTAATTGTTGAAAAGATCATGTACCGGGTTCTGCCGACCAAACAAGCGCTTATTAATTACCAAAAGGTGCTCGACGAAATGGACACAGCCGCAAATGCCAAATATGGTTTTTCATGGAAGCATGAAGCCCTGATTGAAATTATGAAACAAAGGAAACAATCAAAGAGCTTCGCTCTCATATTTTCTGGGGTGTTTCTCGTCTTTGTCTTAATTTTATTAGCTTTCATAACCACTTTATCGTTTGCTAACATTGGTATCATCTGTGTAAGCGGAATCGCTCTTATCTGCTATGGGTTGATCAAAATTGCCGAATCAAAAAAGCTTGCCGCGGGGATTTTGTCCTTCGTCTTCATTACAGGAACTTTGATGATGCTGGCCTTTGATAAGCTAATGACAATGTCTCCGTACATGTATTTCTATTTGTGCGGGTTAATACTTTTTTTGGGCATTTTTGGCCTGATACCAAAACTTAATAAGCCTGCTTAAAAACCCTGATGTCATGAAAAAAATTGCCCTTATTGTCTTTCTGATCAGTTTCTACTCCTTAAAAGCGCAGACAACTGATAATAAGCCCTCTCGGAACTATCCCCAAGGCTTTATCGGAATAGTTTTTGCCGCTTCCGGCGCCACCACTTTCTCCGAAGGCGACAAGCCATTCTCCTTGGCCTACAACGTTTGCCCTAATTTACTGCTCACCACTCCCAAAACCTACCACAACTTGATGTATGGGCTGGGAAATAACGTCGTAAAGCTGATCAATGGCTACTGGCTGACTACCGGCAAAAACAATAAGCTCGCCACCGGACTTTACCTTAACCTGTACAAATATCTGGAGAAGAAACAATTTTATACCGGCTTGGGGCTAGAAGAAAAAATCCGGGCCGAATGTGTAAATTTTTTCATCTTCGTGGAATTCGGAACGACCTTCGAACCTTTTTCCAAGATACTGACCGTTGGTTTTCATGCCAATATCGAACTGCCTTTCCGAAAACAGCCATGAAAATATTAAACTTTTAACCTTACGACGAAGCCGCTCCTCTGGGGCGGCTTTTCATTTACTTCTCCCCGGAAAATTGCTACATTATATAAAGAATAATAACCCTATGCTTTTCTCCAAAAAAACAACTCATCCGGCGGCCATGAAAGAAGCGGCGGAGTCCGGCGTGGCCGAGTGGCTGGATTACGAAGACCAGGAAACCGAAGGCCAGCTGGCGATTGACGTTTTCCAGACCGACAAGAAAATCGTCGTCAAATCCACCCTGGCCGGCGTTAAACCGGAAGACTTGAAAGTCTCCTTGCACCACGACCTCCTGACGATCAAGGGGCAGCGCCACACCAAAGAAGAAATCAAAGAAGAAGACTACTTATACCGCGAGTGCTATTGGGGCTCGTTTTCGCGCTCCATCATCCTGCCCGCCGAAGTTGACTCCAAGCGGGTAGAAGCGGAACTGGAAAACGGTGTCTTAACCGTTACTCTTTACAAAACCCACCCCGGCCAAATTGAAGTCCGGTCCAAGGATTAAAAACCGCGGGCTATATCATCAAGGCCGCCAACCATATGAAAAAAACCACCCGGATCTTTCTTGCCCTCATGGTGTTGGTGGTTTTTTTGTTGGCCGGCGGCTTACTCCAGACTTATTTAACCTGGAAAAACCATTACCAAAACCGGATCTACCGGGGCGTGAAGATCGGCGCCCTGGATCTGAGCGGCCAGACTTACGATAGCGCCCTGAGCCTGGTCAGCGCCCGAACCAAAAAGATAGAGACCGACGGTCTAGAATTCCGTTATAACGGCCGGCAAGAAAACGTGGCGGCGCGCGTCGTCTCTTTTGATTCCGACCTTTCTTACCCGGCTCTGATTTATGACCCGGACGCGACAGTCCGGGCGGCTTTCGGCGGCGCGATCGGCCGCGGCTTCGGAACTTATCTCCTGGCTCTCTTGGGGCTAAGCGGCGATAAAGATATCCGGGCGGTCTACAGCCTGGACGAGAATAAGATCAAAGAATTGATCGGCGACCGCTTTCCGGATTTGAGCGTCCCCGCCGTGAACGCCTATTTTTCCGTGGCCAGTAGCGGTAATTTAAAAATAAACTCGGAACGGCCGGGCCGGACAATCGCTTTTGAAGACGCTTTAAGCCAACTGAGGAATAACCTGGACGGATTGAAAAACGAGCCGATTAATCTAGCCACCCGTTCCCAATATCCGACCGTCAGGCAGACGGACTTAAGCGTTTTTAATAACCAAGCGCGGGCGCTTCTTGGCGCCGGCGACCGCTTTCTGCAATTCCCCGAGACGAGCGGCGCGACCGGCGGCACCGCCTTAAAATCCTGGACCCTATCGCCGGAAAAACAGGTTGGCTGGCTAAGCGTCGCCAGCCCGACGAATAACGCCGGAGCGGGTGGGGGACAATTGACCTTGGACCAAGATAAAATAAAAAAATATTTAAGTCTCAGCGTCGCCCCGGAAATAGACCGCGAAGCGCTCGCGCCGCGTTTTGAGATGAAAGACGGAAAAGTGACCAGTTGGCAGAACGGACAAGCCGGCCGGGCGCTGGATCAGGAAGCGACCGCTCTCGCCATAACGAACGGCGTCTTATCCGGCCAAAAAGAAATTCCTCTTGTCGTTAAGGCGCTGGCCAGCCAAAGCACGAATAGCGACAACCTGAACATCAAAGAGATCATCGGCACCGGACATTCTAATTTCGTCGGTTCGCCGCCCAACCGCATCCATAATATTCAGGTCGGCGCGGCCGCGGTGAACGGCTTGCTCATTAAGCCCGGCGAAGAATTCTCCCTGGTGAAAGTCTTGGGTGACGTCAGCGACAAGACCGGTTATCTGCCGGAGTTGGTCATCAAGGGCGACAAGACCGTGCCGGAATTCGGAGGCGGCCTGTGCCAAATAGGCACGACCGTCTTCCGTTCCGCCCTGGCTTCGGGCCTACCCATCACCGCCCGACAAAGCCATTCCTACCGCGTCAGCTATTATGAACCGGCCGGCATGGACGCGACGATCTATATCCCCCGCCCGGATCTGCGCTTCATAAACGATACCGGTAATTATATTCTGATCCAGTCGCGGATTGAGAAAAACGATCTGTATTTTGATTTTTGGGGAGTATCTGATGGCCGCGTCGCCACGACGACCAAGCCGGTGATCTATAACATCGTCAAGCCGGAACCGACCAAGATAATCGAATCCGACTCGCTCAAGCCGGGCGAAAAAAAATGCACCGAACACGCTCATAACGGCGCCGATGCTTATTTTGACTATACGGTCATCTACCCGGTGGGGGCCACGACCACCCCGGAACAGACGACGCGCTTCAAATCTCATTATGTGCCTTGGCAGGAAGTCTGTCTGATCGGCAAGGCGACTTCAACCGCGGCGACCAGCACGAGCGCGGCGACCTCAACTGATTTCCAAGATGCGACCGCCAGCTCAACCGATCAAAAAGCGACCGGAACGCCGGCCGCTTCATCCACCACGCCTTGATTAATAGCGCTTTAATTTATTATTTAGCAATCTGGCCTTCAATCACTTGACCGGCGCCGCTCCCTAAACTTCCGGACGCGCCGGTTTTTTTGCGGAAAAGGATGAGTTGCTGCAAAGCCGTGAGAAGCGTGATCACGAACCAATACAAAGTCAGGCCGCCCGGCAGAGACAAACCGATAAAGACCGTGAGCGCCGGCATGAAATAGAGCATCTGCTTATTCATGATGGCCGCCATATTCTCATCTTTAGCGCCCGGCGTCTTGATCGGCGGTTTCTTGGTAATCATCATGCGCGCCTGCCAGAATTGCGCCAAGCCGGCGAGGATTGCCAAGTAGATGCTGGGTTTTGCGAGGTTCAAGAAACCGAAAGACATGACGTTGATCGCTTCCGGCTTATAAATAAAGCCGTACACCATGCTTAAGTTGTTGGACACGCCGGCGCGAAAAACCTGATAGACAGCGATTAGGAATGGCAATTGGATAAGGAGCGGCAAACAGGAAGAAAAAGGATTGATCTTGTGCTCTTTATACAAAGCCATGGTCGCCTTGCTCAGTCCGGCCTTATCATCGGGAAATTGTTTTTTGAGCTCGTCTATCTTCGGCTGCAGATCCTGTAAGGATTTCTGCGATTTGATGGCCGACTGCCCTAGCGGCCAGAGAATCAACTTGATGATGATCGTGAGCAAGATGATGGCGATGCCCAGATCATGGAAAGAAGCGTTATTATACAAAAATACCAACAGATTCAGAATCGGCTGATAAAAGATTATCGTAAATAGATGGATCATATGAATTATTTTTATTTAACCGGGTCATAACCGCCCTTATTCCAAGGATTACAACGGATAATCCGCCAACTAGTCATCAGGCCGCCCTTGATCACTCCATATTTCTCAATCGCCTGGACGCCATATTCGGAACAGGTCGGGGTAAAGCGGCAAAAGCCATGGGGATAAAAAGTCTTCATGGGGCCATGGTCAAAGGACAAAGTTTTCTGATAAATCCGGATCAGAGAGACAATCAGGCGCCGCGGCCAATATCTTACAAAATCTAACATAAAATTTGGCTAATATTAAATTTATTTATACAATTTCAGCCGTTTGAAGCCGGAATTTATGATTTTTTGTAAATCTTCAAAATTTTTGTCTAATATTTGGTTAAAAACAATAATAACCACATCTTGACTGGATTTTAGAGAGGGCAGCTCTTTCCTGATTGTTTCCCTTAGTCGGCGCTTGAACAGATTTCTGACAACCGCCTTCTTGCTGACCTTGACGCCGATCAAAAAGCCGAAGCGACTGACCTTCAGGCCATTAGGCGCCGTTTTAACGCCCAAAACCTTACTATAAAAAGATTGGCCGGTCTTAAAAACGCGATCAAAATCTTTATTACGAGTTAAGCGATTGATTTTTTGGAGCATTAAAGGTTATTTTGAGAGTTTTTTGCGTCCCTTGTCGCGGCGGCGTTTTAAGACCGTCCGTCCGTCCTTGGTCTGCATTCTCTTTCTAAAACCGTGTTTTTTCTGCGCCCGACGTTTATTCGGCTGGTAAGTTCTTTTCGGCATAAACAAAATTTATCTTTAAATATGTATTGTTTCTACAAGATAACACCTTTATTTACGTAAGTCAATCATGCTTAAAAGAGGAAAAAAATAGTTATCCACCGGTTATTAACATATCTTTAACAGCCGTCCGCCTTGTGGTAAAAGGTTTTATCCAATATAATTAAGTGGAAGAAAAAATCTCCTCGGCGGACCTTCGCTTTTCTCCAAAATAATTTTAAAAATCTTTAAGCTCCCCATGCTTATGACCAATGAACAAGTCTGGCAGGCGGTTTTGGGGGAAATCGAAATCAGTTTGTCTCGCGCCAACTTCATTACCTGGTTCAAAGACACTTTCATTTCCTCTTTTGAGAACGAACGGGCCGTTATTTGCGTCCCCAATGCTTTTGTAAAGAAATGGCTGGAAGAAAAATATCACAAGAACATCCTAAGCGCCCTGGAAAACGTCACTAAACAGAAAGTCAAAGAAATCATCTATAAGATTGAGTTGAAGAAAGGCCCGGCGACGGCTTTTGAGATCTCCTCGCCGGGAACGAAAACCGGGAACGTCTCGGCGCCGGCGCCTAAAAAAGAAAATAACGGGCCGGCCGCCGTGAACGTTAACCGTTTCGGCCTGAACCCGCGCTACTTGTTTGAAAATTTCGTCGTCGGCAAAGGCAACGAACTGGCGAACGCCGCCTGCCAGGCGGTCGTCAATAATTTAGGCAAGGCCTATAACCCCTTATTCATCTACGGCGGCGTCGGTTTAGGGAAGACGCATCTTTTGCAGGCCATCGGCAATGCCGCCGCCAAAAAAACCGACAAGATCCTATATACGACCAGCGAAAAGTTCACCAACAACTATATCCAGGCCGTCCAGACCGGCAAGGCCAAGGAATTCAAGAATCTCTACCGTAACGTGGACATCTTACTAGTGGACGACGTCCAGTTCATGGGCGGTAAAGACGGCACCCAGGAAGAATTTTTCCATACTTTCAACGACCTGCAGCAAAACGACCGGCAGATCGTCATCACTTCCGACCGGCCGCCGAAATCCATTCCGGCCATTGAAAAACGGCTTATTTCCCGCTTTGAATCCGGCATGGTGGCCGATATCGGCAAACCGGACATTGAAACCAAGATCGCCATCTTGGAAAAGAAGTCTTTGGAGAAGGGTTATCCGATGGATCGAGAGATATTGTCTTATGTCGCCGAGCGCGTTCAGAACAATATCCGCGAGCTGGAGGGCGCTTTGAACAAGATCATCGTTGCCCATCAGTTGCGGGGCAGCGCGCCGACCCTAAAGAGCGTCAAAGAGGTTCTAAGCGACTTTAGCACCAACTTACAGACCAAATCCTTATCGCCTAAAGAGATCATTGAAGTGGTTGGAAAATTCTATAACGTCACTTATAAAGAACTGACCGGCAACAGCCGCAAGAAAGATCTGGTCAATCCGCGCCAAATCGCCGTCTTCCTCATCCGCGAGGAACTGAACACTTCCTATCCGACCATCGGCAATGAGCTGGGCGGCCGCGACCACACGACGGCTATGCACGCCTACAATAAGGTCTACCAAGAAGTTAAAGAGAAGGGTAACGAGAAGTTAAAGCAAGAATTAGAGTCCATCCGTCAACTTTTTTCTCTAAATAACTAGCGACTCGGTTAATCGCCGGTGGATAAGCGCCCTAAAAATAGTTGATAACCTGTGGTCGGATCAGTGGACGGCTTGCTGATAAATTTTAACGGGTTGTTGATAAGTCGCGCGCTCGGAGACTTGTCAACAAATGACGAAAAAATATTCACCGCTCCGACCCCAGGTTTTAAACCTAAAAAAATCATAAAACGCCAACAAAAATTCTGAAAATCGACTAAACTCTAAGTTATCCCCCGCCTTATTACTATTATTGATTAAATTATATTAATTAATAATAAATAATACACATATGAGATTCATTTCTCTGCAAGAAAATTTAAAACGCGGCTTGAATATCGTCGGCCACATCACCACCAAGAACATCAACTTGCCGATTTTGAACAATGTTTTGATAAAGACCAAGGACGGCAACCTGGAATTTATCGGAACCAATTTAGAAATTGGCATTGTCCATCAGGTGCGCGGGAAGATCGAGAAAGACGGAGAATTCACGGTTGATTCTAAACTGATCACGGAGTATGCCAATCTGCTAAGCGGCGGCGAAAAGGTTAAGGTAGAAGAAAAAGATGGAGAATTGAGCGTAGAGTGCGGTAATTATAAGACTAAGATCAAGGGTGAATCAGCTAAAGATTTTCCCCTCATCCCCACGATCAACAAGACCAAGGGCTATACAGTCAAGATTGATGAGCTTAGAAAAGCGCTCAATGGCGTGGTTTTCGCCGTTTCTAACAACGAGAACCGCTTAGAGCTGACCGGCGTTTTAGTGGCTTTCGGCAAGAGCAAGCTTAGTCTGGCGGCGACCGATAGTTATCGTCTGGCGGAAAAAGAGGTAGAAATGAAAGCGGACTCCGGCGCAGCCGAACAGAAAGTGATCGTGCCGGCGAAAACCATCCAAGAATTGCTGCGAGTTTTGAATAATTTCGACGGCGGCGGCGCGGAAGAAGAGTCGTCAGTTAAGATTTATCTGTCGGAAAATCAGATCCTGTTTACCGTGGACTCGGTGGATCTTATCTCCCGGCTGGTCAGCGGCCACTACCCGGATTATAAGCAGATCATTCCGATTAAATATCAGACGGAGGTTTTGGTGGAAAGGACGGAATTCACCCGCGCGGTTAAAGCCGCCGCCCTATTTTCTAAGGCGGGCATAAACGATATCATGCTGCAATTTTCCAAAGACAAAATCTTAGTCTCGTCTTTTTCCGGCCAAAGCGGGGAAAGCCAGGTGGAATTGGACGCGACCATTAGCGGGCACGATAACGACATCACCATCAATTACCGTTATCTGCTGGATGGCTTGAATAATATTGAAGGCGACCGCGTCCGGATAGGCCTAGTGAACAACAATACGCCCTGCGTCTTAAGGCCGGAGAAAGCTAATGATTACCTGTATATCGTGATGCCGATCAGACAATAAAAATTTTTAATCCAAATAAAAAATCGGAGCTTATCGCAGATCCGATTTTTTTATTTTTAATTGACCGTCAAATTGATCTCATTGCTTTTCATGACGTCTCCATTCCAATCATGCAGCTCGGCGTAGAGGGTATAAGCACCGGCCGGCGGCGGGTTAGTCCAGGCGCTCGTCGGGTTCGGGCCGCTTAGATTATTCAGCGTGTTCAGGGTGATCAGATTGCCGCGTCCGTCTCGCACCATGATATCCAAATTGGCGGTCCTGGTCGGTTGGGCGACCGCCAGAGCTATCGGTAAGGGGAAATTCGCGGCGCTGACGGCGCCACCTACCGGCGCTATTATCTTGACGGAGTTTTTCAGGCCGCTCGTCGGGTTATTGCTGACCAGCAGATTGAAGTCTACTTTTTGCGTGGCGCAGTTTTCCGCGTCGTCGCAAACCTTGACGCTCAAAGACTGGTAGCCGTTATTAAGGAAGCTTATGGACTTGCCGAAGATGGTCGGCGCTCCCCACCTGGTTTCCCAAAGATTGCCGTTCAGGTAGTATTCCGCCCGGCTGACGCCGCGCGCGGCGCTGACCTTGATCTGTACCTCCAAATTAGGCGCGGTGACGGTCTGGTTGGCGAGCGGGGCGCTAATCTTTATGATCGGCTGATCGGCCGGGTTACCGAAGTTCCCGAGAGCGGGATTATTGTCTATCACGCCGGTTGAAGTCGCCGAGGGCAGGATCAAGTTGGCGGAGGAAGAGCTGTTCGCCCATTTTTGGACGGCGCTTTCCCAAAGGTTGAATTGCGGATCCTGGCCGGGGTTGGCCGGCGCCGGACCAAGCGGATCGTTCTTATCTATATAATATAAGGTGTCGTGAAAAACCGTGGCGGTCTTCTGGCCGATCAGTTCGGGCGGCGTGGAGGTCGTCGCCGGCAGGCCGGTCGATACGTCTACGCTGATCGTTTCCGTGGGCAATTGGCCGTCCAGGATCGGTTTGCCGGTCTTATAATCATCCGGCGCCTTGAAGGTCTCCACCGGCGTGCCGGTCAAGACCTTATCCATAAAGTCATGCCAGATGGGCGCGGCGACCACGCTGCCGTCCGCCTTGCCCTTCATGGCTTTATTGTCGTTGTTGCCGACCCAGACGCCAGCGACAAGGGAAGGCGTGAAGCCGATGGTCCAGGCGTCATGGTAGTCGTTAGTTGTGCCGGTTTTGGCGCCGACCGGGCGGTCGTTAAGCGTCAGGTAGTTTTTGGCGCCGAAAATATAGGCCCGGGCGCCATTGTCGGTCAAGATGCTGTTGATTTCCCGGGCGACCTGGGAGCTCAAGACTTTCTTGGTGGACGGCTGGTATTCTTCCAAGACATGGCCGTTCTTGTCTTCCACTTTTAAGATGCCGACCGTCGGGCTCATCACCCCGTCGCGGGCGAAGGCGCTATAGGCGTTGGCATGTTCCAGAAGTTTGACTTCGCCGCCGCCCAGGACCAGGGACAGGCCGAAACGGTTGCGCGGGTAAAGGGTGGTATAGCCCAGGTTGTCCGCCAAGTCCAGAACATTGTTGATGTCCGCCAAATAGATCGCTTTGACGGCCGGGATGTTGAGCGAACCGGCCAGCGCTTGGCGGATAGTGACCGGGCCGCGCTGTTTCAGATCATAATCATGCGGTTCATAGGGTTGTTTCGGGTCGGTGGAGAAATTAGTGACGACGTCGTAAAGGATGGAGTCGGGCGTATAGCCTCTCTCAAACAGGGCGGAATAGACGACCGGTTTCATGGATGAGCCGGGCTGGCGCGGGCTGGTAGAGACATTGACCTGGCCGTCAATCGTGTCGTCAAAATAATCGCGCGAGCCGACCATCGCCAGGATTTGCCCGGTTTTGGGGTCAATCGCCACCAGGGCGGCATTATTAGCGTTATAGGTTTTGGGGTAATCCTTAGTGCGGTCTTTGATCACTTGTTCGGCAATCTGCTGTTTGTATAAGTCCAGCGTCGTATAAATTTTCAAGCCTTCCTGCTCAATCATCTGTTCGCCGTATTTTTCCGCCAAGATGGCCTTGATATACATGACAAAATGCGGCGCGATCATGTTATTGTCCGGTTCCTTGAATTTTAAGACTTCCTGCTTGGCGTTGTCCCGTTCGGTCGCGGAAATATAGCCTTGTTCAGCCATCACATCCAGGATATAGTTTTTGCGGCCCAGCAGTAAGTCTTTGTTCGGCCCGTAAGGCGAATAGCGGGAAGGCGCTTGGGGGATGGCGGCCAAGATGGCCGCTTCAGCCAGGTCAACGTCCTTTACGCCCTTGCCAAAATATTTCTGGCTGGCCGCTTCCACGCCGTAAGCGTTGGAGCCGTAAGGGATCTCGTTCAGGTACATCTGTAAGATGTCGTCTTTGGAGAATTTTTGTTCCAGACGATAAGCCAAGATCAACTCTTTGATCTTGCGGGTGAAAGTCTTTTCATTGGTGAGGACGGCGTTCTTGATGAATTGTTGGGTGAGTGTGGACCCGCCGGCCGAGCGGTGGAAGAGGACGTCGGTCACGGCCGTGCGGAACATGGACCATAAGCTGAAGCCGCCGTGCTTATAAAAATTCTTGTCTTCAATGGCGACGGTGGCGTTCTTTACGTTCGCCGGGATATCTTTCAATTGGACGAGCGTCCGCCGCTCATCGCCACTGATTTCATATAAGACATGTTCGCCGGTGCGATCATAAATTTTAGTGCTTTGGGCTACCTGTCGGTTGATCAGCTGGTTAGGATTGGGCAGGTTGCGGGAAATGATCAGGGTATAGATGAAGCCGGCAATCAGCAAGACAGCCGCGAAGATCAAGATGATCTTAAGCAGTTTTTTAAAAAGGGCCTTTTTCGGCCGGCGGCTCTTGGGGCGATGTTCTTGCCAGGATTCCAGGCGGCGGGGACGCAGGGTAGGGATGGGCATAATGAATATTAAGATTTAATAATCCAATTATAGCAAATTTAAGAATTTTTTAGAATTATTTGGATTTTTGTTTATATCTTCGGAAAAAACAAAAATTATGATTTTGCCAGACTTTGGTTTATAATATAATTGATTATATGATTTCTATCACCAGTTTCACTAACCAAAAGATAAAAGATGTCCTGTGTTTGAAGAAAGCCGGCGCCAGAAAAGAGGCCGGTCGGATTTTAGTGGACGGGGAGAGGGAAATCGCTCTGGCCTTTAAGGCGGGCCTGATTATTGAGGAGTTGTTTGTTCTATCGTCAGTCTTAAAGAAGGGCGTCCGGCGTCCGGCGGAATACGGAGCTAAGGAAATTTATGAAGTGACGGAAGAAATTTTCAAGAAGATTTGTTATAAAGATAAACCCGAGGGGTGGTTGGCGGTGGCGCGGACGCGGTCAAAGTCATTGACGGACATAAAGTTGGGTCGCCGACCCCTGGTGATCGTTCTGGAGGCGGTGGAGAAGCCAGGCAATCTGGGGGCGATCATTAGGACGGCCTATGCCGCCCAAGCGGACGCCGTGATTATTAACGACAGCCAAACGGATATTTATAATCCGAATGTCATTCGGGCGAGCGAGGGTCTATTGTTCGCCGAGCCGGTGGTCAGGGCTTCGGTAGCCGAAACAGCCGCCTGGTTGAAAAAGAATAAGATAAAAACTTTTGGCGCGGCGACCAGCGGCCGGAAGAATTATATTAAGGCCGATTTGAGCGGATCGGCGGCGCTGGTTTTTGGATCGGAAGCGGACGGTTTGAGCAAGGAATGGTTGGGGAAGGCCGACGAGCTGATCAAGATACCGATGCGGGCGGGCGTTGATTCCTTGAACGTTTCCGTTTCCGCGGCGGTGATGGTTTACGAGGCGCTAAGACAGCGGGACGGATTAGGATGAGACCGGCCGTGATTTAATGGGTGATTTGACAAGAGGGGAAATTTTTATTAATATTGAACATATTTTGCGAATATATTTGCGCCCGTAGTTCAACGGATAGAACGGGAGCCTTCTAAGCTCTAGATGTGGGTTCGACTCCCCCCGGGCGTACTTAGTGGTATAGGGTAATATTAAAATAATGGTGAGTGTAGCTCAGTTGGTAGAGCGCCGGATTGTGGCTCCGGTGGTCGTGGGTTCGAGCCCCATCACTCACCCTAATATGAAATTTATTGCTATTTCCGGAGGTTGGCGCAAGACTAATCCAGAAATCGAACGAATAATACGCAAAGAAGTTAAAGAAATTATCTCTCGGGGCGACGGTATTATCTCGGGCGGAGCGTTAGGTGTCGATTATATCGCGACTGACGAAGCATTGCGTTTACATTGCTCACCTAAGCAATTGAAAGTAATAATCCCTTCGACGCTAGAAATCTACAAGAATCACTATTTTAATAGGGCCGGCGAAGGAGTTATTACTGAAGACCAGGCGAAATACCTGATCGAGCAACTTGAAAAAGTAAAAGTCCTCGGTTCTCTTATCGAAGGGCCGGATCTTATCTTAGACAAAGAAACTTACTTTAGGCGCATTACCGAAATAGTTGCCCAGGCCGACGAATTGCTCGCCTTTCATATTAATAAGACCGAAGGGACACAAGACAGCATTACCAAGGCGAAAGCGAAAGGAATACCCGTTAAAGTTTTTGAATATTCTTTATAAGACAAAGGGATGAATAGCATAGTTGTAAAAAAGTCAAAAATAGATGGCAAGGGAGTTTTTGCTAACCGCGATTTTAAAAAGGGTGAAATTGTCATCTTATGGAAGCCGAAGATAATTAGCGAAGAAGAGTTCAAAGAGTTATCTGAAAAAAATAATCACTATTTAATAAAGCAAGACGGTAATTATTTCTTGATGCAATCTCCAGAAAAATTTGTTAATCATTCATGTGAGCCAAACACTAAAGCCATAAATAAGTCGGATGTGGCCATAGGGGATATTAAAAAAGGAGAGGAAATAACCTCAAACTACTTAAATCCCAACTTTAAATGTAATTGTGGCAGTAAAAAGTGTAAAGGAAGAATCAATTAGCTACCCTAAAAATAAAAACAGTCCGTTAAATTCAAGCGGGCTGTTTTTGTTTGAGGAAGTCCTCCCGGAGGAGGTTGAGAGCGTCGCGTACTTCGCGGCGGTTAGTCTCGCGGTCGAATCCATCGCTGAAGCGGATCGGCTTCCCGATGGCTACCGTGACAGTCTGTCTGATGGAGAAGTCAAACGGATTGAAAAATCTTGTCGGGCGGACCACGCGGTCGACACCGTCAAGATAGATCGGCACGACGGCCTTGATTCTGGCCGTGCGGATCAGTTCGCCGACGCCGTAACGGCATTCGCCGATTTCACCGTCCGGCATAGGTTGGCCTTCGGGGAAAACAATCAGATTGCCCGGTTCAGAGCCGACGAAAACCGAACGCATTTTTCTTACCTGTTCGTTCTGAATATCGCGGCTTTTCCCGTTCCTGACAATCGGGATGGTTTTTAGGAAACTGACCCAAAATTTTCTGGCCGGCTTCTTGGCAAAATTATCCTTATTGGCGGCCGTATAAGGAATGCGCCGATAGTCGCGGGTGATCTCCCGATTGGACATCAGGGCCAGGATAATGACCGCCGTGTCCCAAAGATTGCCGTGCTTGGAAACGAGGAGATTATCATAACCCACAGGAATATTCTCTTGGCCGATGACGATGAGGCGGTTGCGCCTGCAAAATACCCAACGGCTGTAAAAAGCCGCCAGGATAATTAAAAGATGGCTGATGGCTTTTTTCATGGTAACTATTTTTTTGAAATGACTATTAACATTTTAAGCCCTTCTTCCTAAAAAAAGCAATCGGCCGGCCGTCGGCACCCCGCCATTCGGGCGTGACGGCGGAAAAGATTGCTTTAATTTGGCTATTTTTGCTATAATATAAAAGAAATAAGATCATAATCTATGCCGACCAAACAATCAGTTAAACAATCAGCCAAACCACCAAGTAAAATGAAGGGTTTTTTTAGCCACGATTTCTTTCTCAATGACTTCAAATTCTGGCGTTATCTGATCAACGTTTGGACGCTCCTGTTCTTCTTCGTCATCATCTACGATTTCATCGGCGACAATTGCCTGTCCAGTCTGCTGAATATCGTCTCCGCCATTTATATCGGCGTCCTGGCGATTTATGTCAGCAATAAGGAATTTGAGCGCTGGTATGACAAGCACCAGAGCCAGCACCCAGGCGAAGTCTTCGTAATCTTCTGGTCTGTCCTAGTTTTTTCCATCATCGTTTTGGATTTCGTTTTCGGGAAAAGCTATCAATTGCCGGCGGCCGTCATCTCTTCCTATATCGCCGTGCTGACAATCCTAGCGGTCACTAAGAAGTCTAAGGAAATCTATCTGCGCCGCCATCCAAAAAATAAATAATTAATTTTTAAATTTATGCCTAAGAAAACATCGCCCGAGTACGAACAATTCAAAGTCAAAGGCCATGAAGTCCTGGAGAAGGTGAAGAAGCTGATCAAGGAAGGCAATGTCCGGCGGATCATCATCAAGGATGAAAAGGGGAAGACCTTAGTGGAAATCCCGGTTACTTTCGCTGTTGTCGGCGCGGTCTTCGCTCCGGTCCTGGCGGCCGTCGGTGCCCTGGCGGCGCTTCTCTCCAACTGCACCCTGGAAGTGGAACGGAAGAAATAGCCGGAGTAAGGGAATTTTAAGTTGACTATCAAAAAACAGCCGACTTTTTGCCGGCCATTTTTTTAATCTGATTCTTATTTTTTTGCTTCCAAACTGTCCGCATTGACGCCGTATGTCCAATCGATTTCCGGAAGGCTATGGAGCAGAACGCTAAGGTAATTCCTGATCCGGTCGTAACCCTCTTCTTCTTTCGCTTCAAACTTGGCGGTCAGATAAGGGCCGTTTTGCGAATAGCGCAGGACGAACATGGCGTCCGGCATCTCCAGGCGGACGCCGTCGCCGGCCCGTTCGTCGTCAATCACTTCGGCTTGCGGCCAGTCGGCTCTCAGGACCTGGGAAATCTTGGCGATGAGAGCGACTTTCAGATCGTCGGGACAGCCGACCTTGATTTCCGGGCTGGAAATATAAAGCGGCAAGGCGTCAATCGCCTGCGCCAAAGATTGGTTGGTGCGGGACAAGTAATCCAAGAGGCGGAGCGTGGAGTAACAGCCGTCATCGTGATTATAATAGTCGGCGGAGAAAAAGAAATGGCCGGAGAGCTCGCCGATAAAGGCGGCTTTGATCTCTTGGTTTTTCTTTTTCAGGAAAGAATGACCGGTGCGCCACATGAAGGGCCGGCCGCCGTTCGCCGTTATCGTTTCCGTGACTAAACGCGAGCAGAGCGTATTGAACATGATGGTCGCCCCGGGGTGATGATGGAGGACATCGGCGGCGAAGAGGGCGACAAGCACATCATTCCAGATTATCCGCCCGGTGTTATCCACCGCGCCCATCCGGTCGCCATCGGCGTCATAGGAAAAACCGATGTCCGCTTTTTCTTTTATGACGCGGTCGCGCAAGCGTCCGGCCACGTTCAGGTCCGTCGGATCGGGCGTACCCAAAGGAAAACTGGGATCAATCTGGCAATTGCTTTCCACCACTTCGCAATCGGCCAGGCGCAATAAGTCGGGGACAATGACGCCGGCCGTGGCACAACTGGCGTCAACCACTACCTTAAATTTCTTGGCGATGTTAAAGCGCTTGATCAGGTCCTGGAAGTAGGCGCTTTTTATGTCTTGTTTTACGGCCGCTCCTGGCTGGGCGCCGGCCTCATAATCATCCGTTTCCACCATCCGGCGCAGGGTCTGCACGCCGTCGGCTACCAGAGTTTCGGAAAGGCCGTTAGCCAGCTTGAAGCCGTTATATTCAGCCGGGTTATGTGAGGCGGTGACAAAAACGCCACCCGGACAGTTCAAATAGTATTGCGCCCAATAAAAGTCGCCGATCATGTTTAAACCGATATCAATCACGTCTAGGCCGGCCCAGGTCAGGCCTTTTATTATCGCTTCGCTATAGGCGGCGCTGGTCGCTCGGCAATCCTGGCTGACCACCGTTTTAGCAATCCCGGCGCGTTTCAGATAAGTGCCGAAAGCGCGGCCGATACTTTCCACGATAGCCGGATTCAAATCTTTGTCCACCAGCCCGCGCAGATCGTAGCCGCGGAAAATTAGAGGATTAATCTTCATAAAATTCAAAGGCGCTTAAGCTGCTGACTAGCGTAATTCCATAAGCCGCCCAGGCCGAGCCAGATAGCGACGAGCGCGAACAGCCAGCCGATGAAGGGCAGGGCGAATAGGAGCCAAGCGATTACTACGCCTAGAACCAGACACCAGAACAGGGGAACGTCATTTTTCTTGAAAACTTTCTTGAACAGGAAGCGCCCCAAGAAAATAGCCGCCAAGATGCGGGCGACGTAAGTAGCGATAAGCCACCAGGCGGCAATGATGAGGGCGAGCGGGATGCCGATGAGAGTGAAGACGAGCAAGAGAGCGATGGGCGGAAGGATCAACATGATGATCAAACCGGGGAGAAGCGCTTTTTGCGGCCTATCTTCCAGTCCGTCCAAGACTTTGGTCGTTACTTTCTTAACCAAGAAAACCAAGATCAGGCCGACGACCAGGGCGGCGAAGATCGCCCAGAGCCGGCTCCAAAGCCAAAGCAGAAAACGGCTGGCCGGCGCGGGCGGAGTTTGGCGGGTTGTTTCGCCGCCGATTGAGGCGGGGTTAGAAATTTTTGCCGCGACCGGGGAGGTATAGGTCAGGTTGCCGGCGATTTTCGCTTCCGGCGCGATCGTCAGACCGCTAAGCTTGCCGGCGATTTTTAAATCCGCGTTCTTATTGATCTGTCCGGCGATGAGCGCTCGGCTGGCCTGAGCGGTCAGACTGCCATCAATTTCGCCGCGGACCTCGGCGCTCGCGCCCATGATTAATGCGTCCCAGCCGATCTTAGATTTATCGCCCAAAACGATGTTGGCGCCGAAGGCGTTTACGTTCCGCGCCACGCTGCCGTTAATAGTCAGGGAGTTGCCGGCGATGCGGACATTGCCGCCGATCGCGCCGTTGACCGTAATATTCTGTCCGGCGGCGATGACGTCGCCGTCCACGCGGCCGTTCACGTTAATTGTCTGGCCGGCGGCGATCAGGTCGCCGGAAATCGTGCCGTCCACGGTGATGTTAGCGCCGGCGGCGTAAAAATTGCCGGCGATGATCTGATCCTTAGCCACATAAACCGATTGGCCGGATTCCAGATCGGCGGCTTTAGCCGCGCCGAAGGGCAAGAGAATGAGCGCTAAAAATAAGGAGATTTTAAAGATTTTGTTTTTCTTAATCATATTGTTTAATTATTAAAATTAAGATAAAGTGGATATGCTGCTACGCTTAATTATAACCTAAAAAAATGAGCCAGGCAATAAGAAAATTGTTGGAAAATTACGGGAGAAATATTAAAACTCGGGACGGATTGGAGGCGGCCAAGCGAGCGATTTGCAAAGAATATCGCCGGGCGGCCATTTTGAATTCGGATATTTTACAAGAATATCGGGCGCTTTTGGCGGCCGACCGCTTAAAACGGCTGGCGCGTCTGGAAAAAGTCCTGCGCAAGCGGTCGGTTCGGACTATGTCCGGCATCGCGCCGGTGGCGGTTTTGACCAAACCCTACCCTTGCCCGGGAACTTGCGCCTATTGTCCGCACGAAACTGACGTGCCGGCTAGTTATTTATCCAATGAGCCGGCCGTGATGCGAGCCATCCGCTGCGGTTATGATCCGTATAAACAGGTTGTCTTGCGTTTGAAAGCGCTGGAAAATAATGGGCACGAACCGAATAAGATTGAGATTATCGTTATCGGCGGCACTTGGAGCTATCTGCCGACGAAGTATAAGTATTGGTATATCCTGAATTGTTTTCGGGCCGCCAATGATTTTATACGGCTTCGGAAACGGATCTTAAAGCGGCCGGAAGAGGGCGGCGCGTTTAAAATTAATTTGACGGCGCCGTATAAGAAGAATTTAAGTTTGGTTGATTTGAAAAAACTCTTGGCGCGCGAGCAGACGCGCAATGAGAAAGCGGATTATAAGATCATCGGGCTGACTCTGGAAACGCGGCCGGATTATATCAACGCCAAAGAATTGCGCGAGATGCGCGAATTAGGTTGCACGCGGGTGGAAATCGGCGTGCAAGCGGTCGATGACCAGATTTTGAAATTGAATAAACGCGGGCACGGCGTTAAAGAGATTGCCGAGGCGACAAAGCTATTAAAAGAATTTGGTTTCAAGGTTACTTACCATTTAATGCCGGCTCTCCCTGGCGCGACGCCTAAGAAAGATTTAGTTTTGTTCAAGAAATTGTTTGCTGACGAGAGGTTCCAACCGGACCAGATTAAATTTTATCCGACGGTCGTGACAAAAGGCAGCTTATTGTATAAATGGTATAAAGCGGGGAAGTATAAACCGTACTCCGATAAGGTTTTACAGAAGTTGATTGCCGATTGCAAAGCGGTCGTGCCGACTTACGTGCGCATCATCCGTCTCATCCGCGATATTCCCGGTGAGTCAATCGTGGCTGGTAACAAAATCACCAATCTGCGCCAGGTCATGAAAGATCGGGGCGTGAAATGCAGTTGCATCCGCTGCCGAGAAGTGAAAGATGGTCGAGTGGAAGCGGGCGCGCGCTTGAGCGTTGTTTCATATCCCGCTTCCGGCGGCACGGAATTTTTCATTAGCGCCGACAGTCGGGACGGGAAAACTTTGTACGGTTTCTGTCGCTTGCGTCTGGATGCGACCAGTCCCATCGCGCCGGCCATCATCCGCGAGCTGCATGTCTACGGCGAACTCGTGCCGGTCGGGAGCGAGAAAAAGGTCCAGCACAGTGGGCTGGGCAAAAGCCTGCTACAAGCGGCCGAGAAATTGGTTAAAATTAATAAGTTAACTAATACTTCAGTAATTTCAGGTGTAGGCGCTAGAGGATACTACCGAAAGCTGGGATATAATCTGAAGAATGGTTATATGGTTAAAACCATCTAAAGGCCTAACTAGTTGTTTTTTATGACAAAACCAGTTATAATTAAGGAACTATGTTGATTACTAAAACAATCACAACTTGGTCCGGATTTAATTCAGCTAATAATTCTCTTGCTTAACCAGGGGTTTGTTGGCGGTATTCGCGAACGCCCTTGGGGGCGTTTTTTATTAACTAAATTCTAAGTCCATGAATAGCGAAAAAATAAATTTTAAAATAATCATTGCTTTAACTCTTTATCTGGTTTCATTATTAGCCGCCAACACTTTGGGGTTGAAATTAATGCCGTTTTTTTGGGGGACGCATTTATCAGTCGCGGTTTTCTTTTTTCCTTTTGTTTTTTTAACCACAGATGTTATCGGCCAGGTCTACGGGAAGAAAATGGCCAAGAATTTTGTTTGGGCGGGATTTTTCAGCGTGATTTTGTTTATGCTGTATTCTTTTATCTCCTTAATTTTACCCTGGTCAAAAGACGGGGCGATTTTTAAGGACAGCTACGCAGCGATTTTCGGAATTTCCTTGCGGATGTCGCTCGCTTCGCTCTTGGCTTTCTTTATCGCCGAGTATCAAGACGTGGTGGCCTTTTTCTTCTTTAAGAAAAAATTGAATAATAAAGCTTTTTGGCTGCAGTCCAATCTCTCTAATGTCTGGTCGCAACTTTTGGATACTTTAATTTTTATGACCGTGGCTTTTTTAGGAGTATATTCGATTAAAACCATTATTCTCATTAGTTTGCCTTGGTGGCTCTATAAAGTTTTAATGGGATTTTTATATACCCCGATGTCTTATTTAGGAATTTATTGGCTTAAATATGAAAATAAAAACAATTAAGACGGAAATCTTTAGGCCGCGGCAAAATTTATACCGCTTTATTGAAAAATATCTGCCCGAATTGAATGAGGGTGACATTTTAGTCGTGACTTCTAAAATTGTGGCTCTGGCCGAAGGGCGCTTGCTCACAAAAAAAAGCGGATTATCCAAAGAAGAAATAATCAAGCGCGAAAGCGACTGGCAATTGCGTACTAAATATGTTTATTTAACAATCAAAGACGATACGGTTATGGCTAACGCCGGAATTGATGAAAGCAATGCCAACGGCGGAATAATTCTTTTGCCGCGCGACAGTTATTTGGCCGCGGCTAGGACTAGAAATTACTTTAAGCGGCGAAGGGGTTTGAAAAAAATAGGCGTGATTATAACCGATAGCCGCTGTTTGCCGCTGAGAGCGGGCGTATCCGGAGTAGCTCTAGGCTATGCCGGTTTTAGAGGTTTGAAAGATTATCGCCAAGAGAAAGATATTTTCGGTCGGCCCTTTGAGTTTTCCCGCGTCGCCGTGGCGGATAGTTTGGCAGCCGCCGCGGTGCTGGGCATGGGTGAAGGAAATGAGCAAAGGCCGTTGGCCATTATCCGTCAAGCCCCAGTTGAATACCAGGATGAAGTTGAGCGAGATGAGCTAAAAATCAGTCTCAAAGAAGACATTTATGGGCCTTTGTTCAAAAAGATTCTTTAAATAAGTCTTTTGACAAACCCCCTTTTCTAAACTAAGATGACTAATATGAAATACGACCACTTACAAAAACAAGATCCGGCTGCTTGGGCCATCATTGAACGCGAAGAAAAGCGCCAAAATGACGAACTGGAGCTGATCGCTTCGGAAAATTACGTGAGCCCGGCAGTTTTGGAAGCCATGGCCACGGTACTAACGAATAAATACAGCGAGGGCTACGCCGGCAAGCGCTATTATGGCGGTAATGCGGTCATTGATGAGATGGAGACCCTAGCGATTGAACGGGCGAAAAAACTTTTTAACGCCGAACATGTTAATGTCCAGCCCTTGTCCGGTTCGCCGGCTAATGCGGCCGTGTATATGGCCTTCTTGAATCCGGGCGACAAGGTTTTGGGCTTGAAACTGGATCATGGCGGACATCTGTCGCATGGCCACAGCGTGAATTTTTCCGGCCGCTTATATAATTTTGTGCAATACGGCGTTAACTCGGAAACCGGCCGGATAGATATGGAGGAAGTGCGGCGTGTCGCCTTGGCCGAAAAGCCGAAAATGATCGTGGCCGGCTTCTCCGCCTATTCGCGGGAAATTGATTGGCAGAAATTTAAGGATATCGCCGATGAGATCGGCGCCTACACCTTCGCCGACATCGCCCATATCGCCGGGTTGATCGCCGCCGGCTTATTGAAAAATCCGGTGCCGATCTTTGACGTCGTTTCCACGACCACGCACAAAACTTTGCGCGGGCCGCGCGGGGCGATCATCATGTGCAAAGAAAAATTTGCCAAACAGGTGAACAGCGCGGTTTTCCCGGGCATGCAGGGCGGGCCGCATGATCATATCACGGCCGCTAAAGCGGTTGCCTTCGCTGAAGCTTTGAGGCCGGAATTCATTGAGTATTCCAAACAGATAATCAAGAATGCCCAAGCCATGGCCGCCGAGTTTATCAAACGCGGCTATAAGATAATTTCCGGCGGTACGGATAATCACATGATGGTGCTTGATCTGAGCCCGAACGGCCTAAGCGGCAAAGAAGCGGAGAAAATTTTGGAAAAAATCGGCGTCTCCACCTCTCGCTCTACCATTCCTAATGATCCGAATCCGCCCATGAATCCATCCGGCCTGAGAATCGGCACGCCGGCGGTCACGACGCGTGGCATGAAAGAAGCGGAAATGATCATGATCACCGCGGCGGTTGATGAAGCGCTGAAGAATAAGGACGATGAAGCGCGGCAGGCGGGATTGAAGGACAAAATCAAAGATTTGTGCGAACGATTTCCCATTCCTACGAAATGATATGGTGAAAATAATTGACGGGCGAAAGATCGCGGAGAAAGTAAAAGATCAGATCGCCTTAGACATTTTTAACCTGAACGGGCCAAGGCCGAACTTGGCCATTATTTTAGTCGGCAATCGGTCAGACTCGGAGCTTTATGTAAGATTGAAAGAAAAAGAAGGCGTGAAGGTCGGCGTGGATACGCATTTGTATCGGCTGGAAGAGGCGGCGCCGGAAAGCGAGCTTCTGGAAACGATAAACTTCTTGAACAGCGATCCGCAGATTGACGCTATTCTGCTGCAACTCCCGCTGCCGGCGGAATTTGATACTGATAAGATCATCGCCGCCATCGATCCGTTAAAAGACGCGGACGGTTTTCATCCTCAGCATCCGGATTATGTCTTATCTCCGGTCTTAGCTTCTATTGCCGCTTGCTTGGAAGATATAAAGTTCCAGCCGACCGGGAAAACCGCCTGTGTCCTGCATAATTCCGACGTCTTCGGGCTTAGCGTCAAGAATTTTTTGGTTGATATGGGGATGAAAGTGAGTTTGAAAACCAAACCGGAGCAAGCTGATCTGCTCGTCAGCGCCTTGGGCGAGCCGGAGCGTATTAAGAAAGAGATGATTAAGGAGGGGGCGGCCATAATCGATATCGGCATCACGAAAGTTGACGGCAAGGTCCTGGGCGACGCAGATTTCGCGGACGTCAAAGACAAGGCCGGTTACCTCACGCCCGTGCCGGGCGGCATCGGGCCGATGACCATCGCCTTTTTATTTAAGAATGTTTGGGAGATATTCAAGCGGCGGAAATAAAAAAAAGCTATTCTCAGCCGGGTTCCCTCGGGGAGCCGGCACAAGAATAGCCAATCTGCTTGAGCGTCATCAGAAATCTTCTTAATCGTCGCCGTGGATCAACCGCCCGATATAATTTTTCCTGAAGACGAATGTAGACAGGGCCATGAAACCGATAGCCACAACCACGATAGTGACGGCATAGCCAGCGTCTTTAGCCGGGATGAAAAGGGAAGCGACGATGGCGGCTAAGTAGGCGGCTACGGATAAGATTTTCTTCATCATCAAGCTGGTGATTACGGATAAGATTTTTTTTATCATAGGTACGAGTTTTAAGTTCAGACAAGTATACCATATTTATTATTAGAAGTCAATGCCTAACAGAAAACAACAATTAAAAGAGCTTTTAAAGATTCATTTCGGCTATGAATCTTTTTTACCTGGTCAGGAAATGGCCATTGATAATATCTTGGCCGGCAAGAATACCGTCGTGGTCTTGCCGACCGGCGGCGGGAAGTCTCTGATCTATCAATTGCCGGCCTTGGTTTTGGAAGGGGCGACAATCGTCATTTCGCCCCTGATCGCTTTGATGAAGGACCAGGTGGATTCTTTAGAGCGCTTGGGCATCCCGGCGACTTTCATAAATTCCTCAATCTCTCTCCAGGAAAGCGCCCGGCGCTTGGCGGCCGTAAAAAGCGGCACTTATAAGATTGTCTATATCGCCCCGGAAAGATTTTATAACCAGGCCTTCGTCTCGGCTCTGAAAGATATCAAGATTTCTTTATTCGCCATTGACGAGGCGCATTGCATCAGCCAATGGGGGCATGATTTCCGGCCCAGCTATCTTCGCCTCAAAGACGCGGTGAGATTCGTCGGTCGGCCGCCGGTAGTCGCTCTGACGGCTACGGCCACGCCGGAAGTGCGCGATGATATCGTCAAACAATTGGAAGTGGCCGACCCGGAACTGGTCATCACCGGCTTCGCCCGTCCCAATCTGCAGCTGGCGGTCGTGCCGGCCTCAAATGGCGAGAAGATGGAAAATATCTTGAATCTTTTGACGACCAATCCGGAGATTGGCCGGGGCATAATTTATGTGGGGACGCGCGCCAAGGCCGACGAGATCGCTGAATTCTTATTGGATAACGATATCAAGGCCGTGGTTTATCACGCCGGCATGGATGCCGACAGCCGCAATTGGGTGCAGGAACAATTCATGACCGACGCGGCGCAGGTGGTCGTGGCCACCAACGCTTTCGGGCTCGGCATCAACAAGAAAGACATCCGCTTCGTCATCCATTACGATCTGCCCGGGACGATCGAGGCCTATTATCAGGAAGCGGGTCGGGCGGGCCGCGACGGCCAGCCCAGTTTTTGCCTGTTATTTTATCACCAATCCGATCGCTACTTGCGCGAGTTCTTCATCAAAGGTGATAATCCGGAGAAAGAGACGATTTTGGAAGTTTATGATTTTTTACTCGGTCGCGCGGACGGCGAGGCTGACCCGGGAGCGTCTATCTTGATCACCTATGCCGAAATCGGCCAATCCTTGAGCGACACGGTGCCGGAAATGGCCATCGGCACGGCTTTGAAGATCCTGGAAAAAGAGGGCTATATCAGCCGGCCGAACGAAAAGACCAGCCAGTCATTTTTGCGTTTTAAGAAAGATTGGCGCGAAGTGGCCGAAGCGGTGGGCGGCCGCGCCAAGAGCCAGCGAGAAATCGTCACCAAACTTGGCGAGAAATACCATCGCGAACTTATGAGCGGCTGGGAGTTCAGTCCGGAAGAAGTGGCCATCGTCTTGAAAGTGAAGAAAGACGCGCTGACGCGCGCTGTTAAGAAGTTAGCGGAGAAGGATTTGGCGGAATATCGCCCGCCCTTCCGGGGTACGGAAATCAAAATCTTGAAAAACGTCAACCCGGCCAATCTGAATCTGGATTTCAAAGCTCTGCGCCAAAAAGCGGAGCGCGCTTATGCCAAACTGGATGAGATGGAGAATTATGTTTTTCATACCGGCTGCCGGCAGGAATACATCTTGAAATATTTTGGTGACTTGAGCGCTGCGCCCTGCGGCCACTGCGACGGCTGTCTAAAACTCAAGCGACACAAGGCCAAAGGCGGGGAAGACTACCGGCATAAGGAGTATTTGAGTTAAGGCCCGGCTAGATGGGTCGTAAAATAATCATGGATGTTAAAACCGCGGAAAAGTTATTAGCCCTAGTCAAGCGCAATTATGCCGAGATCGCGCCAGAGTTTGCTTTAAGCCGTGAGAAAACGCTCTGGCCGGAGATGGAAAGCTTGGCCGCAGAAATTAAGACCGGCGCCAAAATTTTAGACGCCGGCTGCGGCAGCGGGCGTTTGTTGAAAGTTTTGGCAGATAAACAAATTGAATACTTAGGGGTTGATAACAGCGAGGCGCTCATCAACACCGCACGACAGAATCACCCGGCTAAGAAATTTTTGATGGCCGATGTTTTAAGGTTGGATGAACTTCCGGAAAAAGACTTTGATCATATCTTTTGCCTGGCGGTTCTGCCGCATATCCCGAGCCGGGAATTAAGATCAAGGGCGCTGGCCCAATTAAAGAATAAGCTGGCTCCGGACGGCCGCCTGGTTTTGAGCGCCTGGAACTTATGGGCCCGGCCGCGTTTCCGGCGCTTGCTTTTAAGAGCTTGGGGGCTTAAAATCTTAGGTAGGAACAAGCTGGACCATAACGATCTGATCTTTCCCTGGAAAGATTCATCCGGGCGCGTCGTCAGCTCGCGCTATTATCATGCTTTTACCGGGCGGCAGTGGCGGAAATTGGCCGCCGACTCCGGGCTGGCGGTTGAGAAGCTTTGGTGCGATAAGTATAACTTTTGGCTAATATTAAAAAATAAATAATAAAATAAACCTCCTTAAAAATCAACGGACCGGTCATCAGAGATCGGCCCGTTTTTATTGCCCCTTGACACCCCCCGGGGGTATATGATATGATAAGCGAGCAGTTAAAAATTATGAAAACCTCTGTCCAGCGCTTGAACAATATCATCGGGCAATTGAACGGCGCCAAAAAACTCCTGACCGACCGGAAGCGGGATTGTTTTTCCCTGCTCATCCAGCTCAAAGCCAGCCGGTCCGGCCTGGACGCCTTGATGGAGAAGCTTGTCTCCGAGGAATTTGACCATTGCCTCTTGGCCAAGAAAGCCGATCGGCCGAAGATGGAGAAAATCTTTAAAGAAATAATAAAAAAATAATCAGCGCCGGCCTCGCCTCACGAGCGTCGGACGATAAAATTATGAGCCAGCTATTAGAATTAACTAAACAAAATTTTAAGACGGAAGTGCTTGATAGCCCAATTCCGGTCTTGGTGGATTTCTGGGCGACCTGGTGCGTCCCTTGCCAAATGATGGCGCCGATCCTGGAAGAAGTTGCCGCCGACCTGAATGGCAAAGTGAAGATCGCCAAACTGGACACGGAAGCGGCCGCCAGCGAAAATTTAGCCGAAGAATATAATATCCAGAGCATCCCGAACATGAAATTATTCAAGGGCGGAAAAATCATCGGTGAGTTCATCGGCCTGCGCGACAGAGACGGCTTAAAAAGTGAAATCGAAGCGCTCCTCTAATTAGGAGTGCTTTCGTATATAAACATTAATCATATGAGTTTATTTGAAGATAATTTGAAAAGATTGAAAGAAATCCAAACTTTGGAAGATATTTCTGACGCTGATATGAGCGCCTTGACCACACCGGGGCAAGCCAATTACGCCGACCTGGACATCAATGGAAAGAAATATCCGGCTTGGCGCATCGTCTATAACCGCGCCCTCGGTCCCGGTAAGGGCGGCATCCGCTTCCATCCCGATGTTTCCGAAGACGAAGTCAAGTCGCTGGCTTTCTGGATGACCTTAAAGAATTCTTTGGCCGATATCCCTTACGGCGGCGCCAAAGGCGGGGTGAAATTTGATCCGAAAGCGGCCGACAAAAAAGAATTGGAAACGGTCAGCCGCGCCTTTGTCGGCAAGTTTTATGAATATCTGGGGCAAGACAAAGACGTGCCGGCGCCGGACGTCTATACTAACGGCCAGATCATGGCCTGGATGCTGGATGAGTTTGAAAAGAAGGTCGGCCATCACGAACCGGGCATGATTACCGGCAAGCCACTGGAGCTGGGCGGCATCGCTTTACGCGGCGACGCCACGGCGCAGGGCGGGTATTTAGTTACTAAAGAAGCGGCGGCTAAGTTTTTGCCGGGCGTCAAAGGCGCTTCGGTCATCATCCAGGGTTTCGGCAACGCCGGTTTGTTCATGGCCGAGAAATTATTTCATGACGGCTTTAAGGTTATCGCCGCTTCCGACAGCAAGGGCGGCATATATAATGAGGCCGGCTTGCCGGTGGACGAACTGTCCGCCTGGAAGAACGGCGGGAAAGCGGTCGGCGATTTTGCCGGCGGGAAGAAGATCACCAACGCCGAACTATTAGAATTGCCAACCGACATCTTAGTCTTGGCCGCTTTAGAAAATCAGATCACCGCCGCGAACGCGGCGCGCGTCCCGGCGAAGCTGATCGTGGAATTGGCTAACGGCCCGGTGGACTTCGCGGCCGACAAGATTCTGGCGGAGAAGAAGATTCCGATCGTGCCCGATATTTTAGCCAACTCCGGCGGCGTGATCGTCAGTTATTTTGAGTGGGCGCAGAACCGGACCGGGCAGATCTTGGACGAGGAATATTTGCGCCAGCTCTTGGAGAAGAAGATGGCCGCCAATTGGCTCCGCGTTTATGAGAAATATCAGGAGAAGAAAGGCGCGGCGACTTTGCGCCAGGCCGCTTATATCTTAGCCGTGAAGCGCGTCTTGTCGGCGGAAAAATTGCGCGGGCGGATTTAAATCAAGCAGGGAATATAAAAAAACGGCCGCTTTGCTTGTCGCGGCCGTTTTTATTTAGGATGATTTGGCTTGGTTTATTGGGGCTGTACGCAATTAGCGGCGGCGGCGCCGGATGTCGTGCCGGAACCGAAACCCGGATCAGGCGTGGCGCTGGATAAGGTGGCCCCGCATTCCGACGGCTGTTTACTGAAGGCGCTGCAGATGGTTTTCAGGAGCGAGGCGCTGTCGCGGCCGCTAGAGATTTCCTGGCCGTTGATGATCAAGGTCGGCGAACCGCCCACTTGATACTTCGTGTTATCAGCTCCATTGACGGCAAAGCCCGGATAGCTGCCCTGGTAGCCGACTTTATTGTTAGAGTTGTCGGTAACGCTGTATTGTTTATCGGTTTTCGCTACGCAAGCGTCCAGTTTGCTCTGGTTGACGCCGACCTGCTTGAGACAAGCGGCCGAATCGCTGGCCTGCAGGAAGCAGGTCAGATAAGGGTCAAGCTTAGCGGTCTGTTCTTTCTGAAGGCAATATTGGGTCAGATTCTCCGCCAGTTCTTTCGGACCATGCATGGAGTAGGAGACGAATTTCAGTTGGAAATCAATCTTATTGCCGAGGGCGGCGATGACCGGCAAGATGCCTTTCTCAATCTGCGTGCCGTAGGGGCAATAGCTCATGACGAATAATTCCACGGTCGGCTTGGCGGTCTGTGTCGTTACGGTTGCCGCTTGGCTGGCGCCGGCGGTGTTGTTCGTCGCGCCGCTTCCGGCCGTATTCTTAGAGGCGGTGACTTTGTCTATATCCAAGGCCTGGGGGAAGAATAATTTCCCGTCCTTGGTAACGTACGACTCCACTTCGCCGCTGGTGATGTCAATGGTCATCTTATACAAACCATATTCCTGGGTGACTTTCTTGATGGTCGCCTTGGTGCCCGATTGCATCAAAAAATCATTGACGAACTTTTCCGCCTTAGCTTGGGCGGCCGGCGCCGATAGATTCTTTTGCTGATGACGGAAAGAGAAGAAACCGATGAGCGCCAAGATGATTACCAGGATGACCGGCAGGGTAAAACGCAAAAAATTCTTCCGCGTAGAAACTTTTTCTAAAAATTTTCTCATAATTTTTAAACTAGTTGATAATTATTAATTAATAGCTGTTGTTAATTATAGTAAAAATCAATTAAGGCGTCAAAGGGGGCGCCGCCGAGCGCCAAAAGGAGCTAAAACTTCGGCAGAATCGCCTTCAGTTCGGCGGGTAGATCCAAGGAAAAAGCCTGTTTTTGGCCCTTTAAGTCCTTAAAAGACAGGTGATCGGCGACCAGCCAGATTCGGCCGAGAGCAAGTTTTTTGTTCTTGGCCTTGGTTTTCACGGTCGCGTAGAGGGGGTCGCCGACAAGCGGGTGGCCGGCGGCGAAAAAGTGGACGCGGATCTGGTGCGTCCGGCCGGTTTTGATCTTTACCCTAAGCAAAGTGTAGTTGATGAAGCGTTTCAAAACCTTGAATTCGGTGTGCGCTTCTTTGGCGCGGAAAAAGCCGCTGATGTTTCCCCGGTCGCGATTCCTCGGGCTGGGGCGCCGCAAGAGGTCTTCGGCGCCCTTGGGGAGAGCGGCCATGCGATGGCCGTCCGCCGCCCGCTTCAGAGGGAAATCAATGACCCCCGTGTCGTTTGCGACCTGGCCATAGCAGAGCGCGCGGTATTCTTTATTGACCGCGCGATCCTTGAATTGATTCTTCAGATTTTCATAAGCCGTCTGGGTTTTGGCAATCACCATCAGGCCGCTGACTTCTTTATCCAAGCGGTGCACCAAGCCGGGCCGGGAGGCGTCGTCGCCCACGGTCTTGATAGCCGGATAGCGGGCGATCAGCCAGTCGGCCAGAGTCGGCTCCTTCAGATTGCCGCCGCCGTGGACGGCCAGGCCGGCCGGCTTATTGATCACTAAATAGTCCTTATCCTCAAAGATTACTGGTAGGGTCATAAGTTTGATGGCCAAGTTTCTTTTGGCGCGCGAAAATGTTTTTTAAATCGTTATCCTTGATGCCGCCCAAAAGGTAGAGGACCAAGAAGTAAACAACGATAGCTAAAATGATGATAAAGATCAAGCCGCCCAAGGTATTCTGGTAATGATGCGGAAAAAAATAAAGCAGGAGAGCGAGCGGCAGGCCGGCGATGAGCGATTTGCCGAAGGTTTTCAGCTCCGGCCGGAAGCGGCTGTATTTTAATACGCAGTAAAAAGAGAAAATGGCGATCAGGAGTTCGCTGTAGATAGTCACGCCGGCGGCGCCGAAATAAGAAAAACGGGGGATGAGGATCAGGTAGCCCAGGAGGGCGCTCAGACTGGTGAACAGGTAAAAGCCGATCATCTTTTTCTGTTTGTCCAGGGCGATGACGGCGTGGGAAAACATCGTCCCCAAGAAAATGGCGGCCACGGCGAAGATCAGGATTTGTAAAATCAGACCACTGGCCGCGAAATCGCGGCCGGCGACAAAGGTCATCACCGGCCGGCCCAGGAATTGGGCGCCGATGACGAGCGGCACGGCGACGATGGCCATGAAATCAAAGGATTTTTGTAGGACCTTCTTGAAATAATTGTGGTCGTTAGCCAGCCAGCTGGCGGTCAGAATCGGCAGCACCAGGCCGGCGAACATGAAAGGCACGGCCGTCAGGACGTCAATGATCTTGTAGGCGGCGCCGTAGAGGCCGACCTCTTCGGCGCTCCGGAAAAGGGAGAGGAGCAGGGTATCGGCGCGCAGATAGATCAGATTAAGGACGATAGTGACGGTCAGCGGCCAGGATTTATGGAAAATTTTCCGCCAGAGGACGCGGTCAAAAGCCAATTTGAAAACCGTGAAGCGGAGGGCCAGAAAGTAATGGCCGAAGAAATTAACGGCGCCGGAGATGACGGTGGCGATAAGAACGCCGTTCAGTCCCGACCCCAGCTTCCGGCTGACGATGATGGCGACGATGAGAATCAGACGGCCGGCGATTTCCGCCAGACTATCCCGATCCATGATCAATCTTTTTTGGAAGAAGCCGATGATGACCTGGTTCAAGGCCGGGAACAGGAAAGCCAGGGCGGTGATGAGCACGCCGGTTTTGACGGCTTGGCCGTAGGGCAGGAAAAGGACGACGAGCGGCGCGAGCGCCAGGACGACGAGCGACGAGACCAGCCGGAAACTGAACAGATTATTCAGGATTTTCGGCTCGTCCTCGTGATGTCCGCCGATCATCTGCACCGTCACCAGCGTCAGGCCGAAATCAGCGATCACCGCGAAGAAAGTCAGGATGGTGATGATGGTCGTGTATTGTCCGAAGCCGTTCAGGCCGAGATCGCGGGTGATGAGCGCCAAAGCGAAAAGGCCCAAAACGGTAGATAGCGCTTTGCCTGAAATTTGAATCAGCGTATTTTTAGCGACCTGGCCGGATAAGCTCATTTGGCTTGTTTTTTGGAGATAAATTTTATATAATAGAAGAGTAAAGTAATTATATCATATTTATGCGCTTCACTAAAAAACAAATTCTTTCCTGGTTATTCCTGGTCTTCTTCGGATTTTTAGAGGTCGCCTCTTTGACGGGCGGAATCTTGCCGGCCCAAGCCCAGCAGACGAGCGGTTATGATCTCAACCAGCAGACCGGCATGACCGAAATCGGCCAGGTCTACGGCAATCAGCAGACCGACCTCCGGACCATCGTCATGAAGATCATCAGTATCGTCTTGGGTTTACTAGCCATGGTATTTTTAGTCTTGACCTTGATGGCCGGCTTCCGTTATATGACTTCGGCCGGCAACGAGGAAAAAGCCCGCGGCGCCATGAAACAATTGACCAATGCCTTTATCGGCCTAGTGATCGTTCTGCTGTCCTGGGCGATCACCCGTTTTATCATCCTCCGTCTAGCCGGGGCGGTTAACGGCAACACGACGCTTTTCTATCCGTACTAATTGCCCGCTTTGACAAAAATTGAAAACTTGCTATAATAATGATGAAAGCTAGTTGTTAAGACAATTAGCTTTTTGTCTAGCTAAATCATTAAGACCGTCCCCCGGCTTCGGCCCAGGGGAGGGATAAAACATAAACATATGTCGGAAATAAGCAGCGCCATCAAGCAATTATGCGAGGAAAAAAATTTGGACTTCAAATCGGTGATCGGCGCCATCGAACTGGCGCTCGCCGCCGCCTATCGCAAGGATTATGGCGAACGCAACCAGAACATCCGCGTGAAATTTGATCCGGTGGCCGGCACGTCGGAAATCTTTGACGTGAAAACGGTCGTAGAAAATCTGCCGGAAGAAGAGGAGAAGGAAATGCTGGCTAACTTATATAATCCCGCGCCGAAAGATCTGAAGAAAGAGGAATTCCGGGACAGCCGGGATATGCGGCCGGAAATCAGCGCCGAAGAAGAGCCGGGTGAAGAAGGCAAAAAGAAATTCAACCCCAAGACCGACATCCAGGTGAAGGAAGCGGCCATCTTGAAACATGACGCCAAAGTCGGGGAAGAAATAGTGACCGACCTGCCGATTCCGGAAAGTTACGGCCGTATGGCCGCTCAGACCGCCAAGCAGGTGATCATCCAGAAACTCCGGGAAATGGAGCGCGACATGATCCTGAGCGAATTCAAAGGCAAGGAAAAAGAAGTCGTCTCGGGCGTGGTGCAGCGCCGCGAGGGCCGCTTCGTCTTCGTTGATCTGGGCAAAGCGATCGGCCTCTTGCCGGCCGAGGAACAGATTTACAGCGAGCATTATAATATCGGCGACCGGGTGAAAGTCTTCATTAAAGAGGTGCGCGAAGGCCATAAGGGGCCGGAAATAATCCTTTCCCGCCGGGCGGAAGAAATCTTGCGTAAGGTTTTTTATCTGGAAATCCCGGAGATCGCCAACGGCCTGGTGGAAATCAAGGGCGTGGCTCGGGAAGCCGGCTCGCGTTCTAAGGTGGCCATCTGGACGGATGCCGATAACGTGGATCCGGTCGGTTCCTGCGTCGGCCAGCGGGGCAGCCGCATCCAGACGATCATCAGCGAGCTGGGCGGGGAAAAGATTGATATCATTGAATATAGCGATGACCAAGAAAAATTCGTCGGCAACTCTTTGGCGCCGGCCAAGATCTTGAGCTTGACCCTGGAAGAGCGGGAGCATAAGGCGATCGTCAAAGTGGCGCCGGACAAATTATCTTTGGCCATCGGCAAGAATGGACAGAATGTCCGCCTGGCGGCGAGATTAACCGGTTGGAAAATAGACATCATTGAAGCTTCGGAAGAGGGCGAGAAGAAAATCCTGGCGAGCGAGGAAGTGACGGGTGAAGAAGCGGCCAAGGCGGAAGAAGAGGGGGCGCCCGAAGGCGAGGCGGCTAGCGAAGAGAAGCCGGCCAAGAAGGCCAAAAAAGTGAAAGAACCGAAAGCGCCGAAAGCACCCAAAGAAAAGAAGGCCAAGAAAGTTAAAGCCGCTCCCGAAGCGGCCGCCGAAGCCGTTGAAGAATAATAATAAAGAAAAATAATAATTTTTCAAAACTATGCTGACGACATTTTTGATTTTAGGCAGTGCCGTGGTCGCCCTCATCTATGGCGCCCTGGTCATTGCCTCCATTTTGCGCTTGCCGGAAGGAAGCGACAAGATGAAAGAGATTGCGAAAGCGATCCAGACCGGCGCTAAAGCTTTTTTGAACCGCCAGTATAAGGCGGTGGGCCTGGTGGCCGTGGTTTTATTCTTAATCATCGGTTTCGTGCCGGCACTCGGCTGGTTAACCGCCTTGGCCTTCTTGGGCGGCGCGGTTTTCTCCGCTTTGGCCGGTTATATCGGCATGAACGTCAGCGTGCGCGCCAATGTCCGGACGACGGAAGCGGCCAAAGGCGGCATGAAAAAAGCGCTCAAGGTCGCGGTGATGGGCGGCAGCGTGACCGGCCTCTTAGTGGTCGGCCTCGCCTTACTGGGTACGGCTGGCTTCTATTTCCTGACGCATGACTTGCACGCCTTGATCGGTTTCGCGTTCGGCGGCTCGCTCATTTCCATCTTCGCCCGTTTAGGCGGCGGCATCTATACCAAGGCGGCCGACGTCGGCGCCGACCTGGTCGGCAAAGTGGAAGCCAATATTCCGGAAGACGATCCGCGCAATCCGGCGGTCATTGCTGATAATGTCGGTGATAATGTCGGCGACTGCGCCGGCATGGCGGCCGACTTGTTCGAAACTTATGCCGTCACCTCTATCGCCGCCATGGTCTTGGGCGGGATGGTTTTTCCGGGCGACAGCGGCGTCATCCTGTTCCCCCTGATCTTGGGAGCCATCGCTATCATCGCTTCCATCATCGGCATCTTCTTCATCCGCTTAGGCAAAAGCAAAAATATCATGCGCGCTTTATATAAAGGGCTGATTGCCGCCGGCGTTTTGGCGGCGATCGCTTTCTATCCGGTGACGATGAAATATTTTTCGTCAGCAGCCAGCTTAAAGATTTATTTGGCGAGTCTGATCGGCTTAATTGTAACCGGGCTATTAGTCGTCATCACTGAATACTATACGTCCACCAAATTCGCGCCAGTCAAATCCATCGCCGAAGCGTCCCGGACCGGACACGGCACGAACGTCATCGCCGGCCTAGCCGTTTCCATGCAGTCCACGGCCCTCCCGATCATCGTCATTGCGGCGGCCATCTTAGGCACCTATAGCTTAGCCGGTTTGTACGGCATCGCGATCGCGGCCATGGCTATGTTATCTCTGACCGGTATCATCGTTACGATTGACGCCTACGGCCCGATCACCGATAACGCCGGCGGCATCGCCGAAATGGCGGAACTAGGAGAAGACGTGCGCAATATCACCGACCCTCTGGACGCGGTTGGCAATACGACTAAAGCCGTGACCAAGGGTTACGCCATCGGCTCGGCCGCTCTGGCCGCTCTGGTTTTGTTCGCGGATTTTACCTATAAGATTGCCGCTTCCGGCGGACATACGCAATTCTTAATCAATAATCCCTACGTCCTGATCGGTCTCTTCATCGGCGGCCTCTTGCCGTATATGTTCGGGGCCATGGCCATGAAAGCGGTTGGTCGCGCGGCCGGTTCGGTCGTGGAAGACGTGCGCGCGCAGTTCAAAGAAAAACCGGGCATCATGTCCAACACCGAAAAGCCGGACTATGGTCGCACGGTAGATATCGTCACTAAGGCGGCTATAAAAGAAATGATCATCCCCGCCTTGATTCCGGTAGTCGTACCGCTCATCGTCGGTTTCGGTTTCAATCTTTTCGGCGCCGGACGCGGGCTGGAAGCTTTGGGCGGACTCTTAGTCGGTTCCATCGTGACCGGCATCTTCGTGGCCGTGTCCATGACTTCGGGCGGCGGCGCTTGGGACAATGCCAAGAAATATATTGAAGCGGGGCACTTCGGCGGCAAAGGTTCGGATGCCCATAAGGCGGCGGTGACCGGCGACACGGTTGGCGATCCCTATAAGGATACGGCCGGCCCGGCCATCAATCCGATGATCAAGGTATTAAATATTGTGGCTTTGCTCATCGTCGGATTGCTACTCTAAAAAATATTATGCAAATAACTAAAAAAGATCTGCCCAAGTCGCAGATTGAGCTGACCGTGGAGATGACGGCCGAAGAATTCGCGCCTTATATCAAGAAAGGCGCGGAGGAGGTGGCCAAGAATATAAAGATTGAAGGCTTCCGGCCGGGCAAGGCGCCTTATGAAGTTCTGAAACAGAAAGTCGGCGAGATGACCATCTTGGAAGAGGCGGCGCATTTGGCGATCAACAAGACGATTGACGAGGCGATTGAGAAAAATACTCTGGAACGCCAAGCGGTCGGCCGGCCGAACGTGAATATCACGAAACTGGCGCCGAACAATCCTTTGGAATACAAAGTTATCTTGTCTCTCCTGCCGACAATCGCTCTGGGCGAGTACAAGAATCTGAAGATCAAACCGGAAGAAGCGAAATTGGACGGCAAGGAATTGGCCCGCGCTTTGAGCGATCTGCAGAATATGCGCGCCAAGGAAGCGCTGGTTGATCGCGCCGCGCAGGCCGGCGACAAAGTAACCGTGGACATCCGCCTCTTATTAGATAAGGTTCAGGTGGAGAACGGGCAATATAATGATCTCGCCCTCATCCTCGGACAGGAATATTTCGTACCCGGATTTGATGATAAGGTGATCGGCGCCAAGGCGGGCGAGGAACGTAAGTTCGCCCTGCCTTATCCGGCTGACCATCACCAGAAAAATCTGGCCGGCAAGATGGTGGATTTCATCGTGAAACTGAAAGCGGTCTATAGCCGCGACTTGCCGGAACTGAATGACGAGTTGGCCGGATTTTTTCAGCTGAAGACTTTAGAGGAGTTGAAGAACGGCCTGAAAGACAGCTTGCTCGCCGAGCGGAAGCGCAATCTGGAATTAAAAAATGAAGCGGAAATGATCAGCCAGATCGTGGCTAACGCCAAGTTCGGCGATCTGCCCGATGAACTCATAGAAAATGAAGCCAAGAACATGCTGGCCGAGCTGGAACAGTCGGTCATCCGCCAAGGCGGGAAGTTTGAGGATTATTTAGGCCATCTCCAAAAGACCAAAGACGAATTGCTTCTGGAAATCATGCCCAACGCCGTCAAGCGCGTGAAGTCGGCCCTCGTCATCCGCGAACTGGCCGTCGTGGAAAAGATTGCCGTGGAGCACGAAGAGATCCATAAGAAGATTGACGAGTTGAAAAAGCAATATGCCGGCAATGGCGAAGTCATCAAGATGCTGGAAGAGCACAACTACCATCATTATCTGGAAAATATCCTAACTAACGAAAAGGTGATCGCTAAATTGAAAGATTGGAATTATGCCCGCCCTGGCGACCAACAAAAAAGCTAACTTTGACTACGAACTCAAGGAAAAATATGAGGCCGGTCTGGTTTTATTAGGCCACGAGGTCAAGGCGGCGCGCGCCGGCCAAGTGAGTCTGAAAGGGAGCTATATCAGTATTAAGACGACCAGCGGCGTGCCCGAACTGTATCTGGTCAACTGTCAGATCAGCCGCTATAAGCCGGCCGGGCCGCTCCCGGACTATAATGACCGGCGGGACCGGAAGCTGCTCTTAAAACGCCAGGAAATCAGCCATTTATTGGGGAAAAAGCAGGAAGAGGGCTTGACACTCATTCCGCTAAAACTATATACTAATCATAGTTTTCTGAAGCTGGAATTCGCCGTCGCCCGCGGAAAAAAGAAGTATGACAAGCGGGAAAGCATCAAAAAACGGGAAGTGGAACGGAGCTTAAGGTCGTTAACAAAAAGATAAAAGGGGATGACAGGCCTCGACAGTCGGCCTCTTTTCTAAATGCTCAAGACGTCCTTAGCTGCGACGCAAAACCGGCTAAAAAACACAAATGCCAAAACGGCAAAAGCGTTCACTTGGTTCACTCCGAGTTACGCTCCAGTTATGGCCTAAAACAAATAAAGCCATAGCCATCGGCGGCCGCCAGTCTTCATAACGGCTGCCCGGTGTCATAAACATGAAGATAACCATTTAACCGCGCTTTCCGGAAAATGGCGAACCAACAGGAAGATCGTCTCAGTCGCTTTTGTTCGGTTTTTGATGGTTGGGACTAGAAAAAATAAATCGGACTAATTTTGTACAAGTATTTAGAAAAACCGTCTGGACATGGGTTCAACTCCCATCATCTCCACAAATTTGGCCGCGGTGGCGGCCTGGGCCTGGGTGGTTAAAAGCGGTCCAGTGGTGGAATTGGTATACACGCAGCACTTAAAATGCTGTGCCCAAAAGGCGTGTGGGTTCGATTCCCACCTGGACCACGTAGTTAAAAAATATGCGGGTATCGTATAGTGGCTATTATGTCACCTTGCCATGGTGAAGATACGGGTTCAATTCCCGTTACCCGCTCCATTTACGGGGGTTTATAACCCCCAGATTACAGAAACCCTCGTAATGAGGGTTTTTGTATATTTTTATAAATGAATAATTTTATTATGAAACTATTCTTTGTAGACGATTCGAATATAGATGCAGATGATAAGTTAGAATTTTTTATTTATGGAGGCATTATTCTTGGCGAAGAATCTGTGCGTAGTATTATTTTAAATTTTATTTCAATAAAAGAAAAATATGGGGTTCCAGCGAGCAGACCAGTAAAGTGGGTAAACTATGTAATAAAGAATGGCCCAGTAGAAAAAATTGATCCCGAGACACATAGAAAAATAAAGAGCGCGGTTTTAGAAATGATTTCAAAAACGGAATGCAGAATAATTATATATTTAGCCCCCCATTATTTTTATCAGAACAAAAATTTATCTGGCGGCGGCAAAAGATTTACCATAGACCTAGACAAACAAATAAATGCTGTTAAACTAGCAATAAATATTTGTGCAGAAAAATTCAATAAATATTTAAAAGAGACAAATTGTTTCGGACTAATTTTAGCCGATAATTTTGGAGAAGGAAAAATTAAAAGCGAGTTGGACAAGCATTGCCTTGATATTTATCCTAGAGGAACAATTAATTTCAAAGGGGAAGTGTCATGTGAGTTAGAACGGGTTTGCTACCCAATTTTAAAAACGAAATTTGACTATAGTCCGGTTCACCAAATAAATGATATTGTTTTAGGAGCCATACAACATAGCCTTAAAGAAATCGCGCGTGATTTAATTGGACAATTGAAAGATAATTTTTGGTCTAATAAAAATGGCAAGATTTTGGATTTTGGTGTTAGTATTTATCCTAAGGAGCCGAAAACTCAGTTTATCGCGGAGAAAATACAGAATGTAAAAAATAAATTTAATAAATTATTTACTTAATATGTTATTAAAGACTGGGAAAGTACGAGAAGATTTCGCTCGTGACACTTATTGGTTTAAGATGCGCTATATAGACGAGAATAGAAAAGCAGTTATTTTGGTTTGTGCTTCATGGGAATATTTGAGCGATTATTATAAAGTTACTTCCCTAAAGGTTAAACATCTAGATGATTGGCGCATGAGAACTATTTTAATTTGGCAGAAAAAAAACAATACTATTTTTGGTAAAAAGATACACTATGACGTTTATGCTAATACGGAAGAAGGCAAAAGAAACGGGCTGGAATTTTTGAAAAAAATTAATATTGACTAAAATCTTTTCCAAAAATATTTGTACCCCAAAAGAAAACAGAATAATTCTTGAATTAATCACTGACGACCTTAAATATCTTTCGGTTAGACAGTTGTATTATGATTGGTTTTTCCCCTCCGGGGCTGAGCTAGCCAATCAATTAATTGACAATGTTATAAAACTTTATTTAAAAAGTATATCCCAGAATGATTTAGTGGAGACAATTAAAAGTTGGCACGGTAATGAGAGCCATAATTTAATAAAAATCATAGAGTTATGTATTGAAAAATTGGGTCTAGATTTTGATATTAAAACCCATAAAACTACTTTAGAAAATATACATAAAACCTACCAAATTAGATATCTCGACAATCTAGAAAAAATCGGAGAAGTAAGGGGTTGTTTAAAAGATATTAACACTATAGACTATTGTTATAAATATTTTAGAGATTTGATAAAAATTAGTGATAGGGGAAGAGAAAACACATTAATAGGCAAGATAGTGGCTAATGGTGGAATTATGTGGGGCAAAGATAAAAGTGTTGATTTGGGCAGAATTTTACTAAGAGATAATTTGTATTTTAAATCATAGCTTTAAATTTATAACCAAACCGCAAAAGGAGCTCCAACAAAAAATGCCTTAATTTTAGGGCATTTTTTGGTTGGGCCATAATGGGAATAGAAAATTTGTGATATAATATCAATATCTGATATAAAAATATGTCTTTAACTTTATTTGATGTAAAAAACAATCCTAATATTTTAACTTTCCAAATTAAATTTGATAATGGGAAAATTATTATTTTGCGACCGCTGGAAGAAAATGACCTAGACAAATTGACTAAGTTTTTAACTAATCTATCAGAACAAACAAGAGAATACTATACACTGGATAGTTATGATAGAGCCGCCGCTCAAGAAATGTGCGATGCTATTAATAAATACGACAAACTGCGCTTTGTGGCTTCCTATAAATCACAAAGTGACTTAATCGCTCTGTTTGAATATAGCTTTGATATTCCATTAAGTGATCAACAAAGATTTAAAAATTATAATATTTCATTAGATTCTAAAACAGATTGTAGATTGGGACCATGCTTGGCCGATAAATGCCAAAATCAAGGAATTGGCTCTAGATTATTCCCTTATTTAATAGAAATTGCAAAGAGATTTGGGCGGGAAAGACTAATTCTATGGGGAGGAGTATTTAAAAACAATGAAAGAGCCGTAAAATTTTACATTAAGAATGGATTTAAAGAGCTTGGCGTCTTTAAGAATGATAAGGATTTACAATCAATTGATATGGTTATTGATATAAATTAAAGAGAATTATCTATAACCAACCCGCAAAAGGAGCTCCATAAGGGGGAATTTATAAATTCATTATCCCCAGTATTTACAAGAGCCTTTCCATTTTGGGAGGGCTTTTGTAATTACTGTAAAGCCCTGAATAATGGCGCAGGGGCAGTTTCTGTTTCTGATTTTACGTTTGGTTATTATTTTGGTAATATTATATTGTTAGGCAGGACAGAAGCCCTAAATATATCCGTTGAAAAAATTATCAAAAATTCTTAATTTGTATTTATTAACGCTCGACCCACGGTGTCTTAATGAACAGATAAATTTTTTATCTAATCGAAATATGACAAACAAACAATACGCAAACCTTGCCTTTATAATAGGGGCAGTCGCCATAACTCTTTCTATTGTCGCATTAACAAGAAGCAGGCAAATTCCGCAAGGAGAGGACACTTTGGCAAAAATTCAAAAGACAGGAGAAATCAATGCTTGCACGGTCGTCGACCCGCCAGCCGTGATAAAAGATTCTAAAACCGGAGAACTTTCCGGCCAACACATTGACGCTTTAAACCTAATAGCCCAAAAAATGAGCGCCAGAGTGGTTTGGTCTGAAACTACTTTCGGCAATGCCGCCGCCGATCTTCAATCAAGGCGCTGCGATGTAGTTGCCACAGATTTATTTGCAAATGTGCCTAGAGCGGAAGCGGTGGCGTTTACCAGCCCCCCTTTGTTTTATATAGGGGAAAGCGCGTTGGTAAATAAAAATAGTCCTTATCTAGATGTTAAGGATATTTTCGATTTTGACAGACCCAATATAACTGTAGCCGTGGCCACTGGGGAATCGGGAGATATTTTTGTTAAGGAAAATTTTACCCGAGCAAAAGTTAATCGTATTGATGTAGAATCTTCGGACTTAACGAGGTTTGCAGTTGAAGTTTCTTCGGGGAGAGCCGATGTAGCGATCGCCGATTCAAACACCGTTCGTCTTTATGCCTCCCAACATCCCGAGGTTGTGGATTTGTTCAAAGATAATTCATTCGCTCTAAATCCAGTTGGTTGGGCCGTAAGGCAAGGTGACACTAAATGGTTAGAATTTATAAACACCTCGCTCCAATTTTTAGATACGCAAGGGGTCTTAAGACAATTTGAAAAAAAATATAATGCACACTGGCTTCACGAAGTTAAACAATATCAAATGCAATAATCTATGTATCAATGGAACTGGCAAATAATCTGGATAAATAAATCAGTCTTCATTGAAGGCGCATTAATTACTTTGGGATTAACATTAGTGGCGGTCTGCATCGGAACAATTATTGGAGCCTTAATGGCGTTTTTAAAGAGATCGTCGAATCCAATATTGTCTTTTTTGAGTAAATTTTATATAGAAATTTTCCGCGCCTTGCCTATACTAGTTTTGCTGATTTGGATTTATTACGTTGTCCCGATGTTGCTTAATTGGCAAATTAGCGGCTTTACGGTGGCCGTGATAGCGATTGCTTTACACCTTTCCGCTTTCGCGGCCGAAACGATAAGGGCGGGTATTGAATCGATACCGGCGGGACAATTCGAATCAGGTTATGCGCTTGGGCTTACCTCAAAACAAGTCATGTTGCATATAATTTTCCCTCAAGCGGTTAAAAACATGATACCAAATTTGTTAGGTTTATATATAAATGAATTAAAAAATTCTTCTTTGGCGTCTGTAATCGCTGTCAATGAACTTCTACACCGTTCCAACATTTTAATTAGCAACACTTATCGCCCCTTAGAAATTTATACAACCATAGCCATAGTTTATTTAATCTTAATTTTACCTTTGGTGTATTTGACTAGAATTCTAGAAAGACGATTTACGAAATCAGAGGCACCTACCGCCGGCATAGATTATGGACCCACTCCTTAGTGTTCAAAATATTCATAAAAATTTTAACTCCCTTAAAATTCTAAAGGGGGTTTCTTTTGACGCTGCTCCCGGGGAGGTGGTGGTGATTATTGGCACGAGTGGAGCAGGAAAAACGACCTTGCTTCGTTGCCTAAATGGATTAAATAATATTGATTCCGGTGAAATTCAGATTGCTGGCTTCGCTATCACTAAGGAAAATGAAAATTTAGATTTGAGAAAACTTAGAGAGAAGGTGGGGATTGTATTTCAGCAGTTCAATTTATGGCCTCATAAAACAGTTCTAGAGAATATAATTCTCGCCCCTGTAATAGTCGGAGGTGTTCCAGTCAAAGAAGCAGAGGAAAAAGCCCATCTTTTTCTAAAAAGAGTCGGTCTTGCAGAAAAGGCAAATCAATACCCCGCTTCATTGTCGGGTGGGCAACAACAGAGAGTAGCTATCGCCAGGGCTTTAGCAATGGAACCAAAAGTTTTGTTGTTTGATGAAATTACTTCGGCTTTAGACCCTGAATTGGTTGAAGAGGTTTTAGGGGTAGTTGAGGAAATAGCGGTAGAACACAGCAAAACTTTAGTTATTGTTACCCATGAAATGGGGTTTGCTAAAGAAATTGCTGATAAGGTTATTTTTATGGATAAAGGGATAATCGTTGAATCGGGTAGCCCAAAACAGATTTTTGATTACCCCAGAGAGAGACGCACTCAGCAATTTTTAAAAAGATTTTTAAAAGAAAAATCCTTAAAAATTTGATGGGGATTTTTGCGTTCATAATAACCCTCCAAAGGGAGCTTCGTGTGTGGGGGTATAATCCACAGATTCGAGGGTTATTGTGCTACAATAATTATATGCACCTAATTGATATTCTAGGTTATATCGCTGGAGTGTTGGTAGTCATTTCACTATTGCCTCAAGCGATAAAAGCCACAAGAACAAAACTTACCAGAGATATATCGCTCACTCGATATATTATTTATTCAATTGGTTTAATCCTCTGGATAATTTACGCTTTTATGATTAAGAACGCGCCCGTTGCATTTATGAATAGCGTAGGATTGATTTTGGCTATGTATATTCTAGTACTCAAACTAAAATATAGGTAATTTGATATTTATAACCAAACTGCGAAAGGAGCTCCAAACGAGAAACACCATGTTATTGGTGTTTTTTGGTATCTATGGGCTGTTTTTGGCTCAGAGGTAAGGAAAATTGAACTAATTTGTGTTATAATATATATGTTTGAAGAAAAATATTTAAAATTATTAGACTTTAATTAGTTTTTAATTTTATAACTAAATTTCAATATGTCCGAAGAAATACAATTTAATAAAATGGCTTTCGCGGTCGATGTGGCCATATTTAACGCCAGCGGCCAGGTACTATTAGGGAAAAGGTTGGGGGCTGCCGGACATGGAGCTTGGGGGCTCCCGGGCGGACATATTCATGATAATGAGGATATACTTGTCGCGGCTCAGCGAGAGATTATTGAAGAGTTGGGTGAAAACATTACAATAAATCTGGAAAATAAAATAATAGCTATCAGGGACAATTGTCTGCCTCCGCAGTTTATGCGGCATATTACGATTATTATTGCCGGTAAGCACATTAAAGGCGATCCCGTAACCAATGAGCCTCTTAGATGTGAAGGATGGGGATGGTTTGATCTTAATGGGCTGCCATCACCCTTGTTTTCTAAGATAGGTGAGATATTAGCCGCCTATACCAAGAACGTGCCATTGATTGTATAAATTTACAACCAAACTGCAAAAGGAGCTCAACTTACAGAGACAGTCCGAAAGGGCTGTTTTTGTTTAGATATGGTATAATTTTAAATATGAAAAATAATTCCATAAAAATCAGGCGGGCGACCAAAAAAGATTTGTTAGCCATACAAAAATTGAATCTGGCTCTGTTTAAGAAAGAAAGATTGGAGTATGATAATGATTTAGATTTGCACTGGACGTATAACCAAGGAAAACCGTATTTTTTAAAGAAAATAGCCGGCCGGGATAGTTTTGTGGCGATTGCCCGAAGCAGGCAGAGAACCATCGGTTATCTCTGCGGGGCCTTGCACAGATCTCCGGTCTATAAGTTTAAACAGCGGGCCCAATTAGAAAATATGATAGTGACTGATAAGCATCGCCATCAAGGAATCGGTTCAGCCTTGATGGTTGAGTTTTTTAAATGGTGCCGAGACAAGAAAATCAATAACATATCCGTTAATGCGTTTATCCCTAATATAAAAGCGAAAAAATTTTATAAAAAGCATGGCTTTCGGGAGCAAGAAATAATACTGAAGAAAAAAATTATTTTATAGCTAAACTCCAAAAGGAGTTAAAGAAATGACCCCCACCGACCACATCCTCTCCCGCCTCCAAGGACTGAAGGCGGAGGAAACAAAAGATACTGCGACTAATCCCGCCAACCCTGATGAACGGGCCGCTTTATTGTATAAGCACATCATGTCCAAGAAGTTCCGCAAGTACGCCGTCAACCCGGAGTATCAGGCGCACATTTTGGCCGCGGTTCAGAGCGCAGTCAAAAACAACGAGCCGATCAAGGTGGTTCTGGTCTTCGGCGGCTACAAGCTTTGGCGCCTGGATGAAGCGCCGGAAGCGGACTGGGCCGAGCTCTTCGCCCTCATGTATTATACGGACTGGCTCAAGCCGGTTTTGGCCCTCCATAAGCCCGGCGTCTGGTTTGATTTCTTCTCCGACGATGTCATTTTAGAAATCATGGACAATGTCCCTCGGGCGGATACGGAAAGATACGCCGCCAGTTTCCGGGCGCTCCTCGCTTTCATAAAGCCATATCTGCCCGCCAACCTTAATTTCACCTTCAACCGCGTCGGCGACCAGTATGAGAGCTATGAAGATTTCAAGACCGAATTGTTTCAGACGATAGAAAAAATGCAGGCCTCACCCGAGCCACCCGTCCCGACAGAGGCCCAGGCGGAGCAGGTCGCGTTGAACGTCCGGCTCAAGCCGGGCCAAGACAGCGATCCGCAGTGGAAAGAAAAAGTCTTCCTTATCCATGAAGCCTACTCCGCTTCTTCCCGGCGCCGCCCGTATTACCGCGTGCCGGGCAAGATTTTTCTCATCACGCGGGCGGCGAAGAACTGCCTTGCTCTGGGCACGACCAAGCGCTCGGTCGTGAAATTCTGGATCGGCGCCGGCGTCCTGGGACGCGAAGGCGATGAGTGTGTGGAATTGATCTATTCCCCTAACCAGCTGGTGAACGGGAAATTCAAGAGAGAAAAGGCCAGTCTCTCCGGTCTGGAATGGAAGAATTTTAAAGAGATTAGGGTTATAATATAAATATGAAAAAACTTCTATTAATATCCCCCTTCGTTCTATTGGCAATAACCGGCTGTGGCTTGTCTAATGTGCCGCCGAAAACACCGATACCGACAACCACGCCGACCGAAGCGACTATTTCAACCTCAACCTCTGCCACAACCTCAACTTCAACCGCGCCCAAGACTTCATGTAATAAAGAGGAAAACTGTTGTGTAAAAGATGCTGATTGCCGATATGTCTGGTTTACGGGCGTATGCAATACTCCGGAATATGTGGCTAAAATAAAAAAGGAGTCGGAAGCGCGGGGGGTAATGAATGGAGAAGCGCCGCGGCGAGACAATGTTACCTGTACCTGTGAAAACGCGAAATGCGTAACTCATGGTTAACCGCTCACTAATCAAAAACAGCCCGCCAGGGCTGTTTTGTGTTATAATATAAGTATGAAATTAGCCGTTTTATTTTGGTTTTATAAAGAACCAAAAATCTGTTTAAACCATTTAGAGCTTATAAAAAAGTATAACCCAAATATTAAAATATTTGGTCTTTATGGCGGCGGCAGAGCTGAAGCCAAAATATATAAAAATAAGCTAGGAAGATATCTAGACGAATTTTATATCAGTTCCTATTGTTCTAAGAAAAGCCGTTGGAAATGGATTAACGGCGATCTGATGATTTTAGATTGGTATAAGAACCAAGGGAGAAAATTAAAAAAATGGGATAGCGTCATTGTTGTCCAATGGGATGCTTTAGTATTAGGAAATATCAAGAAGCAATTACCTGGTTTAAGAAAAGATGAGATCTTTGTTTCCGGCACGAGGGTTTTAGATAAAAATATAGAAAAAAGATGGAGCTGGACTAGACCGAGAGGCAAACATAGAAAAGATTACCTGGATTTTTCTAAACATATACTGGATGAGCATGGTTATAAAAACAAACTTCTGTGCAGCTTATTCATTGTCCAGATATTCTCTCGCAGATTTTTTGATAAGTGGTTATTGTTGAAAAATAAGAAAATCGGGATGTTAGAATATAAGATCCCGACTTATGCCAGAATATTTAATATCCCTATTTATAAAAAAAATTTAGGTGCCCGGTGGTTTAATAAGAAGGCCTATAAAGGTCAAACGCCGTTAAATGCCAGAGGAATAGAGATAGACGATAAATTTATCCGGTCAGAATTAGAGAAAAATAATGGATATCGTATTTTTCATCCCTATTTTAAGGATTGGGGCGGCTAATTTGATATTGAATTATTTTTTAAATTTACAGCAGCTTCTGTGTTAAATAAAAAAGGTCAACCATGATAGCTGACCTTTAAGCGACACACTGATCAATAATTAAGCTGGCAATCCGAGCTCAGAAAGGTTTTTCTTAAGCGTTGGTTCGTGGCCGCCATAACCGACCCTAACAGTTAAGATTCCCTTGATAATATCTACTGACCAGACATGAAAGTTGTCATGAATATTGCCGGTGTCATGGAATTTTTCAATTTTAGTTCCATGGCCATTATTATAGGCAATATAGAGGACGCTGCGTCCATAGCTGCAACCGTCTTCCGCATCTCTTAACACGACCGCGACATCGGTCCGTAATTTTGGAAACCACGGTTCCCTGGTGGTGTCGTAGTTAATGCTTGGTCCCATTGCCGTAACCATTCTTTTTGCTTCTTCAACATTTAGCGTTTCCATCTTTCTTTTATTTTAGTGAACGTTACCTTTTTTGTTTTTTTGCGACTTAGCAAATATGCCTTGTCTGGTTTATAATTCATTGATCACTCGTTAGGCATTTTATTGAGGCGGATATTCTTAGCGACGCCAGAGATTAGTATATAGCGGCCCAAACCACCACTCATCTCATCAACGATTGTCGATAGAAAGTCACCGTTTTCTCGGATGATACGATCCTTAACTTTCATCATCAGGAGCGCGCCAATATGTTGAGCAGTGAAACCGCTGCCGTGGATCGGCTGGCGGTTAACGTATTCAACCAACTTTTCATAGAAATCAGGCTGGAGTTTATGCTGGTCCATGAGATCCATGATACCTTGGATAATATTTTTCCCGGTCTCTATGTTCCCGCCCGTAGCGGTTACGCCACTGATCGTCGAGAGGACGAAGCTGGCGATATCATTGATATTTGAGAAAAAGATATGGCCGCCGTAATCACCGCTATCGCTGAATAAAGCTACTTTATTTCCGTCCCCAACTGCCAAATGGCCGCCCACGAAGATGAAAGGAGCATGCATTGTTTCCTGGACTTTATTTAACGATCGTTGATAAGTATCATCCATTATAGGCCAATCAAATTTTTGGATATGCTCATAGGCCATATCCCGATGATAGCCCCTGTCTAAGCTGATTAAATCAATCGTCGCCATATCGCCGAATGAATAAAAGCGTATGCCTAAAACGTATTTCTGATCATTTTTAACTGACCGCCCGTTTTCTATAAAAGCGCGGAAGATGATTAGCGCCGATTTATCCGGGTCTTGAGTTAAGTTTCCTGAAGCAATTAATGAACAGCCAGTAATTAGCGTCGGTTCCTTTTGGTAGGCTTCGTGAAAAGAAGCCATTGGCCACATTTCCTCAAAATCAAGAGGATCTAAGATTTGCAGAATTTTCATTTTTTCCATTTTTATTTATTTTTTAAAGTTCGTTACTATTATGTGAATTGAATGAACGCCCTATTTAACAGAAAATCCTCTTGGAGAGAGGATTGGCGGTGTTATAGCGGTTAGATTTAGATATTATATGATGTTATAACGAAAACCAATCCCCTGGTAAGGGCTTGCGGAAAGATTGAAGATTGGAGCTATAAAAACATTTCATATTGTGATTGGAATGTTAGCATGAATAATTTATTGTGTAAACTCTAACTATTCCTCATTTTAGTATACGGAAAAGCAAGGAAATTGTTACAGATTCCAACTTTTCTATATATCACATCCTTGGCGGTGGCGGCTTTTTCCTAGTTAATTTCAATCTTGTTATTTTTACATAAATTATGTTATAATCATAACATATGATTAAGATTTCTAGCGCCATCAATGAGATTTTCGCCGACCAACCGATTATGGAGAGCGGTTTTAACAATAAGCTCTATAATCTCACCGCCTTGGCCAAGTTCATCAAGCCGATGGTGGAGGCGCGGGCCAAAAAGTCGGTCAACATCAACGCCCTCCTGATGTGCCTGTCGCGGCTCCAGAGGAAGAAAGTGAAGAAAGTCGGTCTCTATAAGACGCCGACCGTGGTCAATGTCACCGTCCATTCCGGCCTCTGCTCGATTTCTTATTTTGCCAATCGGCAGTTATTTGAGAAAATCAATAAGATTTATACGGAGATCAAGAAGGTTAATGGTTATATCAGCATCATCCAGGGCATCAACGAGACGACGCTGATCATTGATAAGCAATTCATGGGGATTTCGGATAAATATATCACCGAGCCCCGTAAGAATTTTCAGAAAGATATCGCTTCGCTCAATATCGAATTAGATGAGAACGTTTACGACATCCCGGCGCAATTTTATTTCTTGATCCAGGCGATTTCTTTGCAGGGAATCAACATCCGGGAAATAACTTCCACCTTCAGTGAAGTCATCCTTTATCTGGACGAGAAGGACATCAAGCTTGGCTTTGATACGATTTATAATGTCTTCGGCCGTAATAAATAGATTTCTATACTATTAAGTATTATTTTGCAATGATCCCTTTTATAAAAAAGGCATCACCCGGCAATAAGGTGATGCGTTTTTTTGACTCGGAAGTTTTTTCCGGCGGCCTCAGTTCAGATAAGGTTCGATCGTTTCAGGATCGGTGCTGGCGAGACAGATACCGATTTTTTGTCCCTGGGTGGCGATAGAGATTTTCTCCCTGTTCAATTCAATCCGGACGATCTCGTCAAAGATCGTTTTTTGGTCGGGCAATCTTATTTCAACTTTTTGGCCCGTGATAAGCTTGCCTTTGTCTACTTTACAGACCAGGATCGCCCCCTTTGTCTTGCCGGGATTTTTCTTCAACGCCGAAGACTTGTAGAAGGATTCGGTTGCCGTCATCTTCAGACCATTGGGTCCGGAAATCTCTAATTGTTTTTCAGCCATGGTTAATTTTTTTTGGATTCGTGAATGTTCCGTGAATATTGGGAAAGAATATGCTTAGTTTATTGTTTAGCCGGTTTTTTGTCAAGTTTTTTGCGGTGGCTTAATTGTTCGACAACCTTCGCGCCAGCCCTTGCTTTCCGCCTCAAAATTAGTTAGGATAATATGATTTAGTGAAATTCAGTTTAATCAGTATAAACCTAAAAAGAGGAGGAATCCGTGATAAGCACATTAACAAATACCCGCGAAGAAACCTTAGCGGGAATAAAAGAAGAAATGGGGGTCAGAAAAACTAGCGAAGTGTTTCTGCTGTTTCCCCTGGGCAGCCAGTTTGATCATCTTATTCAACAATGTCTGGCCAAGCTCGGTGTCTTCTGTCTGGTTGCCGATCCCGGCAGCATCAAGGCGGCCGACGTCCAGAAAGTTAAGCCGACCGGCATCATCCTGTCCGGCGGGCCAGTCTCCGTCTACCGGGATCCGCCGCCTTTTGACAGCGAGATATTTGATCTGGGCATTCCAGTCTTAGGCATCTGCCTTGGCTTCCAATTATGGGCGGCGCATATCGGCTGTGAGATCGCCAAGGCGGACAAGAAAGAATTTGGCGTGCATTTACTCTCTATCCTTAAGCCGTCAGAATTATTTAAAGATTGTCCCGATGGCATGCCGGTCTTGGAAAGCCACGGCGATATCGTGAACGGCCGCAGCTTCTTATGGTTTGAAATCCTGGCCAAGACAGAGAATTCGCCGGTCGCCGCCGGTCAGTATAAACATTTGTACGGCGTCCAGTTTCATCCCGAAGTGACGGAAACTATCCGCGGCGCAAAGATCTTTGAGAATTTTTGCTTCAAGATCTGCGGGGCCAAGGATCGTTATCCGGCCGAAGAAGTCACCCAACGGAAAATCAAGGAGCTCAGGGAAAAGATCGGCGGCCAGAAAGTTCTCTTGGCGCTGTCCGGCGGATCGGATTCTTCCACGGTCGCTTATCTCTTGAAGAACGCCCTGAAGGGCCGATCCGGCCAGTTGCGGGGCGTCTATATCAAGGGGATTGATCGCCCCGATGATGAAAAATGCGTGCGGAAATATTTTGACGGCCAGGATTGGATAGAGATAAAAGTGGTTGATGCCGCCGAAGAATTTTTGACCGCCCTGAAGGGCAAAATAAGCATGCCCAGGAAAAGAGTGGCGATGCGCGGTGTTTATAAGGAGGTGTTGGAGAGGGAAATCAAATTATTCAACGCCGACTTCATCGCTCAAGGGACTCTCTATACCGACATCTCCGAGTCCGGCGGCGGCTATAAAATACGGGCCAAGAAAGCTCGGATCAAGCTGCATCATAACGTCAAGCTGGGATTTTCCGTGGAAGAGCTGATGCCGCTGAGCGACTGCGTCAAGGATTCCGGCCGGGATATCGGACGGTCAATTTCCGTCCCGGAAGAACTTTTGGTCCGCCATCCTTTTCCCGGACCCGGCCTGATAGTCAGGATTGAAGGGAAAATAACGCCGGATAAGCTGAGGATTGCTCGCCAGATTGACGACATTTATATCGGCGGATTACGGCAGTACAATCTCTATGAGAGTGTTTGGCAGGCTGGCGCGGTCATTACCCGATCAGTGGCGACCGGTACCAAAGGCGATGACGCCGCCAGCGGTTTGGTAATCGCCTTGTGGGGGGAATGGAGCACTAATGGTTTTACCGCCCAGGCGGCGGAACTGCCCTGGGATTCCCTTAAAATGATTTCCGACAAGATCACTAATGAAGTGCCGGAGGCCGTATCGGTTCTTTACCGTCTTTCCGGTAAGCCGCCGGCCACGATTGAGTGGGGATAAACTCGCTATTGACAAATTATCTGAATATGGTAAATTATGATGTTACCTTACACAAAACTTAAATAAACCGAGAGGAAAATCATGGAAACCCTGGAACATTACATCTTTGAACTCCCCAACGACAATTCCTCCGGGATATTAGCCAGAATCTTAAAGGATCAACAGATCATTTATAAGAAAGATCTGGCAATCTGGAAGGAGCTAAGGGAAGAAGGAATCAGCGAAAATCCTCCAGTGCCAAAAGGGTGGATTTGCCTAAATTGAGCAAGATTTAGCTCAATTATAAGGTATAGAGGGGGCTTGCTTACGCGGTCACCCTCTTTTTTTAATCATGCTATTGACTTATTTTTACTTGTATGATATAATTGTTTCATAATAAAATAGGTAGAAATAATTAGTTTAATTTGTTATAGTTTAGATAGGGAAATTAATATAATCAAAATAATTAAAAAATTATGAGTTTCGGCGAAAGAATTGAAAACAATACAAACAATATGCTTACTAAAAAAACTGAAAAACCGCTTGCTAAAGAAGAAGTCGCGGGAGAAAATGTCGGAGAAAATGTCGGGGAAATAAACACGGCCGAATTGGCGCAAAAGACTTTACAGGAACAGAGGGGAGTGGATACTCTGGAGGGCAGCAAAACGGCCGATGTCGCCGCCTACAATAAGACCTTGGAGTCTATTCCAGGCGCTAAGCCCAAAACAGAAGCCTCTTCTGAGCAAAAAGAAGCGGCCCGCCGCAAGGAAATAGCGGAGCGCCTGCAGAAAAGAAAAGAATTTGCCGATCAGGCTTATCAGATGTTGATGGACAATGTTCAGGGGAAAGTAGAGCAAAAGGGTATTTCGGGCTGGCTAAATCCCACCAAAGAAATGAAAAACAGCCTGGACAGTCTTAAGATACTCAAGGATTTTAATAAAGAATCGGCTAACAGTACCGGCACGATCAATCTGGATACTATGTATGGTGCGGGAGGGGCGGCAGTCTTCGCCAGTAAGAAAGTAAGACGGGAAATTGAAGCGATGGCTAATGAACAGTTTGATGCCGAGGATCTGAAAATACTATTCGGTAGCGAACAGCAAAGAAACCAGTCTAGCCATGAAATGTCTAACGTTTCCGCCGGTTAATAGAAATAATCGTTTAAATATTTACAAAATTCGCCCGTCCGGGGCGTTTTTTGTTTGGCCTGATCATTGGATTGCTTGGACGGCCAGTAAGTTGACATTTTTCGTCGCCCCGCCTATACTATAAATAATCAATTTAATAATCACCTCTTAGCAAATCCGCGGATTTTAGGGCTAAACGCCCGGAGGTGGCCGCGGGACTCGATCGCCAGATCGGGTTAAGGCCCTCTTTTTTATTGCCAATCATAATAGAAAAGTCCGCCTACATATATATGGAAGACAAGAATCAAAAGCCGGGTGCCAGCTCCATAAATGACGAGTTCGGCCAGCTTTTGGAAAAAGACACGATTAAGATTCCCCAGACCGGCGATATCGTCAAAGGCCGGGTAGTCGCCGCCTCCAAAGCGGAAGTCAAATTGGATATCGACGGCGTCCTAATGGGCATCGTGCGCGGCCCGGAACTTTATAACGAAGTACCGGAATTTTCCAATCTGAAACCGGGCGACGAGATTGAAGCGGCCGTGATAGACGAAGAAAACGAGAACGGCGAATTGGAGTTATCGTTCCGCATGGTCGGTCAGGAAAAAGCTTGGAAGAATCTGCGCCAGGCCATCAAGGACAAGACCACGATCAAGGTCAAGATCATGGACGCCAATCGCGGCGGACTGATTAGCCGCTACTGCCAGATTGATGGCTTCTTGCCCGTCTCGCAGCTGGCGCCGGAAAATTATCCGCGCATCGCCGGCGGCGACAAGAGCCGGATTTTGGAAAAATTGAAATCTTTCGTCGGTCAGGAATTTGAAGTGACGGTCATGAGCCTGAACGAGGAAGAGAACAAGATTATTTTCAGCGAAAAGGACGTCTGGAACCGGAAGCAGAAACCGGCCCTAGATAAATATCAGATCGGCTCTTTGGTGGAAGGCAAGATCACGGCCATCACCAATTTTGGCGTCTTCGTCACTTTCGGGGAGAACATTGAAGGCCTGATCCACATTTCCGAACTCGCCTGGCAGCGGATTGATTCGCCGAGCGAGATGTATAAGGTCGGTGATCGGATTAAGGCAGCCGTAATTTCTATTGACGGCGCCAAAGTATTCCTTAGCGCCAAGAAATTATTGAAAGACCCTTGGCTGGAAGCGAGCGCCAAGTATAAGATCGGACAAGTCGTGCCGGGGACGATCTTAAAGGTTAACCCCTTCGGTTTGTTCGTCAAACTGGATGAAGAGATCCATGGTCTGGCGCACATCAGCCAATTGAATCTGGGCGGCAAGGAAAAAATCACTGATCTTTTCCAGCCCGGCGAAGTGAAAAATTTTGAAGTAGTCAGCATCTCGCCGGGCGAGCATCGCCTTGGCCTGAAACTCGGCGGCGAAGGGAAGAAGAAGGAAGCTAAGGAGGCCGGGGAAGCGAAGGCGGAGAAAGCGGAAGATCCCAAGGCCGAGCCGGCCACCGAAGAAGCGCCAGCCGAAGAAACGCCGGCCGAAGAGGAAAAAACTGAAGCCGAAGAAGCCAAAAAGGCTAAAGCGACCAAGAAAGACAAATAATAAAAATGCCCGCTCCCGCGGGCGTTTTTGTGCCCCAGCGGCCGCCGGATAGACAGGTAAACCGGTAAAATCGCGCCGGGCGGAAATTGCCAAAGGCTTTTTTTCGTACTATAATAAAGATACATAATTTACCTTATCTTATGAAAAAATTAATCAGAAATTTCGTTTTATTGCTCGTGATCTTTTTGGTGATTGCGGCTCTTTTTAGCTCACTTTCGCCAAAGGGCACCAGCGCCCCGGTCGGTATTGAGGCTTTGATCAGCCAAATTAATAATAGTGAAGTGACCAGCATAACCGTGAACGGCAGTGAGCTTAAAGTGATCTTGAAAAACGGCCAATCGGAAACCATCCAGAAAGAGCCCAGCGAATCATTGTCCACGCTCCTCAGCAATTTTAAAGTTGACCCGGCGAAAACGGCCGGCATCAATATCAGCGTGGCCAGTCAGAGCGGCTGGAATTATTGGCTGGCCAATATCATCCCTTTCCTTTTGCCCATGCTGCTCATCGGCGTCTTCATTTATTTCATGATGCGCGGCCTGCAGAACGCCAATTCCCGCGCCATGAGTTTCGGGCAGTCTACGGCTAAGGATTTCAATCAAGATGATAAGAATAAGGTTACCTTCAAGGACGTGGCCGGCGCTAAGGAAGCCAAGGAAGAGTTGAAAGAGATCGTGGAGTTCTTGAAGTTCCCGAAAAAGTTCCATGAACTAGGTGCAAAAATTCCGCGCGGCGTTTTGCTCTTAGGCGCGCCCGGCACGGGAAAAACTTTACTCGCGCGCTCGGTGGCCGGTGAAGCTAACGTACCCTTCTTCCATATGTCCGGTTCAGAATTCGTGGAGATGTTTGTCGGCGTGGGCGCTTCTCGAGTCCGGTCCTTATTCCAAAAAGCCAAACGCAGCGCGCCCTGCATCGTCTTCATTGACGAGATTGACGCCGTCGGCCGCCGCCGCGGTTCCGGTATGGGCGGTTCGCATGATGAACGGGAACAGACCCTGAATCAGATCTTGGTGGAAATGGACGGCTTTGAACCGACCCAGAATATCATCGTTATCGCCGCCACTAACCGGCCCGACGTTTTGGATCCGGCGCTTCTTAGACCGGGCCGTTTTGACCGCCGGGTGGTGATTGATCTGCCTGATTTGAAAGATCGCGAAGCAATCTTAAAAGTGCACGCCAGAAAGAAACCTTTAGCCAAGGAAGTGACCCTGAAGACAGTCGCCGAAAGGACATCGGGATTTTCCGGCGCCGACCTGGCCAATATCTTAAATGAAGCGGCCATCCTGGCGGCCAGAAATAATAAAAAAGAGATCGTTAACGAGGATCTGTTTGAAGCGATTGAAAAAGTGATGATCGGTCCGGAAAGAAAAAGCCGGGTGATCAGCGATCGGGAAAAGAAGATCACTGCCTATCATGAAGCCGGGCACGCCCTGGTGGCCCATTATCTCCCTGGCGCCGATCCGATCCATAAAGTTTCCATCATCGCCCGCGGGCAGGCCGGCGGCTATACCCTGAAAGTGCCGACTGAAGATCGGCACCTTCATTCTAAGTCCGAATTCATTGACGAATTGGCGGTGCTCTTAGCCGGGCATTTAGTGGAAAAAGATATTTTTGGCGAAGTGACGACCGGGGCCACCTCGGATCTGCGGCGGGCGACCGCTTTAGCGCGGAGCCTTATCACCGACTTCGGTATGAGCGACGACTTAGGTCCGCGCACCTACGGCGAAAAGGAGGAAATGATCTTCTTGGGTCGGGAAATCCATGAACAGCGCGATTACAGCGAGAAGGTGGCCGAGAAGATTGACGCCGGAATTTCCAGCTTCTTGGAGCAGGGCACCGCTTTGGCGCAAAGAATCATCAAGAATCAGAAAGACCAGTTGGAAAAGATTGTCGCCGCGCTCTTAGAAAAGGAAACCCTGGAGAAAGAGGAATTTGAGAAGATCGTCGGCCCCAAACCGGTCGCCGCGGCGGCCGGAAAGGTTGACTAACGGCCATTTTTAGCTATACTGAATAAGTAATCAATAAGTAAGCAGCTTAATTTATTTTTTATGCCTAATCCGAAAAAAAGGAAGACCCATGGCGGCACCCGAAATAGCCGCTCGCATCTCGCTTTGAAAAAAATCACGCTTAATAAGTGCCCGAAATGCGGCCACGCGGCCAAGCCGCACACCGCCTGCCCCTTTTGCGGTTATTATAAGGGCCGGGAAGTCTTTAAAATAAAAGTTAAGGCCGCCAAGAAGAAATAATTATGTCCAACCGACACTTAGCGCGGACGATCGCCCTGCAAACTTTGTTTGCTTGGGATTTCAACGGGAAAAAGGCCGATAACCTGGAGGCCTTGATTGCCGATAATTTTGCCAACTTCGCCCCCAGTTTCGACGACGGCGGTTTTGTCAAAGATCTGGTAATGGGCGTGAAGGACAATTATAAGACCATCGATAAGTATATCGTCAAATACGCCACCGAGTGGCCGCTGGACCAAATAACCACCGTGGACCGGAATATCTTGCGCCTGGGCATTTACGAATTATTGCATACGGCCATTCCGCCGCGCGTCGCCATCAACGAGGCGATTGAAATCGCCAAGAGTTTCGGCGGCGAATCGTCGGGGAAATTCATTAACGGCGTTTTGGGAGCGATCTATAACGACGAACCGTCCATTCAGGAACGGGATAATAAGGCGGAGGTGGAGGCCGCCAAACAGGCGGCCAGCGAAGGTGGAGCGCTCGCGCCCGAGGCGGCGGCTGAGCCGGGAGCGGCGGCCGAGCTGGACGAGGAAAAGGTTCCCGACGGGGATAATAAGATTTAAAGGTAAATTTTTTGGGCGTCTTGATCGGCGCCCGTTTGTAAATATGAACGATCTGGTAAAATTGCAAAAGAAGATGGCGGTGAAATTCAAGGACCCGGATCTTTTGAAACAGGCCTTGGTCCACCGCTCTTATTTGAACGAGCATCCGGAATTCGGCATCGGCCATAACGAGCGCCTGGAATTCTTGGGCGACGCCGTCTTGGAAATCGTGGTGACGGAATTTTTATATGTGAACTTCAGCGAGACGCCGGAGGGCGATCTGACCAATTGGCGCGCGGCGCTCGTGAACGCCAAGATGCTTTACGAAATCGCCGCCGAGCTGGGGGTGGAAAGCTGTTTGTATCTGTCTAAAGGCGAGTCTAAAGACAAGAATAAGAAATCGCGGCAATTCATTCTGGCCAACGCCCTGGAAGCGATCATTGGCGCCCTATATCTGGACCAGGGCCTCCCGGGCGCGAAAAAATTCATCTTGGAAAAGATCGTTTCTCACTTGGGCGAGATTCTGAAGACGCACAGCTATCTGGATCCGAAATCGCATTTTCAGGAGAAGTCCCAGGAAATGAAAGGGCTGACGCCTCATTATGAAATCATCAAGGAAATCGGCCCCGATCACGACAAGATCTTTACGGTCGGCCTTTATCTGGGCGATGACCTGGTTGCCGTCGGCCGCGGCTCTTCCAAACAAGAAGCGCAGGTGGATGCCGCTCAGAACGGACTCAAAAAAATGGCTTGGTAATCATAGGCGGCCGCCGGACATGGCGGCGGCCATTAAACTCAATATGGAGATCAATAACCTTTTTAAGTTGGCCGCCGAGAAAAAAGCTTCCGACATCCATCTGTTATTCGGCGAGGCGCCGATTCTTCGGATTGACGGCCAACTCTTGAACGTCAACGAACTCGTGCCGGAGGCTAAGTTGCCGGCGCTCACCGCGGCCGACCTGGAGGGTTTCTTGAACCAGTTCCTCAGCAAAGAACAGAAGGCCAGATTCCTGGACAAGCGCGACATGGACTTGGCTTATCAGGCGGATATCTGTCGTTTCCGCGTCAATTTTTCTTTTGAGAAGAACCATATCTCTATCGTCGCCCGCGTCATTGATGATCATAAGCCGACCTTAGGCGAATTGGGCATGCCGGCGGTTGTCAAAGACCTTCTGGCTCTCCCGCAGGGCTTCATCCTAGTTACCGGCCCGACTGGCTGCGGTAAATCCACGACGCTCGCCGCCATGGTCAATCATATCAACGACAATCGCGGCGGCAATATCATCACCCTGGAAGACCCGATCGAATATATCTTTATCTCCAACAAGAGCATCATTTCCCAGCGCGAGCTGGGTTCGGATATGTTGAGTTTCGCCAGCGGTCTGAAACATATCTTACGCCAGGATCCGAATATCATCATGCTGGGCGAGATGCGCGATCTGGAAACGATCGCTACGGCGCTCACTTTGGCGGAGACCGGCCATTTGGTTTTAGCCACGCTTCATACTTATAGCGCCGCCCAGACCGTGGACCGGATCATCGACAGTTTCCCGCCGCATCAACAGAACCAGGTCAAATCGCAATTATCCATGGTCTTAAGCGCGGTTATCTCCCAGCGCCTTCTGCCAAAGACCGGCGGCGGCCGCATTGCCGCCCGGGAGATCCTAATTAATACCCCGGCGGTCGCCAATCTGATTCGGGAGGGGAAGGTTGCCCAGATAAAAAGCGTCATTGAAACCAGCGGGACCTTCGGCATGCTTACCCTGGACCGGCATATCAAACAGCTTTATCAGGCCGGGCAGGTGTCCAAACAGGCGGCGCTTCTGCAAATCAGTGACCCGAATCTATTGGAAGACTAGGCTGAAAATCAAGATAATTTGAAATAAATCTAAAAATGGCCAAAAAGTGGCCATTTTTTAGGGGAAAAGTCCCCCTTGACATAGTTTTTAAAAGGGTTATAATTCATATCAGTTTTAAAGGGGCTCAAAAAGCCACAACCTTATGCAAAAACAGTTAAGACTTAAATCCAAACGGCGATTCTAATAATCAGCTATTTTGCGATTACTAGAACCGCTCGCCAGCGGTTTTTTTGCGCCCTACGGACATTAACAACTGAAGTTAGGTAAAGATAAAAATAAAGAGCATCAAAAATGGTTTGAAGGAGCGCGATCGGCATTTTCGTCGCCGGACGCGGGAGCTTCAAACTGATCGAAATAAAAGCTGTCCGCGCTTTAAAATGAAAGCGTGGGAAAATCTCAATAAGAGTGTATGGTGGATGCCTTGACATAAGAAGACGATGAAGGACGTAGCAGCCTGCGATAAGCCGCGGTGAGGTGGCAAGCAACCTTTGACCCGCGGATCTCCGAATGGGGAAACCCGCTCCCTGGAAGAGGGAGAGAGCTCATCTTTATGGTGAGCTGGAACACCCGGCGAACTGAAACATCTTAGTAGCTGGAGGAAAAGAGACTCGTCTTAGACGAGCATTCCCTGAGTAGTGGCGAGCGAAAGGGGAGGAGCCTAAACCGTTAAGACCGCGCCGTCGGTTTGATTCGTCAAACTGGCGGTTGAAGGTTCTAAGGCCACATGTCTTAGCGGGGTTGCAAGGAGTTAGCGTTCGTTTCTTAGAGGAACGAGACCAAGTAAAAAAAGTCGGTTCTTAGTTGAACGAGCTGGAAAGCTCGGCCAGAGACGGTGATAGCCCGGTAAGCGAAAAGAATCGGCCCTTGGCGGTTAGCTCTCTTAAGTAGGGCGGAACTCGTGAAATTCCGTCTGAAGCCAGGTCGACTATGGCCTAAGGCTAAATACTTCTTATGATCGATAGTGAACAAGTACCGCGAGGGAAAGGTGAAAAGCATCCCGGTTAGGGAGGTGAAATAGTACCTGAAACCATATACTTACAAAGAGTCGGAGCCCCGCAAGGGGTGACGGCGTGCCTATTGAAGAATGAGCCAACGAGTTTGTTCTAAGTGGCTTACATAATCTCCTCCGGAGAGCATGTATAGTGAAAGCGAGGGTTAATAGCCCGTTTGTGCTTCGCTTTCGCCCAACGTTTAGCTGGCTGGCAACAGCCGGGTATTCGCTAGCGGGGCGGAAGTGAAGCATTTGTCGCTTGGACAAGACCCGAAGCCGGGTGATCTAACCATGAGCAGGATGAACTTCAGCGAAAGCTGGAGGGAGGTCCGAACCCATTAGCCGTGCAACACTATGGGATGACTTGTGGTTAGCGCAGAAATTGTAATCGAACTCGGCAATAGCTGGTTCTCCTCGAAATAGCTTTTGGGCTAGCGTCGGATGTTGACCTCAGGGGGTAGAGCACTGGATGAGGGCGGGTCGCAAG
>Ga0172369_10000240_pt1 | contig 79659 bp, 65 predicted proteins | sample LakKiv25m_FD_114539 | JGI IMG/M metagenome (GOLD analysis project Ga0172369, IMG submission 114539) | Freshwater microbial communities from Kabuno Bay, South-Kivu, Congo - kab_022012_11.25m | ecosystem: Environmental > Aquatic > Freshwater > Lake | place: Democratic Republic of the Congo... | reverse complement strand
GGGGGCCATAGCCGTACTTGGTTTCTGCCATTTCGCATAAACCCTCCATTAATGAGTTAATCACAACACACAGTTCAAACCGACATCGGGCATCGTTTTGAAGGCTGTAAAAAAACGCGCTATTATACGTTATTTTTTTAATATTTCAAATAAAAAATAATCCGGCAGACGCTCCGATTAATTTCGACGGAGAAATGACTGGAAAAAATTTGATAGACAGCACATTTTAGCTCTTGACATTAAGACCTGAAAATCGTAAACTGGAAACGTATGAAACAAAATCCGTTTCCAATGAGTGAAGAGACCAAAACCAAACTGGCGCCGGCTATCGCCTATGCCCGCCAGTTTATCCTGGCTAACGGCGCTCGCACACTGAACCTTGATCAACTGGCGAGCGATCTGCACATCGCCAAGAAAACTCTTTATAAAGAGTTTCCGACCAAGGAAAAATTTATCGAGTATGTGCTGTTTGATATTTACCACGAACTTTTTGCCGAAAGTCGCGCCGTGCAATTGGATCCCAAAGATCCGCTCAGATGTTTTTACGAATTGATGAATGTGCTATTCCGCCACTTTTCACGCTTCAATTCGAGAACCGTTCTGGATGTTAAACTTTTTTTCCCAAAGGTCTGGGAAGAAGTCAAGCAATTTGAACAGGAAATCATCAACCGCATTCTGGATTCTTTTCAAAAAGCGGATGCTATGAACATGTTAAGGAAAAAGTTCGACTTGAAATTCACGGCTGATTTTATTTATAAAATGCTTGAGAATACCTTTCAGCCGGAAATTTTAATCGACGCGCCCTACTCGATCGCCGAAATGATCAAGTTGGTTGTCGATATAATCATGAATGGAATCATGGATAAACAATTCACCTTTAATTTTTCGGATGATAAATGATACGCAGAATAATAGAATTCGATCTGAGATACCCACGAACTATCATTGCCGCCTGTATATTACTGACGTTGCTGATGGGCTGGAGCATTCCCTGCATTCAATTGCAACCGGACGTCAAGGCCCTGATGCCGCAGGATTTCGAAATCATTAATGCTATGAAGCAGATGGAAGATACGTTTGGCGGCAACGATCTGGTCGTGGTCTCGGTTACCGCGGAGAATATCTTCGCACCGGCAACCCTTGAGAAAATCGAAGCTATGACAGCCGAAATCGAAATGCTGGCAACGGTTGACCAGGTCGTCTCGATTACGAATGTCCCGGACGTTGTGGGCACTGCCGACGGTTTTGAAGTACGCGAACTGATTGAGGAATTACCGACGACTGCGGCCCAAATTGATTCGCTCAAAAAGCGCATTGTTGACAATCGCATGATCTACGGGACACTCGTTTCGACGGATTTCCAGAAGGCGGGCATTATCGCTTATCTGGATGTCGCCGGACATGAGAATACCGACGACGAAATTTATGATACTTTTATGGCGGTCAAGCATAAATACGAAGGCCCAGAGCAGATTCACATGGCCGGATTGCCTTTGACCCGCCAGGAAGTATCCGCCACGATGACTTCGGATGTCAAGTTACTTTTTCCGTACGGGATAATTCTGATGATCCTGTTGCTGGTTTTTACATTTCACAGCTGGACGGGGGCGTTTTTACCTTTTACGGTTGTAATAATGTCGATCGTGTTCACGATCGGGCTGATGGTGATGGTCGGGGTGAAGATGACCGTCGTTGAAATGCTGATTCCGGTCATGCTGATCGCGATCGCCAATAGCTATAGCATTCAGGTTATCACGCAGTATTTCGTGGAATATTTCAACAATCCGAAAGCCGACAAGGACAATCTTATCCGGCTGATTCTGTCTTACCTGACGACGCCGGTACTGTTGTCCGGTTTCACGACGCTGGTGGGATTCCTCAGTCTGCGGTCGCACATTTTGCCGCCGGCGAAAAATCTCGGGCTATTGTGCGCCTGTGGAACGACAATTGCTTTTATTTACAGCCTTACATTTATTCCGGCTGCCCTGAAACTGCTCAATTTCCCGTTAACTATGAAAGCGGCCGATTCGAATGTACGTACAAGCTGGTTTTTGCAGGGCTGGGGGCGCTTTTTCATCCGTTTTCGCAAACCATTTCTGATTGTCTGCCTGCTGGGAATTATCGTCGTGTCAACCGGAATGATCCGTATTATCGTGGATACCAACCCGATTGCATACTGGAAGAAGTCTGCTGAAATTCGCCAGAGCAATGACGTCATTGACCGGAATTTCGGCGGGAGTTCGACAATCTCCATCCTCGCAACCGGCGATATCAAGGACCCGGAATTTCTGTGCAAAATCGAAAACCTTTGCACGTTTCTGGAAAGCCAGCCGGCCGTGACGCGCGCTAATTCGATTGTCGATCTGCTTAAACGCATGAATCAGGCCTTTCATGGCGACAGTGCTGAATATAACGTCATTCCGGCCACTACCGAGGAAGTCGCCCAGTATCTTTTCCTGTATTCACTAACCGGCGATACGAAAGACCTGGATCGCTTTGTGGATTACGACTATACTCAATCCCAAATTCTGGCGCGGGTGAATGATTCCGGTTCAAAAACTTCCTATCAACTTTATACCAATACCAAGGATTACATCGCTAAAAACCTGGGAGTGGAAAATTTTCCGTCGGTTTCCGGAATGGCACCGCTAATCGGGGTTTTATCGAAATTGGTTGTCGACGGGCAAATTCGCAGTCTGGCGCTTTCAATTGGAGCGGTTTTTATTATTGTGGCGATTGCCTTCCGATCCGCGGTTGCCGGATTGATTTCCATCGTTCCACTCAGCGCGGCGGTGCTGTGCCTGTTCGGAGTAATGGGATATGTCGGGATTACGCTGAATATGGCGACTGCCCTGATTTCCAGTATTATGATTGGGATCGGAATTGATTACACGATTCATTTTTTGTATCGCTATCGCCTGGAAGTTCGTAAAGACGGCGGTGCCGAGCAAGCCGTGCTTCGGACTATGACTACCAGCGGAAAAGGAATTGTCTATAATGCCGTTTCGGTGATTATTGGTTTCATGGTACTGATGCTGTCTGGATTCGAACCGATCTTCTTCTTTGGCTTTTTAATCGTGTTTTCGATTATCGGCTGTCTGTTCGGGGCGCTGACGGTTTTGCCGGCATTGTTAGTATTAACCAAACCAGCCTTTATATTTGGGAAAAGGAGTAAACCATGACACCGGAATGTAAAGATAAAAGAATTGCGCGTCTGATTCTGGTGATTTCAGGTGGAATATTGATCTACTGGATTTATCGCCTGATCGTGGTACTGATACGTTGGCTGGGTCATTTTCAGTTTCAAGCCGCCGGCGGTTGGTCGGCTTTAGGCAACTTCTGTTGGGCCAATTTGAGTATTATTCTGGTGGTTTACGTGATAATTTGTCTGCAGATCGCCGGTGTAGTCGAATTTCGTTTCCGTAGGAATTTTTTGCAGGCATTTTTGCTGGGAATTTTAATGACCCCGCCGATAATGCTGATTTATATGAAAAAATCAAAGGAACAAATTCCTGAAAATTAATGTCAATCGTAAAAATGAACAGGAGATTGTCATGAAAAAATACGGCTGGTTGAGTTTAATAATGCTCATAACTTTTTCGACCAGTCTGGCGCAGATGTCCGGACGCGATGTTATGCTTAAGGTCGAGCAACAGGGTGAGGTAAAGACCCGCATCGCCAGGTCAAAAATGATCCTGATTAATAAGCAAAATAAAACCCGTGAACGGGATGTTGTCCAGTACACAAAATCGGTCAACGATCCGAAAGGTGTCGATGAGAAAATACTTGTGTTCTTCGAATATCCGGCGGATATCCGCGGCACCGGTTTGTTGATGGTGTCATATTCGGATCCGCAGAAGGATGACGACCGCTGGCTCTATTTGCCGGCTTTGAAGAAAGTGCGTCGGATCGCCGGTGAAAGCAAGAACGAATATTTCATGGGTACCGATTTTACCTATGACGATATGGGCGGTCGACTGGTCGATCAGGATACTCATACGCTTACTGGTGAAGAGACTATCGACGGTATTACTTGCTACAAAATCGAATCGGTTCCAGTCGATAAAAACGATTTATACAGTAAAAAGATCAGTTGGGTGATTCCTGATAAATGGGTGCATCTCAAGGTTGATTTCTATGATCGCAAAGGTCAACTCATGAAAACCCTGAAGGTTAATGATATTCGCAACGTTTCCGGCGTCTGGCTTCAGTTCAATCTGGAAATGGCTAATTACAGCACCAATCACCGCACTGTCCTGAAAATCCTGGAGGCGAAAATCAATGAACCGATCGGCGATCAGATCTTCACTACGACAACTCTGGAACGGGGAGGGATCAGATGAAGCGGTTAGGAATCTGGATAGCCGTCTTGCTCGTCGCCGGCTTTACCCGTCCGGTATGGGCGCAGATGACTTTTCGGGGTTTTATCCTGAATCAGGATATGTTTCGGACCAGTGAGTCGCTCGACGCCATGTTAATCCGGAACCGCCTGCGACTGAATGCCGAGGTTTTTAGCGAAAATGTCGCGGCCTTTGCATCGTTGGACATTACTAATGACATCACCGATACTGCGACGACCATTCCGAATCTGCGTGACGCCTATATTGATATTTACAGTAAATGGCTCGATCTCAGGATCGGGAAGCAACAAGTTGTCTGGGGCAAGACCGATGGCTATTTCATCAATGACATCGTGAATCCCCTGGATTTATCCTATTTCCTTCTGCAGGATTTCGATGATATCCGCATGGCGACGACCATGCTCAATACCAAATTACATTATGGTTATCATTCCCTCGAAATTCTGGTCATACCGGAATTCAAACCGATCAATCTGAAGTTTGAGGGGAATTGGGGATATCAGCGACCCACAGTAATGACGATTCCGATTCCTTATCAGGGACAGGTTATAAATCGCGATATTCCGCTCCACTATGCGGAAGACAATCCGCCGCGGATTTCTTTAAAGAAAGCGGAGTACGCCCTGAAACTGAATACTTTATTTTTGGGGACTGACCTGTCTTTGATGTACCTAAAAATCCGGGAAGACCGTCCGGTTTACTTTACGCAAATATTCACTGACACTGCCGGTATGCCACTTAATGTCAATTTGACACCGACGCATCCCTGGCAGAATTTTTACGGATTGAATTTCTCCAGACCGGTGGGAATCTTCGTTTTCCGCGGTGAGGGCGGTTATTATCCTGAAAGACATTTCAATACAGAAAATCAGTTATTTATAGCAAAAGGAATGATAATTAGGAAACCTTTTATGCAATTCATGCTCGGCACGGATTATCAGCTATTATCGACTATAGATTTATCGGTTCAGGCAATCAACGAACGGATTTTGGATTACGATGATGGGATCCAAGCCAATGAAAATGTCACTATCGGGACTCTGATGTTGCGGGGGCATTTTATTAATGAAACCGTTTTACCGTTATTTTTAATGTTGTACAACTTTGAAGATAAATCGGTCTTGATGCGGGCAAGTGTCGATTGGAATTATGCGGACAATTTCACCATTATCATTGGAGCGGACTTTCTGTCCGGTAAATCGGACACTATTTTCGGAATGTATGATGATAATGATAATATATTCCTTAAGGTAAAATATAGCTTTTAATCCGAAACGATAAAAACGGGATGTTTTCTTTAAAACCAAACGTCCCGATTACTCGGGACGTCTGATTTAATTTTACCGGTAAGTTCTACCAATTAAGGCTAGGCTTGAACGGTGTCCACAACTGCGGTTGTGTCAACCGGAGCCGGTGTCTCTTCCACCTTGGCTTTTTTCTGGCAATTAATTACCAACAACGCCATGGCGGTCACCATCAGGACTACCAATAACTTTTTCATTCTACTCTCCTTGTATACTTTTTTTTAAAAAACCCCGTCTACCCAGACGAATGGCGTTAAATTAATTAGAATTTTAATCAAAATAAAGGAAAATATCGTGAATATTGTATAAATATAATGACCTTATTCAAAGACCTATAAATCTTTTGCGATAGTTATTTATCAGCCGAGGAAGATTGAAACGTCCGTTAAATGATTAATTTTCAGCGTTATTTTAGGGTGTCAGATTTTTCGTTTTTGTCAATAATGGGAAGAATGCTTGCACCATCTTCCAAATCGAATTTAATCGAATCATCAACGTCTGCCGGCATTAATTGTTCAAACCCAATGGAGTCGACTAATTCTTTTAGGCTATCCACTTGATCTCCGGAAAGGATTTCGTAATTGACGGTGTCAATACGGCCAGTTCGATACAGCCAGTTCAGTAACCATTTGCGACGGCGTTCGGTGAAGTTGGAACTATCATAGGGCGAATGACGGCGCGGACTGGGCATGATCGCAATTAAGCGACTGGCTTCGTCAATGCTGAGTTCGGCGGCCGACTTATTGAAATAATGTCGCGAGGCGGCTTCAACTCCATAAATTCCGCGTCCGAATTCGATCACGTTAAGATACAACTCGAGAATCCGGCGCTTGGATAGATGGCGCTCGATTTTAAAGGCAATGATCACTTCCTGAATTTTACGCGGTATCGATTTATTGGTTGAAAGGTACAGGTTTTTTACCAATTGCTGGGTAATTGTGGAGGCGCCGACGGCATATTTTTTACGCTTCATATTTTTCTCGAGAGCAAATTTGATCGCGGCGAGGTCGAAGCCGATATGTTTATAAAAACGTGCATCTTCCGCCAGGATCACGGCGTGGATAATGTTAGGCGAAACCCGACTGATCGATACCCATTGTAACTGCACCGGAGTATCTTGACCGGCTTTACGATATTCAGCTGCACGCTGGCGGATCATAGTGGTCGTCTGCGGATTTTTACTGATAAATTCCGAACCGTCGGGCGCTGCGATAAATAATCCGATTAATATTACCAGCGGGACCAGCAGAATGAAGAGCACAATTTTCATAATCATTTTGAACATCAAAGTGCCCTGAGTTTAATAATAAAGGGTGGAAATGTAAAAGTGAATTTTACGTCATCTATCCAATGACAGCTTGTATAATTGATTCATTAATACAAATATAATTTAAATTTATCCGTAGTTCATATTGAGAATCGCGGATGTTATTAATTTGAGACCATGAAGGAGTGGATGTGAAAACGAAAACCTTGAAGAAGACTTAACTATACATCATTCACTTACCAATAGTTTTACCTCGCTAAAACCATCTTTTTAACCTGGATAAAATCACCGGCTGTCAATTTATAGAAATAAATCCCGCTGGCGACGGCATTACCGTACAGATCTTTGCTGTTCCATTGCAGTGAATAATTGCCGGCGATCGTAAAATCATTGATAAGAACAGCGACGAATTGTCCCTGCAGGTTAAAAATATCGAGTCTGACTTTTATGTTTATCGGAATATCGAAACTAATTGTTGTTTCCGGATTAAAGGGATTCGGGTAATTGTCATATAAGGCGTATTTCTTTGGGATCGATGGTTTTTCCGTCGCGATTTTCACTGCATAACAATCGCTCTGATGATATGTGATTAGCGGACTCGGCCAAACCTTAGGTTCGCCGATGAATGTAAAATCATAGTATCCATACTCCTCCGGTTGAAATGCCAGAATATAATGACCGGCTTCGAACGGTCCGAAGACGGCGGTTTGATCAAAAAGACAAAGGCAGTCAGCCGGCTGACCGGTATCGCTGACTGTGACGAAAAATGTATCTGCCGAAAGCCAGCCGGACCAGAGCGGCCGGAAACCGCAATTGATTTCCGGAGTATGCCAGAGCAGAATCAGGCTATCGGCTGAAACGTTTACTTCAATACTTCCATTGGTGGTGGTTGCGGTTTTTTTTCCCAGACCTCCCAAACAGTCGGAATTGATCATATCGAGCAGACTGATTTGCTGGCCGATTGTAAAATCAATGCCACCGAATTCAAGTGTCTCGGCGACCATATAATCCAAACCAATGACTTCAGCATAATAATCACCCGGCGGTAACGATCCCAGGGTAACGCTCAGATCATAATAACACAGGCAATAGTACATGGTAGTAGAAGTATCTCTTTCGATGATCAGGATTTGATTGCTGTCGATTTCGGCTTCGAAGATGAACCGCGAACCACAATTACGCTGGGTCTGAATATGGTTGATTGTGACGGTGTCGTGTTGAACGTCGGCACTCAGCCAGCTATTATCCTGAGCGCAAAGAACACCAGTTATAATAATGAATAGGATTATAACTTGCTTCATTTTCCACCTCTTTATCGGTTCGAATAAAATTTAACAGGGATTTAGCTCATTATCAACCTTATAATAATCACTTTTATTCCGGTTCGGTAACGAAGCAAAAAGAGTAGGCTTCTTTCAGATTATTACCGTGCAGATCGAGGGCGGAGGTCTGAATTGCCACAGTGTACTTTTTATTAACCTGGTAGTTCGATGACGGTAGAAAAGTAATTGCGTTTTTGGGTTCATCGGAATCGGAGTATTGGGTGCCCCGTTTGAAAGTGCCGGAAACAGGCGGATCGATGCTAAAGGCATTCCTTACAGATGACAAGGTCATGTAGGTATTAAAGTAGACCGTAATGGGATAATTGCGCGAAACAAATATCTGGCCGTTTTGAGGGTAGGTGTTGTTTATTTCGATCGGAGCGGTCTCAAACGAGAAACTAAATGGCTCCCCGAGCGGTACTCCGTCAAGATCCAGCGCCGTTTCAGCCAGGCTGATCTCATATAGAGTTTCAGTCTGCAAAGGTCCACCGGAATATATGCGTAGTTTATTGCCCTCGGTCCAGAGAAAGATGGCGTCCATGGCAGGAGTAATGGTCAGCGCGTTTTCCACCGAACCTGGATCCATGCGTTTGGGAAAAGTCATATAAATCGAAGCATTATCGAGCGGATTAACGTAAATATCGCCGTGTTCCGGTTGCGTCATAATCGAATTCATTGACAGGCCGGATTGAATCGTGCTGAAACTGAATGTGACCGGGAATTCCAGATGATTATCGCCGGTATCTTTGGCCGCCGTGGATAATGTCACAGTGTAAGTCGTGTCAGTATAACAATCTTTGCGGGCCATTCGAAAAGTGAATGACTCAACCTGACTATAGGTCGTTATTTCGGCGCCCTGGTAAATGTAACTCTTGTCACTGACCGCCAGGTAATTGCGCTCGTCCCAGAAGTAGATCGGCGTAACATTTTCCATGTAGGTGCCCCAGTAGAAAACCCCTTCGCAGGGCGGATCAATCGCAAGCGCCTCTTCGACACTCTCCCGATCCATTGGTTCCGTAAAATGAATTGAAACCGACAACTGCGAGTAGCGGCGGTTAAACACGATCTCAGATTTATCGGCCGGATAATGGGAAGAAACCAGATCGGGCAATTTGGAAAGCGTAATTTCGCCGATATAAGTCACGCCGCCAGCGTTGACAAAAACATTCTGGATCCAGTAGGTGCCGTAATTATCCGCTTTTATATTAATGACGTAATTGCCGACCGGCAGGTTCTCGATCCGAAAACTGCCATCGGTGGGATCGATATAGGTCGAATCCAGCGCGACCGCCTGACGCACCACGACTTTGGCATTACTCTCGAATTGTTTTACCAGTCCGACGATTGAACCGGTATTTGAACTCGGGTCTCCATCTTCGTAAATAATTTTCTCGGTACAGCTGGTTAAGAGTATGATCAGCAGTACGTTAACTAAGTATTTTTTCATTTTATCCTCCAACGCATTTCATTGTCGTTTTATATTTGATACGTAATTGAGATCAAATTACTCAAATTGCCCTCCTTGCCGCTGATCAGATAAGGTCCTCTTCGAAGATTATTAAAATCATACGAGAAGTCGATTTTCAGGCGCTTGTACTCAAGTCCTATTCCACATGCCAATCCATAAGGGGCTTGCGTCTGAACGGTTTGAATTTTCGTGTTGTTATTTTTATTAATATTAATAATGCGCTGGACAGTTTTTTGAAATCCGAAACGTACGAATAACCAATCCAACGGACGCGATTCAATTCCGCCAAAAACAAACGGCAGATCGAGACTGATTGAGGTCTTATCCTGGGTATTCGAAGTTAACAAGGTATGTGAATAACGGGTGCTTAGACCAATTACAATCAGGTCATGCTCATCTATCGAATAATTCAGACCAATACCGGCCCAGACCTCTCCGGCCCCGGCATTTGTATTACTGATGTTATTAGCTTCGAGTTCAATCTGCGTGACGATAAAGGGCGTCGTGACCAGCGATTTTCTAATGTTATTGAACTTTCGATAACCTATATTCAAACAATGATTATAAATCGTTTTCCGGGTAGTGCCTTCGGTTTTGTTATAATATCTGGCTAACTGATAGCCGACTGTCATATCAGCTTGCGCGGTTGACTGACCGATATCCAGCCGGTGACGCGTGATTGAAGTTCTGGAATCTGAGCCGGAGGTGGAGGAAGTGCTCATCAAATCGGCATGTCTTTCGAGGTGAACGCTGAATGTTTCATCCTTAGTTGTCTTGCCGTAGAAAAGATCAAACCGACTATCGGTATTTCCGCCGCCCGAAGTGTAGGTCAGGAAAGGGTTGCGACTCACCATTTCACTCCAATCGGCGCCAATTTTGATATTCCCGGACTTGCCGCCGCTGATTACACCACCAGCACTTTTATTAAAACCATAACTGGCCGGAAAGTAAGTCAGGAGTTCAGAACTTCCGCCTAATTCAAAATTGGCACCGCCCTTATTAAAGCAAATCGTGGAAGGGAATATCCAGTAATTCGCGTCGTCTTTGAGGATTATTCCGACGTCGCCCATTGTTCTGGTTCGGGTGATGGATGCGTGTCCATTTTGGATTGATGTAATTTGGATGAGAACGATAATAATCACATAGCAGTATAGAAGATTTTTCCTTGTACGAATCATATTGATTCCGATATTTGGTCATTTATTCTTGATTGTTTAATAATTAAACAGTTAGCAATAGCCATTTTCAGTGAATGTAAAAAACTGATTGTCATTTATTACCCATTTGGATTCATTATCTTCCCGATAAACAGAATCGTGTCGCTACTTTTCTCGCGCAAAGCGAAAATGAAAGGGCGGTCAACTCGGAAAGTGATTTCATTCCCGACGGAAGTATAACCGATTTCGATCGATGTCACCGCCGCGGCTTCGGTGCCTTCTTCATCGACATTCACGTAAGTTTTATGTTTGACGTTGCTGATATACAGGTCATAATCGGGATTAATTTTATCGAAATTAGCCTGAGATGAATTGAAAGCCTGAACCATACCGAGCGCTTGTAATGTCGGAATCAAACCGATTTCGTATTCGGTTTCAAACCTGGGCAGAAATACGTTGATCTCAGTTTCGGTCAGATTATTGGTCCATTGTTCCCAGTTTTCAGTGGTCAGGTCAGCCGCAACAGAATCGACATCCAGTTCGGCATTTGGCAGGATGATCGTCATACTGAAACCGATTTCACCGTAAGTCAGGTCGGCGATCTGAAGTCGGTCATTGGCATAATAACCGTGAGTAGCTTTATGATTCATCATTGCACAGGTTATCTGATTGCCGTCCTTCAGGTAGAATGGCACATCCAGTGTATTTTCCGGTCCAAATTCGTAAGTCCAGGTGCCTTTGAAGTAAATCGCATTGATCAGGAACATCACCGTATAAGGATCGATCGGTGAATCAACAATAGTCGGGATTTTTTCATGAGTTTTTTCATTTACCCAGCCGTTGATTATATCCGCCGCGTCAGTGCGGTTGAAATCGAGCGCCTGGACGACAGCATCGAAATAGGTAGTATTCAATTGTAAAAACTCGCTCAGAATCGAGAAGCCTGTTCGATACCAAATGGAGTTGGCGATTTCGAAAGTAACGTCCGGATCGGCGCTCGAGAGCAGGTTTATCAGACTCCGGTAGGATTTATTGATCTCCTCAGCAGTCAGGTCGCCGAACTCCAGCATATTGTGCATCTCAGTGCGGGTTTCACCGTCCGCGCCGTTGTAAGCCATACCAAGTGCCATCGAAACGCTCAGTGGCGAAATGAAGATATTTTTATTGGTCGCGGAGGAAATGATTTGCCGGAATAACTTCAGGCCGAAGTTATTGTCGGCGGCCGTCACTTTTTTTTCGATGGCACTTAGTTCGCGGATTGGCTCTGGTTGATACGAGTTGGTGATTTGATCGGAACAACTGCTTAGTACCAGTAACAGACTGGAAAATACAGCAAGTTCTTTAATTATTGACATTTTTATCTCCTGTTATTCGGTAGTTTTTCTGAATCTGAATATCCGGCCGGGAATACTATCAATAGCCCAACCGGGAATGAATATATTCAGACCGAGTTTGATCTGGGAATCGGCGATACCACGAAAATTATCCTGATACCATATACCGGTATCTACGGACAACCAATTAGTGAAGAAGAAGCGGACACCGCCGATGAATAAATAACTTTGTCGAACTTCGACCGCTTCAATCTCGGAATTATATTCCCAGTTGGAGACCGTCTCGATCTCGCACATGATCTTTGTTTGAGGATTATTGGCGATCTCAATCCCAGCGAAACCACCGATCAGGTTTTTCTGAATTTCGGCTGGATCGTACTGGTACAGATAGTCGTTCCAATATTCGACAATGGTATCCTTTATTCGAATGTCGGTCAGACTTACTCCGCCGTGCAGATTAACCGGTCCGAGGCTGAGGCTGGATACTCCATACAAAATCGTAAAACGGGTAGCATAATTGATATTCGAAATACAGCTCTCATACCACACATCATTAGCTCTAATCACTTTTTCATCACTTCTGACCTGTTTCCAATCGGAGGAACTCCGAATAGCGACCGCCAGTGTTGGAAAAAATCTCAATCCTAAAAAATTATCCGGAATGATTTTCAATTTAAAAGCCGAAGTAGTCACGACCGGATAGCCATTAGCTATATTATTGACCAATCCCATCGTACTGAATTCAACTTCCGCGATATTGCCCAGTCCGACGCCGATTGTGCCAAGCAAAGATTGTTTGGTACCTACGCCAATGGCGCCTCCACCGGTCAAATTGATGTCTTTAGAACCAAGGACACGAGCGGTTGGAATATTGAAGAGACGCGGCGGTTCAACTCGATTCCCATTTAAATTGGTTGTTCTTGGTTGAGGATTAGTTTGACGATTAATGGTGTTATTAACCAGGTTTTCCTGAGGTTCGTCGCCGGAATAGCAATATTCACTGATTAGCTGATTCTCCGCCCGGTAATTTGCATAAAAAAAGAAAGGGGCAGTTTTTCCCGGAACGGCCGCAATATCGAGATCCAAGATCAAAACGAGCGTGATTAATGCAAAGAGAGCTTTGAAATTTTTCATCAGATTGAATCCTTAATTTGTTCAATATAAATTGTCGCGCGGTAAGCGCTGTAATCCGGTTCTTTAGGATATTCGGGGTAAGGCTCCAACTGCATAAGCTTCAGCAGATAGCCAAGAGTGTCCACCGTTACCTGTCTCTCGCAATTGTCGATAGATACATAACCATAAATCGGTAGTACTACATTACTGGATTCCGACCACTTTTGCTTGATGTTTATCCGGATCCGAGCAACACCTTCCCAGTAACACTCGATATTATCAGGACAGCGTCCCTCTTCCAGTACTTCCGAAAAAGTAAGGTGCAATCCACTGGATTTACCAATCGCAGTCTCACCACACTTCAAGACAAGTGTATCACCATCTTCATTGAAATATTCCGGGTTGGTGACTTCAAAACAGGTGCTTAACCATAAGAAAACCCCGCATCCGCAAAAGTACATCATTGTATTCCTGATCGACATCATTGCCTTTCAATATTGATAACGAACATGTCAACTAAGACAAATAGCGTTCCAAACTTTAGCGACGGAATAAATTTGTATTAAAAGATAGGAAGCCTCAGCTTTCTGAGGTTTATATGGAAAATTTGATGAAATTCCGGAAAATCAATCGAAGCGGAAAAGGAGTCCTCCGGAGAAGAACCATTTGTTATAATAAAGTCCGCTATAACAGGTTTCGTTGCGCATGACCGCCGCCCGGCCGGTCAATGCCAAATGTTCCCAAAGCGGCCATTCCCAGCCCAGGAGTAATTGGTTCTGAATATTCTGTTCGGGATCGGGATTGTAATAAAGGAAATACTGACTTAGATCCGATTGGTATTTCTTTAATAAAATGTCAGCTATGACTTGGTAATATCCCCGTCCGATTTTCCCGGAAAGATAATAATTCAAACTGGCGCCAGAGTATTCGGAAAATTCGTTATTGGAATTGACATTCATGATTTTCAGTCGGAGACCGCTAAGATTGCGATGACGCGATTCGATGCCGATTTGTAAGAAGACCAACTGATCTTTCTGAAGTGGTAATGAATCGGGTTGGGAAGAAGACGCCGAGAAAATGCGTCGGGTTGGATACTCGATCAGAATATAGCCTGAATAACCGGAGATGGTCAGATTGGGATTGATCCGGAATTGAATTTCTGCCGACGTGCCGATCTGATTGTTATTGAGATTGCGGATCTGTTGATACGTATTTTTAAGAAAGATAAAGGTTAATAGCGGAGTGATTTTTTTCAGATTCCAGCCCAAGCCAGTGCGCCACTCGGAATTGTTATAATGATAATCTTCACGGAGCCACCATTTCTGGAAAGTATTGAAAGTGGAGTTGATAAAAAAGCGCCGGTTGAAATTATAATTAGACCGCACGATGATTCCCAATGAAGCTTTATTTTCAGAGCGATAATCGTAGGCAATCAAACCGCCAGTAGAGTTAGCACTTAAAGTCAATCGTCTGGTGTTTATTCGGTAATTCAAACTGCCGAGAAGCGGAGATAGGATGCTATTACGTGAAGCCGAATCTGATTCGAGTACATTGGTTTCTATTCCGACTTCGGTCTTTATATAACCGGTCAACAGTTTTTCTGCCCGGAGGATGGTAGTTATTAACAGAATCAATATCAACTTGAATAAAAAGCATTGTCGATTCTGAGATGAACGCATACGCTGATTTTTAGTCTATTATTTTCTTTTAATTTCCTGCAGTTGTTTTTGATAATAGCGACGCAGAGAGTCAAGCTCGATGATATAAGCTGGTATATCACTGGTCGGAATAGTCTGGAAAATCGGCAGATAGTCTGCGTCTGTTAATGGTCGAGTAGTAACCGGTAAATTGGCATTGTTCGCCCAGTTTCTATAACCGAGATCTTCTTCCGAGTAGGATGGAACATCATTCCACAGACCATCAAAGCCGCTGGTAGAAGCGCTCTTTCCTCGATCTGCGATTTGGCTTGTCATAGCATCACGGTACACTTCACCGGTCAGACTACTCATTTCCAGGTTGAGTTGGTCGAGTCTTTTACGAAGCTGATTCTCGGCATTAGCGGCGGTGATTAATAGCTCGATCTGTTGAACTTTTTCCTCTAATATTTTAGTAACATCATTCCTCAGTGCAGGATCGCGGTCATACTTATTAACCAGGGTAATAAGATTCTCCTTGTCCGGGATTGAAGGAGCGTCTTTGTCGAAAAACAGACGTCGGGTAGTCAGCAACTGTGTACGTTGGTCAACCAACTCAATCAGGTTACGACTTATATTCTGTCTCAGGACAGGTTTTATAGTTTGGTTGTATTGATCCAGAATCTGGTCTATTTGATCAGTAAGAAAATTATAGAAAGAATGGTATAATTCGGTCAGAGTGCTTTTCTGTAAAGCCAGTTTCTTATAAGTCCGAATCATTTCATTATTAAGCTCAGCCTTTTGAGCGGTCAATCGGGAAAGTTTGCGTTTCTCGTTCCAGTCGGGATTTTTCCGGGAGCTGAGTTTATTAATTTGGTTATTGATTTTTGATATTTTGGTATCTAACTGTTCGGCTTGTTGTTCGAGGTTCGCGTGTTTTTCAGATTCCTGATTGTAAAATGACCGATAATAAGCCAGGCTGTCGATTGGCGCTGATGTTAGAACTTCAGTTAATAATAGAATAACTGATAAGCGATAGAACATGCTTTTCAGGATTGTTTGATTATTCATACTCTTCTGGCTTAATGCCGTATTTTTCGATTTTATAATAAAGGGTACTGGCTTTGATTTTCAACTGATTCGCGGCTCGTTGTTTGACGCCGTGCTGGTCATGTAGCGCTTTGACAATCATTTCGCGTTCGATCTGTCCGAGCTGAGTGGAGAGGTCGTTAGTTAGTCGCGACGCCGTTGAATTTTCCGGTAGATCGCTGAAGTTGAACAAATTTTCCGTAAAAACGTCCTCTTCTACAAATACCAGTGCCCGCTCGATAAAATTTTCCAACTCGCGCACATTGCCCGGCCAGGAATAGGCACACAGACGTTGCATGACGTTGTTTTCGATCCGGGGTTTCCGGCGGTTCATGCGCGTGACTCGCAAACCAAGCAAATAATCGACTAACAGGGGAATATCCTCCCGACGTTCACGCAGAGGTGGAATCGTCAGTGGAATGACATTGATGCGGTAATAAAGATCCGAACGGAAGGCGCCTTCCTTAATTTTTTCTTCAAGGTTTTGGTTGGTGGCGCAAATTAGGCGAAAATCGCTGGTGATAAATTTTTCGCCGCCGACCCGTTGGAATTGTTTGGTCTGCAAAACGCGCAGAAGCTTGACCTGCAGACCGGGCGACATGTCACCGATTTCATCCAGGAAAAGAGTGCCGCTGTGACTCTGTTCGAATTTTCCGATATGGGTTTTATGCGCGCCGGTAAAGGCGCCTTTCTCGTGGCCGAAAAGTTCGCTTTCTAAAATCGTTTCAGTCAGTGCGCCACAATTAACCGCTAAGAATAGACCATTTCGGTGCTGACCGGCTTGATGAATTAGATGCGCGACCAGTTCTTTGCCGACACCACTTTCGCCGGTGATTAATATCGGACTTTCATTCGGCGCCACTTTACTAATCATTTGGCGGATATTCCGGATCGCTGGCGAATTGCCCACCAGATTCGGAATTTCCAACTCTCCGGCGAGAATATTTTGCCCGACTTGACATCGTTTATATATCGACTCGACTTTTTGGCGCAGTTCGGCTAAAGCGAAAGGCTTGGTGATGAAATCCTGGGCACCGAACTTCATGGCGTCTACCGCGATATCGACGGTGGCGAAAGCCGTGATCAGGATGATTTCAGTATCCGGTGTGCGGTCTTTTATTTTTTTCATTAATGTCAGACCATCGATACCGGGCATTTTTATATCTGTGATCACTAACTGAAATTGTTCGCGTTCGCAACGATTCCAGCCTTCCTGACCATCTTTAGCGGAAAAGATGGTATAGCCCTCCTTTTCCAGAGAATCTACCAGGCCCTCCCGCATGGACAGGTTGTCTTCGACAATCAGAATTCGGAAATAGGATTTTGGCGAATTCATATTTTACTCCGGTAGAGTTACGACAAATTCCGTGCCGCTTGCATCGGAATGGTCTAAATAGATTTGACCGCCGTGTTGCTCGATGAGAGATTTAGCGATTGCCAGTCCCAATCCGACGCCATCCGGCTTAGAGCTGAAGAAAGCCTCAAAAATCTGAGGCCGGATTTCCGGTGGAATCGCCGGGCCGGTATTAACGAAATGCACTTCAGTCAGTCCGGATTTATTGGAAAGCGAAATTGCCACCTTAGGTCTTTCGGACGAGGCTTCGAGTCCGTTGCGAATCAGATTAATAAAGCAAGGTCGGATCTTACCGGGATTGACTTTCACACGCGCCTGACCGGTCAGGTTTATTTCAGCCTGCGGAAATTCATTTTTAAGTTCGGCAATTACTTCCTGCAAAATGGCATTTAGATCGCATTTGACCAGATTGGTCGATAGCGGGCGGGCATAGGTCAGGAAAGATTCCACAATCTGAGATAGCCGCTCGATTTCACGCGCTATGGCCTGGGTGTATTTAATAGCCAAGGCTGAATTGCCGGCTTCCTCAAGTAGTAATTCGGCATTGATTTTCATGCCGCCCAGCGGATTGCGGATTTCATGGGCGACCGAAGCCAGGAATTGCTTGTTTTCCTTTTCACGCTTAATCAGGGCGGAATGCATGTTTTGCATGGTTTGACCGAGAAAACCGATTTCATCCCGGCGGTGTCGTAAAACCGGCGGGTCAGAACGTCCCTGACCAATCGCGGTGGCATAGTTAGTCAAATCTTCGAGAGGTTGGGTCATAGTCCGCGCTAGCAGTAAAACCAGACCGGTACAGATTAAAATAATGACGGCTATTACCGAAAAGATTTGGTTGCGTAATTGGCGCATACTTGCCAGAAATCCAGCGCTGGCATCTAATCCGATTACGCCTGATTTACCATTTTCCGACTGTAGCGCGGCGAACACTGATTTATAATAGTTACCGGTACGATCAGCAAACAGAGGAGTTGAGATTATCTGACCGTTCGCGGCCGTGGCGATTTCAATAGTATGGACCAGAGTCGATTTGAGTGCGCTTTCCTCATTGCCGGCGATGACCATGATCAGGCCGGCCGAATCGATCAAATAGATAGCCTGAACCGAATAAAGCTCCAGCTGCCGGGATAAAACATTTTTCAGGGAATCTTTAATTGAAGATAGTTCCGGATATTCAGTAATCAGATTGACCAGACTCGGGTCGATCTGTATTTTTTATCAGGAGCATATTTTGCCGGAGCTGTTCCGTCAGTTGATTTTCGAGCACCTGACGTGTTTGCCAATAAATCGGGAAAGTAATGGCGATGGTTACGAATAGTACCAACAGACCGGTAAATAAGGCCAGTTTCCAGGAGAGTTTAAGAGCTGGCCAAGACCTTTGATGCGGCGATCTGTCAGTGATAGTTCCGGGGATTTCTTTCGGATTTTTATTCATCGGCGACAATCTCGATCTTCGCTATTTTTTTTAAGCGTTTTTTAACAGGAAATCACAGGCGGACAGCGCGGCCTTAGCTCCTTCACCGGCGGCAATTATGATCTGTTTATAGGGCACCGAAGTCACATCTCCGGCGGCAAAAATACCGGGAACATTCGTTCGGCAGGCGCAATCTATCACGATCTCGTTCCATTGATTCAATTTGAGGATGTTCTTTGTAAAAACCGTGTTCGGAATTAAACCGATTTCGACGAAGATGCCTGCGACCTGCAAAAGCGATTCCTGAGTCGTTTTATTATGACGGATCGTCACTGATTCGACCTTTTCGGTACCGTTGATGCTGACGACACTGTGATCCAAGAGGATTTTCAGATTGGAAAATGTCATCAGCTTGTCGATAATGATTTTATCGGCGGTCAGTTCGGGCAGGAATTGTACCAGCGTGACCTGACGCGCTACCCGCATTAGATCGATAGCGGCTTCACATCCTGAATTACCGCCACCGACGACTGCGACGTCCATACCGGTAAAAAGCGGCGCATCGCAGGTGGCGCAGTAAGCCACACCGCGACCGGCTAATTCCTTTTCACCGGGAACGTTCAGACGGCGGGGTGATTTGCCGGTAGAAATGATTAAGGTGTGGGATTTGTAAATCGTGCCATTGTCAAGACTGACTGTTTTGGGATTACCGGTTGTGATAGCCTTGACGGTCATGCCTTCCTTATAACCGATTTCGAATTGCTTGACCTGACTGCGAAATTTAGAAACCAACTCTAAACCTTCAATGTACTGGAAACCCATATAATTTTCGACGGCGGCGGTCTCGGCTACCTGTCCGCCGACAGATTTGGTTATCAAACCGGTCTTGACGCCTTTGCGTATACAATAAACGGCGGCTGTCAGAGCGGCCGGTCCCCCACCGAGTATCAGAACGTCATAGGTTTGAGTCGGATCGAGAGGGACAGTTTTATGTTCCTCCCGTAAACCTGACAAATTTAAATTCAAGGTAAAGTCCATAATTATCTCCGAAAAATTCTCAAATCAACAGCAGATCTGCAACAGGTTGAAATATATAAACACGGCTAAATTTATAAAATTCGGCGAATTACCAAGCTGGAAATCATAACGGTCACCTAGATTAATTTTTGCTATTCTTGAGGAATTGCTTCTTTTTTTTCGACGCGGAACTTAAATTATTTAAGTAAAAAATAGAGACTCAAGATGATTTTCGGAATTCGGCGCGAAGATAAAAATGAATGGGAAGCCCGTGCTCCTCTGACGCCAGTCCAGGTCACAAAATTAATCGAAAATTATCCCATTCAATTTATCATTCAACCCTCACCGATCCGGGCATTTCGGGATGCGGAATATCGGCAAGCCGGTGCGCAGATCAGAGAAGATCTCAATGTTTGTGACGTTATTCTGGCAGTAAAGGAAATTCCGCCCCAATTATTACTGCCAGCCAAAAATTATCTCTTCTTTTCGCATACCGTGAAAGGTCAGGAATATAATCGTCCGATTTTAAAACGGCTGGTCGATCTGCACGCCACCTTGATAGATTATGAACGTATTGTAGATGACAGCGGCCGGCGCCTCGTGTTTTTCGGTCGCTATGCCGGAATTGCCGGAATGATCGATACATTATGGGTGCTTGGTCAGCGGCTGAAACTGGAAGGTCATAATACGCCATTCATGGAAATACAGCGAGCGTTTAATTATTTCGGATTGGAAAGCGCTAAAGAATCGATCAGCGAAATCGGCAGAGTAATCCAGCGTAGAGGATTACCGAAAACCCTGATCCCGCTGATAATCGGCTTCGCCGGTTACGGCAATGTATCGGGAGGCGCTCAGGAAATTTTCGATTTACTGCCGTTTCGCGAAATCAAACCATCCGATCTGGCGGCATTTTATAAGGAGGGCAATTTTTCAGGTAATTGTCTGTACAAAGTCGTATTTACCGAAGCCGATATGTTTCGTAGCAAAGAGTCGCAGAAAAAATTCAATCTTCAGGATTATTTTATCCATCCCGAAAAATATGAATCCCGGTTTGAAGAATATGTGCCTTATCTGACGGTTTTGGTCAATGCCATTTATTGGGACAGCCGATACCCGAAATTGGTGACCCGTAAATTTCTGAAATCAGTCTACCGGCAAGACCAGCCTGACTTTCTGAAAATTATCGGAGATATAACCTGTGATATTGAAGGTTCGATTGAATGTAACCTGGCTACCACGACACCGGGCGATCCGGTCTATGTTTACAATCCGCTGACGGAGACAATTCAAATGGGATTCGAAGGGCAAGGACCGGTAGTCCTGGCGGTCGATAATCTGCCGTCCGAATTACCACGCGATTCCTCGACGATGTTTGGGAGTGTTTTAAGTGATTTTATTCCGCTCCTAAACGCCGCCGATTTTTCAAAATCGTTTGAGTCAGTTAATTTGCCGCCGGAATTAAAGAAAGCTACGATTCTTTATAAAGGCAATTTTACGCCGGATTATCAATACATGACCAAATTCACTGAGAGTGAAAAACCGATTGGGATGTAATTATTTATCTATCATTATGGAGCTTATATGAAGAAAATATTAGTACTGGGCGCCGGGCTGGTTTCACGACCGCTGGTTCGGTATCTGCTGGAAGTACCTGATTTCGAAGTCACGGTAGCGACCCGAACGGTCAGTAAAGCCGAAAAACTGCTGGCAGGTCATCCGCGTGGCAGAGCCGTAGCGCTTAATGTTGAAAATGTCGACGAGTTGCGCAACTTAGTCAGCCAATGTGACCTGGCGATCAGTTTATTACCATACATTCACCATGTCAAAGTCGCCAATCTGTGTATCGAATCCAAAAAACACATGGTGACGACGTCCTATATCAGCCCGGTTATGAAGGAATTGGATAGCCGGGCCTGCGACGCCGGGATTTTGATTCTGAACGAGATCGGTGTTGATCCGGGCATCGATCATATGTCGGCCATGCGAATTATCCATTCGGTTGAGAAAAAGGGAGGAAAAGTCGTTAGTTTCAAATCCTATTGCGGCGGCTTGCCTGCTCCGGAGGCCAACACTAATCCGTTTGGTTATAAATTCAGCTGGAGTCCACGCGGGGTTCTGATGGCTGGACGGAATGACGCTCAATATCTTGAAAACGGAAAAATAGTTGAGATCCCGGGAAAAGAGCTGTTTAAAAAACATTGGCCGTTGACGGTTAATGATATGCATTTTGAGACCTATCCGAATCGCAATTCTTTACCCTATCTGGAGACTTATGGTCTGAAAGATGCCCACACCCTGTTTCGCGGTACGATCCGCAATTTCGGGTGGTGCGAAACGCTGTTCTGTGTTGCCAGGCTCGGGCTTTTAAGCGATGCCACGCGCACCGATCTGGCGAGATTAACTTTTGATGGGTTGACCCGTAAACTGGTCAATGCTAAAACGGGCGAAAGTACGGCAACAGCCTTACGGCGCTTTCTGGGGGCAGATGCCAGTGATAAGGTCATTGCCGATCTGGAATGGCTGGGATTGACCAGTCCGGAAACTTTGCCCGATACCGATCCGACCTTGTTGGATATAATGACGGCGCGTTTCCTGACCAAGATGCCCTATGGTGAAAATGAACGCGACATGATCGTTCTCTATCACGAGTTCATCGCGGAATATCCGGATAGGAAAGAAAATATTACCTCAACCTTGATTGATTTCGGTATTCCGGGTGGAGATTCTTCAATGGCTCGCACCGTCAGCCTGCCGGCCGCGATCGCTACTCGCCTGATCTTGGAAAGGAAAATAGACCTCACCGGCGTACTGGCGCCTGTCATGCCTCAGGTCTACAATCCGGTATTAGATGAACTGGAAACTATGAATATCGTTTGTAAGGAACGGACTTACCCGCTCTGATTGATCGACCAATCTTAAACTTATTTCCTAAAAGGCTTCTGTTAATAGAAGCCTTTTTAATATCATTCAATATGGTCCTGGAAATTGATAGAACGATTTCTATTGTACCACTTTGTTATAAGGTAAAAAGAAATCGGTGAAAGGAGGTATCTTCGAGATCAGACCGCTTTCTAATAGAACCTGCCCGGCAAACCGGTAGTCTTTCTCAGCCAGGACTGTTGAAACGGTATCACCGTGCAGATACAAATCTCGATACCGGTTAAGCATCCAGCGCTGATGCGATCGATTGACTGGCAATTTGGCACTTTGAACGTAAGAAATGACTAGATTAAGAGCTTCCTCGGGATTATTAAACGCCAGTATCCAGCCTTCCATAGTAGCCTTTACGAAATCAGCGCACAGCTGCGGCTCGTTTTTCATTTTTTCCGCTAAGCAATAAAGGCCGTCTTCTAGAAAATTCAATCCGTAATCCGCAAAGAAAAAGGTATTCAGTTCATCCGGATCGTATCCGGAGTTAATGATAGAATGGTACTCATCGAACCAGTTGGCGTTGGTTATATCCACACCGTCTTCCAGAAATAAATTGTTGGTACTGCCGATCGGGATGATCTCAACATTCAAGTTATATTTTTTAAATAGGGTTTTTGGCTGAAGTTCATAACCGCTCCAAATTCCAGCCTTCTTGTGGTTCATGTCTGATAGTTTAGCGATGCCACTCGACTTTTTCGTGACGAGCATAAGAGAAGAGCGGGTCGAAAATTGGGCAATGTTAACCAGGTCTACGCCGGAGGCTTTGATCTCGATTGCATTCAGGAGCCACAAGGCCGCAAAATCGACTTTGCCATCCTGGATTATTTCCGAAGTAGTATAAAAAGGTTCGTAAGGAAGAATTTGAACTTCGAGGCCATATTTCCGATAAACGCCCATGTCTTTAGCCATATAATAACCAGCAAATTGAGCATTAGAAACCCAGTAAGGCAGAAAGATAACCTTGCGCAGGGTCGCGGAAGGAGCATTTTTTTCGGAGTTTAAAGGATTACAGTGATTGTCTTCGGTGACTGGTTTCGGTTTACACGAACCCAAAAACGCTAATGCGGAAAATGAGAATAATGATAGAATAAATAAAATACCCAGCCGACCTCGAGAACATTTCATATTTGGAATGAAATTACGGTATTTTAAAAAAATCTCCAACGAGTTATTGGCAATTGTTTTTTGAACCGAACTACTATTGTTTTCTCTTTCTTAAAAATAATCCTTGACATTAGGCGCGGCCGAGCTTTAATTCAGAAAAATTGAAGAGGGAAAAAATGAGTAAAGCATTTATCCGAGATCTCAAAGAGAACGACGCCGTCACTTCATTTTTCGGGGTATTTAACAAAGCCGTCCGTAGAACTAAAGAGGAAAAGGTCTATCTCGACCTGATATTAATCGATCGCACCGGTAAGATAAACGGTAAAATCTGGGACGATGTCGAAAACCTGGCCAATCAATTCGAGATTGGTGACGCTGTCAAAGTCCAGGGCATTGTCACTTCATTTAACAATGAACCGCAGATCAAAGTAGAAAAGATCCGCCAGGTGATTCCCGAACGCGATCGCGCCGATGGCTATGATATCAGTGATTTGCTGTTGACTACATCCAAAGATATTGAAAAAATGTGGAAGGATTTGCAAGGCTCGATTCAGTCGTTGAAAAATCCCTTTCTACAACAGCTCATCGTGAAAATTTACGAAAAATATGGCGAACAGATTTGCACCCATCCCGGGTCGATGGTATTGCATCATGCTTTCCGGGGCGGTCTGCTGGAACACCTGCATACCATGTGTGAGATTAGTGAGGGAATCTGTCGGGCTTACCCGGAGTTGGATCGCGATCTGATCCTGAGTGGTATTCTGTTGCACGATATCGGGAAATTAGTGGAATTATCGGCCGGGATTGCGACTACTTATTCGGATGCCGGCAATTTCATCGGACATCTGGTTCTGGGACACGATATGGTCCGTGAAGAATGTCTGAATATTGCTGGATTTCCGGAGATTTTACGACTGAAGCTCGAGCATATTCTGCTTTCACATCAGGGTAAATATGAATTTCAGTCACCCCGTGAACCGCAATTTCCGGAAGCGCTGGTCGTGTATTATATCGATGAACTTGATACGCGCCTCAACCAGATGAAGAAGGATATTGAAGCCGATCTGAGTGAAGGTAAATGGACTGCTAAAGGCGGCTACTTCAAACGGGTATTGTTTAAAGGAGAACCGGAAACGGGGGACAAATAGTCTAAAGATTCCTTGAATTCTCGAAGCCGGTTTGTAAATTGCCACCGGGTAAAAGAGAGTTCTGTGAATTCAAGGATTAGAAAAATAACTTTTTCGGCAATTTATATCGCGTTGATCGTGGGAGTCGGTATCGCTTTAGTTTTTATTCCGAATGTGGAATTGGTGACGGCTCTGACATTTTTATCCGGTGTACTGATGGGCTGGAAATCCGGACTCATTATCGGCGGACTGGGTGAATTATTATTCTCATCTCTCAATCCTATAGGTTCAGGCTTGATCTTTCCGCCCATGCTAATCGCTCAGGTGCTGGCGATGAGTCTGATTGGGGGAATCGGCGGACTTTGCCGGAATTATATCTTAAAATGGCAGGCTCGCTTAACTAATTTCATTATGATCGGACTACTCGGAGGTTTTTTAACTATATTTTACGATATTTGTGTTTCGCTGGCCTATCCTTTAGCGGCTGGTTTCAACCGGCAGGGAATATTGACAACTTTAGCAGCGGGATTGGCGTTCAGTCTGATTCATATACTTGTTAACCTGGTGATTTTTCTTTTTTTGGTGCCATTAACGGCTCAGCAGATCCTACGGGCGATACCTTTTTTCAGGGAGGCTGGATAACAAAATGAGATTTGCCAGAGTATTCCTGATTTTCGGTGTGTTATCCGCTGTTATTAAAGCTGGTGTCAGGTCCGATTTGGAGCAGATCGATTCGAGTCGAATCGCAGAGGCGTTCAATTCGGTTGGAATATACAATATCGGCGATCAGATTTTTGAGAGCAGTAATTATATTTTTCTGCCTTATGATGATTGGGGAGTTAAAGGAATAATCCAGATTTACGGGTTACCAGTTACCGCACTGACCATGCGGAATAACGGTCTGTCGTTGACGGACCCGGTGTACGGGCAGGTGCCGCCAACCTGGTTAAATCCGCGATTTGATCGGATTACTTTTGAATCGAATTCAATGTTAATTTCACCGCGTTATTTTGGTCGGGAGAAAGTATTTTCGCGGTTCGATTATTATCGCGGCGATTACGGCTATAAGAATTTCAGTTTATTGATCAGCGGGCGACTACCGGACAGTACTACGAGCTGGCGATTTGTAGGTGAAAATCTGGGTTACGACAGTTATTATGGAATTCTCGGAGCTAATTTAGGCGCTACCGGAGAGAGTATTTCTCAGGTTTACCGGCTGGATTTACAGACAACGCTGAATAATTGGCAGATTAATATGAATGCTGGTTATCAAAAATACCTTCCGGGTTATATCAAAATATCGCCTTCCGCTTTATCGGCTTATTTATTACCATCATCGAATGGCAATGTAAAAGAATTCCGGGCCAGTTTGGGCGGCATTGCCACGAAAGCGACTGAACGCGATTCGGCCGCGATTGGTTTTCACCAGGCTAATTATATCTATGGGCAATACGTCAGAGATTCCCGATTTGGATTCAAAGGGGTAGCCGATCAGTCGGAATTCAAATTTTATTATGATCGACGGGTAGCACGTCTCAGATTGGCGCTGAGTTTCAATCCGATAATCCGATCGGTCAGCTTACGAGATGGTTTCTATGAACGTCAGAATTTACTAACCGGTCATATCGGTATATTATCAAAAAAAGCGAAAAGCCGCTGGAGTATAAAACTGGGAGTGATCGATCAGTATTTCGATGGTGAAGTAACTTACGGATATTGGTTGAATCCCAAAAACCAGGTCAGAGGGCGGATGGCTACGACCTATGCCCTTTATCCGCTGATATATCAGTTGAATTTTCCTGCCAACCAGCCGCTAGCCGACAAAGGTTTCCAATATCAGATTAGGACCATTGATTATCGTCATTCAGGTCGTAGGTTAAGGTTGAATCTGGCTTTCAACCGCGTCAACTCGGATTTTTACGAGCCGTATAGGTCAGCTATCGACGATACGACGCTGACTTATAATCTCCGGCATCTGGACGCGGTTTATCTGATCGCCAATGGACAATTGACTTTGCCGTGGCGTATGACGCTGACAGCCCGTAGTCTGCTTTCAAATAATGAGGCTGGCGTTTGGTTACAGGGCTGGGGGCAAATCCGCCAGGAGATCGATTTATTCAAGGATAATTTGCGTTTATACGCCGCTGGAGAATTGAATTACTGGGATTCGAACTCGCGCCTGGCCTGGTTCGAAGAAATCCGCAATATTGGCACTTTCAGCATGGAATATTTTACGAACAACCGCTTAAATCTGGTCGCCAGAATTGGTGGGTACATTGGAGATTTCCACATATTTTACGTGATTTATAACGCGGAAGGGCGAGCCTTTGCGACTATTTCCGGGATGAATTATCGTAATCGTTTGAAAATTTTCGGGATTGAATGGCAATTCCTGGATTAAAAGGAGGTAATGATGCTATCATTAAAAATTTCCCGATTTTTTCCTTTTTTATTGGTGTTATTTGGTTTTGAATTATTGTTTGGTCAAACTGATTCGACGAGCATCATTGATATTTACCGTCAGACTTATCAGTCGGCATTCAAAGATCGTGAGATTAGTCCGGACGAGAGCAATCTGCTGAAGAATTTACAGAAATCTCTCAATATTTCCGATGAAACGGTGCGTATTATCCGGCAGGAAATCGCCCTTTCAGCGCCACGAATGCGTGACCAATCGGGCCGCTGGCCGCTGGTAATGCAGAACCTGCTGTATGGTTCGGCATTATACGGCTGGGGAATTCCCTACCTGCTGGATGTCGACGATCCCAAATGGTATGTTGGCGGAGAGTTGCTTTCCGTGGGCGGGAGTTTTTACCTGACTTACCAATTCACAAAGAACATGGACATTTCACATGCCCGGGCCCAGATGTTACGATACGGTTCGGTGATCGGTATACATACTGCCGCGGGCTTCAGTATGCTGGCTTTTCCGGAAGAGCCGAAACTATTTATCTCAGCAATGATGCTGGGGGTGCCGGCCGGAATGATAATCACTGATCGGTTTTATCGAAAATGGCAGCCGAGCCTCGGGCAATCCTGGGCGCTGACTCAATGGGGCGAATTGGGCTACAGCGGAGTCAGTAACCTTTATACGATGATTGATCAACAACCAAAGGAGCCGGATTTTAATTACGACGATTACGAACAGTATGATCGGGAAATGAAACAATACAACGATCAATACGATCACTGGTACCGTCGTAAATTATTCATTACTGCTCTCGGTCATCCGTTGGGCATGGCGCTCAAACGACGATTTTTTGCTGACCGGCAGTATACTCTCGGGGATGGTCTGATGCTGACTAACGGGCGTTATTTTGGTTTGTTCAATGGTTTAATGATCTGGGATTTAATCACGCGGGATACCGAACAGGATGCCAATAATATTGACGGTCTTATTTTCCGTACCGTAGGATCATACGCGGGCACGATTCTGATGGATCGCTATATCAGAAATCAGGATTTTACAGCTGGTCAGGCGATCCTGATGGTTACCGGTGAAATCGCCGGCGGATTATTCGGGGTTGGAACCGGGGTAATTTTTGAGGTTAGTAATGGCCGGATCATGGACCTGCTCGCCGTAGGTGGCAGCTGGGGCGGTTTGTTTCTGACCCGAAAGATATTAACCGTACCTGTTGAAGGTCAGGCTTTTCAATCGGATGAAGTCAGGATTTCATTATCTCCGGTCATATTTCCTGTCAGGGATAAATTATTACCCGGCATCAGCCTGAATATGCAGTTTTGAAATTTGCAGAACAGCCTTTCCAGGCTGTTTATAATAGACAGGTAGGAATGCCTGTCTTACGATTATTCAATATTTTACTATATGCGATTTTTTATCGCCAAATTTTGTGTTAATTTACGACGCTGTTTCAGAAAAGAAAGATGATATAATAATTAGGAGTATTAATAAATGGCGCGGAAAATCGTGCATATAGTTGGGACCGGGACTGTCGGAGCTCCTCTCATTGGAGTATTACTGGGTCGTCGCGAACAGTTGGGAATTGAGGAAATTTCCTTTCAGCCGAATTTAAGAGCTATAGAGAACAAGGCTTTTCTGAATGGTTTGTCGGCTCGCGGAGCGAAATTGTGTGTTAATGAAGAAATTGCCGATGAATTTATCAGCGTCGGGTGTAAGATCGATTACACCTCCGAAGAAGCGATCAAACGCGCGGCAGTGGTAATCGATTGTTCGCCGGATAAGGAACCTTTGAAAAATAAGGCTGATATTTATTCACGTTTGAAAGGTGATCCGAAATTTTTCATAGCGCAGTCAAGAGCGTCCGGATTTGGTCTGGATTACGCTTATGGTATCAACGATGAGGCTCTGCAAACCGGGAAGGTTCAGTTTGTGCGCATCGTATCCTGTAATACCCATAATATTGCTACGTTATTAAAAACTCTGGCTTTCGAAGAAGGAGCGCATTCCCTGGATTGGGGACGGTTTGTTTGTATTCGTCGTGCGAGTGACATGAGCGAGTCCAAATCTTTCATCCCGGCGCCTCAGATCAGTCTGCCGAAGGACGATAATTACGGGACTTATCAGGCTTACGATGCCGCTTCATTATTTCGAACTATAGGAGCCGAGCTTGATCTTTTCTCGTCTTCCCTAAAGGTCAATACTCAATATCTGCACACGGTACATTTTGATATTAAATTGAAGCACTCGATAAATCTGGCGACGGTCATCAATAAGTTGGAAAGCAATCCTCTAATAGCCTTAACTAATAAAACGCTCTCAAGTCTGGTTTTCGCCTTCGCCCGCGATATGGGATTTCTAGGTCGGATCATCAATCAATCGGTAGTGTCCGTTCCCAGCCTGACCGTTAAAGGCGATAATGAGGTATTAGGTTTCTGTTTTTCTCCCCAGGATGGTAATTCGATTCTTAGTTCGATCGCGGCCACGGTCTGGTTCTTTTATCCACATTCTTACCGTGAGAAATTGCAAAATCTGAACGATCTAATATTTGGAGAAGTCTGATATCCTGTAATGCTGATCGAACAAATCATTACCCGGCAATATGGCGAAAACATCTGGCTGGTGGGCGACCCGCTAACCGGCTCCGGATTAATTATCGATCCAGGAGATCATGCCCCTGAAATCATCGCAAAACTCGATGAACTAAAAATCCGACCGGTGGCGATCTTAAATACCCATGCCCATCCTGACCATCTGGCGGCCGCCGTCGCAGTGCAGAAACATTTCGATATTCCATTTTACCTGCATAGCAAGGAAAAGACCGTTTTGAAAACCGCTATTCCTTTTGGATTAATGCTGGGTATCGGAGTCACTAAAGTTCCTCACGATATAACTTACCTGGAAGATGAAGAGTTGCTCGAAATCGGGTCATTTAAGATTAAGATAATTACCACTCCCGGTCATACTCCGGGCGGTGTGTGTTATTTAATCGACGGTTCGCTATTTTCCGGCGACACACTTTTTCGGAATTCGGTCGGTCGGGTCGATTTTCCGGGCGGTTCCTGGCAGGAAATGGAGTGTAGTTTGGCGAAATTGAAAAATTTGCCACCGGAGACTGAGGTTTATCCCGGTCACGGTGTGAATACGTCGATCGCGCACGAGTTGCGTTACAATCCCTATATGAAAAATGGTGAGCGACTGTGAAAGCTTCCGGTTTCTTGCGGAAATTTACTGATTACGTCGAAAGCAATCACCTCCTGGATCATGTCCAAACCGTGATCGCCGGTGTTTCCGGAGGAGTCGATTCGATGAGCCTGCTGGATTTACTGCTATCCCGACAGAAACGCTGGAATATCAAGATTGTCGTCGCCCATTTTAATCATCAGATTCGGGGCGCAATGGCCGAACGCGATGAAGAATTAGTTCGGCAATTCTGTTTTAGGAAGTCGCTGATATTCTTTTCGGAAAGAGCGGATGTACCGAAAATTGCTCGTAAACGACAGATTTCACTGGAAATGGCAGGCCGCGAATTGCGCTATGCATTTTTCGCGAAAATCGCACAGGGATACCCGGGCGGGGTGGTCGCTACGGCTCATACATTGGACGATCAGGCTGAGACAGTTTTACAAAGAATATTAAAAGGCGCTGGTCTGCAAGGTTTATCCGGGATTAGCTCCAAACGGAACAATATTGTGCGCCCCCTGCTGATTGCGACTAAAGCCGATCTGTACACTTACGCGCGCGAAAAAGAATTGCCTTTCGTCGAGGACCATACTAATCTTATCAACGATTGCGAACGTAATATCATCCGCAATCAGGTTTTACCGGCTATCCGGCGCGACCTGAATCCGAATATCACCGTGACGCTGGGGAACCTAGCGCAAATTTTAAGCGAAGCGCGGCAAGTTATCATGGAATCTGCCAGACCAGCTCTGGAGAGTTGCCTAATTAAGGCTGATGCCGAACAAATAGTGCTTGATAAATCTCGTCTTAAAACCTATTTTATCGGGATTGAAAAGGAGATAATCTGGCAATGTCTGCAAAAGTTGACAGCCACCCTTCAACCCCTGAGTTTTAAACGGATGAATGCCTTGCTTAATCTGGTAAATGAAGGTGCGACCGGACGACGGATGAAGATCGGTGACAGAATCACGATTCTGTCGGACCGAAATCGGTTGATTATGCGTCGCGATTCGGGATCCAACTGGGAAGATATGATGATCGTTGCGGGTCAAAAGATCGATAATGAATCTTTTGTCTTTACAAGCGAATTAATGAATGTAAATAATTTCAAAAAAGGAAAACGGCATTCCGGAACCGAATATATCGATTTCGATCGAATCGGTAATGGCTTGAGTTTGCGTCATTGGCAAAAAGGCGATCGAATTGTACCCCTCGGAATTCGTCAATCCCGCAAAATCAGCGATGTTTTAGTAGATCTGAAAATCCCGCTTATCCAGAAAAACCAGATTCCGCTTTTGTACAGTGAAAACAAAATCATCTGGCTATGCGGTCTGACATTGTCCGAAGAATTCAAGATCACCCGGAAAACAAAGACTATTCTGAAATTAACCTACAAGGAAAAACGTTCATGAAAAAGACGATGACCCTGGATGCCAGTCATGGTAAATATGCCGGCCGGATAATCGAAGAACTCCTGACGGTCGAGCAAATTGATCGGCGGGTAATGGAATTAGCAACTGAAATCTCAACCCGATATAAGGGCACGGTACCGATCTTGATCGGAGTGTTGAATGGCAGTTTCATCTTCTTTGCGGATTTATTCCGAAAATTGCAGATCGATGGTGAAGTTGATTTTATTAAAATTTCCTCTTATGCCGACCAGACCCAATCCTCCGGCACCGTACTTTTACGGAAAGATATTAGTTGTGATATAACCGGTCGGGATGTGATCGTTATCGAAGATATAATCGATTCCGGCTTGTCAATCAAGTTCCTGAAACGGCGATTAGAAGAGAGTAATCCGAATTCAGTCAGTTTTGCGGCTTTATTGATGAAAGAGCCCACCCAGGTGGACTTTCCGATCGATTTTCTGGGATTCAAGATACCCAACAAGTTTGTGGTAGGGTATGGTCTGGATGTAGCTCAGAAACTGCGCAACTTACCCTCGATTTACGCTTTTAAGTAGAAAAAAAGGAATGATTTAATATATGCCAAAAAATAACAACCAATCCAAAAATCATGAGCCCGATCGTTCGATTGAGCACCGGAAACAGCGTCAACCCCGGAAAAATTCGGCGGGATCACCCAAACCGAACCGAGACGATTTCCGCTGGAAGAAAGCCTCGCGCACTTCGTTGATGTGGATTATCATTATCGTTAGTTCGATTATACTAATGCAAATACTCGGACGCGGCGGCGAGGAAGAGGTAGTCATCTCCTATTCTCAATATAAAGAGCTGTTATCGCAGAAGCGTATCAAATCAGCCGTAATTATCGAAAATGAATTTCACGGAACTCTCGCGCAAAAAGTGCCGCTGGTAATTGGTGAACGCTCAGTCGATGTGGAAAAATTTATTGTAAATTTACGATTTGTCGATAGCGAGATGCTTCAAAGCTGGGATGAAGCCGGCCTTAAATATGATTTCAAGGTCAGAAACACAAAATGGACGAGTTTTTTCACGAGCATCTTACCGTTTATTTTTATCGTTTTAATTACGCTATTTTTTCTGAGGCGCATGCAGGGTCAGAATAATAAGGGTATTTTCGGCTTTGGCAAGAGTAAAGCCCGACTGTGGACCAGCGACCGTCCCCAAACCTGCTTCAACGATGTCGCTGGTTGTAACGAGGCTAAGGAAGAATTACAGGAGATTATCGAGTTTCTCAAGTCGCCTTCGAAATTTTCCCGTCTGGGAGGTAAAATCCCGAAAGGTGCTCTTCTGCTTGGCCCGCCCGGTACCGGTAAGACTCTTTTGGCGAAAGCCGTGGCTGGTGAAGCCGGGGTTCCGTTTTTCAGTATCAGCGGTGCCGATTTCGTGGAGATGTTTGTGGGAGTCGGTGCCTCGCGCGTACGTGACCTTTTCGAGCAGGGAAAGAAAAGTGCGCCCTGCATTATTTTCATCGATGAAATTGATGCCGTTGGTCGTCATCGCGGTGCCGGATTGGGCGGCGGTCACGATGAACGCGAACAGACCTTGAACCAATTGCTGGTCGAAATGGACGGTTTTGATGAGAATACTAACATTATCATTCTGGCGGCTACCAACCGACCGGATGTACTGGATACGGCTTTATTACGACCCGGACGCTTCGACCGGCAAATCGTCGTCGATGTCCCCGACCTGATGGGGCGGGAAGGGATTCTGAAAGTTCATACCAAGAAAATCCCGCTGGCTAAGGATGTTGATTTATCAATCGTCGCCAAGGGTACTCCCGGTTTGGTCGGTGCTGATCTGGCCAATCTCGCCAACGAAGCCGCTCTTCTGGCCGCGCGTAGAAATAAAAAGGCCGTCGAAATGAACGACTTCGAGGAAGCCAAGGACAAGGTCATGATGGGCGTTGAACGCAAGAGTTTGCACATTTCCGATCGCGAACGGAAATTAACTGCCTACCACGAATCAGGACATGTCTTGGTGGCAGTCAATATTCCAGAGGCTGATCCGATTCATAAAGTGACCATCGTACCACGCGGCCGTGCATTGGGTATTACACACCAATTACCGATGGACGAGCGCCATAATTATTCACGTTCATATATCAATGGCCGACTCTGTATCCTGTTGGGCGGTCGTGCCGCGGAAAAGATTATTTTTAATGAGTTGACAACCGGTGCCGGCAATGACATCGAAAACGCCACTGAACTAGCCCGGAAGATGGTTTGTGAGTGGGGTATGAGTGACAAACTGGGGCCCTTGACATTCGGTAAGAAGAATGAGGAAATATTCCTCGGTCGCGAAATTGCCACTCATCGGGATTTCAGCGAAGAGACCGCGAAACTGATCGACCAGGAAGTTCGTGAAATCGTTGAAAATGCCGAAAATCTGGCCTGTGAGATTCTCAAAAAGAATATTGATTTATTGAATAAACTGGCCGAGGCTTTGCTAGAAAAAGAAGTCATGGATGGAGCCGAAATCGCCAGACTATTGGGGGATGCCAAAGATATTTCTGTCGATATACTGGTCGATAAAAGTGCCGGCAGTAAACCTAAACCAGTTAAAAAGACCAAAGCCGGTTCGCTTCCGAAAAAAGTTCAAAAAGTAACAGGAGCCGAAACTGATCAGGCGACTCAAAAATGATGAAATCGCCCATCTGATTGGTGAGATGGAATCGCTGTTTGTCGATCCGGCCGGAATTGAGATTATGGCTCAAAAAGGTCAGTATTTGATTCTTAAAACCGATCCGATTAAGGCGCCGGCCGCCAATATTCTCAAACAACAAACTTTATCTATCGGCGGCGAATGTGCCGTATCGCGGAAAGTAGCGACGGGACAGGCGCCGGATACTCCGGTAATTTTATTAGCCACCCGCCGGCAATACGAGCGCCTGATAGAAAGTCTCAGACATCAATACTTTGGATTGAACGCCTTGGCTACGGAGATTGAGCAATATCTGCGACGAATCTCCACCGCGCAGACCTTTCAGATTGGTTTGCAGAAGTATCAGACCGGTAGGAAGACTTTAGTTATGGGGATCCTAAACGTTACCCCGGATTCGTTTTATGATGGCGCTAGAAATTTTAAGGCTTCGACAGCCATTGAAACGGCTTTCCAAATGGAATCCGAGGGCGCGGATATAATCGATATCGGCGGCGAGTCGACCCGACCTGGCTCCGATCCAATTTCTGCTGAAGAGGAGATCGCCCGCTTACAGCCGGTTCTGGAACACTTAAAGACCAAGCTAAAAATTCCGATATCGGTGGATACCTATAAATCGTCGGTTGCTGAATGGGCCTTACAAAATGAGGCCGTCATTATCAATGATATCAGTGGATTGAATTTCGATCCCCAAATGGCGAAGATTATTGCCAAATATAAAGCCGGTGTCATCCTGATGCATATCAAGGGAACGCCTAAAAATATGCAGACCAATCCCCATTACGACAATCTGATCGATGAAATTATTTCTTATTTATCCGATTCCATCCAAAAAGGCTGTCGGGCTGGAATTGATGAATCGCGAATATTCATCGATCCGGGGATCGGTTTCGGCAAGACTGTTCACGATAATTATCGGATTGTACATTACCTGGAGGAATTTAAATCCCTGGGCTTTCCAATCCTGGTTGGTCCATCGCGTAAATCATTTATCGGGCAGATTCTCGACTTACCACCGGCCGAGCGATTGGAAGGAACACTGGCGGCTGTAACAGCTAGTATCCTGAATGGTGCCAGCATTGTCCGGGTGCACGATGTCAAAGCCGCTGTGCAGGCAGTAAAAATTGCAGATGCAATCGTAGGAATTCAATAAAATGACCCTGTTCACTTTTAAATTTTTGACTGTCACTATCTGGGATATTATCGACATTATCGTTGTCTATATCATAATTCTAAAACTCTATCAGTTTTTCAAGGGCTCGCGCGCTTCGCAGATGCTGATCGGGCTGGCGATCATTTTACTGACCTCATTCATTGCCCGGGCTTTGAACCTGCAGAGTCTGTCCTGGATAATGAGTCATTTGCAAACTATCTGGGTTATTGCCTTTGTAATAATTTTTCAACCGGAACTACGGCGAGTTCTGATCTTTCTGGGACAGAGTCGTCTCGTAAGACGCTTTTTAAGTGAATCGAAATCCAAAACGATCGAATCGGTGATCGAAGCCTCACGAGAATTAGTCCGGCGCAAGTGGGGCGGTTTATTTGTTCTGGTCAGGGAAGTCGGTCTGAAACCGGTCAAAGATCGCGCCACAGCTATCAATGCGGAAGTATCCGCCAGTCTGTTGGTATCAATTTTTAATCCCGGTTCGCCGCTTCATGACGGCGCAGTTCTGATCCAGAATGACATAATCGAAGCGGCCGGATGTATTTTACCGTTGTCCGAAAATCCGGATATAGATCCGCAGATGGGAACCCGTCACCGGGCGGCACTTGGTATAAGTGAAGAATCGGACGCGGTGGTTGTGGTCGTTTCGGAAGAAACCCAGAAAATCGCCGTCTCCCATCAGGGCGTCTTTTACCGTAATATTGATGAAGACACTCTGCGAGCGTTATTGAGTCGGTTGTTCTTCAGCGGCAGTGCCAAGAGATAACCGCGTAATCAATATCGAAAGCAGTGTCTGTAAAAGATATTCAGCGCTTGTCAATTTTGAATATTAATAATCTCTACAAGACTTTAGTTTGCGGGCTGATTTTATTAATCAGTCGTGACTTTTTATGGTCAACCGGTTCTGAGATTAAGATGACTGAAAGATGGCTGAACGCCGCGACCTGGCAATGGCAGGCCGAGCTTCCTGTACCGAAAGTCACAATAAATAATGAAATCCGGGCTAGTGTGATTGAGATTTCCGGTCTGGATAATTCGGTACGCGGGGGCTTCCCGTCTATTCCTGTCTATCGGAAATTATTCAATGCCTTACCGGATGAAATTACTTATCAGGTGCAATCCGGCGGTCAGAGTTACATGCAGTTGTCGGCGCTGGTTGAAATATTCTGGGATACTCCTGTGACTGGCAATGATTCGCCATCAATCGCCACGCCTCCGGATGAATCGAAAAGTTTTTCAACTTACCCGATGCGTCTGGTAGAAATCGATTTCATCGGGTATGTCAAGGGCGTTCCGTTGAGTTGTGTTAGCATTTATCCCTATCAGTTGCTGGATAACGGGCGCCAGATAAAGTGCTTCAGCACGGTTACGGTTCAGGTAGCGATTAAACCGGGGAATCGTTTACAGAAAAACGTTTCGCAGTCTGACGAGTCTCTTTTGAAAGCCTTGGACATTCGATCCGGCGAAGTCAGACGACTCGTTAAACCGCACACCCCTCTGGCAAAAACCGCTTCCATTTTTCCGGCTGGAAAAATTTTAGCCAGGTTTACCGTTGATGAAGATGGAATTTACCGCATCTCATGTAAAACCCTGAGTGATAGCGGCGTCGTCCTGAAAAATGTCGATCCGCGTACTTTTCGGCTCTATAATCAGCACAAAGAGGTGCCGATCTACCTGAACGGTGAATCGGACGGCGTTTTTAACAGGGGCGATTATATCGAATTCTTCGGTCGGCGAAATCGCAACAGCGTGGCTGACTACGAATACGATCCGTTTAGCGATAAGAATGTCTACTGGCTGACATGGGGTGAAAATTACGGTCTGCGCTACGCGGAAGAGTCGGTGCAGGTGAATTCGCCGATAGATGAAACGATTGTGCCAATTGACTATTTATTTACCGCCCATATCGAAGTCAACGACGCCTTTCATCGGCTGGGTCAGGTGGACATCGACAAGCCGACCTACGTCCGCGACCATTGGTTTTTTGATGAAGGGATATATGGCGGTACCACCAGGCAATACACATTTCAATTATCGTATCCGAATCCGAATAATATTAAAGATTTTTCAGCTGAACTCACTCTACACGGTTTGACTTATGATAATGCTGGTATTCATGAAGTAAAATATTTCATCAACAGTGTTGAAGTAGCTAGTGGTAAATGGAAAAATCAGATGGCATATTCAGTAAAAAGTAGTCCTGTTAATAATTTACCCAATAGATACCTTCTAAATGGTCAAAATATTTTACAAATTGATGTAGCCGATATCGATTTAAATAAAATACCTAATGCATTAGTCGCGGATTATCTTAAAATTAAATATTATCGGTTATATAAGGCTGATTCTGATGAAATAGAGTTCACCCGGCCGGCTGGAAATTTAAACTATAATTATACTTTCACTCTAACCAATTTCAGTTCGCCTGATATTTCAATTTATAAGGTCGGTAGAAGCAAACTCCGCGACTTTACGACCGAATATAATAAAAGCACAAATTCTTACAAGGTTGTCCTTCAGGATTATGTCCGGGATGATACGACATTATACTGGGCAGCCTGTGACGAAGCTCTAAAGAAACCAATTTCGGTCAGACTGGACACAATCATGGGCTTAAGTTCAAGTACAAGCGGTGCAAATATAATCATCATAACTCGTCAGGAATGGATCAATAGTCTTGCAAAACTGACCGATTTTTATGCCGCAAGTGGTATGTCGTCGCAGGTGGTGGGAATTAAAGATATCTATAATGAATTCAGCGCCGGAATCGTCACTCCATTTGCCGTCAAAAGGTTTTTACAATATGTTAGTAACAATTGGAATCCAGCGCCCGAATATGTGTTGCTCATCGGCGACGCCAATCTGAAGGAAGAGCAGTCCGTGCCGGCTTTTTTCTTCCAGACTTACGGATTCGGAGCCTGTCCAGGAGATTTCTGGTATGCCCTGGTTGACGACGATGAAGTACCGGATTTTGCCATCGGTCGCTGGCCATGTTCGACTGACGATGGACTGGAGTTATTGATCGATAAGCGGATCAATTATACCAAGAGTAACATGATCGGCAGTTGGAACAACGAACTGCTGTTTATTGCCGGAAAAGAAGATGTATTTAAAAATCAATCTGAAAATATGATCCAGCGCCAGATCGGTAAGGAATTCAATATTAATCGGATTTATATCAATCCGGCTTCGATCGGTTCGCCCTTTTTCGGCGGTTCGGACACCTTATTATATTTATTTAACAATGGAATCACGCTTGGCAATTTCATGGGACATGGCGGCGGCGCAGTCTGGGCTGATCGCGGTCTGTTTAATTCAGACCATATTAAGGATATGACTAATTACGAGCGCCTGCCGTTTCTGACCAGTATGACTTGTTTTACAGGTGATTTTACGAATGTAACCGGGCTGGGTGAAATGCTTTTACTAGCTGAAAATGGGGGCGCCATAGGATTATGGGGCGCAAGCACTTTTGGTTGGATCAAAAATGATTATCTGTTAGCCAAGCCATTTTATGATGTGATTTTCGAGCCCGGCATGACGGTCGGCAAGGCCATTCAAACTGCCAAAATCCGCTATCAGGCCACCGCTTTCGATTATTTAAGATTATCGATGATTTATACCTATAATCTGATTGGCGATCCGACGGTCAGCCTGCCTTTTCCGGATCAATCGGTGCGCCTTGAACTCGATAAAATTAATCCGGCGCCGGGCGAGTCGGTCACTTTAGCCGGGACATTACCCTATGAAACCGGCAAAGTCTATCTGCAACTGTTCGACTCCAGTAAATATGCAATCTTTCCCGAGCCGCAAGAAATAGCATTTAATTCAAGTAATTTCAGTCATGTAATTACCTTACCGGTTGAAATTAATCCCGGCAGTACCTATATCAATTACTACGTAGAAAGCGGAACTGGTAAACAAGATGCCCACGGAGTAACGCTGTTTGATATTGGGGACCTGACATTTTACGGATTTGGTTACTCGCCATCTTCACCTGGCAGAAATGAACCCGTAATATTGTCCGTTTTTATCGAATTGTCGGATATCGAATCAATCTTCTGCGAAATCGACACTGTCAGCGCCGATGAAAATTTGGATGAGGATGGAATCGAACATATTGTCAGCTTTCAGGACGATTCAGCCTTACTTTCGATTCCACTGACTGCGGTCGCTTCGATTGCGAATAAATGGCAGACCGCCCAGCCTTTTCAGGTAGGCACTCCCGGTAAATTAATCGCAGTCCGCTTCGTGGTATTAGATTCAAATGGCGGGCGCACGGTCAGTCAGCCCTATGCAATTAAAATCCGAAGAGCGCCAGATCTATATCCGGTGAAAATCGACCAGGGTGGTGAAAAATTTCCGGAATTGATAGTTTCGGTTTATAATAATAACGACGATGCTCTGATGGCTGAAGTCAGGGCTGAACATCTGATAGGTCAAGATTCGGAATTATTTGGATCACGGGAAGTCCTGCTTTATCCAAACCGTATGACTTTGGTAAGATTTCCCGGAATTCTCGGTCGCGATACTGCTTACTATAAGATTTCAATCGATCCGGACAATGAGATTGCTGAATCCAACGAATCAAATAACATTTTGACCCACTCGGTAATTGTCAATACTTTTGCTATTCTGCCCCAACTCGGAACAACCTATGACGGCATTCAATCGGATACGATTTTAGTCGCCGGTATTTTCAAGATTGCGATTGCGCCTCTGAGTGTCGCCGATTCGGCAGTCTTGATATTGCAAACGGATACGAACCTGACGGTCGCTAACCAGCCGAAATTCAGCTTAATTTCACCCTCGTCCGAATATTCGATGCTGGGGCTGAAAGTTGCCAATGGTAGTGCATCTAATTCATTAGCACTAGAGATCAGTTTAAAAATAGACGTGACCAGTCTGTTGTCGGATCAATTGACTGATTTACGGATTGGTAAATGGAATAATTCCCTGCGGATTTGGTATCAGGAAGAGAGTGTGATTGAAGGCCAAACCATTAAAACTCTGACTACCCTACCTGGTACTTTCAGTCTGATTAAAAATAGCGATACTACTCCGCCGACCCTTGAACTAAATCTGGAAGGCCAGCAATTTTTTCAAAATTCCTTTGTTTCCGACCGCCCGAGCATTTCGATTATCGGCGAAGATGATAACGGCGTGCGTTTCGATGCTGAAGGAATCAAGGTAATCCTGGATGAAGACGAAATAGCGTTTGAAAATCTGAGTGCGCCGGACACGATTACCAGCGGACATTATTTTTCAGCCCAATTCCGACCGACGCTTGAACCGGGTGATCATACCCTCAAAGTATCGTTAAAAGATGCGGCCGGGAATGGTACCTTTCAATCGGTCGGTTTTATTGTCAGTGATGAATTGAAATTAATCGATTATGGTAATTACCCCAATCCCTTCAAGAGTCAAACCACTTTTATTTACGAATTAACTCAGCGGGTGAATACTTTTAAAATTAAAATATATACTACTTCCGGCCGACTGGTGCGGGTTCTGGATTCGAATAACGTTTTTGAATCGGGAACGGATTTAAATGAAGGCGGATACCATGAGGTAATGTGGGATGGTCTCGATGGTGATGGAAATTTCATCGCCAATGGGATCTATTTCTATAAGATAACTGCCAAATCAGGTGATAAAACTGTCACCAGGATCGGAAAATTGGCCAAGGCACGATGAAGCGGATTCTGGCAATAATATTTGTAATGTTTCATTTATTCTATGGATTAATCGCCGGTGAATATGCGGATGCTTTTCTCGAATTGGGAGTCAGTGCAAGGGCTGCGGCCATGGCCAATGCCATTGGTGCCCTGGATATTTCCGAGACCGCTTTTGTGAGCAATCCTTCCGGAATAGGTTATGTCAAGGAAGCCCGGCTGGGGCTGATGTATACCTCGCAATTTGGCCTGGCCGACCATAATTATATAGGTTTGGCGATGCCGATCAGTCAGCATTATTCCCTGGCGTTAAGCTGGATTCGGTTCGGTGTCGACGATATTCCGATTCTGCCGGATATTGTGGGTGAGATTTCCGATAAAGCCGAGCGCCGCGATTCGGTAATCAGCATTTATAACAGTGACATCGCGACCTTCAATGATATTGAAAATGCGGTTTTTATTTCGCTGGCACGTTTTAATTCGGCGATAATTGACCTGGGATGGATTTATTCGAAATTCAATCTGGAATTTCCGATTGGGATAAATATCAAATTCATCCATAAAAAATATTACACTCTTGAAGGTTATGGACTGGGAATAGATATCGGTGGTCGTCTGCGGGTTAGTGGTGAAGAAGTCCTGGACATCAATCATCTGGGGATGTTAAGTCTCGGACTGACTCTTAAAGATGTTTCCGGTACGACAATTTACTGGAATACCAAGAGTCAGGACCGTATTCGCTTGACGCCGGCGTTGTCATGGGCATTGGAACAACCGATAAGACCCCTGAAATTAATGGTTAATCTGGGAGCGGAGCGACAATTTCGTTACCACGATAAAACCAACTACGGACTTGAAATAATTTATGCTAATCGTCTTTCTTTACGGACTGGCTTAAAAAAATCTGGCTTAAGTCTTGGTTTAGGTTTAAATTTTAAAGCAATGAAAAAGTTAATCAATCTCGATTATTCATTTTATAATCATGATCTCGGAGCGAGTCATCGTATCGGTATTAGTATTGAAATTTAAAAGGCATCAGAATTGTCTCGCATTGCATATCTGGTTATTTTTATTATGTTTTTACTAAACGCTTGTGGAAAAAACCTGGAGGATCCCAATCCACCGGCCTGTCCGGAATGGGTTTCGAAATCGTCGCCGTATGACACGACCGAAAGCGGTATCGATACCGATCCGAATGGAGATGTTATAATTTTGGAATGGTATACCGGCGCTGATGAAGATATCGATACTTACCGCATTTATCGAGCCAGTGACATAGAGGATAAGTTTAATTTATTGGACGAAGTTCAATCGCAATTGACGGCTGGTGCTGTAAATACATATCTCGACGAAAATGTTGCGATTGATAGTCCCTATTATTATTTTCTGCGGGCTGTCGATCAGGCCGGGAATTACAGTCCACGTTCCGATACAGTTGGATATAAATTACTGCGAAAAATAAATCTATATGAACCGATTACCAGCACCATTTCGGATGTAAAGCCGACTTTTAAGTGGTCGGATCCGTCTTCAGCCGCCTCGGAATATGTTATCAGAGTGGAGCAGTTTAATCCGAATCGAACGATTTGGATATCAGCCCTGTCACGACAAGATTATTCGGATGCAATCCAAAGTATTAAATATGGAGAAGGGTCTGTATTTTTTTTCGCTCAAAATGAACTAAGTAGGAGCCTTATTTATCGCTGGCGGATCGATGCCGTATCGGCGTTGGACCGCGAAAATGAAGCCGGCTCGGAATCAAACTGGGGCTATTTTACGACTCAATAACAAGTAGGAGTAACCGTGAAAAGAACTTCTTTACTTTTATTTTTATTTATAATCACTGGCCATCTTTTGGCTCAGGAAAGTCAATCGATTACTCCCAGAACCGGACGTACGGCAGATAAACTGTCTGCCTCCAAATATATTCTGTCCGCCGGTTCGGATGCCCTGCTGATGACCGTAAAAATTTGGGGTGAAGTGACTAAACCCGGTCTTTACGACGTTCCCATCGGAACTGACCTGATCGAACTCATCTCAGCCGCCGGCGGACCCAACACCCGCGCTAATTTGTCCAAGATCAAGGTTATTCATGGATCTCCTAATGACGATGAAAGTTCTGTAACTACAGTAAACGTCAAACAATTCTTAACCTCAGGCGATCTGGATAAAATTCCCGAAATTAAACCATCCGATACGATTGTCGTGCCGGTCAAACCTTTTTCGTTTTTCCTGACCTCAATATCCTGGACCCAACAGATTTTAAGTTTATTTTCTATTTATGCGATGATTGTTTATTACACTTCAACTTCAAGATGAAGTGGCTGAGAAAGAAAGTACCAAAAATAAAGAGGAGTAACACATGATTGACAGCATTGATGTAAAGATTTTGGATATCCTTCAGAAGGAAGGTCGGATTCAGCGCAATAAAATCGCCGACATGGTGGGCTTGACCATTCCGGCTGTTAGCGAGCGGATGCGGAAATTGGAAAAGAAACGCGTTATCGAAGGTTACCACGCCAAGATAAACAGCGCCATGATCGGTAAGGACGTAACGGCGTTCGTATTTGTAATGACCTCACCCTCCAACAATTATGACGAATTTGTCCGCCGCAGTCGCGAGGAAAGTGACATAATCGAATGTCACAGTATCACCGGTGAAGGTTCACATTTACTGAAAGTGCAGACCGACAATACGGTCGCCCTCGAGAAATTACTCTCCAAGATTCAGTCCTGGCCGGGTGTTTTGCAGACCAGAACCTACATTGTACTGTCCAGTTATAAGGATTTTTCGTCACTAAAGCCGGCCAATGGACTGGTGAAAAAGTAAGTTCATAAGAAAGCTTACAATATTGTTAATATTATATGTGTTTAATTCTTAAGAATTATGGATTTTGGTATGTTAAGTGATATACAGACAGAACTGGAAAATATTGCGCCCCGGGTCGATGAATTACGGAGGTTTCTTTGACGTCGATGCTAAGAAAATGGAGCTGAATGCCGAGCGTCAAAAAACCACTGCTTCGGATTTTTGGACTGATCAGACGAAAGCCCAAGCTGTTCTGCAGAAAATCCGCCGTCTGGAAACCGAGATAAATCAATTCGAAGGTCTGGCCAGGCAGTATCAGGACATGGTGGATTTCGTCGCCCTGGCACTCGAGGAACAGGATGAATCGATTCTGCCTGAATTAGAAAAGATGTTACAGGAATTAAATCAGCGGATCAGTCAGGTTGAACTTGAAACTATGCTCAGCGATCCGGATGATGAGCGGAATGCCATTATGACGATCCATCCGGGAGCCGGTGGCACCGAATCCCAAGATTGGGCGCAGATGCTGATGCGGATGTATTTACGCTGGATGGAACGCACTGGCATGCAATCTGAAGTGATCAGTATTCTTGACGGGGAAGAAGCCGGTATCAAGGAAGCCAGTATTGAAGTAAAAGGTCCTTATGCATTCGGTTATCTCAAGGCTGAGGCCGGAATTCATCGTCTGGTGCGAATTTCCCCTTTCGATGCCAATCATCGCCGGCATACCTCGTTCGCTTCGGTGTTCGTCTATCCTGAAATTGAAGACGATATCACCGTTGATATTAATCCGGATGACCTGCGCATTGATACTTATCGGTCCAGCGGTGCCGGCGGTCAGCATGTCAATAAAACCAGCTCGGCCGTGCGGATCACGCATCTTCCAACCGGTATTGTCGTACAATGCCAGAATGAGCGTTCCCAATTCAAGAATAAGGACAGCGCCATGAAAATTCTGCGTGCTCGTCTTTATCAATTGAAAAAAGAGGAAAAAGAAAAAGAAAAAATGGAAATCGAGAAAAGCAAAAAGGATATTTCCTGGGGTAACCAGATTCGCTCCTATGTTTTTCAGCCTTATACCATGGTCAAGGATCACCGCACTAAATGCGAAACCGGCAATATTCAGGCGGTGATGGATGGCGAAATCGATGAATTTCTATATCAGTATTTATTATATAAAGTAAAAAAATGAAAGACCTAAATAGTGAATAAAGAGAGTCAACAAACCGGTAAATCGCTGAATGAATTACTCGCCATCCGACGCGAAAAATTAAAGGAAATCCGCGAGCTGAATTATCGCGCCTATGAATACGAATTTCAACGGACTCACAACGCGGCTGAAATTGTTCAAAAATTTGATGAAATTACCGAAAAAGTCGTGGTTCGAACTGCCGGACGGGTAATGGCAATCCGCAAAATGGGGCGAGCCAGTTTCGGCAATATCCAGGATGAAAGCGGGCCCATCCAGATTTACGTACAGGAAAACAGTGTCGGTCAGCGCGGCTGGGAATTATTCGGTTTACTCGACATAGGTGACATCATCGGGGTAGTCGGGAAAGTCTTTCGAACCCGTACTGGTGAGATCACGATTCTGGTCGATGAACTACGACTTTTAGCTAAGAATATCCGTCCAATTCCGATAGTCAAGGAAAAGGACGGTCAGGTTTTCGATGCCTTTACCGATAAGGAACAACGGTATCGCCAGCGTTATCTCGATTTGATGGTCAATCCCGAAGTACGCGAGGTTTTTCGCACGCGCTCGAATATTATCCAATGGACGCGTAATTTCCTGAATGAACGCGGTTTTCTGGAAGTCGATACGCCGGTTCTTCAACCAGTTTACGGCGGCGCCAATGCCCGGCCCTTCAAGACTTTTTATAATGCGCTCGAGCGCGATTTTTATCTCCGGATTGCAGTTGAATTATACCTGAAACGCCTGATTATCGGCGGCTTCGAGAAAGTCTATGAAATCGGGAAGAATTTTCGGAACGAAGGGCTCGATCGCAGTCATAATCCTGAATTCACTTTGCTAGAATTTTATCAGACTTATGTCGATTATAATTACATGATGGATTTTGTCGAACAATATTTCCGTTATCTTTGTGCAAAGATGGAAAAATCGAAGTTAACCTTCGGCGAATATGAAATTGACTTCACTCGGCCGTTTCCGCGCCGCAGGATGTTCGATCTGATCCGGGAATACACCGGAGAGGATATCGAAAACTATTCGGAATCGGATCTAAAAGCATTTTGTCTTAAAAAAGGAATCGAATTAAAACCGGATGACAATTACGGTAAATACATTGAATTATTGTTTGCCAATTTCGTCGAACCGAACCTGATCCAGCCGACTTTTGTCATTGATTATCCGAAAGCCATTTCACCACTCGCTAAAAGCAAACGCGACGGCTCAGTCGATATCGTTGAGCGTTTCGAGCTTTATATAGCCGGTCATGAATTTGTCAATGCATTCAGTGAACTGAACGATCCCATCGATCAGCGCGAACGCCTGGAACAGCAAAACCGTCTGCGCGAATCCGGTGATGAAGAGGCTCAGACAATGGACGAGGATTTTGTCACTGCCATGGAGTATGGTATGCCGCCGACCGGCGGAGTCGGGATCGGCATCGATCGGGTGGTCATGCTGTTTACCAATCAGGTTTCGATTAAAGACGTTATCCTCTTTCCACAGATGCGTACCTGAGAGTGCGGAGCGATGAGTGTCCCGTTTTTCATCGCCAAGCGTCATCTCCTGAGCCGCCATAAAATCGGCTACATCTCTTTTATTAGTTTAATTGCTACGATCGGTCTGGCAGTCGGCGTCGCGGTTTTAATCCTGACCATCTCGATTCTGAACGGCTTCGAACAGGAAATTAAAACCAAACTGCTCGGATTTGATTCACACATCCGTTTGCGCTTGCTTTACCAGGATGCAATGGATTCTACCTTAGCAATTCGTGCGGAGCTGGAAAAGATGCCGGAAGTCGAATGTTTCGTGCCATATATTCACGGTGCCGCCATGATCCGTAACGGCCCCGAAACTGACGGAATCATCGTCGAGGGAATCGCCGAAGCGGATATCCGTCGCACCCTGGCGGTGGATAATTTTATTAAAAAGGGAGAACTGCGTTTCAATTTACCGGATGACCGCGATGGAATTCTGTTAGGTATGAAGTTGGCCCAACAACTGGGCGTTGACATCGGTCAAAAAGTATACTTGTTTGTAATGCAACCGGCCGGCGGTTTTATCAAGCGACCGCACATCTTGACTTTTACCGTCACCGGTTTATACGATTCCGGGATTACCGATTATGACGATGTTTTCATTTATACCAGTTTGACGGCCGCTCAGAGGCTGTTCAATCTCGGTGCTAACTTTTCCGGTTATCAGATTCGATTGAAAGACAGTGAGCAAGTCGATAAAGTCACTGATTATATCAATACCAGTCTCGGTTACCCGTACACTGCGCTCAGCTGGAATGACCTGCACGCCAATCTTTTCGAATGGCTGAGGATTCAGCGCATTCCGATCCTGCTGATATTCGGACTGATCGCAGTCGTGGCGATTTTCAACATCATCAGTTCGCTGATGATGATCGTGATCGAGAAAACACGCGATATCGGTATTCTGAAAAGTGTGGGGTTGAATAACCGGCAGGTGACCCGTATTTTCTTTTTCGAAGGACTCTGGATTGGAATGATCGGGACTCTGGCTGGTTTTGGATTGAGTCTGTTTCTGGCTTTCTTACAGAATCGGTTCGATTTAATTGCGCTCCCGGCTGATGTCTATTTTATGAATTCTTTGCCGGTCTTACTGAATGTCTGGAGCTTTCTGATAATCGGTTTAATCGCCATCTTCTGTGCCATCCTGGCCACCTTGTATCCTTCTTATAAAGCGGTTAACCTAACTCCGAGTGAGGCGATCCGTTATGAATAGGAATTTTCTGAACTGGATTGCCCTGCGCTATTTTCGTTCAAAGAAAAAAACCGGGCTGATCTCTTTCACCTCTTATGTTTCGATTATCGGCATTGTCCTGGGAGCCTTCGCCATGCTGGTATCTCTGAGTGTTCTGAATGGCTTCGAAGCTGAAATCACCGATCGGGTCATCGATCTCGAATCACACCTGCGCATCACTGATCACGAATTAAAATCGGCCCAGGTGGAGCAAATTAAAGGATTATTAAATGGCGTACCCGTGCAGGAGGTTTTCCCGTTTGTTTTGAAAAAAGCCATATTATCTTCGGAGCAAATGGAGGCCGTGGTGCGCATTAAGGCCGTCGAAGTCGCAACTCTGGAACAACAACTTGCCGGTCCTACGACTATGACCCGCGGCGGGGCCAATTTTACTTCATCCGTTAACGATTTACCGGGTATTGTGGTTGGTTATCAATTAGCCGACAAGCTGGGAATCTATCCGGGCGATACGCTGAACCTTATCAATCCCCTCAGTATTGGGAGCGGGATGAGCATTCCCATCATCGGTCAGTTCGCCATTACCGGAGTGTTCCGGCTCGATTTGTTCGACTATGATGAAAATATGGCTTTTATCGAATTAGGAGAAGGCCAGAAAATATTCGAAATGCAAGATAATTTTAGTGGGATAGACATTCGATTGCAAAATTATAAATATGTTGACAGAGCCCATCAGCAGTTGGTAGACGGCCTAGGAGATAAATACGAGATTGCCAGCTGGGAAGATTTACATCGGACGTTATTCGGAGCGATGAAATTGGAAAAATACGGCAGTTTTATCGCCCTGAGTTTTATCATTTTAGTAGCGATCCTGAACCTGACGAGTTCTTTGGTGATGTTGATAATGGAGAAAATTCGCGAAATCGGCATGCTTCAGGCGCTGGGTGTGAATCAGCTTCAAGTACGTAAAATTTTTCTGCGGCTGGGCTTCCTGATCGGCGGTATCGGCCTGATGACCGGGATAGGGTTGGCGCTGGCGCTTTGTCTGGCGCAACAGCATTTTCAGTTCATACCTCTTCCGTCGGTATATTTTATTCCCTATCTTCCGGTACAGGTTCAGTGGACCGATGTAATCATGATTGTGGGAGCCGGTTTGTTATTAATTTACTGCGGGATAATTTACCCCAGTTGGCGAGTTGGTAAACTCATGCCTTTGGAGGCTATTCAGTATGAAAAATGAAACAGGTCAGGCGCTTTTAACGGTCAGGAATCTATGCAAGTCGTTCTGGAACGATGGCCAGGAAATTGCCGTTCTTCGGAATGTCAATTTTGAGGTAAAAGAAGGCGAAGTCATAGCAATAGTCGGTCCCTCCGGAATCGGTAAGTCAACTCTGCTGAATTTGCTGGGAACTCTCGATCGGCCGGATGCCGGAACGGTGGAATATAAAGGTCGTGATCCGTTCGCTTTGCCAGACCCGGAAATTGCACGATTTCGCAATACTCACATTGGATTTGTTTTTCAATTTCATCATCTTTTACCGGAATTTACCGCCCTCGAAAATGTCATGATACCGGCCATGATTTATGACCGTGATGTTATCAAAGCCGAAAAGCTGGCGCGCGAAATGCTGGATCGGGTTGGATTGGCGGAACGGATCTGCCATCGACCAGCGGCTCTTTCCGGCGGTGAGCGCCAGCGGGTAGCCATTGCCCGGGCTTTGGTCAACAATCCTTTAGTTATTTTGGCTGACGAACCGACCGGCAATCTGGATGCCGGGAACAGCGAAATACTGATCAACCTGATTCTCGAACTGAACCGCGAGTACCGGCGCAACTTCATAATCGCCACTCATAATCAAACCATAGCCGAAAAATCACACCGCATTCTGCGTTTTGGTGCGGGATTTTTACAATAACAATCGGATTAAGGCTGGGATTTACCGCTCAACTTCCGAGTTTAATCGAAGAGCCATATCAACCGGCTAAAGTGATAGAGTGAATTCGAAAAAAGAATGATTGATTTAACACCCCGATAGTTTTAACTTCTTATGTTATTTGAGAAAGAATAAGACTGATGAAAGAAAATTTTTCTAAAATAATTCAAGTGATTGTCAAGGCCGCCCGGGATGAGGCGACCCGATTGAATCACAATTACGTCGGCTCCGAACATATCCTCTGGGCCGTCATCAATATGGAGAAAAGTCTCACCATCGATATTTTGATGGCTTTGGATGTCGATATCAAACGCCTGCATAAAATGATCGCCGATTCCCTGAAAGCCATCGGCGGAACACTAACCGTCGGGCGGATTCCCTTTACCAAACAGGTGGAACGGATTTTACGCAATACCTATAATGAGGCCAAAGAACTTGGCGCCGAAATGGTTAGCGATGAACATATTACGCTTTCCATTTTAAAAGAAAGGGAAGGCATTTCCTGTGAGATTCTTAACAGTTTCGGAGTAGATTATTATAATTTCAGAGGAGAAATATCCGGTACTGCCGATGAACCGCCGCGCATAATAAAAAGTGAGAAAAAAAACTCGAGGACACCGGCACTCGACCATTTTTCACGTGATATAACTGAGAAAGCTCGTAATCAGCAACTCGATCCGGTTATTGGCCGTGATCAGGAAATTGAACGGGTAGCTCAAATTTTATCACGCCGTAAAAAAAACAATCCGGTCCTGATTGGCGAACCGGGCGTCGGAAAGACCGCTATCGCCGAGGGATTGGCTTTGCGGATCATCGCGAAGAAAGTTCCGCGTTTGCTGATGAATAAAAGGATCATCGACCTCGATCTGGCCGCCATTGTTGCCGGGACTAAATATCGCGGTCAGTTCGAAGAACGCATGAAAACCATCATGCAGGAACTGGAGCAAGCCCGCGATATTATCCTTTTTATCGATGAATTGCACACCATTGTCGGGGCGGGAGGAGCCTCGGGTTCGCTTGATGCATCTAACATGTTTAAGCCAGCTCTGGCCAGGGGTGAATTACAATGTATTGGTGCCACTACCCTAGATGAGTATCGGAAATACATCGAAAAGGATGGTGCCCTGGAAAGACGTTTTCAAAAAGTCATGATTAATCCCCCGACAAAGGAGGAATCATCGGCGATCCTGAAAGGATTACAGGAACGCTATGAAGAGCATCATCACGTCCATTATGCCGACGATGCGCTCTGGGCGGCCGTCGAACTGAGCGATCGCTATATCACTGATAAGTATTTACCGGATAAAGCTATTGATGTTATGGATGAAGCGGGTTCACGCGTTCGCATGCGCGATATTGTCATCCCGGATGAAATCCTGCAAGTCGAAAAGAAGCTGGATGATGTCCGTAATCTGAAAGATAAGGCCGTCAAGGAGCAACAATTCGAAAAAGCCGCCGACTTGCGTGATGACGAGCGACGTCTGAAGAAAGCACTGACAGAGCTCCATGAAAGATGGGAAAAGAGTGGTCAGAAACAGACCATGATGGTAACTGCGGATGACATTGCCGATGTGGTTGCTATGATGACCGGTATCCCGGTGAATAATATTGCCGAATCCGAGAACCAGAAATTATTGGAAATGGAATCTGAACTCCGTAAGTCAATTATTGGACAGGATGAAGTGATTCGAACGGTCAGCAGTGCCATCCGGCGCGCGCGAGCCGGACTGAAAGATCCGCGCCGTCCGATTGGTTCCTTCCTGTTTTTAGGACCCACCGGGGTTGGTAAGACCGAATTTGCGAAAGCACTGGCACGGTTCCTGTTTCCCGGTTCGGAAGCACTGATCAAAATTGATATGTCGGAATATATGGAAAAATTTGCGGTATCGCGCTTAATCGGGGCACCTCCCGGTTATGTCGGCTATGAAGAGGGTGGTGAACTAACCGAACGAGTGCGACATCAGCCTTATTCACTGGTGCTTTTTGATGAAATTGAGAAAGCGCACCGCGACGTTTTTAATATTCTATTACAGATATTTGATGATGGCGTTCTGACCGACAGCTTCGGTCGACGGGTTGATTTTAAAAACACCATAATAATTATGACGTCCAATGTCGGTTCGCGCACCATGCAGAGTGCAACTTTTGGTTTTTCGAAAACCGATCCAACCAGCGAATACGAGACCATGAAAAAACGTATCCTGGAAGAGACACAGCAGATTTTTAATCCGGAATTCTTAAACCGGATAGATGATCCAATCGTATTCAGACCTTTGACACGTGAGGCCGTCTTAGCCATCATTGACCTGCAAATGGAAGATATTCGCCGCAATCTGGCGGCTTCCGGAACAACTCTGGAACTGAATCAGGTAGCTCGGGAATTAATTCTCAAACAGGGTTTTAAACCGGAATTCGGAGCGCGACCACTTCGGCGGGCGATTCAAACCCTGATAGAAGATCCAATTTCGGAGCAAATCCTGAATGGTAATCTGCGGCGAGGATTAAAGATTATCATAGATGGATCCGATGAAAAGATGGTTTTCACCCAACCGGAGATCGAATACAAAGTTGCATCGGCCGAAATAAGTAACGAACCAGTCAACAATTAAATAAGCCATATTTACAGGCTTTTACTGAAAGATTTAAAATTCAACGACATAGTCTGACGTTGTGTCCTAATCATTTCTTGGCACGGGGTTTGTCAATATTCTACTGAAATTTGAAAATTGAAGCCCGAAAAAATAGGAGATAGATATGGGAAAAATAATAGGCATTGATTTAGGAACAACCAATTCCTGCGTGGCCGTAATGGAAGGCGGTAAGCCCCGCGTCTTGGAAAATTCGGAAGGCCGTTTGGTCACACCGTCCGTCGTAGTATTTAAAAAAGACGGTGAGCGGGTGGTCGGTGATACTGCTAAGCGGCAAATCGTCACTAACCATGACCGCGCGGTATATTCCATCAAACGTTTTATGGGACGTCTATATAAAGAAGTCAAGCGTGAACGTGAGGAAGTACCGTTTAAGGTTATCGAGGGTCCTAGTGGTGATGCACGAGTCCGTATTGCCGATCGTGATTATTCCCCACCCGAGATCAGTGCAATGGTTCTGCAGAAAATGAAACAGACCGCCGAAGAGAAATTAGGCGAAAAAATCACTGAAGCCGTTATCACTGTACCAGCCTATTTTAATGACGCTCAACGTCAGGCTACTAAGGACGCCGGTAAAATTGCCGGTCTGGAAGTGAAACGGATTATTAATGAACCGACTGCGGCCGCCCTGGCTTATGGTTTGGATAAGAAAAAAGATGAAAAAATCGCCGTATACGATTTGGGCGGCGGAACTTTCGATATCTCAATTCTGGAAATTGGGGATGGCGTTTTCGAGGTCAAATCCACTAACGGCGATACCCATCTGGGTGGTGACGATCTGGACCAGCGGCTAATCGAGTGGCTGATCGACGAATTCAAGAAAAAAGAAGGCATCGATTTGAAAAAGGATCCAATGGCTATGCAACGCCTAAAAGAAGCCGCCGAAAAAGCAAAAATCGAGCTTTCATCCAATATGGAAACAGAAATTAACTTACCTTACATCACAGCCGGATCTGCCGGTCCGATTCATCTGCTGGAAAAATTATCCCGGGCTAAATTCGAAACCCTGGTCGATGATCTTATTGAACGGACTCGGCGTCCCTGTGAACAGGCTTTAAAAGATGCTGGATTGCCACCCGATGATATCAACGAGGTGATTTTGGTCGGCGGTTCGACGCGCATACCAAAAGTCCAGGCGTTAGTTAAAGAACTTTTTAATAAGGAACCCAATAAAAGCGTCAATCCGGACGAAGTGGTCGCAATCGGAGCCGCTATTCAGGGTGGCGTTTTAGGCGGAGAAGTCCATGACATTCTTTTACTGGATGTCACCCCACTTTCGCTCGGTATCGAAACTCTCGGAGGAGTTGCTACCAGGTTGATCGAGCGCAATACAACTATTCCAACTCGTAAGAGTGAAATTTTCTCGACCGCTGCTGATAGTCAGACTACCGTCGAAATCCATGTCCTGCAGGGCGAACGATCTATGGCCGCCGATAACAAGAGCATCGGACGTTTTCATCTGGATGGAATTCCACCGGCGCCGCGCGGAATTCCGCAGATCGAAGTCACTTTTGATATCGATGCCAACGGAATTCTGAATGTTTCTGCTAAAGATAAAGCAACCGGCAAAGAGCAGAGTGTTCGGATTCAGACTTCCAGTGGTCTGAGTGATGATGAAAAAGAAAGAATGGTTCACGATGCTCAGACTCATGAAGAAGAAGATCGCAAGCGTAAAGAAGAAGTGGATACGCGTAATCAGGTGGATGCCATTATCTACCAGAGTGAAAAAAATCTGAAAGAATATGGCGATAAGCTCCAACCGGAAGAGAAAGGCAAATTGAACAATGCTCTCGAGGACCTGAAAAAAGCCCAAAGTAGCGGCAACGTCAAGACCATGAAGGATGCCATTGAAAATATGAATCAGGTTTGGTCGGAAGTTTCATCCAAGATGTACGAGCGGGTGCGTACGGAAACACCACCACCAAAGTCTGGTCCGGGTCAGGAACAATCTCAATCTGAACCGACTGATAAAAAAGAGGAAGATATTCAGGATGCTGACTTTGAAGTGGTCGATGATAATAAAAAGTAAACCAGCCTCTATAAGGCGAAAAAGGGCGGATTGCCGCCCTTTTTTATTATTAGAAATTGAATACCGAAAAGGGTTTGTTTTTTTGAGCAATAAAATCTAATTTTCACCGCTTTTTTTAATTGGCGACGTACCCAAGCGGCTAAGGGAGCGGTCTGCAAAACCGTTATGCACCGGTTCAAATCCGGTCGTCGCCTCGCATATTTCTCAGCCGAAGTGGCGGAAATGGTAGACGCAAGGGACTTAAAATCCCTCGTTCCTTAGGAACGTACCGGTTCGATTCCGGTCTTCGGCACAAACTTAAAACAGTCCTATTCAATCTGGCCCGCGACTTGAACGAGACATAATTTAGTCCTGTGTTTCAACGTCTGTTTGCTTAATATTTTTATTGGTAAATTGTTAGGTGTTAAATATATTTGAAACGGTTCAATGATTATTTTGAAGTTCAATATCGACTCTAAAAGTGGGTCTTCGAATAGAGACTTTTTCAGAAGCGGTTTGAGAGGTAAATTTGCTTCGTATCCCGTGTTTGAATAGTGTTTCCATGAGTTTTTATTTCAGGTTTCTGACTATTGTTTTTCATGTGTTATAAAAATAAAAAATTCAATTAATATATGACCATCGATAACAACCAAAATCCGGCCTTAAAAGATATATTTAAAGATGATTTTAAAATCGGCGTAGCACTCAATTCAGATCAGATATACGGTCGCGATCATGAGGCATTAACCGTCATTACCCAGCATTTTAATAGTATATCTCCGGAAAATGTCCTGAAATGGGAAGAAGTTCACCCAGAGCCGAAGCACTACAATTTCGAGGCGGCTGATCGTTATGTAACCTTAGGTGAAAAATATAATCTGCAGATAATCGGTCACTGTCTGGTTTGGTTTTTTCAGACACCGGATTGGGTTTTTCAGGATGATTATGGTAAACCGCTGAGCCGCAAGGCTTTGCTGGAGCGCATGCGCGATCACATTTTTACTGTGATGGGGCGTTACAAGGGTCGTATCCATGGTTGGGACGTTGTCAATGAAGCAGTGATGCAGGACGGTACACTCCGAAAGTGCGGATGGCTCGACATTATCGGTGAAGATTACCTGATCAAGGCTTTTGAATATGCGCGTGAGGCTGATCCGGATGCTCAACTATATTATAATGAATATGATACTGAGCATCAAACCAAACGCGAGGCAGTCATCCACCTGATCCAGAACCTGCAAATTAAAGGTATTCACATTGATGGTATTGGGACTCAGGGTCACTGGTTTTTAGATTATCCGACGATTAGTGAGATCGAAAAAGCTATTATTGAGATTTCCAGATTAAATATTCCGCAAATGATTACCGAGTTGGATGTAGGGGTTCTTCCCTTTTATCCGGTCGACTCGAAAATGGTTGATCTTTCCATCTTCGATCCTGAGACCCGGAAAAAGTACAATCCTTATCCTAATGGTCTACCAGATTCCATGCAAAAGAAGCTGGCTGACCGCTATGCCGAGTTGTTTGCCGTTTTCATGAAGCATCGTGATAAAATAAGTCGGGTGACGTTTTGGGCGGTTCATGATCGGCAAGCCTGGCGCAGTTATTTACCAATAAGGGGGAGGGTGGATTATCCGATGCTGTTTGATCGTCAGTGCCAACCGAAACTGGCTCTCGAAGCCGTAATTAAAACCGGGTTGCACCGCAAGACTAAATAAATTGGGGAGATAATTAAGATTTATTTTGACGAAATAAATAAAATAAGAAAATTAAAAATCAGTTAATCTGTATTCAGGATTTGATTGGTCGCAATTGTGTAGAATTATATCAGGAAGAGTTGAAAATGGAAAAGAAAAGAGACCTTGAAATTGTTGCCGCCGGACATACCTGTCTGGATTTAATACCCGCCTTTACTATTGAAGGTAATGTCGATAAAATGACGGATGTGCTGGTTCCGGGTAAAATGATCAATATGGGCGAATGTGTTGTTGTCGGTGGCGGACCGGTTACTAATGCCGGAGTATCGATCCGGCGGCTGGGAGTGAAAACCGAATTGATCGGGAAGGTCGGGAATGACGACTTTGGTCGTCAGATTTTAATCTGGTACGAGGAACATGAAGGTCATTTTAAAGGCATTCATATGGTAGACGGAGAGTCGACCTCCTATACCATAGCGATATGCATTCCCGGCATTGACCGATTTTACCTGCATCATTGTGGTGCGAATGACACCTTTGGTTATGACGATATGGATTTCGATCTGGTAGCTCATTCCAAACTGATGCTCTTCGGTTACCCACCATGGATGCGCAAACTTTATGAGGATACCGGTGCCGAATTAACCAGAATCCTCAAAAAAACTAAAGAGCTGGGAACAACCACTACCCTCGACCTTTCTTTGCCGGATGTAAATAGCTACGCCGGTCAGGTTGACTGGAAAGCTATTCTGACGAATTGGGTTCCGTTGTCCGATATCATGGTACCAAGTGCCGAAGAGTTGTTCTATTTTCTGTATAAAGAGAAATTCCTTGAAAAAAAGGCTCAGTTAGGTCCTAAAGAAAGCGTTCTGGATCATATGACTGTCAAGGAAATTTCTGCCATGGGTGGTGACTTAATCCGTATGGGTGCGGCCGTCGCTATGGTTAAATGCGGCAGTCGCGGACTTTACATTCGTACGGCCGATCAGGATCGATTGAAAAAAATGGGTGCGGCGGGATGTAGTGACTTGGAAAATTGGGCTAATCGGGAACTCTGGTTCCCGGTTTATCAGGAAGAGAAATTCGTCGGTGCGCTGGGTTCCGGCGATTCGGCTATTGCCGGATTCCTTTCGGCTTTTGTCTGGGGACATAGCATCGAATCCTGTTTACGTTATGCTAATGCCGCCGGCAGTATGAACGTGACTGTTCCTGATGGTTTGACCTGGAATAAGGGATTTAAAGACCTGACCAGGCGGATTGAAACTGGCTGGAAGACCAAGGATTTGAAAATCGACGAACGGGGTTGGAAAAAAGAGCGCGAGTTCTGGGTTGGTCCTGATAATCGTGGTAAATGGGAATCATAAATAATAGGAGATCGGGTAATGTCCAAAGAGAAAGAAGCCTTTATTAAGAAAAAAATAGCCGCTATGACCCTCATGGAAAAAATCGGCCAATTACTGACCTTCACACGACGCGGTACGATGCTGACACCCAGTGGAATAGAGCAAATTACACGTCTGTATTGTGGCGGTCTTTGCCTCGAACCTTATGCGCTTGAGACCTGTAAAAACTTATACTGGGGTAACTCCCAGATTGATAAAACCTTTAAGAAACCAAAGGATTATTTTACCATTGCCAATAATTACTTTAATGGTAAAACCTTTGGCATCAGTATTACGCCGGAAGATTATACTAAGGATTTGAATCGCCTGCAGAAAATCGCGATGAGTAGACCAAGCGGAATTCCATTGCATATGACTATTGATTTTGAAGGCGATTTTAAAAATGATTATATGGCCGGCGGTATTCGCCAGTTTCCCGGTCCTATGGGTATGGCGGCAATCGGCGATGAGAAACTGACTTACGAAATCGGGGCTACCATTGCCAAGATGTTGACCGCGATCGGCGTTACCCAGATGTATTCACCGGTCTGCGATGTCAATACCAATCCCAAAAATCCGGAAATTGGAGTTCGCTCCTTCGGAGATGATCCGGAAGTCTGTGCCCGACACGCCGTAGCCCTGATTAAAGGTCTCCAGGATAATGGAATTGCGGCTACCGCCAAGCATTTTCCCGGAAGAGGCGATTCAGGAACCGATGCTCATGACGTGCTGGAAGTTCTCAATCTCGAAAAGAAAAGAATGCATGAAGTCGAATTGATTCCTTTCAAAGCCGCCATCGATGCTGGAGTGATGGCTATCATGACCGGACACTCCGTCTATCCGGCTTATGACGATCAGTATCCAACTACGCTTTCGTCGCGAATCCTGACCGGGCTTCTGCGCGAAGAACTCGGGTTCAAGGGTGTGATTGTATCCGATGCGATCGGAATGGCGGCCATTCTTAAAAAATGGCCTCTCCCACAAGCCTGCGCAATGGCGATTAAAGCCGGATGTGATACCATTCTGCTCAAAGCCGATGACGAATCCCGTTCGCAGTGTTTCTTCGGAATTAAAATGGCAATCGAAAGAGGCGAACTGACTGAAGCCCGCATCGATCAGTCGGTGGAGCGTCTCCTGAAAATGAAATATGATCAGGGATTGTTCGCAACCGCCGGGAAAAAAGACTCCGAGAAAACGCGGACCATTACAACCGATAAAAAAGTGATCGATTTCTCCTGGAAGGTGGCTCAAAAAGCCTTGATTATCGTGCGTGACGATAAAAAAATGTTGCCACTAAATCCCAAACAGAAAATGCTGGTGATCGAACAGCGGATACCATATGAATTCCTTGGCAAAGACCCGTATTGCCATACCCACATGTTCTGCGAGGCGATGGTCAACCATAACCAGAACCTGATATTAGCCGACACGGCTTTTTCAGCCTTTGAAGATGAAATTAAGGAGTGTCTGGAATTAGCCAAACAGGTCGATCTCGTGGTAATGACCAACTATTATGCGCGAATCGTTAAGACCGGGAACAATCAACTACTGGTAAAGAAGCTGAAGGAAGCCGGTCATAATGTTGTTGTAGTTACCAATAATCCCTATATTGAAGGGACAACTGCGGAAGCCGATGTAGCGGTGTGCAATTTCAGCGGCACGCCGGATTCTATCCGGGTTTCGACCGACCTGCTTTTTGGGAAAATCAAACCCTGTCCGACGACTAAACTACCCGTGAAATTAGGGAAACAGGAAACAGATTCGGCCAAAATCCTGAAAGCACCCAAAAAACATCCGCTGAACCTTTCTTATTGTTAAGGAATGTTGGCCAGGAAGACTTGAAAAAATTAAACGGAAATAATAGTATGGAGAAAATCAAAATCAGCGATGTCTTTACCATCACGGGGAAACAAATATCGAGAATTTATGACGATAACAAGATGACGGTACACCATCAGGGAATGTCCAAAACCCTGCAATTTCCACAGACTATTGCTCTGGAGGGTGCCCCGACCTGTTCGATAGGTATTTCACCACAAGGTCTATATAATCGACTGAACAACGCCGGTCGAATAATCCTACTAAACCAGAATGCTATTCAGCTGGGTTCGGCTCCGTTTATCAAAATCGCGGCAGATCCAGATGCCGAAGACGAACGTGATGTATATTTCATGCTTACCGCCAAAGACCCTCGAAATGTTGAAGGACCGGATGATATACCGGCATTGAGGAATTACTATCACCCGTCTGTCAGCGAGGATATAGTTTCAATTTCAATTGCAACTCCGCTAGCGGAGATGACTTTCCAACTGGGGAAAGTGACCGTGATTCGGCGTATGATTTCACCTTTGCTGTCCGGCAATGATCAGGCTCTCATACCCGTTGGTGTAGAGGAATTTGAAATTAAAAATACTTCCGATAAAGCTCAGGAAATTACTCTGGTATTACCACGACCTTCGCTGGTCAATCTTCAGGAAAAGGAATTAAAACCGACCGATCAGGACACGGTGTATGTCTGCTCAGATCCCATTAAGGGACAGGTTCATGAAGCCTTCACTGGCGCTGGAATAAAGGGCGTCATTATGGGCAGTCAAGAGTGCCACGACAGAATGGCGATCGCTGTACCGGAAATGGACGGCGTTGATATCGATACCCATCCGAGTTTTTGCCTGAACCGCCTGAAGCAGGATTTATTACTTAATGATGATGGCAGTTTTTATGAGAAGCGGAAAATCATTCCGTATCAGGATTACGGGGCGGCGATCAGTCTGCATTTTACACTGGAATCAAATCAGAATATAAAAATTCCGTTTGCCGTCGCGCTGGATTTTCCGCAACAGCGCTTCATCGACGGGAAAGAATTCGAACGGAAGTATGTCAAGTTATTCCACGATAAGTCTATCCGGACGATCGAAATGCTTAAAATCGCCCTGGAAAATTATTCCGAATGGCTGACTCACGCGCTGAACCTGCAGAACCGGATTTATGAATTAATCCGTAAAAATCCGGCTTATAGCAAGGATAAGGAAGGCGCTTTACGAATTACCCGACTAATCCTCAATGAATTCAGTTTTCCATTATCGAACGCCTGTGTCTGGATCGAAGATCGGAATGCTAACCAGACCGCTCGTTTCCTGGAATGTTTCGACTATGCCTATATAAACCCATCGGACGTTGACTGGTATTCGATGGTGTTGCTGTTTCTCTTTCCGAAAATTGAGGAGGAACTCTGTCAGAGTTTCGTTAACTCGATTCTGGCAGAAGATCCCACGCCGCGATTTTATCATCTGCACGCCTCTTTTACCGAAGCCCGTCAGCATTTTGAGAAATATCCGGAGGAATATGAAGGTATTTCGCTGACCCAGATTCGGGACGCTTTTAAAGTTAAAGGCAGTGTGGCGCACGATTTGGGCGCTCTGCCAAAAGGTCACGCCCTGCGCAATGTCAGCGATTATGCCTGGTATAATAATAACTATTGGGTGGATCTTTTTCCAAAACTAGCGACGCGCGTATTGCGCAATGTCAAATTCACCGGCAATACCGGTTTTCTAAAGAAGAACTGGAAAACACTTAAATTCGGTTTTGACCATTTAGAGGAACTCGATTTCGACAGCGATGGTATCCCGGAAGGTAATCCCGGCGAAGTTAAAAACACTTTTGACAACCTGACATTATTCGGGGTAGATGCCTACGATGCCACAATTTTCATGGCAGGTTGCCGGGCGATGATCAGAATGGCCGAGATCATGAAAGACACTGCGGCTCAAAAACAGTACCAGGACATATTTGATAAAGTCTCGCTGAAATTCGAGAAGCTATGGAGAGATACAAACAACAGCCAGGGTAAAAAACTGCAGTATTATGTTACCTGTTTTGATCCTGAGACAGACGAAACCAATACCGATATCTGGCTCAATCAGTTAGATGCGATCTGGTCCTTGATTGCAATGGGTGAAGAGCCTTTTATCCCGGAAGAGCGGGTGAGGCAGATTCTTAAGACGATCTATGATAACAATCGCACCTTCATGGGCTGGGCGATGTGCCGCACCGAAGACGGAGGCAAAGTCGAGTCGGAACAAGGCCAGGACGTTTATACGACTTCCAATTATGTGTTTGCTCAGTTACTGGATTATTATGGTCTGACGGAAGAAAGTAAAGAAGTTTACAAGGCCATGGACAAGGTCATTTTTGAGTACGGCAATTCACTGATCTCGCCGGATAATCTGCGCGCCGAGCTGGAGCAGGAGAATGGTGAATCGATTCCCCGCCCGCATTATATCGTTGCCGCATATCCACGACCAGGGGCCGTTCTGACCCAGCTGGTTATTCAGCACATTAGAGAAATGCAGAGACAAACTAAAAGTATTCAGGTCGATTCTGAGCCGTTGCAGAAATTTGTGACTGTATTGATGAAATAGAGACTTTGATTCCACTGGAAAATTCACTAACGTTTGAAATAATAATAGCGAAAGGTACATCATGATAGAAAAAACCGGAGTACTTAAACTAAAAGAGAAAATCGGCTTTAGTCTGGGAGATACGGCTTCGAATCTTTTTTTCCAGACTTTTATCTTCTTTCTGCTATATTTTTATACGGATGTATTTGGCATTCCCGCCTCATCTGTGGCGACAATTTTTTTAATCGGCCGGATTTGGGATGCAGTGAATGATCCGATGATGGGTGCCTTAGCCGATCGTACCAACACGAAAATGGGTAAGTTCCGACCGTTTCTGCTTTATACCGCTTTGCCATTTGGTATTTTTGGTTTCATCATGTTCATTACGCCGGATTTCAGTGTTCAGGGTAAAGTGATTTATGCCTTTATCACCTATAACCTGATGATGATGGTTTATACGGTCATCAACGTTCCGTACGCGGCTCTGATGGGCGTGATTTCGCCTAATTCCCAGGAGCGTACGGTCGTCTCGACTTTCCGCTTCGTAGCCGCCTTCGTGGGACAGTTCATTGTCCAGTTTGCTGTTCTGAAACTCGTTACCGTTTTTGGAAAAGGTAACGATAATGCCGGCTGGCAATGGACAATGGCTTTGATATCGGCTCTGGCGGTAGTACTCTGGGTCACGACTTTCGCAACGACCAAAGAACGTGTCAAACCAGTCAAGGAAGAAAGAAATCCCTTAAAACAGGATCTGGGCGATCTGATCAAAAACAAACCCTGGGTGCTGATCGGCCTGGCAACGGTCTTTCAATTGCTATTTAATGTAATCAAGGGTGGCAGTATAGTTTATTATTTCAAATACTTTGTGCAGGATCAGCAATTGACATTTTTTGGTAAAACCAGCACTTTCTCATACCAGGCTTTAACCTCGGTCTTTATGCTGGTCGGTACCGCGATGACAATCGTTGGATCGTTAGTGACCAGTTTCTTCAGTAAGAGATTCGGGAAAGCCAGAAGCTATTATGGCTGTTTGGGAATTTCGACCATATTCACCGTCCTGTTCTTTATTCTTAAACCGCAGGATGTCATTTGGATGTTCACATTCCAGATCATCGCGTCTTTTGCAGTCGGACCGTTTTCGGTTTTGCAGTGGGCGATTTATACCGATACGGCCGATTATTCCGAGTGGAAAACCGGTCGCCGCGCTACCGCTTTGATTATGGCGGTATCATTATTTGCACTGAAACTGGGTATCGCCCTGGGTGGAGCGATCCTGGCCTGGATTTTAGCCATTTACGGTTTTGAACCTAATGTAGCCCAAAGCGCCAGGAGTCTGATGGGAATTCGTCTGGTAATGAGTATCTATCCTTCCATTGCCGGTGCGATTGGGATTCTGCTGATGGTTTTCTATCCACTCAATAATCTGATGATGGCCAAAATCGAGGAGGATTTAGCGGTAAGACGGCTGGAAAAAAATCCCGAATCTTAGCAATGCCAACTTTATTTCAATGACTGCGGCTGGGTAAATAATCCTTACTCAGCCGTTTTATTTGGTACTTTTACTCCAATTTCACGTGGGAATATTTCTTATTGTCTGTTAAAGCAGGATATTATTGTGGATTATGATTGATATGATAATCGTGAATATCAATTCGGATAATACCGATTTGTTTAATCCAAATCAGGGTTTATGAATATCAATAATTTTTAGATTTCCCGAAAAGACAATTTAAGTGTATTTGCATTCGAAAATAAAAGTTTAGTTTGGCTTTATTAGAAAAATAATTTAGAACTCTGTAATCAGAGTTCAGATTTTTATTGAATGTTCGAACAATTGTCCCTAAAATATGCATATGTACGTACATACTTACATAAAATATGACTAAAATATCTAAGACCATCAAAATCTCATTGCAGCACGAGCAATGGCTGAAATCTAAAAACCTTAATTTCTCGGAATGGATCCGGACCAAATTGGATGAAGAAATAAGACGAGAACCAGTGCTGAGAGAAGGTGAAAAAATCAAAGCCATTATCTTAGCGGCTAGCAAAGATAAAATCTTACTGCCCCTTACAGAAAACATACCTAAAACTTTATTGGATATTAAAGGCCAGACTATTCTTGAGCGACAGATTGAGATGCTTAGATCGGTAAGAATCAATAATATTGCCGTGGTACGCGGTTATAAAAAGGAGCAAATTAACCTACCAGGTCTGACTTACTTTGATAATGATGATTATGAAAATACCGGCATTTTAGCTTCTCTGTTCATGGCAAAAGATTTTATGAATACGGATACAATAATCTTATACGGTGATATTCTCTTCGGAGCAGACATCTTAAAAAAATTAATTGAAACTCACAATAACACGACCTTGGTCGTAGATAGAGGTTGGAAAAAACGCTATCAGGAGGGTCAGGAAGACCATCCTTCTCCTCCTGAATTGACAACCGTTTCGGAAAACGGATCAGATATTAAGGTTGAATCAATTGGAGTAAATATATCAGAAACTTTCGCGACATCTGAATTTATCGGTTTAGCCAGATTGTCAAGTAAGGCTTGTTCAATTCTGAGAGATATATATGATAAAATTTACTGTATTGATCCTGATTGTAACTTTCATAATTCCGATCATATTCGAACAGCTTCCTTCTTAGATTTTGTCCAGGAGCTCCTAAATCGAGGAGAAAAAGTAAATGCGTTAGAGATTTGGAGAACCTGGATTGATGTGGATACCTTTGAAGATTATCGAAATGCCTGGAAACTTGTCGACGAAATAATAGGGAGATAAAGATGAAAATCGTTTATTCGTATTATGTATTGGATATAGTGCACCGTGGCCATCTTTTAATGATGAAAAATGCCAAAGCCATTGCCGGTCCGGATGGAAAATTGATTGTTGGAATTCTGACTGATGAAGCTGTTATGGAAAAGAAAAAAAAACCAATTTTATCTTTAGATGAAAGGCTTGAATTGGCGGGTGCCATTAAATACGTTGATTTAGTAGTTGCGCAGGAGACCTATTCGCCGCTTCCGAATATTATGAAAATAAAGCCGGATATTCTGATGGAAAGTTCAAGTCACGATCCTGAAGAAATTGAAAAGGAAAGGGAATTTATGAAGAGTATTAACGGGCAGGTAATCGTTATACCCTACTTTCCGTCTCAGTCATCAAGCGGGATAAAGGATCGAATATTAAAGGAAAATCATAGCAATCACATATAAGAATTATAAAATATGATTCTTTCAAGATACACTCATAAACAATTAATCAGTTAAAGGAATTAGAAATGGAAAACAAGAAAGTATTTTGGAATATTTGGTCGTCTTACGCGATCTACTATTTCGGGAAAGTGAACTTGAGTATCGTCGTTCCCGCATTGTTAGCCACCTACAGTAATCTGAGTTTGTATAATGTGGGATTAGTCTCGAGTGGCTTTTTCTTTGCATACGCTTTTGGACAATTTTTACATGGTCAGATTTCAGAACGCTACAATCCTTTTGTTTATGTGTCAGTTGGTCTAATCGGATCATCGATAATGAATACAATTCTGGGATTTTCCGGTGGATATTTTTTCGTGTTATTTATTGGTGAAGTTATGGATGGTCTCTTTCAATCAATGGGTTGGTCCTCTTGTGTCAGGGCAAATGCATTGACTCAGCGTCATGATAGAGAACGCACCACAACCATATTGGGTACATCTTATCAAGCCGGGAATTCAATCGCCTGGTTGATTACGGCTTATTCGGTGGGAGCCTGGGGATGGAGAGCAGGCTTTTTCATTGCGAGTGGATTTCTTTTTGCGAGAGGCGTATTATTACTTTTGACAATGCCGGAAGTCAAACCGATTCCTTCCCAAAAAGTAAATTCCCAGATTAAAAGTACCTTATCTTTACCTATCATTTTAAGTGGCTTATCGCTATGTTTGTTGAATATGGTGCGCTATGGTGTCATTACCTGGATACCTTTGTACTTATTTCAATCTGACAATTTAACTGTTCAACAAATGGGAAAAGTGGGCCTGAATGTATTTTTGATTCCGGTGGCTGGAGTCTTTGGGACACTTGTTTATAATCAGTTTAAAATTAAAAAGGATCTGATTTCGGTGGTATTTTTAACCTGTTTGGCAATCAGTTTTATCATTTTTCCATTCACTAAGGGCTTACTAGCTACTATAGTCTTGTTGATCGGTAGTTTTTTCTTGTACGGACCGCATGTATTTTTAGTCACAACTATGCCCTCTCGGTTTACTGATAAACAAGTAGTTGCGGCTTCTGCTGGGTTCATCGATGGAATGGGTTATATTGGGACGGTCTTAATTGGTGTAATCATTCCGGTTTTAGTCACAACATCTGGAGGGAGTTGGACTCCCGTGTTTATTTTCTGGGCGATTCTATCAATCCTCGTGGCTGTTACCGTAGCAATTGTATATGTGACTCATTTTAGATTTGCTAATAATGAAAAATAGGTAATGATTAGATTTTTACACTTGACGAATCGCTTAAAGATTGGATCGTAAATTCATGACAGGGGTATAACTTAATATGGAAAATAAAAGATATTTTGGTTTTTATATATTGTTATGTTTAGTTGTTTTAGTATCGAATAAGTCAATGGCTCAACAGTCTTCCAATGTCAATATCTCAGGTTTGGTTTATAGTTACTATTACTATGATTTATCCGAAGGTGCACTAGATAAAAACGGTTTTGATCTGTCCCGATTGTACCTGACCTATCGCAGGAATCTAAGCGAAAATATTGGAGTTCGGATTACGACCGATATCGGTCGCGTATCCAATACCCAAGAAAAACAATTTTATCGGCTATTTTTGAAATATGCCTATCTTGAATTGCGGAAACCATCTTGGAAGATTAAAATGTTATTGGGTCTACATTACGTCCCCCTGCTGGCATTTCAGGAAGATATTTGGGGTTATCGATCTGTCGCTAAAATGCTGACCGATTTCGAACAGAAACAGACTTCTTCTGATTTAGGTATAAAAATTATTGGTCAATTGCCCGGTGATTTTGGCGAGTATGCGGTGTCATTCGTGAATGGGGAAGGATATAATCAAGCCGAGATTGGGAAACACAAAGGATTATATGGAAGGCTCACTTTGCAACCTTTTCCGAAAAAAGTACCTGAATTGAAATTGACGGGATTCACCTCTCACATTCAACATGATCAGTATAAATCCACGACCGTGATGACGGGATTTGCCTCATTTGAGTCTGAGTCCTTCGACCTTGGTGCGGAAATCTCGACGGGAAACGATCAGGTAAATACCCAGAAAGTTGATTTTTTAGGATATTCTGTATACAGTATTTTTAAATTAACTCCGAAATGGTCACTCATCGGCCGGCTAGACCGGTTTGATCCGGATACACAGACCGAAAAAAACGCACACTTTAGGGAAATCATTGGAATTGGTTATAAGATTCTTAAAGATGTCGAAATAGTATTGAACTACCAGGGAGTCCAATATGATGAAGGCGTTGCTAGTACGAATTCAGACGTCTTCTATGTCCATTTGCAATATACTTTTTAATGAAAAATTCGTATATCTACTTGGTAATGAAACCTACTTAAAATGACCTGTCAATTTTCTAAATGGTCCTAATTTTCTAGAATCTTTATATATCTCCTTTAAATGTTTCCACCGATTCTGATATTTTCATTAAATTCGTGCCGGTTATTAAAGTGATAGGAGACAATATGAAAAAAATCGGTGTAATTGCATTCATAACTCTTGCTCTCAGTTTTTGTCAACGTCAAGTTGGCATCCGGTTCGAAAAAATGAATTTCGAAGCGGCGCAACAGAAAGCTCAATCCGAACAAAAGTTACTCCTGACTTATTTCTACACCGAGTGGTGAGGCGCCTGCAAGCAGTTGAACCAGTTGGTTCACACGGACAAAGCGGTTGGTAGATATATCAATGAACATTTTATCAGCGTTAAGATTAACGGTGACAGTTTAGAAGGCAAACAACTGCGTGACGAGTATAAATATCCGGGCTATCCGACTGTTATATTAATGACCTCCAGCGGTGAGGAAATCGACCGGATCGTTGGCTTCGGCGGTAATAAGGATGAGTACTTTCAGATCTTGAAAGATTACACAGAAGGTCGGGGCACCCTTGGCGATTATCTGAAAAAAATGGAAAATGATCCGGACAATTTCGATGCCAATTATAACGTTATGAAAAAATTTGAAGACCGCAATGATTTTCAGACCATGCAACAATACGCCCGAAGGATTCTGAAACTCGATCCGGAAAACATCAAAGGCAAAAAGACCGAAATACTCTATAATCTGGCTTATTGCGATTATCAAATCTCCGGTGACATTACGCCGATTGAGAACTTCATTAGTAAATGCACTGATGAGCGATGGATCGAACAGGCTTACCGAAATATTATCCGATATCACAGCAAAAAACAAGATCAGCCAAATGTACTGGCGACCTATGAAGTAGCTCTTGAAAAACTGCCGCAATCGGCTGATTTAATGAACGCCTATGCCTGGTACATTTTCCAGAATAAAATCACTGCTAAATATACGCGGGGAATTCAATTTGCCAGAAAGGCTGTAGAACTGGAACCTTCCGCCGATGCGATCTGGGACACCCTTGCGCAATTGCTGTTTGCAGATGGACGAATCGACGAAGCCATTCAGGCTATGCAGAAAGCCGTGGAAATTAATCCAAAAGAGGAATCCTATCGGGATTTACTGACGAAATATCAGACTGCCGGTGCGAACTGAGATCGACCTTCGGAAGGGTTCAGGAAAATCTGAAATTTCATTGCTGAACCAGTCCAGATTATTAAATTTAACCGCTATTTTGATCAATTAAATAAGAAGAAATAATGGCCTACCGCATCGTATTCGACGCTTACCACCTATATCATTTACCGCAGTTCGATCCGGTCATCGACTTATTGTCAAAGGATAACCGCTTTGATATTTTTCTGACCACCTCCAGCGACAACCTGCCGGATGAACAAATCCTGACGCAAAGGATTCTGCGAAAGCGTAATCTGCAATGTATTTTCGCGGATAACGAGGAAGAACGGGCGCGTAAAATCCGGGAACTTGATCCGGATTTTTTCATCTGTGGCTGGTCGCGTTATCCAATCCGAAAAATGGTCAGTGACCGGACAATTGTCGGGATGATCTATCACGGAATCGGAGTCAAGCCTTCCTATTGGCGGGATAATAACCAGAGACTGAATGTCCGCTTTGTGGAAGGTCCTTTCCGGGTTCAGCAGTTGCGTGAAAAGGGTGTCACAACCGACCTGGAGTTGACCGGTTTCACCAAGATCGACCCACTCTTCAATGGTCAGATGGCCGGTCGCGAAAAAATTCTGACCTCACTAGGACTCGATCCACAGAGAAAGACGCTCTTGTACGGGCCGACCTTTTATCCAAGTAGTTTTGAATCTTTCGGATTGAAGTTGCCGGAAATGGCTCACGAAATTAACCTGATCATTAAATTGCATCAGTGGTCCTATTTTATGGAAAAATTCAGCGGCGTCAATCTGCGTCGGCATGTCAGGCTAGCCTCCAGGATTCGTAAAAAATATCCCCACGTAGTGATCATCGAACCGGAACATTATAATATCATCGACCTGTTTCAAGCCGCGGATGTATTATTGACGGAAGCCTCTTCGACCATTTATGAATTCATGGCCTTGCGCAAACCTGTAATAATCTGTGACTTTTACAAGAGGAAATTCGGACATTTTATTTTACCGGATCGGATATATCGTCGACGCCTAGATCCCGAGATGCATGGTAATCTGACTGATTTCTGTTATCATATCAACAAGCCTAAGAGCTTGCCGGTAACTATGGCGAAATGTTTTGATGAACCGGATCCTTTTATTACAATTCGGGAAAAATATATCAATGATATGCTTTATCGATTGGATGGGAAAGCATCCGAGAGAGTACGGGATTCGTTGTTAAAAAAAATTGGAATAGCGGATTAAAAACATGACGAGTAGTATTACCCTGGATAAAAGATATCTGAAAAAGGCGCTTAAGGTTCTTAAACGAACAACAAGACTACTTGAAAGATATGATATTTCTTATTGGTTGGAGGGTGGAACTCTGATCGGCATTATTCGGGAAAATCGGCTTTTACCCTGGGATAATGATCTGGATATTTCTATCCATTCGGAAGATCTTGATCGTCTTATGCAGATTTTACCAAAATTTTTCCGGCGAGGATTATTAGCGCGGATAAGATATCATAAAAGAGATGACCCCCCTTTTAAGAAAGGAGAAATTCGTTTAATAAAGATCTATGCATCCAAGTATATTTTTTTTAAAAGCCGGGTTATTCTGGATATTTTTATTCAAAGAAAGTGGAACGATTTAAACTATTGGATAATTGGAGTACATCACCATACTAAAAAGGCTGTGCCATCTCGATTTACTGATGTATTGACAGCTGTGAAATTCAATAAAAAGAATTATTCAGTACCTAAATTGACTGATGAATATCTCACTTACTGTTTTGGTGATTGGCGTACTCCGGTCAGGGTATGGGACTGTACGAAAGATGACTTATCAATTGTTCGCGATGCTTAAATCCACGAGGAGAAAAATCGAATGAATTCGGAAGGTATTTATTATTTAGCTCGCAAAGCCAGTCAGTTTACCAGTGTGGCGCCGCTCTGGCAGGCAATCGGTGGAAAATTTCTGACCTGGGAGATTGAAAGAAACCGAATAGCCAAAATTTATCCATTCCGGAAATGGAAAACCTATTTATTTCAAAAAACACGCGACCTGCGTAGTTTTCACCGCCAAATGGCTAATTTGTTTCCGGGCTGTGAAAGCGGTTCAGTCAAGCACTTTTACTTCGGATTATATCCATCAGATCTGGAAAAATTAATTTGCACTACGATGTGGCCGATTCCACCGCGTTCTAAGCGTTCATATATTACTTTCCAATTTTATCACGGTGTTTGCGATAAACGCTTTAAGGTGGGGGGAAAGCGAACCGAATTACCACCGATGTTAGATCATTGGGATTACTGGATGCTGTCCGGAGAAAAAGATCGACAGAAGGTCATTAAAGCCTGTGAAGAAAGCGATATCGTTTTAAAACCGGGGCAGTTAGTCGAAATCGGACATTTACGCTTTGATAAAATTATTAACAATCAATATGATCGATCAGCCTTAATGAAACAAGCCGGCGTTCCAGATAATGGCCGAAGGAATATCCTTTTTGCGCCGACCTGGAAATGGGGCGGCGGGACTTTAATGACTCATCACCGGTTGTTTTGCGATACCATATCACAACACTATAATCTGATTATCCGTCCACATACCAATGACGATCAGAATATCGGAATCGTTAAAAATTATTGCCGGGAGAAACAAATCCAGAACGTCTATTTCGTCGATAATTCGATTATGAATATTATCGATAATATTACATTCACTGACCTTATGATTTCTGATTCCTCATCAGTAATGTATGATTTTTTAATCATGGATCGGCCTTTGATAATCAATAAAACCTCAAGTAAAGATGTTTTCGAACCCGAAGATCGCTTTAGTATTAAACGCTGTAGTCTGGTATTCGATATTGAAAAAGATAATATTCTGGATGTGATTGAACGCAGTTTTACTACCGATCAGTTTAAATCTCACATCGCTGAAGTGCGCCAGAATTGTTTTTACCATCTGGATGGCAGGGCGACTGAAAGAGCGGCGAAATTTATCTTGAATGTAAAAAGCCACAGTTAGTTTTTACCGGTTAAAGAATATAAATTAGGCGCAGAAATTGAAATTCTGGTTATTTTGAACAGGAGAGAAAAATGAGAGCCGTAATTCTGGCCGCCGGAGCCGCGCGTCGCCTGGCGCCCCTGACCGATTCGGTCCCTAAATGTCTGATTGAAATCGGAGATAAATCCTTGCTGGAGAATCAGCTGGACGCCCTGCAACGCTACGGCATCGAAGAAGCGTTGATCGTGGTCGGTTATCTCAAAGAACGGATTATGGAAAAAGTCGGTAGTCATTACAAAACGATGAATATTTCCTATATCGAGAATCCGCTTTATGCTTCGACGAATACGGTTTACTCACTCTGGCTGGCGCGCGAATATTTCGCCGGTCAGGATTTCTTCTATTTCAATGCTGATGTTCTTTTTCATTACAGCCTGATCGGCAAACTACTGGAAGCGCCCTATGAAACGGCGCTGGGTGTCGAGGTCAAATCATGCGGCAAGGAAGAGGTTAAGGTAATCGTAGCTGATGATGATCGCATCCTGCGCATCGGCAAGAAACTCAAACCGGCCGAGTGTTTAGGTGAATTCGTCGGTATCGCTAAGTTCGGCGCGTCCCTGACGGCTGATTTTGCGACGACCTTGAAGGCTGTGATTGACGAAGGTTTACAGATGTCATTCTTCGAAGCCGCCGTTGACCGCATTCTCGATAGGCATGCCATGTATTCGGTAGATATAACCAAGATACCGGTGATCGAAATTGACTTTCCGGAAGATCTCGAGCGCGCCCGTAAGCAAGTCTATCCCAAAATCGTCAGCATTGATGAGTAAACATATTTCATATTTCATATTTCAAATTTCAAATTTAAAATTTGACTTTTGCAATTTGCAATTTGCAATTAGGAAATGGTGAAAATCCTCTTTCATCTGCATCATCTTTATTATCTGCCGCAATTCCTGCCGGTGGCGCAGGCCATGGAGCGCGATGGTGATTTCACGGTTTTCTATTCGACAGTAATTGATAAAAGTCGTTCCGATTATGAATGGACGCAGAGGATTATCGGCAATCTGGGAGGGCGTTTTATTGAAGCCGACACGGAAAGAGAGCGTATCGAAAAGATTTTAAATCAGCATTTCGATATAGTTTTCTTTGGCAAGAGTAACGGTATCGAAAAATATTGTAATCCATCGACTCTGGCGGTGTTGCTTTATCATGGGATCGGTGTCAAAAACTGCTATTATACCGATTATAATCCGCGCATCGATGTGCGTTATGTTGAGAGTAGGTATCGACTGGATGAACTGCGCCGACGCGGCGTTGAGACCGAACTGATCGTGACCGGATTCCCGAAGTTGGACCTGCTGGCATCGAACGAAACCAAAGAGAATTATATGGCCAAATATCGGTTGAATTCCGGCAAACCGACGATTCTGTATGCCCCGACCTTTTATCCGAGTTCGATTGAAATTTTTGGCGAAACACTGGCCCGGCAAACCCGTGATTTTAATCTGCTTGTTAAACTGCATCATTTCGCCTGGTTGATGAACAAGTATCGCCATCAGCGCGAACTCTGGCAAGCACTTGCCCAAAAATATGAACATGTTCGTTTGGCCTCGGTGGAAGAATACAACATCGTTCCGCTTTTCGCTAGCAGTGATCTGTTATTGTCGGAAGCGTCATCGACGGCTTTTGAATATCTCGCGACCGGCAGACCGATCATTATCGCCGATTTTGTCAAATTGCGTTGGAAACATCGATTGTTCTTTAAACGATTCAAACGTCAGCGCCTCGATTCGACTATTCTCGATAAACTGGATTTTGCCTATCACTTCGATCGACCGGAGAATTTACCGGACGTGCTGGAAGCTACTTTGAATGATACCGAAAAGAAGAAATCTTTACTTACCCAAAATCGCGATTTGTTTCTCGGTTCGGTTGACGGTCAAGCTTCCGAAAGAATCGTAGCCGATATAAAGCGCCGCCGACCGGATCGATAAATGAAACGTCATCTCTTTTTTATTACCAAACCATATTCGATCAGCGTAATTCGTCCGCTTTACGAAGAAATTCAACGGAGCGGGCAGGGACAGGCGTTAATTTTCGCGACACCGAAAGTAAAGGCACTCATTGATTTCGAAGCACGTTCGACCGACTCGATTCATGAGGCGATTGAGTTTCAGCCGGAGGTTGTTTTCGTATCGGGCAATTTCGTTCATGATAAAATTCCCGGCCTGAAGGTGCAGATCTTCCACGGATTATGTGAAGAGAAAGGCGGCCATTACAAAATTACTGGTTTTTTTGATTTGTACTGTACCAGCGGGCCTCTAATCACGGAAAAATTTCGACGGTTAGCTGAGAAATATGGTTACTTTAAAGTCATGGAAACCGGCTGGCCGAAAGTCGATCTGATTCTGAGAGTGTTTGACCGCACTCAGCTATGTCGGCGTATGAATCTCGATCCGCAATGTAAAATCATTCTGTACGCTCCCACCTTCAGCCCAAAATTTAAATCCTCAGAAGAGGTGTTAAAAGTGCTATACAATTTGCCTCGTTCCGACGAGCAATGGATTATCAAATTTCATGATCTGATGGCTGTCGAAGAACGCCGGCATTTTGAAAAATTGCCGCAGGATAAATTCCGGATTTACGCCGGATACGATAATATAGCCCTGATGCAAATGGCCGATTTACTGATTTCAGACACTTCGTCGATCGTCTATGAATTTATGTTGTTGGATAAACCGATCGTGACCGTCGGTGCGAAAGTTCGGCAAAATAAGGCGCTCAATATTGAATCCGTTGATAATTTGCGGATAGCCATTGATCATTCTCTGCAAAATCCGCAGGAATATTCCGAAAACCGGCATCGCACACTGGCTCAAATTCATCCATATTCCGATACAGCCAATAGTCGGCGTGTATTGGACGCCGTTGATGAATTTCTCAAGAATCGCGATATGATAAAATTGAATAAGAAGCCGCTGAACCTGTATCGCAAATTTAAAGTGCGTCGTAGATTCGGCGTCTGGTTCTGAGATGTATTATCAGGCTTTACACGGCAAAAAGATCACTCCTGAACAGCAAGATCGGTTGTGCGACCGCAACTGGATCCGGACCAATGCCGATCATATTTATAAAGATAAAGTCAACATTGTAGCCGAATTCGAACTGGAAATTAACGGCATCAGACAACCACTTGTGATTAAATGGTTTGGCTGGCGCAACCGGATTTCGCAATGGCTGAGTCCGGTCATGCGTTCGCGCGCCAAAAAATCCTGGGATGCCTCACTCAGTTTGTTAAAGAGAGGAATTAAGGTGCCGGAACCGTTGGCGGTTTACACTCAGCGGTGTTTTGGATTCATTCGGTGTAATTTTCTACTGACGAAAAAAATAGAGAATTATATCCTGGCGCGTCGCTGGTTGCGAAACTCGGATGCAAGACCTGCCGATAAAAAAACTATCGTCGCAACAATAGCCGTTATGATCCAGAAAATGCACTCTGGCGGTATGCTACATCACGATCTGACACCGGGTAATTTTCTGGTAAACAATCACGATCCGGCCGACATTGCCCTGATTGATCTAAACCGTCTGAAGCATAAATTTTTCCTAACACGGGCTTTGAAAATGCATGACATAGCAAAATTGAATTTATGTCAGTGTGGGTTGACTAAAGATCATCCGGACTGCCTGTGGTTATTATTCCTTGAAAAATACGATAATGAGAATCTTGATAGGAACAAAACGGCTTTACGTTCGGCGATCCGCCGGCGAAAGATCAGGCATGCCGTCAAATCAATGCGAAAATCGTCTAATCAGAAAAAAACCATGCGGTCATGTTAGTAAAAATTGCCCGGAATTTATTAATAATCGGCTGGTTCAGTCTCGTGAACTTAGCGTCAGCCCAAAGCCGCCTGGTCAGTCATTTCGCAGTCGGTGAAGAGCTGACATATTCAGTCTGGTTCAATTTCGTAAAAGTCGGCTACTCGACCATGACTGTCAAAGCCATCGAATCACTGGACGGTTATCCGGTTTATAAGGTGGAATCGGTAACTGAAACCGTGGCGGTTTTCGATAAAATTTATCGGGTCAATGATCGGATGAAATCCTGGATTGATTTGAACGGACTGTTTTCACGGCGTTACGAAAAACGCCTGCGGGAGGGGAAATATAAAAAGGATTACCGGGCCCAATTTGATTATAATGCGAAAAAAGCCTATACCTCGCGCGATACTTTGGCAATTTCCGGGAAAGTTCATGATGCGCTTTCAGTGATCTATTGCATGCGGGCGGAGTATTTGTTTCCGGGACGGATCATCAGGCTCAATAATTTCGATAACGATAAATTTCGTCTTTTCAATGTGGTTGTTCGTGAGGTGCAGTCGCTGAAAGTCCCGGCCGGCGATTTTCAATGTTTCGTATTGGAACCCTACGCAGAAGACGGAAAGTTATTCAAGAATCAAAACAAAATGATAATTTACTTGAGTGCGGACCCTTTGCGCTTACCGCTAATGATTGATAACGAAGCCAGTTTCGGGCGCATGATCTTCAAACTCGAGAAACGGGCGATAACCGAGAAATAAATTCACGCAGAGCCGCGACCATCTCCGGGCTATGCGTACGACTATTGGTTTTAAGATCAAGATAATGACTTCCCGGTAGTAAAGTGTGAATTCGTCGGATGTTTTCGAGATCGTGCAGGCCGTCGTGCGAAGCCCCGAATAATATCGTTGGCACCTGAATTTCCGGCAGGCGATCCCAAATGGTATATTCGGCAAAGGCCAAAGCCGCTTTTTTTAATTTAAAAGGATCGGCGTTATCAATATTGTGACAGTATTTCTGGTACTGAGCCGCATCAGTTTCAAGGTCAAGCCGGAAATTACGCAGATACCATTTAATAACTGGTTTGAAGGCCAAATATATAGTTGGCGGAATGCATCGCACGACGTTCAACCAGCCGTTTGGAATATTGAATTCGGCATTTATACCAATCAACGCCAAACCGAGCGGTCGCTTTTGTAGAAAACGAAAAGTATCGACAATCGCGGTGGCACCCAGAGAACTACCGCACAGAACGAAACAATCGTTTTCCAGATTCAGATACCGGATCAAGTCATTGATATCCTGTGCAAAATCTGCTACTCTGAATTTTACCGGGCCGTTAATGACTGACGATTTTTTTTCGCGGGTTTCGACATAATGAATTACGAAATCGCGACTCATGTCTTGTAGAACACTCTTCCATGTAGACATGAGTGAAATCCAGCCGGGCACGAAAACTACGATCGGGTTAGGAATTGTAACGGACGGTTGGAAAGTGATTACCCTGAGACTGACCTTATTATTGACCTGGATCTGGTGTGCCTGAGTGGTAGCGGATTTGGCACAGAACTCCGAAAAATCTGCGGTCATCGCATCCGGTTCACTTATTTTTACTGTTCATCATCGCGTACCACTTCCGGTTTTGTTTATAAAGCATTTTAAAGGCTTTAAACTGCCGGTCGTAGATTTGGCGGTTTTGCGGGTTGGGATAAAAAGTCTTCCGGATTTTGATATGATTAGCGATATCTTCGAAAGTTTTAATATAACCGAGCGACCAGCTGGCTAGCAGGGCGACTCCCTTACCGGCCGCTTGTTGCGGATCGCTGACCTGATGAATCGGACGATTCATAACGTCGGCAATGATCTGGCACCAGACTTCGCTCAGCGCGCCGCCACCTACAATGTTTAGTTCGGTCACGGGCTGGAATAAATTTTCCATTGTTTCCATAGCCCAGCGGGCATTCATGGCAATACCTTCGAAGACGGCGCGGATAATATGATCACGAGTATGACTCAGGCCGAGATTGTAAAGACCGCCGCGCAGGGTATCGTCATTCAGAGGACACCGCTCGCCTGCTAACCAGGGCGTAAAAATTAAGCCGTCGCATCCCGGATTGACTTTTTGCACCAGAATATCAAGAATCTGGTAAATTTTATCGACGTTATGTTCTTTTTTTAAATTTTCGGCATGGTAAATGACTTTATTCTTGACCCATTCGAGGCAGATTCCCATGGTATCCTGAGTGCCGATTCCCAGATAATATTTTTGGGGGTAGGCACTTCCGATGCAACCGGTATAATGCGTCAGATCAATCTTGCGTTTGGTAAAATGACCCGCTACGCCTCCACTTGTACCGATCCTAACGTGCAGTTTGCCATTTTCGATTGCTCCGGAACCCAGGGCCGAGGCCGTGATATCTCCGGCGCCGGTGATCACCGGTGTTCCCGGTCGGAGACCAGTCGCCCGGGCCGCGGCTTCAGTGATTGTACCGGCGATTGCGGCGCTTTCTTTGACCTCGGGTAATTTATTGATATCAATTCCGGTCATTTTACATAATCGTTGATTCCAGCAATTGCGTTTCTTCCGGGTATCCATTAACCACCAGACCACCGCCAGATCGGTCGATTTGACATAATTGCCGGTTAACTGGAAGATGATGAAATCTTTCGGATCAAGGTATTTATACGTCGCGGCACAGACTCCAGGTTCATATTTTTCTAACCATAGAATTTTCCCGATAATGTCTTTTCCTGCCAAACCGGGAGAACCACCGGTAATAGTCAGAAATTTTATGAGTCGGAAGATATTGTATCCCATAATACGCGGTCGGGTCCAGATGCGATCGCGCATGATATCGCCGGCCCGGGTATCCACCCAGGAAATTGCCCGGCGGAGTGGTTTGCCGTCTTTATCTACCAACACCAAACCCTGCATCTGCGAGGAGAATGTTACCCCGACAATGTCTTGCGGGTTCACTCTGGCCTTCTCGATAATCGCTAATGAGGTTTCGCACACCGCGTTCCACCAATCGTAAGGTTCCTGTTCGCCAAATCCCGGCTGGGGGATATAGAGTGGATATTCTTTTTTAGTAGAATTAACGATATCACCGTAAAGTGTGACCAGCATGGCTTTATTCGAACTGGTACCCATATCGTGCGCTAAAATGTATTTCTCAGACATTACGCCTCCGCGTTATGATTGCTAGGTTTGAGTTGAATGATTATCCCTGACCGACCGTAATATTTGTCAATTCTTGCTAAAGCCCATAAAACGTTCGAATCTATGGAAATTTTTACTTAACGGCAATATACTTATTGGGAAAACTTTAGCAGGTGACCTAGGTAATAGGAATGAAGAATATAAACCGTTCCGAAGATTACAAAGGTTCAGTTAATATTGAAATTTAAATGCAGAAAAATGATTGTCTTCCCAAAACCTTCACTCTTAATCTTAATCTTAACCTTAATCTTAAACTTGATCTCCCTCGTAGCGGTGGTGGGATTTCCCGCCTGAATGCCCGTCAGTTGCCAGATGGGCAAGCCCGCCTAAAAAATATTTGTCGGGCAGGGAACCTACGACACACGGCTTATAAAGTCACTGTCCTAATCTCTGTGCTTAACTTATTAGCAACAAATGCGGAAAAATGATTGTCTTCCCAAAACCTTCACTCTTAACCTTAACCTTAACCTTAACCTTGATCTCCCTCGTAGCGGTGGTGGGATTTCCCGCCTGAATGTCTGGCAGTTGCCAGATGGGCAGGCCCGCCTAAAAAATATT
>Ga0172369_10000234_pt1 | contig 80037 bp, 77 predicted proteins | sample LakKiv25m_FD_114539 | JGI IMG/M metagenome (GOLD analysis project Ga0172369, IMG submission 114539) | Freshwater microbial communities from Kabuno Bay, South-Kivu, Congo - kab_022012_11.25m | ecosystem: Environmental > Aquatic > Freshwater > Lake | place: Democratic Republic of the Congo... | reverse complement strand
GAGATTGCTCGTCAAGCCGAGCGCCTTGCCGCCTTGCAAGACGAGCTCGCGCAGGCGTATATTAAATGGGAAGAGTTGGAGAGTTTGCACGGCGAATAAGAACGCATCCACGAAGGGCGCGAATATTCACGAAGAAGATTGAACTTCGTGTTCCTTCGTGAACTTCGCGGATAAAAAATAAAATAAATATGCCTTAAGGTAAAATCCCCGCAATGGAAATTTCTGAAAAGGTTCAAAGCCAGCTTGCCACCTTGCCGACCAAACCCGGCTGTTATCTCTACCGCAACGCGGCGGGGACAATCATCTACGTTGGCAAGGCGATTAACTTAAAGAATCGCGTGCGCTCCTATTTCCACGCGGATTCAAGCCACGACAACAAAACGCGCCTGCTCGTCCGCGAAATTGCGGACATTGAATGGATTGTGGTCGGCTCGGAACTAGAAGCCTTGATTCTTGAAATGAACTTAATCAAGAAACATCGCCCCAAGTACAACATCCGCTTAAAAGACGACAGGCGCTACCCGTACATCAAAATTCATTGGAGCGAGGCGTACCCGCGCGTGACCGTGACGCGCTACATGGAAGAAGACGGCTCGCGCTATTTTGGACCTTACACTTCCGCGTGGGCGGTCTATCAAACGCTGGACGCGCTGCGGAAAATTTTTCCCTACCTAACATGCGACCGCGAAATTACAGGGTTGGATAAACGCGCCTGCTTGTACTACGACATCAAATTATGCAGCGCGCCGTGCATTGGCGCGGCGACTCAAGCCCAATACCGCCAGATGATTTCCGACCTGATGGATTTTCTTAACGGACACAGCGAAGAAATTTTAACGCGCATGAGCAACGACATGCAAAAAGCCGCCGATGAAATGCGCTTTGAAAAAGCCGCCGCGCTGCGCGACCAACTCAAAGCCATGCAAGCCGTCATTGAACGGCAGAAGATTGTCTTCGCCGCCGACTACAAAGATTCCGATGTGTTGGCAATGGCGCGCTCAAACGGCGAAGCCTGCGTGCAAGTCTTCTTCATTCGCGGCGGCAAATTGATTGGGCGCGAATATTTTATTTTGGAAGGCGCGCAAGATACCGCCGACCATGAAGTAATGGCGCAATTTGTTAAACAGTTTTACGACGAGGCGGCGAACATCCCCGCCCAAGTGATGCTGCCCGATGAAATTGAAATGGAAGAATCGCGCATCATCAGCCAGTGGATGAAATCCAAACGCGGCGGCGACAAGGTGGAGTTCTTCGTCCCCAAAGACGGGCAACCCCGCGACTTGGTGAAGATGGCGGCGGAAAACGCCGCCGAAACCCTGCAAGCGCTTCGCTCTCAATGGCAGGCGGACGCGCACAAACAGGAGCAGGCGCTGGGCGAACTGCAAGCCGCGCTTCATCTTTCTGCGCCGCCAAATCGAATTGAATGTTATGACGTGAGTCACACGCAGGGCGTGGCGACTGTGGGCGCAATGGTGGTCTTTGAGCAAGGCACGCCCGCCAAAAACCTGTACCGCAAATTTAACATAGATAGCACGAGCATTGGCGCGCCGGATGATTTTGCTTCGATGGAAGAAATGCTGACGCGGCGCTTTCGGCGGTGGCGAGCGGCTCAGGAAACAGAACCAAAACCCGGCGAGAAAAAAGACGCGGCGTTTTCCTTCCTCCCAGATTTAATCATCATAGATGGCGGCAAGGGACAGCTCGGCAGAGTTGTCAAAGTGTTGGAGCAGTTTAACTTGTTGGATAAAGTTCCCGTGGTGGGCTTGGCAAAACAAGAGGAGGAAATTTTCTTCCCGCACAAGAGCGAACCGTTATTGCTGCCGCGCCATTCACAGGGACTTTACCTCACACAGCGGATTCGGGATGAAGCGCACCGCTTTGGCATTACCGCGCATCGCGCCAGACGGTCGAAGATTGGCTTCGCCTCGCAGTTGGATTCCATCCCCGACATTGGCGCGGTCAGACGCAAGGCGCTCTTGAAACATTTTGGCTCAGTGGATAAGATTAAACAAGCCAGCCTTGAGGAACTTTTGGCGGTCAAGGGCATGAACGTCCGCGCCGCAGAATCCATCAAAGCGCATTTGGAGTAGGAGCAAATATGATTACAGAGCCAGTCGTTATCCCGAAAGGGACGCATAATGTTTTGAAAAAATTAACGGGGCAAACGCGCCCTGATATTGCTTTGGCGCTTGCCATCAAAGACCTTGTACGGCTGCGTACAAAAGAGGAACAAGAACAAATTGCGTTCTTTGAAAATAAATACAAAATGACCTTTGTGGAATTTGAAAAAGCCTGCGAGGATGGCAGGGTGAAAGACCCATACTCATACGAAGTTGAACAAGATGGTTTTGAGTGGGAAGCCGCCATTACCGAACTTGACGCATTAGAGGAAGTCTCGCAATGGATAGTATGAGCGTTGAAGATTTTGAAGACTTGATTATTTCAAGTTGCTCGAAATCCGGCGTGGTTCTAAATACAACAATTTTGATTTCCAAATTTACATGGATGAAAATACGAGTTTCCTTGAAAGACGGAACGTTTCTCGATGTGTCATACAATCAGGCGACAGGAAAAACGGCTTACGCTCATATTCACGATGAACAGAGAATCTTTGGCGCGGATAATAAAAATGGCTGGCATTGGCATCCCTACGCAGACCCGCAGCGCCATGATTTTGTAGAGCAAGAAATTACGTTTGCAGAATTTTTGAAAAAAGTGGAAGAGAATTTATTAAAATGAAACAAATTTGGATTGTGGACGATGACGAAGAAATGGGACGAGCCGCCAGCCTCATGTTAAAATTGCTCGATTTTGAGGCGCAATATTTCTTCCATCCACGCAAAGCCGCGCAAGCGCTGATGGCAGGCGGCGCGCCCGACCTGCTGTTGCTGGATATTATGATGCCGGAAGTGACCGGATTGGATATGCTGGAATTTATTCGCCGCCGCAAAGAATGGCAAAACCTGCCCATTGTCATGCTGACTTCCGAAGCGTCCGACATCACCATAGATAAGGCGCTTGCTCTCGGCGCGGATGGCTACATCAAAAAGCCTGTTACAATCGAGGAGTTAGAGGTTGCCATCGCGCAAGCCTTTGCAAAACATCGTTAAGCAGCGTTCATCCAATAAATTCCATAAAGTGAGAAATGTCATGTCTGTTAAGAATTCTAAAAACAAACCGTCCGCCACTCCCTCCCAGCGCAACGCGCAAATTCTATTCTCTATTGTCGCGCTCATTGTAATTTTGTCTATGGTCTTTTCCGCTATCTCCAACTTCTAACTGCGTTTCCTCGTTTCATAGACTTTTTGCGCGGCTCTTACGCCGCGCTTTATTTCGCCTTTTTATAAAGATACGGAACTCCTTATGTTAGATAAATTAAAAGCCATTGAAGACCATTTTGAACAAATCAGCGAAGAACTTGGCGACCCGTCTGTCAATTATCAGCGCGTGGCGGAACTTAACAAAGAGCGCGTGGATTTAGAGCCGCTCATCGCCAAAGCGCGCGAATATCGCCAAGCCGTAAAAAATTTGGAAGACGCCAAGCGCATCATCATTGAAGAGAATGACGCGGAACTGATTGCGCTGGCAAAAGCGGACGTGGACGACCTTGCCCCGAAAATTGAACTGCTCGAAAAACAAATTCGCAAAATGCTCGTCCCCAAAGACCCGCGTGACGATAGAAACGTCATCTTTGAAATTCGCGCCGGAGCGGGCGGAGACGAAGCCGCTATTTTTGCCGCAGACCTGTTTCGCATGTACACGCGCTACGCCGAAGATAAACGTTGGAAGACGGAAATTGTCTCTGAAAATATGATTGGCGTAGGCGGGTACAAAGAGGTCATCTTTGAAGTGCGCGGGCAGGGCGCGTATTCCAAACTTAAATATGAATCCGGCGTGCATCGCGTGCAGCGCGTCCCCGCCACCGAATCGCAGGGACGCATTCACACCTCCACCGCCACTGTGGTCGTCATGGCGGAAGTGGATGACGTGGAAGTGGACATCCCCGAATCGGATATTGTCGTTGAGGTCTATCGCTCCTCTGGCGCGGGCGGGCAAAACGTGCAAAAGAACTCCACCGCCGTGCGGCTGTATCACAAACCCACAGGCATGATTGTGACCTGTCAAGATGAACGCTCGCAACTGCAAAATAAATTGCGCGCCTTAAGCATCTTGCGCGCGCGCTTGTTTGAGATTGAAGAACAAAAACGCCAAGCGGAATTGGAAGCCGACCGCCGCTCGCAGGTTGGCTCTGGCGACCGCTCTGAAAAAATTCGCACTTATAACTACCCGCAAAACCGCGTCACCGACCACCGCGTTGGATATTCCAGCTATAACCTGCCCGCCGTGATGGATGGCGAGATTGACCAATTCATTGATGAACTCTCCGCAAAAGACGAATCGCAGCGCCTCGCTTCCAGCGGCATGGATGATGAATAGTGAAGGTTGCAGACCTGTTGAGCCGGGCGGCTAAAAAATTATCTTTTAGCGAAACGCCGCAGTTGGACGCGCAAGTATTGATGGCGCACATTCTTAAAAAATCGCGCGCGCAGCTCATGGCTCATTTAGATGAAGACATAGCCGCAGAAGCGCTTGAAACCATAGAACAGGCGTTAAGAGAAATGGGAGCGGGCAAACCGCTCCCATATATTTTGGGGGAGTGGGAGTTCTTTGGGCTGTCGTTTGAAGTCTCGCCCGCTGTTTTAATTCCGCGCCCAGAGACGGAACTGCTTGTTGAAAAAGCGCTTGCCTTTTTGCAATCTTCCCCGCAAAAAAATGTCGCCGATGTTGGCGCAGGCAGCGGCGCAATTGCCGTCTCCATTGCGGCGCATGTTCCCGCCGCGCAAATTCTGGCTACCGATATTTCCCCCGCCGCATTAAACATCGCCAAACGCAACGCGCAACGGCACAAGGTTCAAAAGCAAATCACTTTTGTGGAATGCGACTTATTGCCAAATTTAGAATTAAGAATTCTAAATTCTAAATTTGATTTACTTTGCGCCAACCCACCTTACATTCCCACCGAGACGCTGCGCGCGCTGCCCATCTACGGGCAAGAGCCTGCGCTGGCGCTGGATGGCGGCGCGGACGGGCTGAGTGTTTACCGCCGTCTGTTTGAGATGGCTCCCCAATATTTGAATCCTCGCGCGGCGCTGTTGCTGGAAATTGAATCAACATTAGGGGCGCAAACTGCCGCGCTGGCTTTGCAACACTTTCCGAACGCAAGAGTCAATTTGCACCCAGACCTCGCGGGCAAAGATAGGCTATTGGAAATTCAGACTTGCGGTTAGAGTAAAATAAAATATGTTTTTCCTTCAATCTCCGCCTCCTACTCGTTTTGATTTGCGCTTCGCGCTCTTCGGAATTCCTGTTCGCGTTCACCCGTTGTTTTGGATGATTCCGCTGCTGATTAGTTCCAGCTCGCCTTCGCTGACGGAAATTTTGGTTTGGGTGGCTGCGGTGTTTCTCTCCATCCTCGTTCATGAGATGGGTCACGCGCTTGCAATGCGTTTTTATGGGCAGCGCTCGCAAATTGTGTTGCACGCTATGGGTGGGCTGACCATCCCCGAAAGCGTGGCGTGGGGAACAGGTTGGGCGGCGGTAGCGCTTGCTCCCATGCAGGAGATTTTAATCACCGCCGCCGGACCCGCCTTTGGTTTTGCCTTTGCCGCGCTGCTGTTGGCGCTGGTGAATGCGTTGGGCGGTTTAATCTCCATCTCTTTCTTGCTCGGTTTTGTTCCCATTCCGCAGGCGTATCTTTCTACGGGAATTTTGTTTGTGGATATGTTGATTGCCGCCTTGGTTTCGGTGAACGTCTTTTGGGGATTTTTTAACCTGCTGCCGGTGTATCCGTTGGATGGGGGGCAAATTGCCCGCCACGCGCTGATTCAGCTAGACCGTTGGAACGGGGCGCGAAAATCGCTCTGGCTGTCGGTCATCACCGGCGGAATCATGGCGCTGGTTGGCATTCTCTACTTTCACAGCATTTTTATGACATTGATGTTTGGGATACTGGCGTTTCAGAGTTATCAAACCCTGCAAAATATGGGCGCGCGTTAGGGTATATTGACTTTTTTTTTGTTCTGCTTTATCCTGCTTAAGTCCATTTTGGAAGAGCGGGCTCTTTTTTGTCTCATTTTGAGTTTGTATGTTTTGCGTTTTATGATGTAAGGAGATAATTATGAAATTAAGAAAATTTACTTTGTTGGCGGTCATCGCGCTGCTGGTCGCGGCGGCTTGGTCCCCGTTGGCTCTGCCGACTGCTCCAGCGATTAAGTACCCGGCAAAAGCGGCTTTGTTGGCGCTGGATGTCGCCAACGATACCTTGACGCTTAAGTGGGCGCGTTCCACGGCGAGCGCTGGTACGCCGGCGCATACTGTGTCCGATTATGATATTGAAATTTCCACCAGCTCTACTTTTTCTGTTTTGGCTACGCCTGCCATTTCCGTTGTGCATGACCCGCTGCAAACGTATCAGACGTATACGCTTGCCGCAGGCGACCTGCCCTTGCAGGCAACAACGTATTATTGGCGCGTGCGCTCAAATGACGACGTGCCTTCTACCTCTGCTTGGTCCACTTCTTATTTTCGTGTGGGCATTGAGCCTCCCTCTGCGTTTACCGTAGCCGATAGCGCGGATAAAGACTTGTACCCCGTGTTGTCTTGGACGCCCGGCGCGCAAGGGGCGCAAAAATATACCGTCCAGTGGTCGCAGGACTGCGGGTTTGTTTATGGAGTCACCACGCTGACTATTTTGCCCGGCGCGGCTCCTGCCAACACCTATACGCTCAAGACCCCGCTGCTTAGCGGCGTGACGTATTGTTTTCGCATCCGCGCTGAAGACACTACGTTTGGCGGCAGCCCCTGGCAGAATGCGACCGCTGCCTACACTGCGAAAACTCCTCCGACAATCCCCGCGTTGCTTAGCCCCGCGAATAATGCGATTGTCAATGATGGAACGCCCACGCTGAAATGGAAGGATACCGTTACCTCTGTTTTGCCGTTTGATTCGTATCAAATTCAAATTTTTGACGCAAACGACGTGACCGCAACGCCTGTTCTGGATGTGATTGATACGGACGAGGCTACGCTGGGCGATATTGCCACATTGGAATATACCGTGCCGATAGCCAACACGCTTAACCCGGCTACTTCCTATTACTGGCGCATGAGAGCATATAACACGAGTAGCGAGCATAGCGCGTGGTCTGCGTTGTGGAAGTTTACGGTGGGCATTACCAACACAGTGGACCCTGCAACCATGAACCCCAGCGTTGCGTTTGGAAATGTTCCCGGCTTAGATGACCCTGCTAATCCGGCTTCGCTCAAGTCAATTCCGGGCTTTTTGCCCGCCGACCTGCACGATAACGTGAATCTGCTTACGCTGCGTCCTACCTTCCAATGGAATTCTGGCGTGGCGGGGGCAACTAATTTTGTTTTACAGGTTGCAAAAGAACCGTACTGTAACGCGGCTTTGCCTAATAGCAGCGCCTTTACCAGCCCGGTGATTAACGTAACCTTGCCTGTCACTACCAGCGCTTACACGCCTACCGTTGATTTGCCCGCCAATACCGTGATGTGCTGGCGCATTATGCCCAAGAGCTCTTTGTATGGCAACGGCGCATGGTCTGACGTGCAGGTTTTCCTGACCGCCAACCCGCCGACTACGCCGAAGACGGTTTCGCCTAAAAATTTATCATTAACGAATGATAACTCGCCTATATTGACATGGACCGAAGTGGACCCCGAAATTGTAGGCGATTCCTTGACCGATTTTGCCAAGTATGAAGTGGAAGTTTCTTTCAAAGCGGATTTTAGCGACCGTAACTATCCCGACAACGCTGTTCCGCCCTATAACAACATAGCTGCGCTTGTGTATCCCATTGCGCCGCCAATTACGCCCAATAACATGGTTGGCGACCCCGTCAATAATATCGCTCCGTACTATGCCGACTGCGATTTCTATCCATCGGTGCATCAGGCGTTTGAATTTGCCACAGGACAAACCAATACAATTGACGAGCCTACTTTCAATTTGTATGAAAGCATAGATACGGCTGTTCCGCCGCTCTTTGGTCCGTTATGCGGAGCGCATACCTACTATTGGCGCGTGCGCGCTTACAATGACAATGGCGAATACAGCGCTTGGTCTGATGTTCGCGCCGTGAAGGTGGTTCCTGACCGCGTGGAAAATATTCAACTGACGGATTGCGCTGGAACGATACTTCCTTACCCTGTTGACCCCCGCCCATGCTTTGAATGGGACGCGGTGTACGGCGCTTATTTATATAAGATTCAAATTTCCAAATACGCAAACTTCTCTACCTTGCTGTATCAAACAACCTCGCGCACAAACCTTTATCAAATGGCGGTGGACCTGCCCAATGATACGCCTCTATACGTCCGCGTATTTGCTGTCAGCGTGAACTACGGCGTAAGCTTGGCGCCGGAGACAAACCTAACCTTCACGACATCCAACCCGCCCACGCCGCCGGTTTTGCTTACGCCCACGCTGAACAAACTGGTGTACGATACAACCCCAGATTTAACATGGAAAAATTCCAATTACACGCAAAGCGACCCCCTCGTAAATTTTGATTACTATCAGGTGCAGATTTCTAAATTTGCGAATTTCTCCGCCTTGGTCGTAGATGACACTTCTACCACCGGGCAGTTCAGCAACGTCTTCACCTCGCCCGCGCTTGACCCTATGGCTAAATATTATTGGCGCGTGCGCGGATGTGACGACACCGCTCCCGACCCGGTGTGCAGCAGATGGTCGAACGTTCTCTACTTCCGCGAGGCGTTAGCGGCGCCCACCAATTTGCTCGTCACCCCGCCGCCCGACCTGCGCCCCATCTTTACTTGGGATGTAGCCCCCGGCGCAACTAGCTATCAAACGGCTGTTTCCTACTCTCCGAGCTGCAAGGCGGTGAACGCTTACCTTGTGGGTTCTGCTCCTATTTCCGCCACGCCCACTTGGCAGGCAAGAGGCAGCTTGCTGCCCGGCGCTGTGACGTACTACTACTGTGTTCGCGCAGTGAACTCCGCTTACGGACCGAGCGCGTGGGCTTCCGATACTTATGTCACCCCGTAAAATAATTCTTTAGGTAAAAAAGAACTTCCCGGCACACGCTGGGAAGTTCTTTTTATTTTCCACATCACGCGCCAACCGCGCGGGGCGCTACTTAAGCGCTTCTACAATTTGAGGCGTGGAGTCTAAAATTAAATCCGCGCCCATTTGTTCCAACTCTTGCCGCTCGCCAAAGCCGCACAACACGCCAACAGTTTGCGCGCCCGCAGCTCTGCCAGCGCGGATGTCCACCGTTGTATCCCCAATCATCAGACATTCAGACGGCTTTACGTTCATCTTTTGCGCCGCCAACAAAATAGGGTCTGGATAGGGTTTGGTGTGCGCGGCGGAAAGCCCGCTGATAATAACGTTGAAATAGGGCGTTAATTCAAAATGGTCTAAAAATGCCCGCGTGCTATTTTCCTCCCTTGCGCTGACCACCGCCATAGGATAGCGCCCGCTTAAAGATTTTAACATTGCGTCCACGCCGGGGATGAGTAAAAAATGACGGCGCGAGCGTTTTCGTAAACGCGCCGCCCAATTCAACGCGGCGGCGAGCTCGTCATCCAACCCCAGCGTATCTGCCCAGCCCAGCAGCGCGTTGCCGGGCGCTTCCAGCCACATCACAAGACGGCGGGCGCTCTTTTCGGGGTTGGGAAAAAACATGCGCGGCAGAATCCGCGCCGCGCGCTGCGCGTACAAATCATCCGTATCGCTGAGCGTGCCGTCCACGTCAAAACATAGAGCTTGAATGCGGGCAGAGTTAAGCGTCATAGACCAATTGTACCAAAGGGCTGTACTTTGCCTTAAGGATGTGATTTAATACAGGCATGTCTGAAGACCGCTCTCTGCTTGAACTTCTTGTTCACGTTAGCCGCGAGGTGGCAGCCGCGTTGGATTTACGCACTGTCTTGCAGCGCTTGCTGTTCGCCTCTTTGCAATATGTCGGCGGAGAACGCGGCAGCATTGTGGTCTTGGACGACAACGGCAAGCCGGTGGACGCCACCATTGTTTACGGAAAACAACTGCATGAACATACCACGCAGCAACTGCGCGATACGGTGGAGCGCGGTTTGGCTGGATGGGTGGTGCAGCGCCGCAAACCCGCGCTGGTGATAGATACCGCCAAAGACGAGCGCTGGTTGCGCCGCGAAGATGATGCCGATGAAAAAAGCGGCGCAAAGTCCGCCATTTGCGTTCCGCTCTTGGCGCGCGAGCGGCTGGTGGGCGTGCTTACGTTGGTTCACCCCGCGCCGGGCGGCTTTACCCAAGAACACTTAGATTTAATGCAGACTATCTCTGACCAAGCCAGCATTGCCGTTCTCAATGCGCGGCTCTACACAGAAAGCCAGCGCACCGCCCGCGTGATGACCGCTCTCGCCGAAGGCTCTGCGGCGATAAACGCATCGTTGGAACTTTCAGACGTATGGCGGCGCATCCTCAACTACGCCATGCAAGCCTTACAAGTGGAAACGGTGGCGCTGGGGTTGGTAGAACCCGCCAGCGGAGATTTAATCTTCGAGGCGGCAACGGGGCATAACTCTGGCAATATTCCCGGCAGGCGCATTGCGGCGGGGCAGGGCTTTGCCGGGCGCGTTATTCAAAGCGGACAGGGCATTGTCGCGCCCAATTTATCCGCCAGCAAAACCGGACAAGAGGACCAATTTGCCGAGATTCAAATGCGCGCCGTTGCCATTGCGCCCATTCGCTTGCAGGGCAAGGTGATTGGCATTTTGGAAGCCATTAACCCCATTGCCCAAAAATTTGACCCGGACGCGCTCTTGGTGATGAGCGGGTTGGGAAGTTTGGCGGGCGGCGCAATTCAAAACGCGCAAACGTTGAATAGACTCCAAAAAGCGCATGAACGTTACCGTGAATTGTTTGAAGACAGCATGGACCCCATTCTCATTACTGACTGGGAGGGCAACATTCTGGAAGCCAACCGCCGCGCTATTGCGGTTAGCGGCTACTCGGCGGAAAGTTTGCGCTCCATGAGCATTGACCAACTCCACGAAGTCAAGTGGAACGTTGTTGGGCTGAATTTTGAGACGCTCAAAGAACAGGAAGAATGCGGCTACGAATCCCATTTCCATTTACAGAACGGGAACGCCCTGCCCGTAGAAGTCTTTGCCCGCCGCATGGAATTTGAAGAGACCGACTCCGCGCAGTGGATTTTGCGCGACATCACCGCGCGCAAAGAATTAGACGCGCTGCGGAACGACCTTGCCTCTATGATTTACCATGATTTACGCTCCCCGCTGGGCAATATTGCTTCCAGTTTAGAGATGCTCAAAGGCATGATGCCGGAAGATGAATCGGCGCAGACCATGCTTGCCATCGCCGAACATTCCTCCGCTCGCATGAAGCGGTTGATTAATTCCCTGCTGGATATTAATCGCCTCGAAGCGGGCAAGCCAATTGCCAATCATACGGCGGTGGATGCGTGGACGCTGATTACAGACGCGCTGCAAGAAATTACCCCGCTCGCGGCGGGCAAGGGGCAAACGGTGGAAAATGCCGCGCGCCCGCCGCTGCCAAAAATTTGGGTGGATGCGGACATGGCGAGCCGCGTATTAATTAATCTCATCGAAAATGCCAGTAAGTTTACGCCCGCAGGCGGAAGCATTCAAGTGAACGCCCAACTTACGCCGGACGGCTTTGTGCAATTTTCCGTCCGCGACAGCGGACCCGGAATTTCGGCGGCAGACGCGGAACGCATCTTTGAAAAATTCACGCGCTTACGCAGCGCCGAAAAAACAACCGGTCTGGGCATTGGTTTAGCCTTTTGCCGTTTGGCTGTGCGCGCTCATGGCGGAAAAATTTGGGTTGAAAGCGCGCCCGCGCAAGGCTCTGTATTCCACTTCACTTTCCCGGTCGCTTCCTAGACCAGCCAACCAACCGACTAGCCAACTAGCCGACTAGAAGACTAGAAGACCAAAAGGACATTTATGCAGCAAATTACAAAGAACGTTTATATTGAAGAAGCCTACTCTGGCGTGACGCTCGGCGTGATTGTCACCCCGCGCGGATTGATTCAAATTGACGCGCCGCCTTCGCCCGAAGATGCGCGCTCTTGGCGCGCCGCGTTGATGAATCTTGGCGGCGGCATGGAGCGCATCCTCATTAATTTAGACGCGCACCCCGACAGAACGCTCGGCGCGCGCGCGATGGATTGCACCATCATCGCGCATGAAAAAACTACGCAAGTCTTCCGCGCCCGCCCGAGTATTTTTAAGGCGCAAGGCGAAGAAACCGGCGCGGAGTGGGAAGCCATTGCCGGTTTGGGCAGCGTGCGTTGGGCGCCGCCGGAAATTTCCTTTGCCGAACAGATGACCATTTACTGGGACGCGACTCCTCTGCTGTTGGAACATCACCCCGGACCCATGCCCGGCTCCATTTGGGCGCGTTTGCCCGAAGAGCAAATTGTCTTTATCGGAGACGCCGTCTTCAAAAATCAGCCGCCTTTTTTGGCTGGCTCAAATCTCTCTGCGTGGACAGAGTCTTTGCAATTGCTGCTTTCCGCTGAATTCAAAGGCTACACAGTAATTAGCGGGCGCTGCGGAATCGTCAATGCCAACACCATCAAGGCGCAAATTGAACTGCTAGACCATATTCAAAGCAAATTAGATAAACTAGTCGCCAAAAAACCAAACGCTGCAGCAGTAGAAAAAATGGTCGTCTCGCTGATGACGCGCTTCAAGTCGCCCGCCTCGCGTCAAAAACAATACGCCCAACGCCTGCGTTACGGTCTATTGCATTACAACACGCGGCAGGAACATACCGTCTCCGTCCCGCCGATAGAGGAATAATTTTATGCAACCGCTTTTAGAACTTCTGCGCGGCGGCATTGTGGAAGCGACTCATACAGGCTCCATTGCCGTCGTGGACGCAAGCGGAAAAATTTTATTTGCTTACGGCGACCCAAACAAAATCGCCTTTTTGCGTTCCTCCGCCAAGCCGTTTCAAGCCCTGCCCTTCGTAGAGCATGGCGGCGTGGAACATTTTCACTACGCTCAAAAAGAACTTGCCATCAGTTGCGCCTCGCATGAAACATCCGCAATGCACCTCCAAACCGTGCGCGCCTTGCAGCAAAAAATTGGCATTGAAGAGCGCGCCTTGCAATGCGGTCCGCATTTACCCGGAGACGCCGCCTACCTGCGCGTGGTCATTCAACAAAATATTCAACCCACCGCAAACTTTAACAACTGCTCCGGCAAACATACCTCCATGCTGGCATACGCCAAAATGCGCGGGCTGCCGCTGGAAACCTACCTCAACAACGACCATCCCATTCAACAGGAAATTTTGCAAACCATTTCCGAGATGTGCAAAATTGAGAAAGATAAAATTACGCTGGGCGTGGATGGTTGCTCCGCGCCGAATTTTGCCATGCCGCTCTATCACGCCGCGCTTGGAATGGCGCGACTCTGCGACCCGCAAGATTTACCCGCCCAACGAGCGGATGCTTGCGGCAAGATAACCTCCGCCATGACCGCCCACCCGGAGATGGTCAGCAATTACGGCGAATTTGACTGCGAGTTGATGAAAACCGCGCAGGGCAAAATCATCACCAAACGCGGCGCGGAAGGTTTTCAAATCATCGGCTAAATGCCCGGCGTATGCGGCGCGCGCGGCGTGGGCATTGCCTTTAAGGTCACAGATGGAGACGGCGCGCGTTTTAGCGATGACTTGCAATTGCGCGCGCGCGTCCGTCCGGCGGTGGCGCTGGAAATTTTGCGTCAATTGGGCGCGTTGAACGAAACTCAGCTGGCAGCTTTGGCGGCGTTTGGTCCCAAAAAAGTTTTGAAAAATTATGCCGGTCTCGTCACCGGCGAATCGCGTCCTGCGTTTACTTTGCAATCCAATGGATGAGCTCAAAGCCCGCGCCTTAAAAGTTCATCACACGCTGCTGCAAGCCTTTGGCGAACCGCAATGGCGCAACCCCTTGCCCGCCATAGATGAACTTGTTTCCACCATCCTCTCGCAAAACACCAACGACGTGAATCGTGATCGCGCCTTTAACGCGCTGCGGGCAAAATTCTCCGCATGGGAACAAGTTCGAGACGCGCAAGAAAAAGAAGTGATAGAAGCGATTCGCCCCGCCGGACTCGCCAACCAAAAGGGCCCGCGCATTCAGCAAGTCTTGCGCGCCATCAGCGCGGAACGCGGCGAATTAAACCTCGACTTCTTGAAGAATCTGCCTGTCGAAGAAGCCCGCGCCTGGCTGACTCAATTTAATGGCGTAGGACCCAAAACCGCCGCCATTGTGTTGTGCTTCTCGTTGAACATGCCCGCCTTTCCGGTGGATACGCACATCTACCGTGTGACAGGCAGGTTGGGGTTGCGCCCGCCCAAGATGAGCGTGGAGCAGGCGCATCCGCACCTTGAATCTTTGCTGCCGCCCGAAACCTACTACGCCGCCCATCTGAATCTGATAAGATTAGGGCGCGAAGTTTGTCACGCCAGAAAAGCGGATTGTGAACCCTGCCCGCTCAATCAAATTTGCGACTACGCAACCTTCCAACGTTCCAACCTTCTAACTTTCCCAACCTCCTCACCCCTCCCGCCATGAAAATCTACAACACCCTAACTCGTAAGACCGAAGAATTTGAAACCCTTGAACCGAGCCGCGTCAAAATGTACGTCTGCGGCGTAACGGTTTACAACGATGCCCATGTCGGTCACGCCATGTCCGCGCTGGTCTTTGATGTGATTCGCCGCTACTTAATGTATCGCGGCTATGAAGTCAAATATGTGATGAACTACACCGATGTGGACGATAAAATCATCCGCCGCGCTAAAGAACTGGGCGAAGACCCGTTGCGCCTCTCTCAGCGTTACATCGAAGACTATACCCGCGACTTACATAACTTGAACGTCTTGCCGCCCACCGCCACCCCGCAGGTTAGCAAGACCATCCCGCTCATCATTCAATTTATCGAGGGGCTAATTCAAAAAGGACACGCCTATGCCGCGCCTAATGGAGACGTATACTTCCGCGTCACCAGCGATGACGACTACGGCAGACTCTCCGGCAGAAAATTAGACGACATGCAGGCGGGCGCGCGCATTGAAATTGGCGAAGCCAAAGACCACCCAATGGATTTTGCCCTGTGGAAAGCCGCCAAAGAAGGCGAAATTTTTTGGGAAAGCCCCTGGGGCAAGGGTCGCCCGGGCTGGCATATTGAATGCTCCGCCATGAACCTTGCCGAACTCGGCGAACAGATAGACATTCACGGCGGCGGCAATGATTTGGTTTTCCCTCACCACGAAAACGAAATTGCCCAGAGCGAATGTTATACCGGCAAAGAATTTGCGCGTTATTGGGTGCATAACGGCATGTTGCAACTCGGCGGCGAAAAGATGTCCAAGTCGTTGGGCAACATCATCAGCATTAAAGATTTTCTCTCCAAACGCGAAGCGGACGTGATGCGAATGCTGGTCTTGAATGGAACCTATCGCGCCCCGTTATTATTCAATGACGAGACGCTAGACGCGGCGGAGAAGAACGTGGCGCGACTTAAGTCCGGGCTGAAAGTTGCCTCGCCCTCTGCAAAAGGACTTAGCCCGGAGTCTGAATCCGCGCTAACGGCGGCGGCGCAATCCGCCCGCGCCAACTTCATCACCGCAATGGATAATGACTTTAACACGGCGGGCGCGGTTGCCGCGCTGTTTGAACTGGTCAAAGCCATCAACACCGCGCGCGATAGCGGCGCAACAGACGCAAACCTAAAACCCGCGCAGGAATCTTTCCGCGAGTTATTTGGCGCGCTGGGACTCAAATTGGAAGAAAAGCAAGGCTCGGAGGGCGCGGACGCTTTCATTGACTTGTTAATTCAAGTCCGCGCAGAAGTTCGCAAGCAAAAACTTTGGGCAATGTCCGATTTGATTCGCGATAAGTTAAAAGAACTTGGCGTGACCTTGGAAGATAGCAAAGACGGCACAACGTGGAAGTGGAGTTAGCGTGACTACAATTCTTCTGGTGGAAGATTCGCCTGACACCGCAGAACTGGTTCGCAAGGCGTTAACGGCGCGCGGCTACAACTTCCTCCACGCGCCAGACGCTGAAAGCGGCTTGCGACTTGCCCGCGAAAATCAACCTGACTTGATTTTGCTAGATTTAGGTTTGCCCGATTACGACGGGCAAACTCTGGCGGGTTGGCTGCGCGATGTGCCAGCCCTAAAAGACACGCTCATTGTCGCTTTCACTGCCTGGCCCCGCGAGACTGCCCGCCAAATGGTGGAAAGTTATGGCTGTAATGGATACATTTCCAAGCCGGTTGAAAAAATTAAAGAGTTTATCGCTCAGGTGGAATCTTTTTTGAAATCCGCTTAACGAACGCGCCTTTGGGCGCTTTTCCCTTCCGCACATGCGAGCTGCTTAAATGTCCTTATCTTCTGAATCGATTGTCTTGTCTTCGGCGAGTGAATTTAATTACGAACAACTGGCGGAAATTTACAACCAGACCCGCGTAGATTATCTTGTCCCCATGCCCATGAACGCGGCGCGTTTGCAGGAATATGTCGAAACGTATGACGTCTCGCTTGCGGATTCTTTTGTGGCGCTGACCCCCGGCGGAGAAAAACTTGGCGTGGCAATGTTGGGGCTGCGCTCTGACCGCGCATGGATTACCCGCTTGGGCGTAATTCCCACTACGCGGCGGCACGGCACAGGCGCGGCGTTGATGCGCGCGCTGATAGCGCGCGCCGAAGAATTGGGGCGCAAATTTGTGATGTTGGAAGTCATCAAACACAATGAACCCGCGCATCAACTATTTTTGAAATTGGGCTTTTATGAAGTCGGGGAATTGCTGGTCTTGCGCCGCTCGCCTAATCAGCCTTTGCGCGACCCCATTGTGGCGGACGCGCGCCGTCTGGAACGGTTAGACGCGCTTGTGCTGGCGGGGCATGACCGCGGCACGCAGCCCTGGACAAATCAATCCGAATCGCTTGCCAATGCGGGCGATGTCTCTGGTTTATATGCCACGCTGGCGGATGACAGTCGTGGTTGGTTAGTGTATCAACGTAAAAAATTTTTACTGACGCGCTTTGCCATTAAGACCGAGGCGGGCGACCCGGCGACAGTGGCATACGCTTTGCTGACTCACCTGCACGCCCAATATCCGCGCTTGGATACGCAAATTGAAAATATTCAAGTGAACGACCCGCATTTGCTGGCATATCAATGGATGGGCTATGTGGAGGCATTCCGCCGTATAGAGATGTGGCGCGGGCAACCCCCGGCTAGTTTGCGTTTGGGAAAGCAGATATAAAAACCGCCCCCTCATTTATTATTTTGGATGAGGGGGCGGTTTATTTTTATCCTACCATTTGCAGCTCGCGCGGCATATCGCTCAACACTTCCACGCCGGTTTCCGTTACGACAACATTGTCTTCAATGCGAACTCCATTTTGGTTGGGGAGGTAAATGCCCGGCTCTACCGTGTATGCCATGCCCGCTTCCAATAATTGCTGGTTGTCGCCGCGCATGTAGGGCGCTTCGTGCGCTTCCATGCCAATACCGTGACCGGTGCGGTGGTTGAAGTATTTTCCATACCCGGCTTTTTCAATGACGTTTCGCGTGGCGATGTCCACGTCCGCGCAGGGGGCGCCGGGCTTTCCGGCGGCGCGTCCGGCTGCGTTGGCGTCCTGCACAATTTTGTGAATCTCCCGCCATTCAGGATTCGCCTGCCCGACGGCAAAGGTGCGCGTTAAGTCGGAGATGTAGCCGCGATAGGTTGCGCCCCAATCCACCACCAGCATATCGCCCGCTTCTAATTTTTTATCTGAGGGGGAAGCGTGCGGGTTGGCGGCGTTCATTCCCGCCGAGACGATGGGCGCGAAGGGCAGTTCGGGGTCGGAGCCATGCTTGAAGAGTTGAATGGTGAGTTCGGCGGCGAGTTCGCGTTCGGTCATGCCAATCTTAATCAGCGGCAGCGTATCTTTTAGCGCGTCTTGAGCAATTTTTACCGCTTGGCGCATGGTTTCAATTTCTTGTTTGTCTTTTCGCAATCTTAAGACGGATAAGGCTTTTTCTGCGTCCGGGTAACTGGCTTGGGGCGCGCCCGCTTGGATGTGACGAAATTCCATGATTCGCAGTTGGCGCGGTTCGATGCCAATGCGCTTGCCGTTTAAGTTGAGCGCGCGCGCGGCTTGCTGAAAGGCGGCATCCCACTCGTGGGGAAGTTCTCCGTAGGGGATGGTTTGTACCGGGAAAGGGAAGAGCCCCGCTTTGGGCATTTCCAAGTGAGGTAAAACGAGCAGCGGGTCTTGGTCGGCGGTGATGAACAAGACTACCGGACGTTCCATAAGATGAAATTGCAAGCCGGTTAGGTAGGTCATTGTGGAACCGGGATTGAGCGCGATGGCGTCCAGTTCATTTTTTTGCAGGGCGCGGCTTAAGTTTTGCAGGCGGGCTTTATTCAAAATAGGCTCCTATTCAAGCGGATGGTGTTTCCTCGAAAAGCGGAAGGCAATCCAATCTACAAGAACGGGAAAGAGGGCTTCAAGTCCGGCGAGTATCCGAAACCACCAGGGGATGATGAGGCTGCGGCGCGGATGTTTTGCCACGTCCACCACGCGGCGGGCAACGTATTCCGATCTCATGTGAATCTTCATCCATCCGCGCACTTGCTTGTAGGCGGCGTTTTTGCCCACATGCTGACCAAATTCGGTGGCGGCGGGTCCGGGGTAAATGCCGCTGACTTTAATTCCCAGCGGCGCAACCTCGCGCCGTAGCGCGTCTGTAAAGGCGCGCGCGCCAAATTTGCTGGCGGCGTAACTGCTGATGAGCGGCGTAGCGATAAGCCCCGCAACCGAAACCATGTTGATGATGTGTCCCTCTCCGCGTTGGAGCATGTGCGGCAGCGCCTCATGCGTCACTTGCATTAGGCTGGTCAGGTTTACTTGAATCAACATAGCTATATCGCGCTGGGCGGAATGATTCTCGAACCATTCCACTTTTCCTATACCGGCGTTATTAAAGAGGATGTCTATTTGCCCGTACAGGTCTATGGCGCTTTCTATCAGGTTACGCACTTCGGCGGGGTCGGCAATATCTACCGGTATTGCCATTGCCTCTCCGCCTTCGTTTTGAATGCGGGCGGCAAGGTTTTGGAGTCGGTCTATGCGCCGCGCAGCCAGAATTACTTTGCAGCCTTCTTTTGCAAACAGCAAGGCGGCGTCTTCTCCGAAGCCGGATGACGCGCCGGTGATGAGAACTACTTTGCCTCGCAAGGATGACATGGCTGCCTTTCCCGTTCTGCTTCCAAGGGGCATTGTAGCCGCTTGCTTTGCGCGCAGAACGAAATGTTATGAAATAGAATCAATTTTCTTGTTCGCGTTCCTCGCCGCGTTTTTTGGGCTTGGGCGGCGCGGCAGTGGATTTTTCCGCCAGCGCAATGTCCAGAACTTCATCCATGTGTTTTACGGGGATAATCTTCAATTCGCTTTTGGCGGCTTTGGGCAGGTCTGCTAGGTCTTTTAGATTTTTCTCCGGCAGGATGACGGTTTTTAATCCGGCGCGATACGCCGCCAGCGTTTTCTCGCGCACGCCGCCAATGGGTAGCACGCGCCCGCGCAGCGTGATTTCGCCGGTCATGCCCACATAGCGGAACGCTGCGCGTCCGGTCAGCGCGGAGATAATGGCGGTGGCAATGGTGATGCCCGCCGAGGGTCCATCTTTGGGAATGCCGCCCTCCGGCATGTGGACGTGAATATCCATGCGCTCGAAGACTTCAAAATCAATTTTCAACTGCGCCGCGCGCGACTTGATATAAGTCAGCGCCGCCTGCGCGGATTCTTGCATCACCTCTCCCATTTGACCGGTCATTTGCAGCCCGCCCTTGCCTTCAATGATGGCGACTTCCACCGGCATCACCTCGCCGCCGTTTTCTGTCCATGCCAAGCCGGTGGCGACGCCCACTTCATTGCTGCGCTCCGCTTCGGAGGGGAAGACCTGTTGCGGTCCTAAAAATTTTTCTGTCATCTCGGCGCTGATGGCGGTGGGGAATTTTTTCCCTTCGGCTTTTAGGCGCGCAATCTTTCGGCAGATTTTTCCAAGTTCGCGCTCTAAATTTCGCACGCCCGCTTCATAAGTATATTGGCGGATGATGCGCTGCAAGGCGGCGGAGTCAAACGTTAGCCCAAAATTTTCCACGCCGTTTTCTTCCATTTGACGCGGAACAAGATACCGATTGGCAATTTCAATTTTCTCTTCTTCCATGTAACTGGGAAACTCAATCACTTCCATACGGTCCAGCAGGGGAGAGGGAATGGAAGAGAGCGAATTGGCAGTCGTCACAAACATCACCTTGGAGAGGTCAAAGGGCAATTCAAGATAATGGTCGCTGAAAGCGTAATTCTGTTCCGGGTCTAACACTTCCAACATGGCGGAAGCCGGGTCGCCGCGAAAATCAGAGTAGAGTTTGTCAATCTCATCCAGCATGAACAGCGGGTTGGAAGTTCCGGCGCGCTTCATGGTTTGGATAATGCGCCCCGGCAGCGCGCCAATATAAGTGCGGCGATGCCCGCGAATTTCCGCTTCGTCTCGCACGCCGCCCAGCGACACGCGCACAAACTTGCGCCCCAGCGCGTCCGCAATGGAACGCCCCAGCGAAGTCTTGCCCACGCCGGGAGGTCCCACAAAACATAAAATGGGTTGGCGTTCCTTTTTAGGTTTAAGCGAACGCACGGCGATATATTCCAAAATTCTTTCCTTCGCCTTCTTCAAGCCGTAATGGTCGCGCTCTAAAATCTTCGCCGCGTTCTTAACATCCAAATTATCCGGCGTGGCGTTGTTCCACGGCAGGTCGAGAATCCAATCAATGTAAGTGCGGATGATGCCGACTTCCGGCGCCATTAGCGGCATTTGATTCAGCCGCTCCAATTCCTTAAAGGCGACTTGTTTCGCTTCGTCCGGCAGATTTGCCGTTTCGAGTTTTTTCTTCAAATCGGACGTTTCGCGCGCAAAGATGTCGCCCTCGCCCAGTTCGGTTTGAATTTGCTTCATCTGTTCGCGCAGATAAAATTCGCGCTGACTCTTATCCACCTCATTTTGAACGCGCTCGTGAATTTCATCTTCCAATTCCAGCACGTCCAACTCTTGCGCGAGGATGGCGTTTAATTGCCCTAGTCGCGCTTTGGGGTCAAGCGTCATCAACAAACGCAATTTATCTTCGTAACTCAGTCCCAGCGCGGTCGCAATCACATCTGCCAGCCAGCCCGGCTCGGAGATGTTCATAGCAAAAAGATGCGCCTCCTCGGGGATGGCGTGGTCTAGTTGAATGCAGCGGTCGAGCATATCCAACGCGGAACGCATGAGCGCTTGCGTTTGGCGGTCTGCGGTTAGCGGTTCGGAGACGATGCGCGCGCGAACTTTGTAGTACGGCTTGGCGTAGATGACCTCTATCACTTCCACGCGCCGCCGCCCTTGCGCCAATGCCGAGAAGGCGTTATCGGGCATTTGCAGCAGCCGCCCTACGGCTATTTCCACGCCAATGGGCATAAAGTCATAAATTGTGGGGTCGTTTTTTTCGGGGTCTTTTTGCATCAACCCGATGACGGTTTGTTCTTTGCGTTGCGCTTCTTGCACAGCCAATAGCGAGCCTTCGCGTCCCACAAAAAGGGGCGAGACCATGCGCGGAAAGATGACAATATCGCGCAGCGGCAGCGCCGCCGCTTCGATGATTCCGTCTTTATCCGCTTGCATGTTGGGAATGCGGTATAACTCCTCGGTGCGTTGGGAGAGGGATGAGTCAAATGATTCGTTGTTTTCGTTCCAGTCGGGTTGGGTCATTAGGTGTCCAGTAGTGGGTGAGATAAGAATATCTGCGCGATGTCTTCCGCCAAGTTCGGCATGGGCGGGCTGTTTGGTTCAGCTCCGCTGTATATCTATTATACCTTTTTGAAGATGGTTTATTGCGTGGCGAGCAGCGACTAAAAAGTAAACCTTTCACCATAGAGAACGCGGAGTTCACAGAGGTTGTTCAAGGAGTTCTCCCCGCGTTCTTTGCGCGGCGTTAATGGGGCAGCGTAAAGTCTCCGCCCTCTAAAAGACCGCGCGCAATCGCTTCCAGCGCGGGGGCGTGGAGCAGCGTTTGCGGCGAAAAAGATTTTAAGGTCGCCTGTGTGGTTCGCACGGAAGGTTGGAGAAAATTGCCGAAGGGCAGGGATGTTTTATAGAGTTGATAGTATAAAAGCTGCCGCGCATTCCGCTGAAATTCGGCGGGGACTTCGATTTTCTCCGCGTTCAAAAACTCTTCGGTCTTCTTTCGGATTTCCTCAATCGTCTGCGGAAAGAACACAATGGGAATTTGCGTAAACCTAGACCTGCCCGCGCTCAGCACCGCCGCGCCCAGAATCGCCGCTTCCAATCCAATGGTGGAGTTATAGACCATCACAAATTTGGATTTTTGAATGAGTTCGTAAGAGCTCAGCGTCTCTTGCGGCGGAATGAAGAGGACGTTTGGCTCGCTGTTTACGTTTCGCGCTTCGACCCAACCCGCTACGGTTTCGCGGCTGGCTTTGCGGACTCGCAACTCGTCCGGGTGGGCGCGGATGACGAAGAGAGTCTCGCGGTGCGCGCGGATAACTTCAAGAGTCATATCCAGCCAGTCGAACATATCTTCAAAGACGGTGTTGGCGTGCGGTTGGCTTGTATCAAAAATGACGTTGGTAAAGACGGGGACAATCTGCTTGAAGTCCGCCGCTTTTTTTAAGAAGGCTTCATCCAGCCCTTTCATCCCTGCCCAGAATTTAATCCCCGCCATCGTGAAGTCGCCCTGAAAGCGTTTGGCTAAATAGGAATCTAATTGAGCGTTTTGCTCGGCGCTTAATTCAAAATCGGCGGGTAGGGGAATGGGGGAGGCGGTGGCTTCGCCTTCCGTGAAGAAGGCGGTGGCGGGTTGAAAGCCTACCTCGTGGGTGATGACGCGCAATCCGCGTTGTTGGGCAATATAACGCGCTGTGGCTTCGGGGAAGAATTGCCCGTTGAAGACCACTACGGCGCGGGGCTGAACCGCGTCCAAAAATGATGAGAATTTTTGCGCCATGTTCCACGCGGAGAGAATGTACTCGCGCAGCAGGTAGCGCGTGTTTTCGTCATCGTTAAGGTGATGGATGCGTAAAATCCAACGCAGTGCGGGCAGACAAAGTTTGCCCAGCGGAATTTCTCGCCATGTAAAATCCACTAAACCGTAGAGCGGAAGCGCGCGCAGCGTTTCTTCCATTTCTACATCCCGCTCAAATTCAAACCAATTTACCCGCGAACCTTCAACGTTCCAACGTTCCAACGTTTTAACGTTCAAACGTTTTAACGTTTTAACGTTTTCATATAACGCCCGCGACTGCATAACGCACGACTTGCACGGCATTGCTTTTTGCGGATGGTCGCGGTTTGTTCCCAGCACGCATTTGCTCATGCCGCTTTGACAGGCAAAGTACGCAACGGGAATTCCCCGCAATCTTAAAGCCCATGAGGCAAGCAGATGAAAGCCGCTATTCCATGAGAGGTCGTCCATGCCGGTGGAGGCTTTGAAGAAGACAACCGGCGCGCCAGCGGGCTGCGGCTCGCTTTGCGACACGCGCCGCGCCATGCGCCGAATGTGGATTAAGTTTAATCTGCGGACGATGCCGCGTTTGATGCGTTGGGTGTAGAGTTCTTTGACTTTACCAATCATTATTTTTTTCGTACCCTAATTGAACGAGTAAATCCCCCGCTATTTCCTTAAATAATTTTTTGTGCTCATCCGTAAAATGCTGCGCCCAGCCGCCTGTCTTTCCGGAGCGGAAGGTGTGACTCTTCTTCGGCTGAATCGCTTCGACCAAAACGGATAGCGCTTGCGCGCGCGGAGTCGGAATTTTGTAACCGGTTTTTTCCACCTTGTCCAACATGGCGGCGAGAGTTGCGTCTCGGTTGTCAATCAAGTCCTCAAAGCGGATACACATGACCTGTTTTTGTTTCAGCCATTCAAACACGCCCGCATATCTTTCTTTTACGCCGACCATCTTCAAGCCGTCTTGGTCAATGCCCGTAATGGCGACATTTAATCTCGCGCCAAAATTCGGCAGGGATTTGTAATATTCGTGCATCCCATGTTCTTCGTGCATATCGGTTGCAAAAAAAACCTGCGAGACGAGTACGTCACGCGGGTCGCGGTAGATGAAATAATTAACGCGCTGCGGCTGGCACAACACGGCAATATTTTCCGGCGTGGCGTTTACATAACCCCAGCCGATGACTCCGCTTGGCGCATTCCTTAAATCCTCCGCAATTTTTTCCGCCGCCCGCCGCCCTCCATTTTTTTTCACCGTCCGAATTGGCTCTGCTTCCACATACTTGTAAGGCATAATTTGCGTAAAGCCGTTCATAATTTGCAACAATAAATGCGAGCCGCTCTTCGGTTTGGAATTTGCAAACACAGGCGGCGCTTCATTAAACGAAAAGCGCCGCCAGCGCAGAATGGCTTGGGCGGTTTTTCCGTAAGGGCGGAGGGCGCGGCGGAGGTTTTTCATTGCGGGTGGTTTTTAACGTTCAAACGTTAGAACGTTGAAACGTTTGAACGTTCTAACCCATATTAACGCGGCGCAGTTTTTTCATTGAACCCTTTTCGGATTCATAGACCTTTTTTACGCCATCGCCCAGAGAGGCTTCGGTCACGCGGATGTATTTGACAAGCTTCTCAAACCCGCCCGGCTCCACAGAGGCGGCTTGGTCGCTGCCCCACATGGCGCGGTCAAGAGTCATGTGGCGTTCAATGGAGGACGCGCCGAGCGCAACCGCCACCGCCGAAGGAACGAGTCCCACCTCATGCCCGGAGTAGCCAATGGGGTTGTTGGGGAATTCGCGCCGCAGGGTTTCAATCATTTTGAGATTGAGTTCTTGCGGCTCGCAGGGATAGGCGCTGGTGCTGTGCATGATGACGAGGTTGTCAGCGCCTACGGCTTCTACGCCGCGTTGAATTTGCTCCATAGTGGACATGCCCGTTGAAATGATAACCGGCTTGCCTGTCTTGCGGACGTATTTCAGCAGGTTGTGGTCGGTCAGCGAGGCGGAAGGAATTTTATAGGCGGGCGTTTCAAATTTTTCCATAAAATCCACCGAAGGCTCATCCCAAACCGAGACCATCCAATCTATGCCTTTTTCTTTGCAGTGACGGTCAATCTCGCGGTACTGTTCTTCGTTGAACTCAACCTTATACCGATAATCCAAATAGGAAATATAGCCCCAGGGCGTTTCGCGCATTTGCTTTTGCTGTTCGGGCGGAGTGCAGACTTCCGGCGTGCGTTTCTGAAATTTGACCGCGTCCGCGCCCGCGTGCGCTGCTGCGTCAATAATCTGCTTGGCAATTTCAAGGTCGCCATTGTGGTTGATTCCAATTTCCGCAATAATGTACGCGGGATGTCCGTCTCCCATCATTCGATTTCCAAATTTAATTTCACGAGTCATGTTTTCTCCTTGTTTTTAGATGATTAGAGATTGGAGAATAGAGATTAGTCAAAACTAAACTCCAATCATTTAATCTCTATGCTCTTAATTACCATTTCGCATAATTCTCGAATTGCGCCGTGTCCGCCCATTTTACCCAAAACATGGTCAGCGGCGCGCAAGACTTCGGGGTAAGCGTCTGCTACCGCCACGCTCCAGCCTGCAACCTCAAAGCAGGGCAGGTCGTTGAGGTCGTTGCCGATGTATACGCATTGCTCGGCGGGGATGTTTTTGCTGGCAAGCAGTTCGCTCAAGACCTTGCCTTTGTTTTTCATGCCAACGCCGTGAATGGCTTCCACGCCCATTTTTTGCGCGCGGGCTTTCACCACCGGGTTTGGCTCGGAGGAGAGAATCATCACCTCAATTCCCTTTTCACGCAGAGTGGCGATGTGCATACTGTCGCTGCGCGAGGCGCGCGTGGTTTCTTTTCCGTTCTCATCAGTTAGCACAAGGTTATCCGTCACTACGCCGTCAAAATCGCTGACGATGATTTTGATTTCTTTGGGCATGGCGCGGCGGGTTCTTCCCGGCGAGACCATTTCCAGTCCGCTGTATACCACCGCCTCATATTTTGCCCAATCCGGCAGCGTGTCAATATCCACTGTGTATTTTGAGTCGATGACCAGCGGATAAATTACATCGCCTGTGAGTGAATGTTTTTGGGCGATGGTGGCTGTGCGAATTGCGTCAATGTGTCCGGTCTGCCAATAGACGGGCGGAAGAATCTGGCGGGGAGCATTGTACGGTTCGGCGATTCCCTCCACCTGAAGCAAAGGCGCGAGCGGTTTTTCCTCGCCGCTGAATCTCCACATCTTAAAAGGATTCTGCCCCGCAGGCACGACTCCGCGCACACAATCCGCATCGGGATGATTTTGCAAAATGCGAATGGCGCTATCTATCATTCCGCGTGGACGAATGGGAGAGGTGGGGCGCAGTTGAATGACGATGTCCGGGTGATAGCCTTCAATTTCTTCGAGGAATTTCAGCGCGTTTTCAAAGACGGGCAGGTCAGTGGTTTTATCCTGAGCAAATTCCGCCGGGCGGAGGAAGGGCGTCTCCGCGCCCCACGCGCGCGCCATTGCCGCAATTTCTTCGTCATCGGTGGAGACAATGACGCGCGTCACAAGTTCGGATTGCTTCGCCGCCGCAATGCTCCACGCGATGAGCGGATAGCCCGCAAAGTTGCGGATGTTCTTGCGCGGAATTCCTTTGGAGCCGCCGCGCGCGGGGATGAGGGCGAGTATTTCTGTCACGAGATGTCCTTATAATTGAATTTGGTCATTAAACAAACGCCAATTGTAAAGCGGCTTTTTCCTTTTTAATTTTTGTAGTCGCGGGTAACGGCAATTTGTAATTTGAGATAAAAAGTTCGTTGCCTTTTTCCGCTTTGCCTTGCTTGTAATTATTCATGCCGTATTGGAGTTCCCATTCGTAAATGTGGGCGAATTGAAAACCGTTTCTGATTTCGGGACAATCATCATAAGTAATCAGCCATGAATGATTGCATGTTTTCATTTCTTGGGAAAACTCATCGTGATTAAATGTTGTATGCAAAATGCCGTTTTTTCCATACAACTTTGATTTTGTCGCTTTGTAATAAGGCGGGTCAAGAAAAGTAAACGTGGTTTTGCCGCCGCCAGCCAAAACTTGGCGATAATCGAGATTGGTAATTTTTACGCCATTCAAAACTTCTCCCAAACGTGAAACTCGCTCAATGGAAGATTCTGTAAAGCGTCCTTCAAATGCCCGTTGAGAATATCCGCCAGATTCGACAATGCCCGAAAAAGTAATTCGATTAAGCGCAAAGAAGCGCACGGCGCGCTCAAATTCAGTCAAAGAATTTAATTGGACATTAACCAATTCAGTAAACAAGGCTTGTCCGTCTGTGTGTGTCTTTTTAATTTTGCGCGTCTCTTGCCCAAGTTTTTCAGAATCAATTTGGGCGTACTTCCAAAAATAATATAGTTCGGGATTTAGGTCATTAATCCAGATTTTCAGATTTGGCAGTTGTTGTTTTAGGTAAATGAAAAATGACCCGCCTCCGACAAATGGCTCTCGATACTCCTCAAATTCCTTGGGCAAGAGAAATTTCATTTGTTGAATGGCGCGGGATTTTCCGCCAGGATACCGTAAAGGACTTTTTTTAATCATGGGATATTGGAAGAAATTTGAATTTCGAGTTTATTGTTGTTTGACGCTTCCAAATTTAATTTACGAATAGTTTCGGCTTCCTGTCTGGAATAGCTGCCTTTATTGATTTCCAAAAATCGCGCAAGAATTTGTTCGTTACAAGGCATGGATAGGCTGCCCTTCACTTTTTTGCCCGTTAGTTTCAGGCGCGACCTGAAATTAACCTCATTTGAATCGAGTTTCAAAATATGCAGATTGGAGTAAAGGATTAACTTAAACAGCCCATCTTTTATGTCCGAGAGGCTTGGCAAAAATCCTTTGGAAGCATTTTTTGCTTCTTGGATTATATACAAGTTTTCTTGCTCATCTCTGATGACTTCATCGGCTGTTAAATAATAAGTTCCGCCAAGATAGTTTTCAATCTCAAAACTTGCTTTCATTCCGTCAGATAGATATTCAAAATAATGGTTGGTTTGAGTCTCTCGAATGGATGCGCCCCTGGAACCGCGCAACGAAATATCTCTGAACTTGTGAAAATCGCGCATTATAGCGGCAAGATATTCTTCTTGACGGTTACGGTCGTGCATTTTTACGCCAGTTTGTTCGGAGATTTTTCCATAGCTGTCCAAAGCCGCTTGATAAATATTAGTAAATTGATTTTCAATCAGCGCGAGATTCCAATGCAAGGCGCTTTGCAACTGACTGCCAATAATTTCTGAAATTTGCTCGTTGATAATGGCTGTGTTAAATTCTTGCTGGGTTACTTTGTTTTTAGCGGACTGCAATGGACGAATATTTTTACTTGCTTTGTCGTAATACGCCAACACGATATAAACATTGAGCAAATTCATCCACGAGACGGTTGAGTATTGAATTCTATCCAAGTCGCCGTCAAATCCCTCGTCTTTGAGAACGGGAATAACCGTTAATCTTGTTCCTGAATTCAACGTGTTGTAGATTCTCTCAAATGGATAACTGCGGGTTCTTTTGGGCGAAACCCATTTTGAGAAAGCAATTTCTCCCCTGTCAAAAATAATTTTTCCAAACGTCCCAGACTCATTGATTTTAAAACCTGCAAAGTCATATGCAGGCAGTTCTTCCGTCAAGAACGCCCGATATTGAATATTCTTAATTGTTCCATGAAAATGCAGGGTCATAGTTTTTTTTCTAAAAAGCCATTTCCAAATTTTTGATAACAAATTTTTCAGCGTTGAAAATGGCTCTTTATGATTGCGCTACCACGCTGTCCAGCCGCCATCCACGATGACGTTATTGCCCGTCATGTAAGAAGACGCATCCGAGGCGAGGAAGAGCAGCGCGCCGCTCATCTCGTCTTTTTTTGCCATGCGCCCCAAAATAGTTTTGGCGGAATAATTTTCCACAAAATAATCTTCGTGGTTGTTGAACACGCCGCCGGGCGTCAGCGCGTTTACGCGGATTTCCGTCCCCGCGTAATAGGCGGCGAGATATTTTGTAAAGCCCATCACGCCCGCTTTGGTGGTGGTGTAATAGACTGGCTTAAACGCCACACGCTTTCCATCTTTGATGTAAATCCGCTGGTCGGGACCATTTAGCCCGTAGGTGGAGCAGATGTTGATGATGCTTCCCTTTTTGCCTTGTTTATTCATCTGTTTGACGCAGGCTTGCGTGACGAGGAACATGCCCGTGAGATTCACGTTGAGCGCGGCGTTCCAATCGCTGAGCGGATAGTCCTCAAAGGCGCCGGGCGCAATGCCTTTCTCCGCCGCAGTGGGGTCAAACTTGGGGTCGAGCGCCGCCGAATTGACGAGAATATCCAGCCGTCCGAAATGTTCTACAACGGTTTTCACCATCGCGTTCACTGATTCGGGGTTGGTGATGTCGGCGGCAATGCCGATGGCTTTGTATCCGCTTTGAACGAGCTCATCCGCAACTTGGGCGGCGGCTTTGGCGTTGATGTCCACCACGGCGACTGCTGCTCCGGCTTCTGCGAGGGCGCGGCAAAATTCCTTGCCTAGCAGACCCACTCCGCCCGTGACAATTGCCGCGCGGTCTTTCAAATTGAATTTATCGAGGATGGTCATAAATGAATTCCTTTTGCTTAACCCAATTACTAATTACTAATTACGGGTAAATGGTAAATGGTAATTAGGAATTGGTGATTATGGCTGCGCGGTATAAATCTTATCGCCTTGCGCTTGAAGGGCGAGATGTAAATTTGCGGCGATTTGGTCGTACATGGCTTGAATTTCTGCGGATTGCGTTCCCGCGTCAAAGAGCGCAAGGACAGCCTGCCCGGATAAAACATCCGCTTGCAATGTGCGCGCGCCTTCTTCAAAATTTCCGCGCGGCAACCCGGTGACGGCGTCCACCAAGTCCGGCAGGACGAGCGCGGGATGATTGGCGTAAAGATACACCGCGCCGGGTTGATTGGTGTAAATGCGCGTCTCGGCGGGGAGTCCCGCGAGGTAGTTCATCGCTTCGGAATCATACCACTTGAAGGAAGCAAAGCCTTGTCCGCCGCCGCTGTGCAGAGATTGAATGGAAGCGTAAGTTTTTGGAATGGATAAAAAGAGAATGGAGAAAGAGAGAAGAGATAAAAAGAAAATAGATATGCGGGATTGCTTCGCCGCTGCGCGGTTCGTAATGACGTAATACAAAAAATAAACCAGCAGCGCCAACAAAGAGACATACACCGGCGCGAGGATTCTTAATTTGAATTTGGTGGCTTGGTCAAAGAACAGCATGGACGAGACAATGGAAGCCAAATAGCCGAAGATGTAAAGCCCGCTGATGAAGGATAAGACTTCGGGCATGGGGTTGTTCGGCTGGAAGAATTTTTTCAAGCCTGTGGAGATGGTCCACGCAAATAAAGCAAGGGCGATGATACCGACAAGAATAAAAAGCGCTGTCTCGTCTTTGACCATGACGCGGCGCAATGATTCAATGGGAATTAAGAATTCCGAAATGTTGTAAACAAAGGTGTTGAGATGTTCTTCCGTCAACGGGTGATAAACAAAGGTGCGGTTGGTGGCGTTATCGGTGACGAGTTTATTGCGGACGCTCCACGCTAAAGCCAGCGGCAGAAAACTGGCGAGGAAAATCCCCGCGTTGGCGAGGCGTTGTTTCCAGTTGTTTTGTAAAAGAAGAATAGCGACTAAAAATGTAGCCAGCAGAGCCAACCCCGCGTAACGGGTGAGGTAGGCAAGGGAGGTGAGAACGCCAGTGACAGCGAGAGATGTCCACCACGGAGACCACTGAGTCCACGGAGTTTTTTTAGAGTCTTTCTCTGTGCTCTCTGTGTGCTCTGTGGTAAAGATATTAAATGTCAAAAACGCGGCGAGGGTGAAGAAGATATACAGCGGCTCGCTCATGGCAACGACGTGAACGTTGAAGAGCGAATCATTGACGAGAAAAAGCAGCGCGAGGCAATTCCTGCCAGCGCTGATTTTGTCATCTTCCAGCCGACGATGCCTGATAAAAACATATTCGCGCCAAAGAGAAAAGCAATTAAATAACGCGCGGCGCGGAGCGGGTCTATGCCGCTCAACCCGATGAGCGCTAATGTAATGGAAAAAGCAGGGGGAAAGTGTGTGACGTAGCCATTACTGGCGAGATAGGCTTCGCGGTAGCCGTCTCCGCTGAGCAGGCTGCGCGCGCCCGCAATGTAGGCGATGGAGTCATCCGAAAGCCCCAGTCCTTCGGGCGTTGCATAGAGGACGAGAAAAACTCCGCCGAGCGAAGCGAGGGCAAGCAGCAAGAGGGTAGAAAAAAACGCGCGGGGTTTAGTCATAGAAAAAAAGAATGTCATTGCGAGTCCCTCTTGGGAGAAGCAACTCCTTTTTTGATAACCACGGAGACGCAGAGGCACGGAGTTTTTTAATCTCTGTGTCTCCGTGCCTCCGTGGTTTAAATCGGCGTGGAGATTGCTTCGCCGCTCGCCATTTGAGGCTCGCGGCTCGCAATGACGATAATGGATTTACTTTATCGGCAGTAAGTAGCCTTGCTCTTCGAGATACTTAACAATAACGCGGGCATTATCTTCGGGGGAAGAGCCAAATCCTTTTAGCGTGATTTCAGGATTAATCGGCGGCTCGTAGGGGTCGTCCACACCGGTAAAGCCCATTGGCTTGCCGTCTTGCATGGCTTGACGCGCTTTTTTGTATAAGCCTTTCACGTCACGTTGTTCGCAAACTTCGACGGGCGTATCCATAAAGACTTCGATGAAATTTTCGCCGACCATTTTGCGGGCTTCTTCGCGGGTGGCGCGGTAGGGGCTGATGGCGGCGCAGATGACAATGCCGCCCGCGTGGACAATCTCGCCCGCGACAAATCCGATGCGGAGGATGTTGGTATCGCGGTCTTCTTTGCTAAATCCGAGTCCCTTAGAAAGATGCGTGCGGACGACGTCGCCATCGAGGATGGCGGTCTCGCGCCCGCGCTCCAATAACAACGTGGTAAGCACGGCGGTCGTGGCGGATTTTCCCGACCCGCTGAGTCCGGTGAACCAAATGCCAAAGCCTTGCTTGTGGCGCGGCGGATACATCTCGCGCAGAATTTCTGCGGTTTCGGGGCGGGTGAACCATTCTGGCAGCAACTTGCCCTTGGCGAGATAATCATCGCGCACTTGCGTGCCGGAGATGTTGGCGGTCTTCGCGCCTTGCGGCACATCCTTTTGCTCAACGTAGCGTTGCTCATCGGGGAGATAGACGAGCATTTCAAACGGAATCATCTTAACGCCGAGTTCGGCTTCATATTTCTTCATGTAATCTTGCGCGTCATAGGGACCGTAGAAAGGCTTGCCCGTAGAGTCGTTGCCCGGTCCGGCATGGTCGCGCCCGACGATGAAGTGATTAACGCCGTGATTGCGGCGGATGATGGCGTGCAGCAGCGCTTCTTTGGGACCCGCCATTCTCATCGCCAGCGGCAGCAGGCTGAGCAGGGTGTCTTTTTTATCGTAGTAGTTATCTACCAGCGCCTTGTAAGTGCGGACGCGGGTGTAGTGGTCCACATCGCCGGGCTTGGTCATGCCGACTACGGGATGAATCAGCAGCGAGCCTTTGACTTGTGCGGCGGCGCGTTTGGTTAATTCCTCGTGGATGCGGTGCAGCGGGTTGCGGGTTTGGAAGGCAACCACGTTATCGTTGCCCATCTCTTCGAGCAGGTCGCGCACTTGCGCGGGCGTGCGGCGCAGCGGAACAAAGTCATAATATTTGGGCAGGTTGATGACTTTCATCTGCCCGCTGATGCAGACTTTGTTCCAGCGGCCCATTTCGGAGACCATCGGGTGTTTGGAATCTGTCGAGCCGTAGGCAAGAGCGGCTTCGGTGTTCGCGTCCCAGTGATAGACCTCGTCCAAGCGCATAACGGCGATGAGGTCAAAGTTGGCGTTACGCAGAGCGAGTTCTTCGCCAACGGTGGGCAGTTCCTTTGGGTCGGCGGTGAGGGTGATGGGCAGCGGGAAGAGCGTGCCATCCGCGAGGCGCATTTCTTTGAGAACGCGCTCGTAGTCGGCTTTGCCCATGAAGGTGGTCAGCGGGGAAAAACCGCCGGTGGCGATGAGTTCAAGGTCGCACAAATTTCGCATGGTGATTTTGATGGAAGGCAGGTGCGCGGCGCGCTCGATGAGTTCATCGCGCTCCTTGCCTTCTACGACCAAGTTCACAAGTTTTCCGCCATAAGGGGGGATGAGGTTTGCTTTTGCCATTTTATATTTACTCCGTTATAGTAATAAGACCTGTGAGGTTTTGAAAACCTCGCAGGTCTAGGGTTTTCACAAGCGCGAATTATACTTCAAAATTCAGTGGGTGAATTTTGGAATTAAGATTCTTTACGAGAGGGAACTCAAATACAATTCCTCCACTTTTTTTCGCGCCCATGGCGTCCTTCTCAAAAATTTCAAGCTAGATTTTATGCTCGGTTCGTTGCGAAAACATTGAATGGGAATTTGCGCGCCGAGATTCTCCCAACCGTATTTTTTTACCAGATGAACGAGAATCATTTCCAGCGTAATGCCGTGCAAAGGGTCTTTGGATTTTTCATCGTTCATGGCAGATGCACAACCCCGCCTTGTTGATTCGATTGATAAATCGCCTCAACCAACTTCTGCGCGCGGATTCCATCTTCCAGCGAGCAAATCGGCTTGGCGAATTTTTTCGCCACCTCAATAAAATGCCGCGTCTGCGCGATGAAGAGTTGATTGCGTTCAAAGCCGTCTGGCGGCAAAAAAGTCTCCGTGATAACCGCAGGCGGATTTTCAGAGTATGCGCCAAAGGGCGCGGGCGCGCGTTCAAAGCGCAATGAGCCATCTGCGTTGTTCCAAAATAAAGTTCCATTTTCGCCCACAATTTCCAGCGTATGTTTTGGCGGGCGTTGAACATAATTGACATGCGCCGAGCCAATTGCGCCATTGGAAAATTTCAAACCAATTTCGGCGACATCTTCAACGTCCATTTCCAGCGCGGAAAGATGTTCATTAAACGACCACACCGATTTAACTTCGCCGAGCAGGAAGCGCAAATAGTCCAGCGGATGCGTGAGCGTGCGAACTACGCCGCCACCCAGTTCGGCGCGCGCGGCGTAACTTGTGCGATAGTCTTCCCACGGATGCCACTGCGGAAGATACTCGCCCCAATGCGCGCGGACGGAGAAAATTTTCCCCAGCGCGTTTTGTTGAATGAGGTCCCGCGCCTTGTTCAGCGTGGGGTGATAGCGAAATTGAAAGCCAACAAGAATTTTGTCCGCGTATTTTTGCAGCGTGTCCAAATTTTCAAGCGAATGAGAAATTGGCTTTTCCATCAAAAGGGCGCAGCCAAATTCTGCGGCGGGGATGGCAACCGCCAAGTGCAGCGCGGTGGGGTTGGCGACAATGACCGCGTCCGGCTGATGTTTTTTTAACGCCTCGCGCAAGTCTGTTTCAACGGGGAAGTTTGCCAGCTCGTCATCGGGCAGGGTGGCGCGATGCGAGCGCAGCAGAACAACGTCTTTTTCGCCTAACGCTATCAAGTTGCGAAGATGTCTTCGTCCAATAGAGCCTAGACCGGCAATGAGAAATTTCATTTTGTGTACTCTCGGTCTGCGTTTGCAAGGCGGTCTAGCAATTCCGCTTTCATTTGTTTAAAGACGGCGGGTTGTTGCGCGGCGAGGTCGTTTAGTTCTTCGTTATCTTTTTCCATGTCAAAAAATTCAAAGAGCGGTTCGGAAGAATACCCGGCGTAGTAGATGAGTTTATACATGCCCTGCCGCATGGCAACGGTGATTTTGGTGAGCGGCGCAAAAGCATTGTTGAGTTTTGCTTCCACTGTAAAAGCGCTGCGTTGATAATCCTCCGCGCCGCCAAGCAGCGGAAGGGGCTGCCCCTCCGCCCAATCTGGCAGGGGACGCCCCGCCAGCCCCGTCAGTGTGGGCAGCAAGTCCACCGCGTTGGTGGGCGAATAAACGTCTTGCCGTTGAGTCTGTCCGGGCGCGGAAATTAATAAGGGGATGTGAATCACCGGGTCGAAGAGCAGCGGCGTGGAGTGCGCCTTTTCGCCGCGCTCAAACATCTCGCCGTGGTCGGCGGTGAGGATGACGTAGCTGTTGTCTAAGATGCCTTGTTGCGCGAGACTGTCGAGGAGTTTGCCCAATTCAAAATCTATTGAGGCAATGTACTCGTCGTAGGTTTGGCGCGCATCATCCAATTTGTTTTGCGGCGAATGTTCTGAAAATCTATGTTCGGGTTTTGGCGTGGGTTTCCAGCCTTCTCGAAAATTTCTGTTGAATTTGGCGCTGGGGCGATAAGGCGCGTGCGGCGGGAAGAGATGATAGTAGGCGAAGAACGGCGCGGGTAACTGCGCGATGGAATTTCCAACGCCGCTGAGTACGTCTTCCAGACGGAAGTAGAGCGGGTAGTTTGTGTTTTCCGGCAGTCCGCGTGGGTAGCCTTCATTGGATAGCCGCGAAGAGTTTTTTGCCGAGAGAAAACTTTGCGCCGTGCCAAAGAGCAGCGAGGCTTTTTCGGTTTTGCGGAAGATGAAGTCATCCAGCGCGCGGTTTGCCATGTTGCGGTCTTTGGGGAAGTATTCGCTAAAAAGATAATCTAACTTACTGAACGATTCAGAAGGCAAAATCGTTTCAATCTCATCTTCAAATTGGTAAACTAAAAAGGATGACCAAACGCTCTGCGGAAAGGCGGCGCGGTGATAGTCGCCGCCCAACGCGCGGAAGATGTTCTGCTGCGCCATGCTGGGTTTGACCTCGCCGCTGTGATTGATGGCGCGAGTCGTCCAGGGGTAGGCGCCTGTCAGCAGGCTGGCGACTCCCGGCACGGTGAAATTCCCTCCGGCGTAGTGGGAATGATAGACCGTAGCGCGTTGCGCGAAGCGTTCCATATTCGGCGCGGTGGGGCGCGGGTAGCCGTAGAGCGAGAGGTTGCGCGCGCTCATCGCGTCAAATAAAAGGATGATGATGTTGGGGCGCGAATTTTGCGCGGCGCGTTTACTTGCCCACGCGGCGGCTTGTGGAAAAAGAACGGCGGGCGCGGCTGCGCCCGCTATTTTTAGAAAATCGCGGCGGTTTAGTTTTGCCATAAAAACTTCCTCTTAAAAAAGATTGCGAAATAATACGACCAAAATAGAAACAACGCTGACGGGAATTGAAAGATATAGAAAAACGGTCAGGCGGTCTGTGAGGTCTTCTAAAATTTTTTCAATTGGCTTGATTTCGCCCAACCCAAACGCCGCCGCGAAAATTCCCAGCAAGACCAGCGGAACCCAATTTAATGCCGCTGGCAGCGGCGCGGCGGGCGCGATGATTTCATAAATGTAATTGAGATACCATAAACCCAAAGCCAGTAACGCGGCGCTCTTGGCGACAAAGTTCTTGCGCCACCAACGCGCAGGCAGCGCCAGGCTGAGGAGCAATGGCGCGCTGGCGACAAGCAGGCTTTCGATTAAATCCAAAGACATTAAGTACGCAAATATTACGCCAATTTCCCCAAGGGGAGCGTATTTTAGAAAACTGGGCAGCCGCCAGAAAAAACGCAGCAGCGACCATGCGTATAAAAAAAATACCGCCACCGCGTAGGTTTGCGCCAGTTGCGCGGCGCTTGGAAGGCGTTCTCTTAATCTTTGCATGTATCCTCGTGAAGGTTTACCAATTCAAATCTTTTTCGTACTTCCATTGAAGGAGCATATTTCCGGCAACTTCTTTGAAGACGGCTTTATCTTGCGCGGTGAAGAGTCGCTGCCAATTGCCCGCCTGCCCTTTGGGAAGAAAGGAAGCAATGCCTTCGTTGCGGCGGGATTGCCATTCTTCGTCCGGATTGGAATTCATCTCCGCCTCTACATTTTCGCGCAAATTTGCGGGGATGTTTTGCACGGCAAGGAAATTCCACAGCCGCGACATTTCTTCAAAGGGAGTTTTGAGCAGGTCTTCGTAACGCAGGGCAAAAAAATTTTCGCCGTAGAGTTTGCGCCCTTCGTCTTCGGTCTCTTGTAAATCTTTCACCCAATCTTTTGCCACGCGGCGGATGAAGTTCTCGGTGAAGATGGAGCGCGTTCCGTTGGTGAAGGGCGTTTGGTCTTTTTGCAATTCTTCCATAATGCGCTGGTCTGCGCTCGTCAAAAATTTTGACTCTTCCACAAAGTTGCGAAAGCGCTCCGAAATTAGCACATCGCGTCCATCGCGGACAATGACAATCATCTTTGCGTCCGGGTACACTGCGCGCATGTCGCGCACGGCTTGCCCGTGAATGGTGGAAGACGGGCTTTTATCGCCCACGATTCTCTTGCCAACGCGGGCGGCGTCCCGTTCCAGCATCATATCGGCGGCGGCGCGCAAAATCAGCGGGGAAAGGTCGCGCCCCGCGTTCCAGCGATTCGATTTGCGGGTCAGCCATTCTTCCGCCTCTGGCGAATCCACCAATGATTTAAGCAGCGGTTTGCGCGTGAAGAAATGCGCCTGATAGTTGCCATGCACTTCCGGGTGTAAGCGGACGAGGCGCAACAGCAAGGTCGTTCCAGAACGGGCGTGACCAAAAATAAAATATTTATCACGCGGGAAGAATTGCCGCGCCTCAGCGACTTCCTCCGCTGTGATGGCGGGGATGGGGTTGCGTTTTTTTTTCTTCGGCTCGCCCATCAGCAAAATGCGGGCGGCAGCTTTAACGCGGGAGAATATGCTCATGGTTTAATGAAATCCAATCGTCTCTTTGCCAATCCAAATGCTTTGAACGCGCGCTGGGTCGGTGACGCAGAGCGCGTCCACGCTTTGGGCGTTGGTCTCTTTTGCTCCATGCACATAGGCATACGCCCAATAGCAGCCCGCCAGCACGGTGACAATGGGTTGCTCGTATCTGCCGAGACTGAAATAGTAAATGCCGCATTCGCCTTTGTCGTTCGCAAAATTCATGCCGAAGTGTAAATCCGCTGGGGCTTCAGATTTATTGACGAACTTCACCTGCACGGTGACTCCGTTTGGCTTCAACGGCGCGACGTCGCCGCAGGGGTCTTTGGTTGCCACAGAAGGAAGCCCCGCCGCAGTGGGTTGCGCCTGCAAGGGCGGGATGGTGGGCAATAGCAATGCGATGGTCGGAAGCGGCGCAGGAGTTTCCGTTGGGGGGAGCGGCTCGCTCGTGGCGGTTTGAGTCGGCAGGGCGGCTTGAGTCTGCGTCACCATAGCCCACGCCTGCGCGATGGCGGTATTTTGCACATCCTCAACGCTGATGGTTGGAGCTGCGGGCGCGCCGCAAGCGGAGAGGAGCAGCGTTAAAATTAAGAGCGGAAAAAGAAACGAAGGTTTTGTTTTCACGGGTTCATTCACCAAAGGTTAAGGGGATTTTTTTAGTGAGTCGTTTGCCGAGCGCAATGAAAGGCTTTTCAATGAAGCGCTCCGACACCAGCGCAACCAGATACGCCAGCAGGACGACTGCGGGGTAGTATATCGCAAACAAAATCAGCGGTCTGCCCAAAATGTCAAAGCGGCTGTGGGCGTATTCAATTAAATTCCACGCAAAGATAAAATGAAAAATGTACATGGAATAAGAGACGCGCCCGATGGCTTGCAGGATTCCAAAACTCAAAATGGGCAAGGCGGAAAAAATATTGTAAAGGAAGACAAAAGCCGCGCCAATCGTAAACGGCAGAAACATGAAGGAGTTGGCAAAAGGCAGGTCAATCGTCCACAAAAGGTAACTGAGCCAGAGCCAAAATAGAAAAGCAAAAACATGCGCCCACAGGGGTAAATCTGCAAAGCGATGCTCTGTAATGAGGAAGTAGGCAAATATCCCCAGCGCAAAGACCGGCAGTTGATTCAGCAGGTTGTAATACATAAAGTTATTTTTCTGCACTGGCGCGCCCGCCCATACGGTGTAACCATATTCCAGCAAGTAGTAAGATACAGCCAGAGAGAAAAAGGTCAGCGCAAAGCGGGGCATTTCCAAGCGGCTCATCTTTTGGAAGAGGAGAAACAGCAGCGGAAAGCAGGCATAGAACGCCATCTCCGTGCCGATGGACCATCCGCCGGGAACGATGTAGTTATGCGCGGGCGGGTAAAAGCCATGCACAAAGAGAAAGTTCGCCAGCAGGTTGAGCGGTGTGTAACTCGGCGCATTGACCCACGTCCCCGCTCGCAGCGAAAGCGGCGCAGAGTAAAAAGCCCAATACCAAAGAATGCCCACATAATACAGCGGCGCAATGCGAAAGAAGCGGCGCAGAAAATAATTTTTAAGGCGATTGGGGTCATCCGCATGTTGGCGCGCAGAAATACTCAACGTAATGGCGGAAAGGACAAAGAACAACTGCACGCCCAATTGCCCATACTTTGTCATCTTGGCAAACCAGCGCGGCAGGTCGGGGATGGATTGCGCCGTATGCACCAACATCACAAGCAGAATGGCGACGCCGCGCAGCGCGTCTATGTGAGCGAGTTTTTTACTCATCGCGGCGCGTTGAGAATCTTCAAAATAAATTCTGCAGTTCTTTTTCCCGCCGAAGCGTCCGTGAAGGTGATTTCGTCTTCCAAAAACTGGCGGCGTTCTTTTGAGTCAATGGACTTATTTTGCAAATAAGTATTCAACGCCTCGCGCAGTTCGTTTTCATTGCTCGCCACGCGCCCCGCGCCCGCCCTGCGGAAGCGCTCATGCGTGGGCCAGTTGCCAATCTCTTTGAGGGAAAGCGAAAACTTGCCAGCCCGATTCCATCCGCCCGTAGTGTCCAGCGTTGCCGCTATCATCGGCGTATTATGCGCGGCGGTTTCCACCAGCATGGTGGAATAGACCGTCACCATCACATCGGAATATGCCATCATGGAGGATTTTTCATCCATATCCTCACCGCCGTAATAGCCGAGCGAACCGCCCATAGCGACGGGCTGAACGACGTGGACGTGGCGATATTTTTTCTCCAAGTCAAAGACGCGCGCGCGTTCTTCCGCAAAAATTTTTGGCTTGTCTTGAAAGTGACTCGGATGCAGGCGAATGAGCAACTGCGAAGGTTCCGCCAGTTCATCAGACGCAACCATTTTTGCCAGCGCCTCAATGTTGGGGAAGTTTGGCGCGTAATGCACAAAACTACTGGCGTAAGAGATTAACTTGCGCTGCGGGTCTAGCCCATGCAATTTGAAATATTCCTCGCGCGGCATGAGCCACTGCTTGCGAAAATATCCGTCATAGGAAGGAATGCCGCCCACGTTTACCTTTTCGGGATTCCAGTCCGAGCCTTTGACGAGTTCCTCTTTTTGCAACTCCGACCAGCAGGTCGCCCATTGCACATCCGCGCCGCTGATGTTGTACGAGGAGGAATTATCCCAGCCGACAATGACGGTCATGTTGGGGATGCCGCGCTTGGCAGATTCGCGCAGGAGGTATCTATCCATGCGCCAGCCGGGCGTGGACGCGACCACCATGTCGGGCTGATATTTTTCAAACAAGTCGGAGTAAATCTCCGGGCTGAATTGATTCTGCCGCCGCACGAGCATTTTCCGCGCCCACGAAAAATTCCGCAACAGGAGAATCATCAACGCAGCGGGAAGCCACACGCCAAGACGATACTTCCAGCCGTTTTCGCTCCACATCTCGCGGATGTGCGCGTCCACTGCGCCGGTGTTGATTCGGCGCGAAGCGCCCACGCGCCGCAGGTAAATGAGCAGCGCTTGCAGGCGCGGGCTGACTTTTTTTGCGTATTCGTTGGCTTGCTTTAATCGTAGCCCCTCAAAGGTTAAGCCGGGCTGGGTAAAGCGCGCCGCAATTTTGTCTTTGGTTTCGTCATCCGTGAGGACGACAACTTCCACGCCCGCTTGCAGCAGGGTTGGGACGAGGTCGCTTTGCAAAAAGTAGATAACTGCCATGCCGTGGTCGGCGGAGATGAAGATGCGTTTGGTCATGAATAATACCAACTAAAAATCTTGTTATACGCCGCCAGCAGAATTTTCTTAATCGGCGCTGAATCCAACAAGAGACGCTTCAATCCTTTATCCTTCATCCTTCTGCCTTTATCCTTGTCTTTCAACTCTCCGCGCAAATAGCCCAGCGTATTAGACATATTCATCGCCAGCGGGTCGCTGACCATGAGGCGCAGCAAACCCGCTTCGTTCATGCGCTTGTCCAGTTGGCGCACCTGCCCCATCGGTTTATCCATATCAAAGGGCAGAAATTTCAACAGCGTGGATTTATACGCCGTGAACTGCCAGTGACTCGCGCCCGCCAACGCGGTGACGCCTTTATATTGAACGCGCCAATCTTTTGTCTCTGCGTAAACTTTTTTATTCTCTGCTTCGCCTTGCCCCAGCGAGAGATTAAATTCCAAGAACGTCTGCCACTCAATGAACTGACCGTCATCCAGTTTAGCGTTTTCGCGCGCCCACTTTAACGTTGATTCATAAAATTCCGGCGGCGTGCGGAAGGGGCGCGCCGTGACCATGCCAACGTTAGGGAAGGTTTCCAAAATCTCCACCGAACGCGAAAGCCATTTGGGCGAAAACAGCACATCGCTGTCGGTGTAGGCGATGATTTCTCCGGGCGCGGCAGCCAGCATCACATTCCACGCGCCGCCCTTGCCCATATTTTTTTCGGACAAAATTAAATATTGGATTCGTCCCGCTTCTTTTTCCGCAATTAAAAAATTGCGGACTTCGGCGCAAGAGCCGTTGTCGAAGACCATCAAGTCAAAGGGCAGTCCGGCGTCCTTTCGCATGGAGTCCAAACTGACTTTCAACACATCCAGCGCTTCGGCGTAGAAGCCGCTGAGGAAGGGGACGTAGTTCAACAGCGCGGCGGTGATGCGCTCCGGGCGCGGAACGTCTTTGACAAATTTAGCGGGGTTTTGACCTTTTCTCATTTTGGGTTTCCATTAATGAACGTTAGAACGTTGAAACGTTCTAACGTTTGAATAATTTATTAAGTCGCTTCTTCCAGCGCTTGGGTCTTGCTATGGATTCGATTCTCTCTTCGGGGAGGAAGAAAAAAACAGCGCGCAGGAAAATCTCCACCTGACGGAGGAAGCGCGCCGCATCCATCTTCGGGCGGACGAATCTGCCATCTCGAAGTTGGCGCGTGGCGTCGAGAATCGTATAGCGGATGGCGGCGTCTCCGCCCGCGAGTTGCGTATTGACGTGGCTCTCCGGGTGGTCGTAGTGCGGCTTCGCCCCCGCGAGGTGAGCGTAATCGTGATTTTGATGAATGAGCATGATAGACGGCGTGCAATCCATGACGGCGTAATTTTCTTTTCGTGCTTTGTAAATCATCCAGTTATCCCAGCCCGCGCGTCCAATGGCAAAGTCGGGAATATTTTGGTAGCAGTTTTTTGGGAAGAGAAAAAAATCGCTGCCAGCGGGTTTGTGAAGTTTGGCTTGCGCGAGGACGGAAGATCGCAGATGATTTTGCCAGCCGTCCGAAAAATCAACGGGCGCGGCGATGTCGTAATCCCAGCGCTGACTGAGCATGACGAAATTGCGCCGCAAGCCTGACGCGCAAAGTTTTGCCGCGTCCACAAAGTCGGGCATGAGAATCATATCCGCGTTGATGATGCACAATAACTCGCCCGCGCCATGCGCGCGCGCCAAATCAAACATGGAAGAAATTAACGGCGTGCCTTTTTCGTTTTTCTTCACGTTGGGCAAATGCGTTACGCCTAATTCTTTGGCGGCGTCCGCAAGCCCATCCTCTTCGCCAATGAGAAAAACTTCCACGTCGGGCAGCAGAGTCCACGAGCGGATGGCGTTGCGTTGAATCATCGCAATATGCGGGTTGGTGAAAGGTTTGGGGGAGGAGAAGAGAGTAATCAGTGGCATGTTCGGGGGGAACGTTCTAACGTTTTAACGTTTGAACGTTAGAACGTTTCAATGCTCGCTTGTCAATGTCTTTTAGCGTCTTGTGCTGCACGCCCGCGTTGATTTTCATTAAGTCTGGCTCGTTGTGAACGACATCCAAAACTTCCTTCCATGTGAAATCATCGCGTCCGTTAAAGCGCGCGTACACCTCGCGCATAAATTTCAAATCTTCGGGCGTGTCCACTGTCCAGCGATAATCGCCAAAGTCGGTGACGTGATGCAGCAGCGCGACATTATACCCGCGCGGAGAAACGCCAGTTTCCAATGCGCGGCTTTGGCGGGTTAGTTGAACGCCTTCGTAAAAAAATGGCATCACATGCTCGCGGTGTTGCGGTTCTTTTGCCTCTTTCCACGCTTTGGTCAGCGCTTTGAATGTGCAGGCTTCGACATCTAATCCAATTGGGTACGTTCTTTCAAAAGGCGGCGGCAGGCGGTTGCAGGCAAAATCATATTCGCCGTTAATCAATGTATTGACTACATCATCAATCAAGTTCGGGTCAATCACGGGGCAGTCGGCAGTGATGCGGACAACGACATCCGCTTTGAAATTTTTTGCGGTTTGATAGTAACGGTCTAGCACGTCATACAAACTCCCGCGCGTGAAGGGAATGCCCGCGAAGTCGCAATACTCCGCCACCGGGTCGTCGGTGGAGTCTGTCGTCGTGGCGAAGATAACCTCGCCCAGAGTTTTTGCGCGCGCAGCGCGAAGATACACGCGGGAGAGCATCGGCTGCCCCGCGATGTCTGCGAGAATTTTCCCCGGCAAGCGCGAGGAAGACATGCGTCCTTGAATAATGGCGACAATTTTGTTTGACATAGGTTGAGAGGTTTACTATAAAGATAATAAAAAAAATCACCTCAGAGACGCAAAGACACGAAGTTTGAATTCTCTGTGTCTCCGAGTCTCAGTGGTTTGCTTTTCGTTTATTTCTCTTCCGCCTCGGACGAAATTGGCAGCGCGTCCACAAGTCCCTTTGCGCGGAATTTTTCCACATACTCGCGCACCATCCAATAATCCAGCCCGACCTTTTCAGCAATCTCAAAGACGGATTCTTTGCCTTCGAGGCTCATCATAATTTTTTCAATGGCGCGGTTCAGCGCCCAATTGTCGCGCCAGTCCACCCAGAGTCCGTTGCCGCTGAGAAAAACGGGCCCGCGAAAAGTCCGCTTGGGGATGTAGTTGCTGGCGTATATGCGGATAATGCTCTCCGCCACATCCGCCGCGCCGACCAGCATGTCTTCGTCCATGATGTCGAGGTTGTCATCGGTGGTGTGATATTCGTCATAAGGGAAGCGATTGATGGAAATGCACGGCACGTTCACGCCCGGTCCATTGATGACGCGCTCATCATTGGCGGGCGCGGCGGCAAAGTCACGCTCGTCATGCGGCAGGTCTTTCACGACGGCGGCGGTTATTCTGTCTAGCAGGTGATGATGTTGGCGCGTGTGATGCCATGCAATTTGATTTTTGTTGCCCGTCATCTCCATAAAGATTCCGCCGCGCAGGTTTGGAATCAGATTTTCGTTGTGCGAGAGATAGACAATTGTGCCGATAGTTTCCGCGCCAAACCAAAAGCGGACAGACATAGAACCCGCAGGCAGCGGATTCTCCGCGAGGCGGCGCGCCAACTCAATGGCGCTGACCACGCCCGCCCCGTCGTCATTGGCTTGATGCGGGTGGCAGGTGTGCGCCTGTACGATAAATTCTCCCGCCGAAGCAGACGCTCCGCCCTGAGGATGAATCAGCGCGGTTGCCATTTTAAATCCCCGCTTGGGGTCGGTGATAAATTCCGACTTAATGACGGCGCGGTATTTTTTATCGCGCGGCAGGGCGTCAAAGAGATTCTTCGGCAGGCAGAAGCCCCAGTTGCGGTCATAGTATTTGAACACCCAGGGAATGGCGTGCGGGCGCTTTTCATTGAAATACAAGTGCGGCTGCAATTCCTCAAAGGTGAGGGTTGTATCTATCGGCAGCGAATAAGAAACAAGGTGCAGCGGGTTGTCGGCAAAATCCACCACGCGCTGCCCGCCTTCAATTTCGAGATACGCCTCGCGCACTTCGTAGCGTTCTGGTACATACCACGTCCACGCCTTTTCGAGCGGAGTATACGTCTCAATGGCGTAGTTGGATGAAGCGGGCATGTAACTGCCGATAATTTCCAACGTCTTATCATGGTCGGCAGAGGCAAGCGTGCGGTGCAGCGGAAAGAATTCCGCAAGAATAGATTTGAGGGTGGCGTAGGGGTTTGTCATGAATAGATGGTGGTTTATGCAGGTTGCGGCAAGTGGAGCAACGTAATCGGTAGCGCCTCCGAGAAGGAGGGTGTAAATGTGGAAAGCGACAAAATCTCTTTTACGGGTGATTTTTCTAAGATTTCCATCACTATCTCGCGGGTCTCTTCAGGTAATTGGGTCAATCCTGCCAATAGGAAACTGCGCGGTCCAAAGTCTGCTTTTTGGATGAGAATTGAATAGTTGAGAAAGGTCAGCCCGACGGCTCGACGATTCTCTTTGTCAATTCGCAGGAGAATATGGTCATTCAATTCAATTCCTGTCGCCTTGATATTGGGAGCAAAGGAAATATGCAGCGTATCGCTAATTTCATCGTAGTTTGTTACAGGTGAATTCATGGCGTTACCTTATTTCTTTATTCTATTCTCTACTTAGCCGCTTCCTAATACTTCGGCTCTTCTATATAATGCAATTTCTCCGGGTGTTCGCGCACAATGACGGACATATTATCGTAAAAATCATTCGCGGTGGCGTAGTGAACTTTTGCCGCGCCGACCTGCACTTCCTTAATCACGCCCGCCGCCAGTAGTTCGTTCATGCCGGGAACAATGTAAGTCTTCACCCGCTCATTATTGCGGACGAACATTGTATGCGTCTTTATCTGCGGTTTGCGGTCATAGCCGACATAAATGCCAGAAAACTCCTTAATGCGGCGATAGTTGCAGCCCACGTTGTATTCAATGTAATGGTGCATCGAAAACGTGCTGTTAAAATCCAGCCCAATGCTGATGATCGTCCCGTTGATTTTATGAAAATGCGCGAAAGCGGATTTCGGTCCATACGCTTCCACGTCTTCGGTTTGGGAGAACTCCTCCGCGCGGGGTCCCGCCGCCGAAAAAGAATAAATGGGATGCGGCGTGCGTTTTGCGTCTGGACGCAGGCGCGCCAGTTCTGTAATCATGCCCATTTTAGAGGGCGTTTCCAACACATCCCAGTAATGCGTCTCCGTCCACGATTGAAAATTAAACGCGGGGAACATCACCGTGCCATCCTTGCCCATCCATTCGCGCAGCGCGTCAATCACCGTATCCGCGCCGCCTTCCACGCCGCCCAATGATTTATAAGACGTATGCACGATGATGGTATCGCTCTGGTTTTGGATTTGCCCAAAGCCTTTGAGTAAATCTTGTTTGGTTAACATCATTCTCCTTTTGTAGCGCAGGCTTAAGCCTGTGTTACGGTTTGATAAATTTTCATCAACACGGCGGAATTTTTTTTCCAATCTGCGCGGGATTCTGCCGCCCGTCTGGAATTTTTCGCCATACGGGTTAATGCCTGCCCGTCGTTCATCGCCGCGAGAATTTTCTCGGCGAGTTGATTCTCGTCCCCGTCATGGAACAACCATCCATTTTGATTCTCCTCCACCCATTCCTTGTTGGCGGGGATGTCGGAGACGAGGCAGGGCAGCCCGCAGCCTAACGCTTCCATCAGCGAGACGGACGAGCCATCCACATGCGAGGGGGAGATGTACAAATCCGCCATGTGATACCAGCGCGGCAGGTCGTTTTGCGAGACGCGCCCGCCAAAGGTGACGCGGTCTAATACGCCGCCTTTTTGGAGGATGCCGCGAATGAGATTTCCCTGCGAGCCGTCTCCCAGCAGAATTAAATCCACGTTGTCTTTTTGTTGGGCAACCTTAACGAAAGCGCGCGCAAGCACATCCACGCCGTAGCGTTTTTCCCATGAGCGGTTGCAGAAGAGGGTGAAGGTGTCCGCGTTGGAACGTTGGAACGTTTGAACGTTTGAACGTTGGAACGTTGGTACGTTGAAATGCTCCAAGTCTATGCCCCAGGGGAAGACGGCAGTTTTGTTAGGGTTCATGCCGTATTGAATTGCCATCTCTCTTGTGATGTTGGCGTCGCTGGTGAAGAACGCGGAACGTTTGAGCGTGTAGCGCGTGGCGAACTGCCAAATTTTCCCTTTGTGAACATCGTCCATTAAGTCAAAGCCCCAAGACATGGTGAGCAGGGGGCGAAAGCCCGCCAGCGCGGCGATGAAGGCGCAGGTTTGAATCGGTCCCGCGTGAATTAAATCGGGTTGAATTTTTTTGACCACGCGCCGAAAATCGAGCGCCAGCGCGGGCAGGGCGCTCCACTTAAAGGGGTTGCGTCCGCCTTTCCAAATGACTTGCTGAATGTTTTTCGGCACGGCGCGGCTCTCTACGATTCCTGGATTGCCTTCCAGTTGAACAAAAAATACCTCATGCCCGTTTTCTGAAATGGTCTTCAAAAAGCGATGGTCGTGGGTGGAGTAGCCGAGTGAGAAGAAGAGAATTTTCATATGAACGTTTTAACGTTTGAACGTTTGAACGTTAAAACGTTTTACCTCCCTAATTCCACCCAGCGCAGTTCTTTCCCATACGGCATGTCAATCAACGCCTTTGTTCCAATGACGGATTCAATTTGGTCGGGTTTAATGGCGCCCGGAGTCGCGGGGCGCAACACGTCAATCATCTCGCGGGTGAAGACCTCGCCCGCTTTAATATCCCGCGCAGCGCGTAAACATCTGCGTTGAACAATTTGCGTCTCCTGCTCGTTGCCCGCAATGAATTTATCTGAACTGCCCAGCGAGCGTTCTAGTAGGCGCGTTTCTTCCACCATCTTCGCCCAGTTTTCGGGGTTCATCGCAAACTTGTGGTCGGGACCTTCTCTGTCATTGCTGTCCGTAAAGTGACGCTCAATGACGCGTGCGCCGAGAGTCACCGCGCCGAGAACGGGCGCGAGCGCGTGCGTATGGTCAGACAAGCCGAGAATCACATCGGGGAACATGGTCGCGTATGTCTTCAACACATTAATATGAAGATGGTCGTAGTTATTTGGGCTGGCGGTGTAGTTGGTGTTGCATTGCATTAAGACCAATTGCTTGTTGAGTTTGAGGATGGCATGAACGGCTTTTTGCACCTCGCCAATGGTAGATGCGCCTGTGGCGATGAAAAACGGCTTGCTCTTGCCCGCCATGCGTTCCAGCGCTTCAATCCAGTCAATCTCGCCTGAACCCGCCTTATAGACTTCTACATACTGGTCGAGAAAATCTATCGCTTCAAAATCATACGGCGAGGAGAAGTAATCAATGCCCACTTGGTTACATTCCTCCACCAAAGTCATGGACCATTCAAAGGGAATGGACGCGCCTTTATAGACTTCAAAAACCGACTTTTTCCATGAGGCTTGATGGCTGACCTGCCCGCCGCTCATGGCTTTGAAGCCGTAGTCCGAGACGATTTTTGGCGCGTCAAAATTTTGGAACTTCGCCGCGTCCGCGCCCGCTTCTTTCGCAAGGCGAATCAATTGCTTGGCGCGCTGCATGTCGCCGTCATGGTTCGCCGCGATGTCTGCGATGAAATAGGTAGGATGACTTAATCCGATAATGTGTTTGCCAAATTTGATTTCCATGTTTCCTCTTGGGGTGAAGGTTAGAACGTTAGAACGTTAGAACGTTTGAACGTTGGAAGGTTGGAAGGTTGGAAGGTTGGCTGTGAAGAAGGTGTGGATAACCCTCCAAGAATTGTGGAGAAAACCTTGAAACTTGCAACTTTTTAACTTCCAAACTTGCCAACTTTTCAACTTACTACCCTTTATTTTGTGGATAACTCCGTATTTTTTGTGGATAACCCTGCGCGTACTGTGTATAAAATTCCGCCAGTCCAGTGGAAAAATGGGGGAGCGATTGCCCCAACGCGGTGGATAACTTGTGAGTAGAAAGTTGCAAATTCAGCGAACGCCGCGCCGTTAACCCAGAAGCCAAAACCGACTTGGGTGAAATATCGCTTTCATTTAGATGAAACTGCCGCGCAATTTCCACGCCAAATTGATATTTGCTCATGCCCTCCGTCCCAACCAGATGATACAAGCCAGACAATTCCTTTTCCAGCATTTTGATAAGCGCCCGCGCCGTGTCATTGACCAGCATAGGGCAAAAGATAACGTCTGTAAAACCGCTCATGCTTTTGCGGTTCATCAAGTTATTGACGAAAAATTCCGCCAGACTGCGCCGCCCGCTGAGACTCCACCCATAAAAATTGACTCGCGCCGCGAGCGCGCGCGGATTTTCTCTCAGGGCGGCTTTTTCTCCTTCCAGTTTAGTTTGAGCGTACACTCCTAAAGGGTTCGGTTCATCGTCTTCGGTGTATGCGCCGTCTTTTTCGCCGTCAAAGACCGCATCGGTGGAGATGTGAACAAAGCGAATATTTCGCGCCGCGCAAGACGCAGCCAGTTTTGCGGGCAGGTCAATGTTGAGGCGGCGGGCTGTTTCGAGGGCGCGCTCACACGCTTCAAGGTCAGCCAAAGCCGCGCAATTAATGACCCAATCGGGTTTGGATTCTTCCAGCAGCAAATCCACGCCGCGCAAGTCCGATAAATCGGCGCGTAGGACGGGAAAAGGCGCGTTGGGTAAACTGGCTCGCGCCGCGCCAATCACCTCATGCGCGGCGAGCGCCTCTTGCGCCAAGTTGATTCCCAATAAACCCGTTATGCCTGTGATGAGAATTTTCATATCCTTAAGTATAACGGAATACGCCCGAACAGCGGTCATTTTTTTGGCGGCTCATTATGCAGGCTTGCCGAAATATTCAACCCCAGAGCGCACGGAGAAAAGCGCTAAAAAATCGCTGTGGACTCTGCGCTCTCCTTTTACAACTCAATTTGACAGCCCCGCTTTAATCATGTATGCTTGCCCGCGCCCAAGCAGGCTCGGCGCGGCAAAGCCCCCCGAACCCCGTCAGGTCCGAAAGGAAGCAGCGGTAAGGAGGAGTCTTTGGGCGCCGCCGACTCCCTGCTTGGGTATTTTTGTTTATAATCCCCCTTATGAAATTTTCTCATTGGCTTATTGCGCTTGCCGCCGTTTTGACGGGCGTAGCGCTGGGCTTGTTCTATGGTTGGGTTGTTCAGCCCGTTCAATATGTGGACGTAACGCCCGGCATTCTGCGCGCCGACTATCGCGCCGATTATATTTTGATGGTGGCGGAAGCGCATCAACAGGAACAAAACGCCGAGATGAGCGCGCGGCGGCTCGCCGCGCTTGGCAGCGAAGCGCCCGCTGAGATGGTCGCGTGGGCGGTGGAGTACGCTGCCCAAAACGGATTCTCCGCTGCGGAGATGGCGCTGTTGCGCGGGTTGCTCAACGCCATGCAAACTTATCAACCGCAGGGCGGAGGCGCGCCATGATGAAGAATGCGCTGCTCATTTTGTTGGCTTTGGCGTTGGGCTTTGCGGGCGGGTTGGCGTATGCGTGGTTGCTCGCGCCAGTGGAATATGTGGACGCATCTCCTGCTTTGTTGCGCGCCGATTTCAAAGACCAATATCGAATTGTGATTGCGGCTTCTTATGCCGCCTCGCATGACCTGGCGCGCGCGCGCGCAAGGTTGAGTTTGTTGAGCGCTTCTCCGTTGGATGATTTGAACGCTCAAGCGCAGCGCATGGTGGGCGCGCCGGACGCGGCGCAGAATTTGCAACTGTTGGCGCAACTGGCAACGGATTTGCAAAACGGCGCGGTGAGCGCTTTGCCCGGCGCCGCTTCGACTGTAACCCCAAGCCCCGCCATTGTAGAATCCGCTTTGCCCGAAGAAACGCCGCGTAGCGTTTTCATCACAGAAGCGCCAACGGCGGAATTCATTCAAACGCCTTTTGCTTTTTCTGCGTTTACGTTAACTCCTGCAATGCCTACGGCTACCGCGCCTTCTGCGCGTCCCTTTGTTTTGATTGGACAAGAGGAGGTTTGTAATTCCAGTTTGCCGCCCGGCTTGCTGCAATTTAATTTGGTGGACGCGCGCCGCGCCGGTATTCCCGGCGTTGAAATTACGGTGACGTCCATTGAAGGCGAGGAGATTTTGTTCACCGGTTTTAAGCCGGAGGTGGGCGCGGGGTACGCGGACTTTATAATGAAAGAGAACGTGAGTTATAGCGCGCGCGTAGGGGCGGGCGGGGCGTTTATTTCTAATTTGAGCGCGCCCGCTTGTAATGGATTTTTGGGCGGGTTGGCTTTGGCGTTTCAGCAGCGTTAAACTTAAAATGAGCGTTCTAAAAGTGGGGAGGTTTTACACTTGACTCTCGCCCCCGTCAATTTTAGAATCGCTTCGTAGTTTTAACGATGAGCAGGGAAGAGACTCGCAAGAGCGCCGAAGGTGCAAATCTGGTCACAGGCGAAGCCAGATGAATCTCTCAGGCAGAAGGACCCTTTCATCGAAATACTCTGGAAAATTCCCGCAAAGGGAATGCCGACGGTGTAAATCTGTTAGTCTTCTAGTCCGCTAGTCTTCTAGTCCTCTAGTTTGCTAACAGCCCAATCTCTCAGGCAGCATGACAGAGGACGCGCAGCGTTGAGTTTGCGCGTCCTCTTTTGATTCGCCCATCCGTTTCTTATTCAATCCATAGGAGATAAAAATTATGAATACCCCCGCCAATTTGAAATACGCCAAGTCCGATGAATGGTTTGACCCCGCCACTGGCGCGGTGGGCATTACCGATTACGCTCAAAATCAACTTTCTGATATTGTTTTTGTGGAATTGTTGGTTGCCGAAGGCGAAGATGTGAGCGCCGGGCAAGCCATTGCTTCGGTGGAGTCTGTTAAAGCCTCCTCTGAAATTTACGCGCCCGCCGCTGGCAAAGTCAGCGCGGTGAATGCCGCCCTGGCGGATAAGCCGGAGACGCTCAACAGCGACCCGTATGGCGAAGCGTGGATGATAAAAATTGAAGGCTCTGCCGCCGCAAATTTAATGGACGCCGCCGCCTACGAAAAAGATTGCGCCGCGCGCGAGCATTAATCAGCCAACTAGCAGACTAGCCAGACTAGCCAACTAGGAGACCCCCATGACCTACATTCCCATCAGTCCCAAAGAACGGGATGCGATGTTAGAGACCGTTGGCGTTAAGTCGCTGGACGACCTTTTTACCGCCATCCCCGCCAAACATCGCTTTCCAAAATTAAACCTGCCCGCCGCATTGAGCGAGATGGAAGCCGCCGCTCGTTTGAGCGACCTCGCCGCCAGTAATGAAAACGCGCGCGAAGACCTCATCTCCTTTCTTGGCGCGGGCGCGTACAACCATTATGTACCCTCTGTTGTGGACCATATTCTGCGGCGCGGCGAGTTCTACACCGCTTATACGCCTTACCAGCCCGAAATTTCTCAAGGCACGCTGCAATCTATTTTTGAATATCAATCCTTGATGACCCATTTGACGGGTATGGATGTTTCCAACGCTTCGCATTATGACGGCGCGACTGCCGCCGCCGAAGCGGTGAACCTTGCCCTCGCGCAGTTTCGCGGCAAACGCAAAAAACTGGTTTTGTCTCCCGCGCTGCATCCGCAGTACCGCGAGGTTATCCATACCTACACTCAAGGCATGAGCGTGGAAGAAGTTGGGGGCGAGGCAAATCTCGAAGCGGGTCCAGACGCGCTGACTGCCCTCATTGACGACCAGACCATGATGGTCATGGTTCAATATCCCGATTTCTTTGGGCGCGTGTACGATTACAAAAAATTGATTGATGACGCGCACGCCAAAGGCGCGTTGGTTTGCGTAGTGGCGAACCCCACCGCGTTGGTCATGTTCAAATCTCCCGCCGAAATGGGCGCGGATGTTATTGTGGGCGAGGCGCAGCCTTTTGGTATTCCGCTCTGGTATGGCGGACCCTATCTCGGATTTTTCACCATTAAAAAACAATACGTTCATAAAATGGCGGGGCGTTTGGTCGGCGAAACGGTAGATAATCGCGGGCAGCGCTCCTACGTTTTGACTTTGACCGCGCGCGAACAGCACATCAAACGCGAGCGCGCCACGTCTAACATTTGCTCCAATCAAGGGCTGTTGGCGCTTGCGACTGCGGTCTATATGTCCACGCTTGGCAAAACGGGGCTGCAGCAAGTGGCGAATCTCTGCTACCAAAAAGCGCATTACGCCGCCGCAGAACTGGGCAAACTAAAAGGCTTCAGCGTGGAATATAAACAAACGTTCTTCCATGAATTTGTTTTGCGCTGCCCCAAACCCGCCAGCGAAGTAAACGAATACTTGCTTGCAAATGGCATTCTCGGCGGCTACGATTTAGCGCAAGATTACCCCGCGCTTAAAAATCATTTACTGACAGCCGTCACCGAGATGAACAGCAAAGAAGAAATTGACGCGCTGGTCGAAGCGTTGAAGGAGATGTAGAAATGTCCAGCATTGTTGAACCTACCATTTTTGAACTCTCCTCGCCCGGACGAACGGGCGTGACCATGCCCGCTTCGGACGTGCCGCAGACCGCTCTGCCCAACCCAGAGATGCTTCGGGCGGAATTGCCCATGCCCGAACTGGCAGAAGTGGACGTTGTGCGTCACTACATGCGTTTGAGTCAATTCAATTACAGCGTAGATAGCGGCTTCTATCCGCTTGGTTCTTGCACCATGAAGTACAACCCGAAGATTAACGAAGATACCTGCCGTCTGCCCGGCTTCCTTTACACACATCCGCTCCAACCCATTGAGACCACGCAAGGCAACCTTGCGTTGATGTATGAATTGCAAGAATGGCTGAAAGAAATTGTCGGCATGGCGGGCATGACTCTGCAACCTGCGGCGGGCGCGCACGGCGAATTTACCGGCGTGTTGATGATGAACGCTTATCATCAAAAACGCGGCGATACCAAACGCAAGAAAATGCTCATCCCCGATGCGGCGCACGGCACAAACCCAGCTTCGTCCGGCATGGTCGGCTTGGAAGTTGTCACCATCCCCTCGGACGCGCGCGGCAACGTGGATTTGGAAAAACTCAAAGCCGCCTGCGATGATACCGTTGTCGGCATGATGCTCACCAACCCGAACACGCTCGGCATGTTTGACGAGCATATTGAAGAGGTTGTTAAACTCGTTCACGATTGCGGCGGGTTAATGTACGGCGATGGCGCGAATCTCAACGCGCTACTCGGCATTGTGCGCCCCGGCGATTTGGGCTTCGACGTGATGCACATCAACCTGCATAAGACCTTCGCCGTTCCGCATGGCGGCGGCGGACCTGGCTCTGGTCCTGTGGGCGTGAGCGAACGTCTGCTGGACTTTTTGCCGACTCCGTTAGTGGGCATTGTGGAAGAAGGCGATGAAGAAGAAGCGCCGCTGTATGGCTTTGTAACGCCCAAACATTCCATCGGACGCATGAAGGCGTTTCATGGTCACTTTGGCGGCGGACTCGTCCGCGCTTACACCTATATTGCCATGCACGGACCGGACGGCTTAAAGGATATTTCTCAATACGCGGTCTTGAACGCCAACTACCTGCAAGCCAAAATGCGCGGCGTTTATCACATTCCCTTTGACCGTATCTGTATGCACGAATTTGTGATGGAAGGACGCTTTGAAGGCAGCGACATCCGCGCGCTGGATATTGCCAAACGCCTGATGGATTACAAATTCCACCCGCCCACGAACTACTTCCCGCTGATTGTGCATGAGTCGCTGATGATTGAGCCTACCGAGACGGAGAACAAAAACACGCTTGACCGTTTTGCAGACGCGCTCATCAAAATTGCGGAAGAGGCGAAGACTCAGCCGCAACTGCTCCATGACGCGCCGCACGATACGCCCTTCGGGCGCATGGATGAAGTCAAAGCCGCCAGAGATTTAATTTTGTGCTGCTGGCTGCCCGATAATTACGAGCAGTTAGTGTAAGGTAAAAGACCTCCGAGTTCTGAAAAAACTCGGAGGTCTTTTTACTGGGATGGACTCCAAAGTCTCCTGACTTTGGAGTGCAAAACCTGGAGATTCGGCAGGGGATGAATCCCCGCCTCAATACATGCAAGTCGGGTAAACCCGACTTGTTGCGCTAGTCCGAAGGACTTCCGCGTACTGAGCAGGTGGCTTTAGCCCCGCGATTCTTTTTCAGTCCGCTTTATAATAGGAAATATTCAAAAGGAGATGCAACATGCAAATTAGCGAAGAAGTACGCCAAAATATCCTCCGTTTTCAAGCAACGGAAATTACGGAATATCACATTTACAAGCGCCTCGCCAAGCGGATTAAATCCGCTGAGAACGCCAAAGTCCTCAATCAGATAGCGGAAGACGAGCTGCGCCATTACAACGGCTGGAAGAAATACACCAATGAAGAAGTTCAGCCGCGTTGGTTCTTTGTCTGGTTTTATTACATCGTCAGCATGGTCTTTGGGTTTACCTTCGGCGTAAAATTGATGGAAATGGGCGAGGAGAAAGCGCAAGGCAATTACGAAGCCGTTTCTAAAATTATCCCCGAAGCGAAACAATACCATGATGAAGAAGAAGCGCATGAACATCATCTATTGGATATGCTGGATGAAGAACGCCTGCAATACGCCGGTTCTGTGGTGTTGGGATTAAATGACGCGCTGGTCGAACTCACCGGCGCGCTGGCGGGGTTAACGCTTGCGCTCCAAAACGGACAGCTCATCGCGCTCTCTGGGCTTATCACCGGAATCGCCGCGTCCCTGTCCATGTCTGCCAGTGAATATCTTTCCACGCGCTCCGAAAAAACAAGCAAACATCCCGTCCGCGCGGCGGTGTATACGGGCATTGCCTACATCACAACCGTCACGTTATTGGTTTTGCCGTATTTGATTAGCCCCGAAACTTTTTACTTAGATTTGGCAATCACGCTGACCACAGCGGTAGCTATTATTGCAGTCTTCAACTATTACATCTCTGTCGCCAAAGGTGAATCGTTCAAGGCGAGATTCTTAGAGATGGCGGGCTTAAGCCTGAGCGTTGCGGCGTTCTCTTTCGTCATCGGTTACTTCATCCGCCAATGGCTCGGCGTTGAAATCTAATAGAAAAATTTAACCCTCAATGACCGCTCTGGATGAAATCAAATCCCGTATTGATATTGTTGAACTGGTCTCCGAGTCGGGCGTAAAACTCCGTAAATCGGGACGCAGCTATACGGGCTTTTGCCCCTTCCACGACAACAAACACACGCCCGCCTTTGTGGTCTGGCCCGAACTGGGCGCGTGGCGCTGCTACGGCGCTTGCAATGAAGGCGGAGACGCCTTCAAATATGTGATGAAAAAAGAAGGGCTGGATTTCAAAGAAGCCCTCAAAAAACTTGCCGCGCGCGCGGGCGTGCAACTGCCCGAATACAAACCCGAAGCGCCGCAAATTCGTGAAGCGTATGACCATCTGCGCGCCCTGTTGGAAGACGCGCTTCTGTATTATCGCCAGCGCCTATTGCAAAATAAAGCGGTTCTCGATTACCTGCATCAAAAACGGGGATTGACGGACGCAACCATAGAAACCTTTGGGCTGGGATACGCCCCGCAGGGATACGACAACCTGTTGCAATATTTCACGCCCAAAGGATACAGCCAGCAAAATTTGATAGACGCAGGCTTGCTCACCGTCCGCGAAAACGAACAACGCGCCTACGATAAATTTCGTCACCGCATCATGATTCCCATCCGCGATGAAAACGGACGCATGGCGGGCTTTGGCGCGCGCATCGTGGACCCGAACGACATCCCCAAATTTCTCAACTCGCCAGATACCGCCATCTTCACCAAAGGCAGAATTCTCTACGGGCTAGACCGCGCCCGCAAAGCCATTCGCGCCGCCGACCAAGCGGTGATTGTGGAAGGCTACCTCGACGTGATTGCTCTGCACCAAGCCGGTTACGAGAATGTTGTTTCCCCCATGGGAACAGCGCTCACCGAAGACCAGTTGCGCCTGCTCAAACGCTCCACGCGGCGCATTGTCCTCGCCCTCGACCCAGACGCCGCCGGACAAAAAGCCATCCTGCGCGGGCTAGACGCCGCCCGCTCCGCAATGGATAGAGAAGGGGAGCGCGGCTTTGACGCGCGCGGCTTGCTCCGCAGTGAGGCGCGACTACAAGCCGACCTTCGCGTAGCCTCTCTGCCGGATGGGCTAGACCCAGATGAAGTGGTGGCGCGAGACAAGGACGAATGGCGGCGCGTCATTGAAAATTCCAAACCAGTGGTCACGCACGTCATGGAGACTCTCGCCGCGCAGCGCGACTTGAACGACCCGAAAATCAAAGACGAAATTGTCGCGCAAGTTCTACCTCTCATTGAAGACCTGCCCAGCCCCTTGGAGCGCGACACCTACCGTCAGGCGCTCTCGCGCATGTTGCGGGTGGATGAACGCGCGTTGATGACGGCGCAGCCTGCGCCGCGCCCTGTCAAGCGCGCTCCCCGCGCCGCGCCCCAAACCAGACGGTCTGACTCTGCGCCGCTGGCGGCGGCGAATCCCAACCTCATCATTGAGTCTTACGCATTAAACGTTCTGCTGCAAAAGCCGCATTTCTTATACTCCATAGACAAAAATTTAGAGGCGTTTGGCTTAAGCGCCCTTGCCGTAGAAGATTTTGAATACACAGACCATCAACTGCTTTTTGGAGTCATCCGTCAAGCGCTGGAACAAGACGCAAACGACTATCAACGCTTTGTGATGGAAAACTTACCGCAAACGCTGGAAACAGTGGCGCAAGACTGGCTGGCGCAGCCCGTTGCCCTAGACCCGCTGGAAGACAAACAAGTGGAAGAAGTCACCGCCCGTCTGATGGACTTGCGCCGCAAACGCGCCATGTCTAACGTGACGCAAATGCGTTTTCTGCAAGAAGAAGAACAGCAACAAGGCGGCGAAAATCTAAAAAAATATCAGCGGCAAGCGGCGGAATTGATGAAACTCCTTAACGCGCTAGACCGCGCGAAGCAAAACATCATCAATCGTCATTAGGTTTATGAAAGGGACGCGCATGGCTGTGAAACCCAAACCCACTCAACCCAAGAAAACCAAAGCGGAAAAATCCAAGCCCGTCTTATCCGAATCCGCCGTGTTGGATGTGATGTTAGAGGACGATTTATTTTTTGTCGCCGGAGAGCCGGAGCAGGATGACCCTGCCGTGATTGCGGAGACGTTTGCGGAAGATGAAGCGCCCGTAAAAAAACGGGCGCGTTCCGCCGCCGAACCGTCTGAAGATTCCGTGCGCCTCTATTTGCGCGAGATTGGCTTGGTGAAGTTGCTGGACTCGGACAGTGAATTTCGGCTCGCCACGTTGAGCGAGGCAGACCGTCACATGGCTGCGCTGCGAAAAATCGTTCCGCCCAAAGGCTTTTCGCAGGCGGCGTTTATTTATCGTTCGGTCATTTCTGAAATGCTCATCTCATGGGAGCGCTTGATTGAAGACGCGGAACGTTTTGGATCTCACCTGCCGGATGCGGCATTGATGTTGGCGGAGGCGCAGTCGTTGCGCGCCGGTTGGCAATTTGATTCGCCGTCTTACTTTCGCGCTTATTTAGATAACGGGCGCTGGGGAATAGACCCCACTTGGGATGGACTGGCGCGCAATGCGTACAGCGTCTTTTTGAATATGTACATTCTCCCTTACTCCTTCGCGCAATGGTTGTTGAGCGTTACGCGCGGGCGGCAAGCCTTACCGGTGCAGCGCACGCTCTTCCGCAACCTGCCGCCGGACGATGAATTGCTGGCGGAGATGGATTTGATTCACGCGCGCGCGGTGGAGGCAAACCAAGCGCTCATCAGCGCCAACCTGCGGCTGGTGGTCAGCGTGGCAAAACGCTATTTAGGGCGCGGCATGACCATGTTGGATTTAATTCAAGAAGGCAATATGGGACTATTGCGCGCCATCAATAAATTTGACCCACGGCGCGGATTCAAATTTAGCACCTACGCCACCTGGTGGGTGAGGCAGGCAATTAACCGCTCCATTGCCGAACAGGCTCGCACCATCCGCATTCCCGTTCATTTATTTGAATCGATTTCACGCATTCTGCGGGCGCAGCGCAGCCTAACGCAGGCGCTAGGGCGCTCGCCTTCCAATACTGAAATTGCCATCGAAGTCGGCTATCTTTCGGCGGCGGATATGCAAGCCACCTTGCGCGCCCGCGCCGAGAATCTTCCCTTGGAATCCGATTTACAGCAGCGGCTGGACGCCGCCACGCAAAAGGTCAAACGCATTTTACGCGCCGCCGAGGACCCCATCTCGCTGGAAGCGCCAGTGGGCGATGAAGAATCCAGCTCGCTGGGCGATTTTATCGAAGATGAGGACGCGCCCTCTCCAATGGACGCCGCCGCCCGCGATATGTTGCGCGAGCAAATGCAGCGCGCGCTGGAAGGGCTGGCGGAACGCGAGCGCGATGTTTTGGAATTGCGTTTTGGCTTGCAGGATGGACGCGAACATACATTGGAAGAAGTCAGCCGCCACTTTGACGTGACCCGCGAGCGGATTCGCCAAATCGAAGCGAAAGCGCTGCGGAAATTGCGCCATCCATCCAACAGCCGCGACTTGAAAGATTATCTGGGAGATTAATAAGGAGTCATTCAAATAGCGTAGAACAGGTTTTAGCCTGTTTCCAGCGCCCGTTTTTTTATGTGACGATTATCCTGTTTTTTGTGAAAAACAGGATTTTTTGCTTGCCTAAAAGTCTCTTATGATATACTCTGCCGAACGTGCCAGATTTCACGCACTATTTTATACACCAAGAGGCGTCTATGTTGCTGGAGTATATTGCTATTGGAGTGATGATTGCGGTTGCGACCGTAATTGCGCTCATTGCCATTGGGCTGGGGGAGTTGTTTGGACCAAAAAAGAAGTCGGCTGCGAAAGATATGCCCTACGAGTCGGGCATGAACCCCTACGGCGAAGGCACGCGGCGTATGCCCGTCCGCTTTTACCTCGTGGCAATTTTGTTCGTCCTGTTTGATATTGAAGTTGTTTTCTTTTTGCCCTGGGCAATTGCCTTTCGTCAGTTGGGCGTTTTTGGTTTAATCGAAATGGCGCTCTTTATCGCAATTTTATTGGTTGGATATGTGTACGCATGGAAGAAAGGAGCCTTAGAATGGGAGTAGAAAGTAAACTTGGAAATATGGGCGTGGTTACCACCACGCTGGAACAGGCTGTGAACTGGGGACGCACCAACGCCATGTGGCCCATGCTCTTTGGTCTGGCTTGTTGCGCCATTGAGATGATGTCGGCGCAGGCGGCAAATTATGACATGAGCCGCTTCGGCATGGAAATTATGCGCGCCAGCCCGCGCCAATCCGACTTGATGATTGTCGCGGGGCGCGTCTCCAAAAAAATGGGTCCCGTCCTCCGCCGTTTGTACGACCAAATGCCCGAACCAAAATGGGTCTTGGCGATGGGCGACTGCGCCTCTTGCGGCGGCGTCTTCAATAATTACGCCATTTATCAAGGCGTGGACGAAGTTGTGCCGGTGGATGTCTTTGTGGCGGGTTGCCCGCCGCGCCCAGAGGCGCTCATTCATGGCGTGATGACTCTGCACGAAAAAGTTCGCGGCGAAACCATCAAACAATACGCGGAAAAATATAAATAGCGTCATTGCAAGGGCGTAGCCCGAAGCAATCCCTTGATAATGTGGAGATTGCCTCGCTTCGCTCGCAAAGACGAGGTGAAAATATGGACAAGAAACTGGAAGCCATTGTAAAAGAACTTCAATCTAAATTTAGCGCAACGGCGGAAGAATTTCGCGGTGAAGTTCATTTGATAGTCAAGCCCGAAAATATTGTTGCGGCGTTAACCTATTTACGAGACGAGCAAAAATTTGAACTGCTTTCCGCGCTGACCGCGTCCGATTATTTTCCGCAGACCGCGCCGCGCTTTCATGTAGTCTATCAATTGACCTCGCTGGCGAACAATCTTTCGCTGCAATTGCGCGCGCCGCTTCACGGAGAAGACCCGCGCCTGCCCAGCGCTGCCGGCGTATATGGAAGCGCCAACTGGCGCGAGCGCGAACTGCTGGATATGTTTGGCATTCAATTTGACGGACACCCCGACCCGCGCCGCATCCTCATGCCCGAAGAGACTGAGGGACATCCGCTTAGAAAAGATTACCCGCTCGGCTATGAAGAACCGCAGTTTTCCTTCAACTATGAAGAGATTGGCTCGCTCAAGCCGTTTGCAAAGGAATAACTATGGCGCATCTTGAAGAAGTTAGCGTAGAAAAATTCAAACACCTTGTCTCTGAACGCGCTTTGACGGGCGAGACGGTTCTGCTCAACATGGGACCGCAGCATCCCTCCACGCATGGCGTCTTGCGCCTGCTGTTGGAGTTGGACGGCGAAACGATTGTGAACTGCATTCCCGACGTCGGCTTTTTACATACCGGCGTAGAGAAAAACATGGAAGCCAAAACCTATCAAAAAGCGGAAGTGATGACCGACCGCCTCGACTACATGAACCCGCTTGGCAATAACCTTGCGTATTCTATGGCGGTGGAAAAATTGATAGATTTGGATGTGCCGGTTCGCGCGCAAGCGCTGCGCGTCATTCTTGTGGAATTGCAGCGCATCGCTTCGCATCTGGTTTGGCTCGGCACCTCCGGCTTAGACCTCGCCGCCATGTCCATGTTCATGTACTGCTTCCGTGAGCGCGAACAAATTCTCGACATTTTTGAACTCGTCTCCGGTCAGCGCATGATGACCACCTACATTCGCCCGGGCGGCGTCTGGCGCGATGTTCCCGTAGAATTTGAAAAAGCCACGCGCGATTTTCTCAAAATTTTTGTCAAGCGCGTGGACGAATACGAAACCCTCCTCACGAAAAACCCGCTCTTCATAGACCGCACAATGGACTTGGGAAAACTAGACTCCGCGCTGGCGCTTTCTTACGGCGTCACGGGACCTGTCTTGCGCGCCTCCGGCGTAAATTGGGATTTACGCAAAGCCCGCCCCTACATGGGCTATGAGCAATATGATTTCAATGTTCCCATTACAACGGAAGGCGATGTATATGCGCGTTATTTAGTCCGCGTGCAAGAGATGCGTGAATCGTTGAAAATCATCGAACAGGCGTTGAACAAACTTCCGCTTGGACCCGTGCGCTCGGATAACCGCAAATTTGTGCCGCCGCCGCGCTCCGAAATTGGCGTGAGCATGGAATCGCTAATTCATCACTTCAAATTGTGGACGGAGGGCTTCTCCGCGCCGCAAGGCTCAGTGTACGCGGCGGTTGAATCCCCGCGCGGCGAGTTGGGCGTTTACCTCGAAGGAGATGGCGGACCCAAACCCCACCGCGTTCACATGCGAACGCCTTCTTTTGATAATCTCGGCGTGTTGCCGCGCATCGTCAAAGGCGTGTTGGTCGCCGACTTGGTCGCCATCCTTTCGTCCATTGATATTGTTCTCGGAGATATTGACCGATGAGTTTAGAAAAAAAATATCCGAAGGAAGTCAAGCAAATTCTTGCCAAATACCCGCCGGAGCAAAAACGCTCCGCGGTGATGCCGCTGCTGTATCTTGCTCAGCGCGAGGAAGGCTACGTCAATAAAGAGGCGCTGGAAGACATCGCGCAGATGCTTGGAATCACCTCCACCGATGTCGCTTCCATTGTCGGCTTTTATTCGCTCTATCACGACGAGAAGGCGGGCAAATATCGAATGCAAGTCTGTAATGATTTGCCCTGCGCTCTGCGCGGCGCGGATGAGTTCCTCAATAATTTATGCGGCAATCTTGGCATTCAAGTGGGCGAGACCACGCCAGACGGTTTGGTCACGCTGGAAGCGGTGACTTGTCTTGCGGGTTGCGATAAAGCGCCCATGTTCCAAACTCAAGGTCCAGATGGAATCAAATATCACGAGAACATGACTGTGGACAAGACTCTGGAATTGATTGAGGCGTTGAAGAAGAGTAGTTAATGAGCGTAGAGTATGAGATTGATGTTGAGAAGCACGTCAATTACTGGCGCGAAGAAGCGCTGGATAGTTGGAAGGATGTGCAGCATAATATCAAAGGCGCTCGCGTGCAGATTGCTTTATTTTCGACACATCTGACTATTGAGAAAATTCTTAAAGCGCATGTAGTCAAGCAGACTAAAAAATTTCCGCCAATGATTCATAACTTGACTTCGTTGGCAAAGATAGCGAACTTAACCTTAACAGTTGAACAAATTGAATTGCTGACGATATTAAACCCCATGAATATTGAGACGCGCTACCCTGGCGTTGCAAGACGAAAGCCAACGCAGAAGGAAGCCGAATCGATTATCAAACGCGCGAAGGTTGTTTTTGAATGGTTGATAGAAAAGTTATAAAATCAATTCGTGTATATTTGCGGGCGGTTGCCGATATGGGAATCCCCGTGAAATGCGGCATTTTGTTTGGCTCGTATGCGCGCGGTCAGCAGCATGAATGGAGCGATATTGACTTATTGGTAGTTTCTTCTCGTTATGACCGCAAGTGGACTTATAAAGATTGGGCTAAACTTTGGCGAGTCGCCGCAGATACGGATGTTCGTATTGAACCAATTCCTGTTGGCGAAAAGCAGTTTGCCAAAGATAGAGACTCAATGATTATTGAAATTGCTCGTCGTGAAGGAAAAATTATTCCTCTGGCAGAATAGAGACCTATGACATACATCCTTTTACGTCATCGTGACATCCCTGACATCCACAAGATGGACGTCTATAAAAAGAACGGCGGCTTTGACGCGTTCAAAAAAGCCGTGACCAAAATGAAACCCGAAGATGTGACCAACGTGGTCAAAAATTCGGGGCTGCGCGGGCGCGGCGGCGCGGGCTTTCCTACGGGCATGAAGTGGTCCTTTATGGATAGCAAAAGCTGGCCCCATTATGTAGTCGCCAACGCGGACGAATCCGAACCCGGCACTTTCAAAGACCGCGAAGTGATGGAAAACAATCCCTTCCAATTTTTGGAAGGACTCGCCCTCGCCAGTTATGCCGTTGGCGCAAACGCCGCGTACATCTATCTGCGCGGAGAATTTTGGCAGGTGGCGGCTTTTCTCGACGAGAAAATTGCAGAGATGGAGAAGGCGGGCTATCTCGGCGATAAACTCTTCGGCACGGATTATTCGCTGAAAATTTACACCCATCTTGGCGCGGGCGCGTACATCTGCGGCGAAGAAACCGCCCTGCTGGAATCGTTGGAAGGCAAACGCGGACAGCCGCGTGTGCGTCCGCCTTTTCCGCCTTCGGTGGGTTTATACGGCAAGCCAACCGTTATCAACAACGTTGAAACCTTCACCAATATTCCGCTCATTATGTCCAATGGCGCGGAGTGGTACAAGTCCTTTGGCACAGCTGACAGCGCGGGCGTAAAGATTTTCTCGCTTTCGGGGCGCGTGAAAAAGCCGGGCAATTATGAACTGCCCTTCGGCACAACCTTCCGCGAGTTGATTTATACGCATGGCGGCGGCATCATTGATGGCAGACCCGTCAAGGCGATTATGCCCGCAGGCGCATCCTCCTCTCTCATTCCTGTGGATGAAACTGTTCTCGATACGCAAATGGACTACGCCACCGTCCGAACGCTCAAAGCCGATTTAGGCTCCGCGTCCGTGATTGTGCTGGACGATACCGTGGATATTGACTGGGTTGTGAACAAGACCATCCACTTCTTCAAACATGAGTCCTGCGGCAAATGCACCACCTGCCGCGAAGGCAATTATTGGATGCGAAACCTGACCGAAAAAATCCACGCGGGTCATGGCAAGCAGGAAGATGTGGACTTGCTGTTAAACGTTGCCAAACAAATGCAAGGCAAATGTCTGTGCGCGCTGGGCGAGTTTTCCACGATGGCGGTGGTTACTGGTATCGAAAGATTTTCGCAGGATTTCAAAAAGGCAGTGAAATAGAGAATAGAGAATAGAGAATAGATATTAGAGAATAGAGAGAAGAGGACAGTATGTTGATTAAGAGAACTATTCTCTAATCATCTAATCTCTTTTCCTTGGAGACTTAATGAGCAAACAAGTCAATATCACAATAGATGGAAAACAAGTCAGCGTTCCCGAAGGGACGTTGATTGTGGACGCGGCGAAGAGCGCGGGCATTGACATCCCCGTCTTCTGCCACCACCCCAAACTAGAACCGGCGGGCATGTGCCGCGCCTGCCTCGTTGAAGTGGGTCGCCCGATGATAGACCGCGCTACCGGTCAAGCGGTGATGGAAAACGGGCAGCCGAAGATTCAATTTATGCCCAAACTCGAAACCGCCTGCACCAACCGCGTTTCAGAAGGCATGGTTGTGATGACCACCACGCAAAAAGCGCGGGACGGGCAAAAAGGCACGGTGGAATTTCTGCTGACTTCGCATCCGCTGGATTGTCCCGTCTGCGACAAAGGCGGCGAATGCCCGCTGCAAAACCTGACCATGCAATTTGGTCCCAGCCAGAGCCGCTTCATCTACGATGAAAAGGCGCACTTCGAGAAGCATGTCGCGCTGGGCGAGTTGATTTGGCTGGACCGTGAGAGATGTATTCAATGCGCGCGCTGCATCCGCTTTCAAGATGAAGTCGCGGGCGAAGCCGTTCTCGGCTTTGACGAGCGCGGACGTAATACCCAAATCATTTCTTTATCCGACCCGGCGTTTGATTCGGTCTTCTCTGGCAACACCACCGACATTTGCCCCGTGGGCGCATTAACCACGGCGGACTTCCGCTTTGGCGCGCGCGCGTGGGAACTTAAAGCGCAGGCTTCCATTTGTACGCAATGCCCGGTGGGTTGCAATACCACGCTCAACACGCGGCGCGAAGCAAAGGCTGGCGGCGATGTTGTCGTCAAGCGCGTCATGCCGCGCCAAAACGAAGAAGTGAACGAAATTTGGCTCTGCGATAAAGGTCGCTTTGCCTATCACTTCACCGAAAGCAAAAAACGCCTGACCAAACCCATGATTCGCAAAGATGAAAAACTCGCGCGCGCCTCATGGGATGCCGCCACCAAACTCGCGGCGGAGAATTTCTCCAAGGCGAAGAAAGACTTCGTCGTGCTGGCTTCGGGTCGGCTGGCGAATGAAGATTTATTCAACCTCAAATCGCTGGCGGATACGGCGGGCGGAACTGCCATCCTCTACTCCGATATGGGCGGCGGCGACGTGACTGCGATGGTCGGCGTGGGGCAGGGGACGAACCTCGGCAAGATGGGCAAAGGTGACGCGATTTTAGTGGTCGCCTCTGATTTATATGAAGAAGCGCCCATTTGGTGGCTGCGCGTCAAACAAGCGGCGGATAGGGGCGCAACCCTCATCGTTGCCAACGCGCGCGAAACGAAACTGGATAAATTTGCCTCCTACGTCATTCGCTACGCGTATGGCGATGAAGTCAAGACCATTCAAGATTTTGAAAAGAAGAGCAAAATTTCGGACGCATTTGCAAAGGCGAAGAACGCGGTCATCTTCTACGGCAATGATGGACTCGGCTTGAATGGCTCGTCTGTCCTTGCCTCCGCCTGCGGCGAATTGCTCAAAGAGACCGAACACGTTGGCAAACCGAATAACGGTTTGATTGCCGTCTGGCAAAAAGCCAACGAGCAAGGCGCGTGGGAAGTTGGCTTTCGCCCCGAACCTGAATTGGAAAAAGCCTTAAAGGGCAAAGTGGTTTATATTGTCGGCGCGGACCCGGCGGGAGATTCTCCCGCGTTGGCAAAGGCGCTCAACGGCGCAAAGTTTGTCGCGGCGCAAGACATCCTTGAAACCGCCACGACAGAAATGGCAAATGTAGTTCTGCCCGCGCAAGCGTACACCGAGCGCGAAGGCTCGCTCACTTCGGGCGAGCGCCGCGTACAGCGCTTTTACCTCGCCGTCCCTGTCAAGGGGGACGCAAAACCCGATTACGCGATTGCATCCCAAATTGCCAAGCAGATGGGCATTATCCTTGAAGGCTCTTCCGTCCGCGTGGTCTTCGACTTGCTGGTCAATTCGGTTGAAGCGTTTGCGGAATTGAGCTATGAGAAACTCGCCGCCGTGCATGGGCAGTGGCCCATCGTTGGGCGCGGAGATTTGTACTACGGCGGCACGACTTACGAGAACACGCAGGGGTTGGGGGCGCAACTTGCCCCGACCGCTCAAAATGGAAAAGCGGTACACATTCCGAAGGTCAGAAAAGAAGCGGCTCTTCGTCCCAAAGAAAAAGAATTGCTGGCTGTGCCAGTGAATAAACTCTACGACCTCGGCGTGACGGTCAATCCATCGCAGGGCTTGAAGCAGCGCGTGGGCGAGGCGTTTGTTGCGTTGCATCCCGACACGGCGGAAAAACTTGGCGTGGAAGCGGGTAAACAAGTCAAAATTAGTTTTGACGGCGCAAGCGGCGAAGCGCTTGTCAAACTGGACGATACCATCTCGACGGGCGTGGCGTTGATTCCGCGCAGCATGGGCATTGCCATCCGCGAACCCGTTGTGGCGAAGATTAAATAACAGACCTGTCTCGCTAGTTTGTACATGAGGATGATTTATGGATTGGACAACTTGGGTTGAATGGATTGTAAAAGGTTTTGCGCTTTGCCTCATCTTGCTGACGGGCTTTGCTTACCTGACGTGGTACGAGCGCCGCGCGCTGGCGCGCATTCAAGTGCGCGTGGGTCCCAACCGCGCGGGTCCGCAGGGGCTGTTGCAACCCATTGCGGACGCGGTGAAACTCATCTTTAAGGAAGAACTTACGCCCGCAAAAGTTTATAAGGCGGTTTTCTTCATCGCCCCCATTTTGACGGTTGTGCCTTCGCTGGTGATTGCGGCGGTTATTCCGCTTGGCGAAAAATTTAATTTATTTGGGCGCGAAATTACGCTCTATGTCGCGGATATTAACGTGGGCGCGCTGTATCTTACGTCCATCGCTTCGATTGCGGTGTATGGCATTGTGTTGGCGGGCTGGTCGAGCAACAATAAATACGCCATGATGGGCGGCATTCGCTCCTCCGCGCAGATGATTTCTTACGAACTTTCGCTGGGGCTAAGTTTTGTCATTGCCATTTTGTTGGGCAATTCGATGAACCTGATAGATATTGTGAACGCGCAGCGCGATATGTGGTTTGCCGTCATTCAGCCGGTGGGCGCGTTGATTTTCCTCATCGTTGTGCTGGCGGAAGTAAACCGCGCTCCCTTTGATATGCCCGAAGCCGAACAGGAACTCACGGCGGGCTACCACTCTGAATATTCCGGCATGAAGTTTGCGCTTTTCTTCATGGCGGAATACCAAAAAATGATTGTCGTCTCCATGATTGCGGCGACTCTATTTTTTGGCGGCTACCGCGAATTTTGGTTCCTAAAAGATACCTTCTTTAGCGTGGACCGCTTTTGGTGGCTGGGTCCCATTTACCTAATGCTTAAAGTTGTGGTTCTGCTCTTTTTTATGATTTGGATTCGCGCCACCTGGCCCCGCATTCGCTATGACCGTCTGATGGCGTTCGGCTGGAAGGTCTTGCTGCCCCTCACGCTGGCGGTTGCCTTCATCACTGCCGCCGGTATTTTGCTGGCGCAAGAAGTGAATCCGCTGCTGATTTGGGGCGTGCCGTTGGTATCCATCTTCGCTTTTCTTTTTACCGTCATCTTTATTTACCGCGATTTGAGGAGAAAATCTCATGGGCGTATTTGACCCCATTATTGAACTCTCGAAAGGTTTGGGCGAAACGCTGCGCTCTTTCCTGCGCGAGCCAACCGTCACCGTGCAATACCCGGAACAAAAACGCGAACTACGTCCGCGTTATCGCGGGCGGCACGTCCTCAAACGCTATGACAACGGATTGGAAAAATGTATTGGCTGTTCGCTGTGCGCCGCGGCTTGCCCCGCAGACGCAATCTTTGTTGAAGCATCCGAAAACACAGACGAGAAACGCTTCTCGCCGGGGGAACGTTACGCTTCCACTTATGAGATTAACATGCTACGCTGCATTTATTGCGGCTTTTGCGAAGACGCCTGCCCAACCGAAGCGATTGTGCTGGGCGATAACTACGAGCTCTCATTTACCGACCGCCATGACGCAATTTACACCAAAGATAAATTGCTCGAAGCCGTTCCCGCCGCCGAGATGCTCACCCCGCGCAAAGTGGAACCCGGCGTTTTCAAACGTTCCGTGCCGGAGATGAAAGACCCTACGGATTAGGTGACTATGACTTCTGAATTAATCGTTTTTCTCGTCCTTGCCCTCATCTCGGTTGCCGCCGCGTTGGGGATGTTGCTCAGCCAGAACGCGGTCTATTCCGCGCTCTTCCTTGTGTTGAACTTTGTCACGGTGGCGTTGTTTTACCTGCTGCTTGGCGCGCCCTTTATTGCCATGTCGCAAATTACCGTGTACGCCGGCGCCATTATGGTTTTGTTCTTATTCGTCATCATGTTGCTGGGCGTGGAAAACCTAAAACCCGCGCAGGCGCTGGCGTGGCAAAAACCGCTGGCAATTGTCTTGGCGCTTGGGTTGGCGCTGGAAGCGCTTTATCTTATTTTTACGCGCGCGCAAATTTCTGGCGTGACGCTTGCGCCGGACGCTTCCGCCAATTCGATGGAGAGTTTGCGAAACATGGCATTAACGCTCTTCAATCAATACCTGCTGCCGTTTGAAATTACCTCCATTTTATTGCTGGCGGCAATGGTGGGCGTCATTGCGCTGGCGCGGCAAGAAAAGGCAAAATCATGATTCCCGTCAATTATTACATTGCGCTTTCCGCCGTTCTCTTCACCATTGGCGCGCTGGGCGTGCTAATCCGCCGCAACCCGCTCATCATTTTCATGTCCGTTGAATTGATGCTCAACGCCGCCAATTTGGCGATTGTGGCATTCGCCAATGTCTATCAAACATTCAGCGGGCAAATTTTCGTCTTCTTCGTCATTGCTGTCGCCGCCGCCGAAGTTGCCGTAGGGCTGGCGCTGCTCGTGGAAATTTTCAAGTCACGCAAGAACATCAATGTGGACGATTTGAATTCTCTGAAAGGATGAGGTTAGAGATTAGATAATTAGAGATTAGGTTACTGGTTACTGGTTACTGGTTACTGGTTACTGGAAACTGGCTACTGTTCTCTGCTCTCTACTCTCTGGAGACTTTCTATGCACTTTTCTGAAACCGTAAGTTCTGGATTTTTCTTTCTCGCCCCGTGGCTGGTCTTTGCGCCCGTCATCGGCTTGCTCGTCAATCTTTCTTTTGGAAAGCGCTTTTCCGAGAATGTCATTGGCGCAGTGGCGAGCCTCGCTTCGGGGACGGCGTTTGTCGTCTCCGTTCTGCTGGCGTATTCTGTCTCGCAGAATCATGGCGCGGCGGTCAGCGTTCCGCTCGCGGAGTGGATTCACATCGGCGCGCTCAAACTGGATTGGACCTTCCGCGTGGATTCGCTTTCCACGACCATGATGCTGGTCGTCTCTGGCGTGGGAACGCTCATCCACATTTACGCCATCGGCTACATGCGCGAAGACGTCCGCTTCAAACACCAAGAGGAGCGCTTCGCGCGCTTCTTCGTCTTTCTGAATTTGTTCATCGCCTCGATGATGATTCTCGTCAGCGGCGACTCATACATGATGCTCTTTGTCGGCTGGGAAGGCGTGGGGCTGTGTTCCTTTTTGCTCATCGGCTTTTGGTTTGAGATGGACACGCTCGCCCGCCCTTCTTGGGCAAATTCCAACGCCGCCAAAAAAGCCTTCATCACCAACCGCGTAGGAGATTTTGGCTTCCTCATCGCGGGCTTCCTCATGTTTTGGAATTTTGGCTCTTTTCAATTTGACGAAGTGTTTGCCGCCGCTCCGGCGGTGGCAGCCGCTACCCCGTGGGTCATCACCGCGATGACGCTCTTCATGCTGGTGGGCGTGGCGGGAAAATCCGCGCAGATTCCGCTCTACATCTGGCTGCCGGATGCAATGGCGGGTCCGACTCCTGTCTCCGCGTTGATTCACGCCGCAACGATGGTGACGGCGGGCGTGTACCTCATCACCCGCTCCGCGCCGCTTTATACGCTCGTTCCACAGGCGCAATACATTGTGGCGATGGTCGGCGCAGGTACGGCGCTTTTTGCCGCGACCATTGCCGTTGGACAATATGATATTAAAAAAGTTCTGGCGTATTCCACCATCTCGCAACTTGGCTTTATGGTTGCGGCGGTGGGGATGGGCGCGTATGTGGCGGGCATGTTCCACTTGATGACGCACGCCTTCTTTAAGGCGCTGCTCTTCCTCTCCGCTGGTTCGGTGATTTTAGGAATGGAACGCGGACATCACGCGCACGCGCATCACGCCGAACATAATGGTCACGACAAGGCGAAGAAAAAGAAGGATGAACACGGCGGACACGACTCCCACGAAGAAGTGTTTGACCCCGGCGACATGCGAAACATGGGCGGGATGCGAAAGACCATGCCCGTCACCTTCTGGCTCTACATGATTGGCACGCTCGCGCTCGCGGGCATCTTCCCCTTTGCGGGCTTTTGGTCCAAAGATGAAATTTTGTTGGATGCCAGCCTGCATTACCCCAGCGTTTATTGGCAATTGACCATCGCCGCGTTTTTCACCGCCTTTTACATGGGGCGTCAAATTTGGATGGTCTTCTTTGGCGAAGCGCGCAGCGACCCCGCCAAACACGCGCAGGAAAGCCCAAAGGTGATGACCGTTCCGCTGATGATTCTCGCCGCGTTGTCTCTTCTCGGCGGCGCGTTGAATCTGCCCTTTGAAGGTTTCCACACGCTAACTCACTGGCTGAGCTACACGCTCGGCGAGTTGGAAGGGTTGCCGCTAAATTTATCTGTGGCGGGCGTTTCTACTTTGCTGGCGCTGGTTGCCATCTTCATCTCGTGGCTCATCTACGGGCGCAACCCGCTTAAGGCGGGGCAAATTGACCCGCTCAAAAAACCGCTCGGTTTTATCTTCACGGGTATGGAAAACAAATGGTTTGTGGATGAAGGCTACGGCGTGTTAGTGATTAAGCCTTTTAAGCAAATTTCACAATTCCTTGCGGATGTAGTGGACTGGCGCTTCTGGCATGACTTCGTGCATGACACCCTCATTGCGGGCGGGTACAACTGGCTGAGCGAATACGCCCTGAGCGAATATGCCGACAAGAAAGGCATTAACGCCTTTGGCGACTGGCTGGGGAGCGCTACGCAGTGGGTTTCCGCCAACCTCCGCAAAATTCAAAATGGTTTTGTGCGTTCTTATGCGCTCTCCGTCCTTTTGGGCGTAGTGTTAATTTTAGGATATTTAATTTTCAAGTAAGGCGTAGCGCGGAATTCATTCCGCGACCAGCAAAACCTTTGCCACTGATTACACTGATGTTCACTGATTAAAAAGAAAAATCCGTGATAATCTGTGAAATCGGTGGCAGAAAACGGATGAAACTTAAGAAATGAATACCTGCCACTTTTGCGGCGGTGAATTGAAAGAACAGTTGACCACGTTTTTATATGAAGATGACGGTCAGTTCTGGTTAGTTCGCAATGTCCCCGCCTTTGTGTGCTCGCAATGCGGCGAGAAGGAATTTTCCCGCGCAACCACCAAGCAGGTATTGAATTTGTTGCGGCAACCGCCGCGTCCCGTTGAAATTTTGCACGTGCCTGCGTATGACATGGCTTCGTAATAAAACCTGAATTCGAGGATAGAACATGGAATTTCTTTTACAACCCCTTACTCTGATGACCTTCTTCCCGCTGGTCGGCGTTTTGGTCATTCTGTTCACCAACTCCGAACGGAAGAATCTTATCCGTTGGATAGCGCTGGTCGCTTCGCTGCTGACCCTGCTCATCTCGCTGTGGATGTTCAGCCAGTTTGACGCAACCAACCCCAACCTGCAACTGGAAGCCAAATACCCCTGGATTCAAGTGGCGGGCTGGAACATCTACTACTACATGGCGGTAGATGGATTGAGCATGTTGCTGGTTTTGCTCACCACTTTCCTTACGCCCATCTCCATCCTCTCCACATGGGCGGCGGTGGAAGAACGCGTTAAAGACTTTATGATTTTCTTCCTCCTCTTGGAAGTGGGCATGAGCGGCGTTTTCCTCGCTCAAGATTTATTCCTGTTCTACATCTTCTGGGAATTTACCCTCGTCCCCATGTACCTGCTCATTGGCATTTGGGGCGGACCGCGCCGCATGTACGCCGCCGTTAAGTTCTTCCTCTACACCATGGCTGGCTCTATCCTCATGCTGTTGGCGATTCTCTTTCTCGGCATTAAAACGCAAACCTTCAACGTGCCGGATATGCTCGCCCTGTTGCCCGCGCTTTATTCCTCTGGCGCAATTCCCGCCCAAACGCAGATGTGGCTCTTCATCGCCTTTGCCGCTGCCTTCGCCATCAAAGTTCCCATGTGGCCCTTGCATTCGTGGCTGCCAGACGCGCATGTGGAAGCGCCTACCGCTGGTTCGGTGATTTTGGCTGGCGTGCTGTTGAAGATGGGAACGTATGGCTTCCTGCGCTTTAACTTGCAACTCTTCCCCAATGCCACCGTGCAAGCCGCTCCTGTCATTGCGCTGCTGGCTACCATTGGAATCATCTACGGCGCGGCGGTTTCCTACGCTCAACAGGACGTGAAAAAATTGGTCGCGTATTCCTCCGTCAGCCATTTAGGGTTTGTGATGCTCGGTATGTTTGCGCTCAACGCGCAGGGCGTGGCTGGCTCCATTTTGCAGATGATTAATCACGGCATTAGCACGGGCGCGCTCTTCCTCTTGATTGGTATGATTTACGAACAAACGCATACCCGCGATATTAAAGTTTATGGCGGCTTGTGGAAGATTACCCCCATTTTCGGCACAATGATGTTGATTGCCTCGCTCTCCTCCATGGGGTTGCCCGGTCTCAACGGCTTTGTTGGCGAGTTCACCATTTTGCTTGGCGCGTTTGGCTCTCAGGCAATTGGCAGCCCGTGGTACGCGGGCGTTTCCGCTGCGGGCGTTATTATGGCGGCGGTGTACATTCTGTACATGTTCCAAAAAGTTTTCTTGGGACCTGCGGGCGAGATTACCCATCACCACGAACTTAAAGACCTCAACTGGCGCGAGATTGCCACCATCGCCCCGTTGATTCTTTTCATGTTCTGGATTGGTCTCTACCCCAAACCGTTTTTTGATATTCTCGCCCCAGCGGTGGAAAAACTCCTCGCCGCGCTGCCTTTGTAAATCATTACCAATTACCAATCACTGATTACTGTTCACTGAACACTGAACACTGATTACTGAATACTGGGAATTGGCGCTTGGAGCGTTCATGACGCAATTTCAACTAGACTTTTACACTATCCTCCCCTTGACCGTTCTTATCGGATGGGCGAGCGTTCTCCTGCTGGTGGACGCCTTTCTTCCGCCTGCCCGCAAGGGGATTACCGCCGCGCTTTCCGCGCTGGGGCTTGCCGTTACGCTTGGTTTTAGCGTCTCGCAGTTTGGGCAATCATTGCTTGGGTTTGGCGGCATGGCGGCGCTGGACGGTTTCTCCACCTTTGCCAGCGTCACCCTGCTCATCGGCGGATTGTTCGGCGTAGCGCTTGCCTACGGCTATAACGAACGGATGGGAACGCAACGCGGCGAATACTACACTCTGCTGCTATTCAGCGTGGCGGGCATGATGCTCATGGCGCAAGCCGCCGACCTCATCATGGTTTTTCTCGCGCTCGAATTGCTCTCCATCCCGCTTTATGTGCTAACTGCTTTGAATCGCAGCCTTACATCCGAAGAAGCGGGCGTAAAATATTTTCTACTGGGAGCGTTTGCCACGGGCTTTGTCGTGTATGGCGCGGCGCTTGTTTTTGGCGCAACGGGAACAACCTCGCTGGCGGGCATTGCCTTATTAGCAACCTCTCCCAGCCTCATGCTTTCCATTGGCGCGGCGTTCATTTTGGTTGGCTTTGGATTTAAGGTTGCCGCCGTTCCCTTTCACATGTGGACGCCGGATGTGTATCATGGCGCGCCCACGCCCGTCACTGCCTTTATGGCGGCGGGCGCAAAAGTGGCGGGCTTTTCCGCTTTGCTGCGCGTCTTCGCCACCGCCTTCACCGTCTCCGCGCCGGATTTAACCAACATCCTCGTAGCGCTCTCCGCCCTCACCATGATAGTCGGCAATTTTGTCGCCATCTCGCAAACCAACATCAAACGCATGTTGGCGTACTCTGCCATTGCCCACGCCGGTTATGTGATGATGGCGTTTGTTCCCTACGGCAACCCGCAAGTCGTCTCCGATTCTATTGCCGCCGGTTTGTTCTACCTCTTCTCCTACATGCTGACCAATTTTGGCGCGTGGGCGGTAGTGATGACCTTGGAAAAAGCCGAAGGAAAAGGGCTGGAAATTAGCGACTACGCCGGTCTGGCGAAAAAATATCCCGCTCTCGCCGCCGCTATGACGGTCTTCATGCTCTCCTTTATCGGGCTTCCTCCTACCCTCGGTCTGGTCGGCAAGTTCTATCTCTTCCGTTCCGCGTTGGCGGGCGGCTTTACCGGTCTTGCCTTGCTGGGCGTTTTCACCTCCCTCGTTTCGGCGTATTACTATTTGCGCGTGGTGGTGAATATGTACATGAAAGAAGGCGACCCCATCGCCGAAAGCGAACCCGGGCTGGCGTTTACAACCGGCATAACGGCTTTGCTGGTGGCGGCGCTCAGTTTTGCGCCGCAGTGGCTGTTTTGGCTGGCAAGTCAGGCAGTGTTAAAGTAATACTCTCTCTTAAAGCAAACCTCCGAGGTCTCAAAGACCTCGGAGGTTTTTTTTGTTTAATGGGCGAATCTGTTTTACGCCAACAACTTGTCGTATTCGGTATGTGTTCCAATCCAAAACCAGACAATGCCGTCTGGTTTTTCCCTGCCGAGGGCGCGATATTGCGAGCCAATCCGCGCAGACTATAATTTTCTGCCCTCGTCCACTTTCTTGAAATGCAAAGAAGGATGAAATGGATCGGCTTTGAGTAAATCGAAATTCTTGTTCGCCAGTTCCCGTATTTCCTTGGGCAGTTCCGCGTAATGTTCCCAGAACCGCGGCAGGGCTCTATGATTCATAACGGTTTGCTTAATCCCGCGTTATACTCTTCGTCCACTTCGGCGAGCAAATCGTCGAGCCGCCCGGATTTTGCGTCTTCCTCGATTTGCTTATCCCACGCTTCGGCGTAATACTCGTCGAACCATTCGCGAAAGCGGATTAATTCCTTTTCAGAAAGTTGGGTCACGGCTTGTTCGAGTTCGGTGATTGTCATAAGAAACTCCTTGTTACCAGCCGCAGTATAGCATAATCGTTTCCGCAGTGGTTGTTCTGGCTGGCAAGTCAGGCAGTGTTAAAGTAGAAGCGCTTTTCGTAAACCAAAACTCCAAGTTCTTTAAGAACTCGGAGTTTTTTTTGTCTCGTGCTATAACCAATATAGCCCGCTTTTTTCAAGCAATTGCAACTTTTACTTCCCGTCTTTGATTGTCCTCCACTCAAATAAATACGGAAAATTTAACCGTGCGGATATTTTTTGCAAAACAATCGGCGCAATCAGCGCAAAGGCTGTTCCCATGACGATATGAAGCGCCCAACTTTCAACCCCAACGATTTGCAAAATGATTCTCATCCCCACGCCTGCCAGCATGTGAACCAGATAAATTTGCAGCGAATATCTCCCCAGTGTTTCAAAGAACGGCAAAACTTTTTGCCTTGCCAATGCCTGCGCCAAAATAGAAAAAAATAAAATTCCCAGCGCGGCGAACAAAAAAGCGCCGTACCGCTGCGAAAAATTGTGGATACGTCCGGGCGTTAGCGTGGTCATAAATAACGCGCTCGCGGCGGCAAGAAAGCCGCCCGCCATCAGCGCTGCCGCCCACAAAGGCGCGCGCCATTTTTCCATCTTCCTAAAAAACGACAGCAAGCCAATTCCGCCCGCAAAATACACCGCGTAAAAAGAAAAGACTTGCAATTCAAATAGACCGGTTGGCAGCGGAAATGCAAACAGCAAAACCGCAACAAAGAAAAACGCTTCCTTGCCGTATTTTCCAAAAACAGAGCAAGCCGCATAAACGCAGTGCATCCAAAACAGCGCGTACAAAAACCAAAACTGCCCCCAACCCTCAAAGGGAATGGCGAGCAGAGAATAAAAACTCGCCCCGTGTTGGCTTTGGTCGGCAAACAACGCCTCCGCGCTAATTTGCAAAATAGACCAAACAACATACGGGTAAAAGATTCGCGCCGCCTTATCGGCGAGATAACTCCCCGCCCCGCGCTTTTGCAAACTTCCCTCCGCAAACAAGCCGGAAAGAAAGAAAAAAAACGGCATGTGAAAACTATAAATCACGCTGTCCGATATTTCAAAAAAACGCTGCGGAACGGCAATTCCATTATGGTAGGCGCTGCTGAGCAGGTGCGCGTACACGACCAACACAATCCCAATTCCTTTTGCGTAATCAACCCAGGTAGAGCGAGCGTTCATTTTTCATCCTTCAAAAAAAATTGATTGACAGCGCCTTCCTTTGCGGTATAATACGCGCCGCCGCTTTGAGATGGCTCCGTAGCTCAATGGCAGAGCAGTTGACTCTTAATCAATTGGTTGAGGGTTCGAGTCCCCCCGGAGTCACTTTGCAAGCCCCGCGCATTACGCGGGGTTTTTTGTTTCAAACGCGCTCCCGCATTGCGCGTTATTCTACCCGAAAGATAACGGTATAATCCACGCCATGCTTCAACTTGTTCCCCTGCAACCCGTAGATTATCTTGTGATTGGGCATCTCGCGGCGGATTTAACGCCCAGCGGAATAAAACTCGGCGGCACAGCCGCCTACGCCGCGCTGACCGCCCGCGCAATGGGACTTCGGGCGGGCATTGTCACCTCTTTCGGAGCGGATGCGCCCCTCGAAGCGTTGAGCGGCATTCCGCTGGTGAACATCCCCGCCGAACACAGCACAACCTTTGAGAACATTCAAACTGAAAACGGACGCAAGCAGATTTTACATCACCGCGCCGCGCCGCTTTTCTTTGAGCATATTCCCCCGGCATGGCGCGATGCAAAAATCATCCACCTTGCGCCGCTCGCGGACGAAGTAGATTCCGCCCTCGCGGAAAAAACCTCTGCCGCGTTGTTGGGCGTCACCCCGCAAGGTTGGATGCGCCAATGGAATGAAGAAGGTCGCGTCAGCCCAAAAGCATGGAAGAACGAAGCCTTATTAAATCGCGCGGGCGCGGTCATCTTAAGTATTGAAGACGCAGCGCGTGATTTGGAATTTGTGGAAGAGATGGCGGCTCACGCGCGAATTTTGTGCATGACCGAAGGCGCGGAAGGCGCAACCCTGCATTGGAACGGAGACCGCCGCCGCTTTCGCCCGCCCTTGATGGACGAGATAGATTCCACGGGCGCGGGCGATATTTTTGCGGCGGGATTTTTCATCCGCCTATTGAACACCCGCGACCCCTGGGAAGCCGCGCGCTTTGCCACTCAACTGGCGGCGCGTTCGGTCGCTCGCATGGGGTTGGACGGAATCCCAACCTTAAAAGAAATTGAAGCATGTTTGATGGAGGTTATTTCGTGACTCGTATTTATACCCTTGTGAATCAAAAAGGCGGCGTGGGCAAAACCACTACAACCATTAATGTCGCCGCGTATCTCGCGCAGTTGGGGCAGCGCGTGCTGGTAGTGGATTTAGACCCGCAAGCCAACGCCACCTCCTGCTTGGGCGTGGATAAACTCAACGTGCAGGGCGGCACATACGAAGCGCTGCTTGGCGATGAAAATATCTTTCCGCATGTGCTGCTCAATGAGCGTTTGAATCTTTCGCTGCTGCCTTCTTCGCCCGCGCTGGCTGGCGCGGAAGTGGAACTGGTGGACGAGCTGGCGCGCGAATCGCGGCTGCGAAAAGCGCTGGCGCAAATTTCAAACCGTTATGATTATGTCTTGATAGATTGTCCGCCCTCGCTGGGCTTGCTGACCGTGAACGGCTTGATGGCGGCGCTGAACGGAGTCATCGTCCCTGTGCAATGCGAGTATCTTGCGCTGGAAGGCTTGGGGCAATTGACGCAAACCATCGAGCGCGTGCGCTCGCTGCTCTTCCCTGAATTGGTCGTGCGCGGCGTGGTCTTGACCATGTTTGACAGCCGCACCAATCTCGCCAACGATGTTGTGACCGAAGTGAACAGGCACTTCCCCGAACAAGTTTTTCACAGCGTTATTCCGCGCAATATCCGTCTGGCGGAAGCGCCCTCTTATGGCTTGCCTATTTCCGCTTATGCGCCAACCTCCGTGGGGGCGGTGGCGTATGAGGCGCTGGCGAAGGAATTGCTGCAAAGCGATGGCGCGCAGTAAAACGGAGTCAACGCGATGGAGTCCAACGACTCCTGTCGTTGGTTTTTCCAAAGTCGGGAGACTTTGGAGTCCGAAGTGATGTCCGTGATGAAAGAAGAGGAATTTTTATATGGCTCAACGAAAAGGACTCGGCAAAGGGTTGGACGCGCTTATTCCGACTGGCGGAAAAACTCCGCCACCCGCAGAGATGCGCGCGGGTGGAGAGGGCGGCGCGCAGCAGGTCGCTGTGGAATCTATTCAGCCGAATCCGCATCAGCCGCGCAATCATTTTAAGGAAGAAGACCTCGCGGATTTAGCCGCGTCCATCCGCGAGCATGGAGTCATTCAGCCGTTAATTGTGACCGCTGGCAAGGATGGCATGTTCACCCTCATTGCGGGGGAGCGCCGCTGGCAAGCCTCCAAACGGGCGGGGTTAAAAACCGTCCCCGTGATTTTGCGGCAGGCGACCAACCAAGAAATGCTGGAAGTGGCGCTCATCGAAAACGTGCAGCGCGCCGATTTGAACGCCATTGAAGAAGCCGAAGCGTACCGCCATTTGGTGGAGGAGTTTGGACTCTCGCATGAGTTGGTGGCGCGGCGCGTGGGCAAAAACCGCGTGACGGTGACGAATACCTTGCGCCTGCTTAACGCGGCGGATACGGTGAAGCAGGCGTTGGTGGATGGCAAAATTAGCGAAGGTCACGCGCGCGCGCTGCTGGCGCTTTCCACGCAAAAGGCGCAAGCCTCCGCGTTGATTACGATTCTTAACCTTGCGCTGAATGTGCGCCAAACCGAAGAGTTGATTCGCAAACTCAGCGGGCAAAAACCCGCCAAAGCCAAAAAGCCCGCGCGTAACGCCAATGTTGGAGACGTGGAAAAACG
>Ga0172369_10000230_pt1 | contig 80228 bp, 82 predicted proteins | sample LakKiv25m_FD_114539 | JGI IMG/M metagenome (GOLD analysis project Ga0172369, IMG submission 114539) | Freshwater microbial communities from Kabuno Bay, South-Kivu, Congo - kab_022012_11.25m | ecosystem: Environmental > Aquatic > Freshwater > Lake | place: Democratic Republic of the Congo... | reverse complement strand
CCGAGAACTCCGCCGACGAACGAACCCGGAAGCAATCCTATTAATGCAAAAAACACAAGACCTACCCCTGTTCCAATATATAATCCTTTTTTTGCCGCCTCCCTTGTTTTCATTTTTTGTTACCTCCTTCTGTGTTCTTATTTAAAGACAAGCATTTCTTATGCCATATAACAGCGCGCTGATTTTAAAGGATTTTAAAGACAGGAACGCTTGCAGGAATGCAAAAAGAAAATTGATTTTTTGCAGCTTTGCAAAAAACGGCTAAAAGATAAAGCGGTTCGGATCTTTAGGAGCATGGCATTTACTGCAGAGGACAGAAGCCCTGTTTTTCCCTACAACCCACAAATGAGGTTTATGGCAATCAAGGCAGTTTAATCCCTTTTTCATGTGAAGCCCGTGCTGTCCCACCGAGGCCTCGTTGCGGTGGCATTCTGTTGCACACATAGCAGATGTAGGGCTTATTTGGCCATGGGGCTTGTGGCACTGATGACAGAGGAGATCGGACATAGGGCTTTTTTTAGGAAGCGTATTATGGCATTTGATGCACCTGTCCTTAGGAATCATGGACGGCGTCTTTTCAGAAAAGGAGTGACATTTAAGACATGAGAAGGCCTCCATGCCGATGCCGTGAACTCCCTTGTCTTTATGGCAATTCTGGCAGGCTCTGTCGTTGGGACTAAAATTATGAAGGCTGCCTTTATGACAGACCTTGCATTCAATGCTCTGCATGAATACATGCCTGGCATGGCCGTAGGATTTTTTCAGGGTTAGAGAACCCTGAGATACTTCGCTCTCATGGCATTTCCTGCATTCCTGCCACGGCCTTTCCCTGCCGTGTGTTTGGGAAAACTGTTTGCTGTCGCCTTTTACCACATAAGTAATAAGCAGTTGGTTCTGTTCCAGTATGGTTAAATGATGACACGTCTGACAGACAATATCGCGGTGCCTGCCTTTCTGCCATTCTGTGAAAGCCTCTTTCATGAGATGGCATGAGGCGCAATACTGAGGGTCATCCTGAGTGTAGCGGTAGTATTTATATCCGACAATAGCTCCAAGAGCTGATACTACAAGAATGGCAATAAGAATAAACCCCTTAGCTTCTTCAAGGCATTTGACTATTGAGTCTATAATATTGCTGATCTTGCGCACTGTAAAAGAATTATCCCTTGGTCCTGGCCATATTTTCAAGCGTCCTTAGTTTGGATATCTTGTCGAGAGCTGCGTAAGTCACGCTGCCCACACCGCTTATTATAAGAATAATAGTAAAAATTCTTCCATTTGACGACAGGTCATGAATTTCCTTGTAGCCTACGCTTGCTATGGTTATGATTGTCATATAAATGGAATCCAGGAAGCCCCATCCTTCTATGAGCATGTAGCCTGTAGAACCGGCAAGCACAACGCAGCTTATAAACATCAGGGCGACTATCAGCCTTTTCCTAAGCCCGCTCAATGTCCTGCACCCCTCCCTTCGGGAATAATATTTACTATTTTATCATCTAATCTTTAGTTATGGGCGGTTTAATGAAATTTTTTTATGTGTTGAATTTTATATTTAACCGCTGGACATCGGAAATTGGTGTGGTAAAATATAAATCAGATTAAATCTAAAGCAATATTGGAGGTGGAAGCCATGATGTCAAGCATACCAATAGATCTCGGGAAGGTAAAGAAGGGTGATTTGATCAAGGAGATACTGCGTGTGGGGATAATAGCAGAGCTGGACGCAATCAGCCTTTACGAGCAGCTTGCGGCAATGACGGACCGGGATGATATTAAGAAGGTCTTTCTTGATATTGCAAAAGAAGAAAAGACCCATGTGGGAGAGTTTCAGGAATTGCTTTTAAGAGAAGACAAAGAGCAGGTTGCAGAGCTGAAAAAAGGGAAAGAAGAGGTTATAGAACTTACAGGGAAATAGATGATGTATTTAACCGCGTCAGGATGACACATCCTGACGCGGTTATTCTATTTTTTTATTTAAGCAGTAATTCTTCTGCCACTGCAACGCCTGTGCCGAGTTTCACGGGATAACCCATCCCCTTTAATGTCATCTCAACACCCGCAATTGCGGTGATAACATCAAAGGTGTCGGCATAGCCGAGGTGCGCTATCCTGAATATCTTTCCTTTCGCCTGTCCCTGTCCGCCTGCTGCGGTGATTCCGTATTTCACGCGAAGGTTTTTGTATATCTCCTGGCCGTCAAGCCCCTTAGGCGCGTTTATGGCTGTGACTGAATTAGAGGGAGATTCTTTTGTGAACATCTCAAGCCCTATAGCCTTAACCGCCTCTCTTGTAGCATGCGCCAGGGTCTCATGTCTCTTGAACGCGTTCTCAAGGCCTTCCTTCTGAAGAATCTTGACGCATTCGTTCAAGCCGATAATGAGCGTAACCGGAGATGTGAAGCTCGTTTGATTCTTTGCAAGCGCTTCGCGCTCTTTTTTGAAATTGAAATAGAATTTCGGCGAAGTTGCTTTATCCGCGAATTTCCAGGCCTTCTCGCTAACTCCGATAAAGGCCAGGCCCGGAGGAAGCATTAATCCCTTCTGCGAGCCTCCGATTAAAACGTCAATCCCCCACTCATCCATCTTAAGGTCGTGCGCGACGAGCGCAGAGATGGCGTCAACAACAAATATCGTGTTTTCACATTTTTTAACGATGGACGCCAAGGCCTTTATGTCATGATACACGCCAGTTGACGTCTCTGAAGCCTGAACAAAAACTCCCTTGATTGAAGGGTCTTTTTTCAAGGCCTTCTCAACATCCTCCGGCTTTACAGCATATCCCCAGTCATATTTAAGCTCTTCAATAGAAAGGTTGTATGCCTTGCATATCTTGGTCCATCTCTCCCCGAAATTTCCGGCGTTGATTACAAGCGCCTTGTCCCCGAGGCTGAAGAAGTTATTTACAGAGCCGACCATGCCGCCGGTTCCCGTTGAGCATATTATAAGGACATCATTTTTTGTCTGGTAAAGCCACTGAAGCCCTTTTTTTGCTGAATCAAGCACAGGAAGAAAATCAGGCGAACGGTGGTGTATTATGGGCCTTGCCATTGCAAGCAAGGCCTCTGAAGGCACAGGGGTAGGCCCCGGCGCTAATAAGTAACGTTTTAACATTAAAGCCTCCTTAAATTTGGGTGAGCCATTAGTTTAAACTTTAAATATTATCGTAGTCAAGAATGCCTTGAAATGCAAATATTGGTTCAAAACAGCAAAAAGCGGCAGGGATAGGTGATTTTTTACGTGAAGGAAGGCTGTGTCTGGATTAAGGCAAGATTCACGGGTCTGTCAGAATAGGGGCTGCAGACGAAACGAAGTGGAGCGGATAGCCCCGCATAACAACTTGAGACAAGGTGTTATATCGCACAGACGTTTTGTCCAGTTGCAAGGGTAGTTTAAGATTGCCGAAAGACAGATGCAGCCTTCCTTACAAAAAAACTGGGTTGCTTAGGACTATTCTAAAAATTTTCTCACCCATTCCCGCTGCTCCTGCTGGTCGCGCTGATACTCTGACGCTCTGACCCTTTGACCCTATGACCCTATGACACTTTATTATTGTTATAATTAACAAAAATAGTTGGAGGGTTTATGGGGTGCGTATTTTGCGACATTATAAATAAGAAAATTCCCGCAAAGATAATTTACGAAGATGAATCTGCGATAGTCTTTGAGGACATAAATCCTCAGGCGCCTGTGCACACATTGGTTATACCCAAAAAACATATATCAACGAACCTTAATCTTACAAAAGAGGACAACGGGCTCCTTGGCCATATGTTTCAGGTTGCAAATAAAATCGCAAGGGATAAGGGGATTGCGGAGCGAGGGTTCAGGCTTGTGATGAACTGCAATCCGGAATCAGGGCAGACGGTGTTTCACATCCACCTTCACATCCTCGGCGGCAGGCACATGCACTGGCCCCCGGGATGATTCACTTACGGAGGGCTTTTAGCTCTTTAAGAAGGGATTCTTCGGTAATCTTTTCTTTTTTCATCAGCCATCTGAGGTATTGCCTGCTTTTCTTTGCGTATGTTTTTCTCAGGGCTGTGTTTATGGCGTCAGAGGCGTTACGGAATATTCCGAATTTAACTTCCTCGTCAATTCGCTTATATAACTCTTCCGGTATCTGAGCAGAAACTTTTGGCATCCAACACCTCCTGGTTATGATGTTATTTTAAGAAAAATGGTTATAAAGGTCAATGAAACGGAAGGGAGGTTAGGCACATACACCGGCCCCCGTGTTTTATTGATGAAATTTGCCAAGGATTTTAAGGTTACCTTCCGGAACCCAACCCGAAAAATCTTCCCCAGTTTTCAGGTTAACGAACATGACATACATCCACCTTTTGTATGATGTGTACACAATAACTGAATCACCTTTGACTATGAAGGTGCTTTCTTTACAATGTGAACTTGGTGCTGAATGGAAATAGGTTCTGCCTAGTTTTTTGACAGTAGCACTAAGAGGTGGATGGAAACCTGGAGAGTTCTGTGCCACGGCCTCGAGCTTACCACAAGGAACTTCAGCGGAGTGCGCTACTGAAGCAAAGACTAAAATAGATATAAAAATGATTACACTTTTCATTTTTAATTTAATATTCTTATAAGTAGCGCAATCATAACGGCAAAAACTCAACAGTTATTGCTTTTGGGATATGCACATCCATGTAAAAGGTTATCGCCATTAAAGGAGGCTGAGGTTTTTCAGCCTTTTTCTTAGAGGGGTTTTTTCTGTCGGCTTATATTCTTGGACACTCTGCAAGCGGCGCTCTATATCTTTATTCAATTCAGCTTCATGGTCATAGTAGTAAGCTAAGGCTGAGTAAATCTGCCCCATGTTTAAATAGGGATGCTGGAAGTGCAATTCCTCAGGACTCCAGCCGTAGGCAATTTTTTCAGCGATAAGCTCAATAACCTTCATTGTCGTGCCGGAAATAATAGGCACGCCATGCTCATTGAGCGTGATATGTTCATATTTTGTTGCAACCGAAGACATTCCCGCGCTCCTTTATGGTTAAAATTATATCATAGTTAGTAAAAAAGCTGGTCTGGTTTTACGGCCGGTAGTATTTTTTCTTCTTCTTAATATACTCCTGCTCCACTTTTCCTTCAGGATAATCGTGGGGATATTTATAGCCTTCGCCACGGCCGAGTTTTTTGGCGCTCGGATAACTGCTGCCTTTTAGATGGTCAGGCACTTCCATTGTCTCTTCCTCTGCAATATCCTTCATTGCCTCATCTATCGCAACATAGGCTGCATTTCCTTTAGGAGCATTTGCAATATAAATCACAGCCTCTGCCAATGGAATCCTCGCCTCAGGCATTCCCACAAACTCAATCGCCCTTAATGCGGATGTCGCAAGAACCAATGCCATAGGGTCTTTAAGCCCCACATCTTCGGCAGCGCAGATGACTACACGCCTCGCGATAAAGCGCGGGTCTTCGCCTGCATAAAGCATCTTTGCAAGGTAATATATCGCCGCGTCAGGGTCAGAGCCCCTCATGCTTTTTATGAAAGCGGATATTGTGTCATAGTGCTGGTCGCCTTTCTTGTCATAGACAACCGCCTTTTTCTGGATGGATTCTTCCGCAATCTCCTTTGTGATTGTTATTTTCCCATTCTCATCGGGTTCTGTTGTAAGAGCGGCTATCTCAAGGGCAGAAAGAGCCTTTCTCGCGTCTCCGTCAGACATCTTTGCGATATGCTCAAGGCTTCCTCTTTCAGCAGAGATATTAAAATTCCCAAGCCCTCTTTCTTTGTCCGATAATGCGCGATGCAGGATTTTAAGAACATCTTCAGTCAAAAGCGGCTTAAGCTCAAAAACCTGGCTTCTTGAAAGAAGTGCCGAGTTTACATAAAAGAAAGGATTCTCCACGGTTGCCGCAATCAAAGTGATATTTCCTTCTTCCACATCAGGCAGAAGAGCATCCTGCTGAAGTTTGTTGAACCTGTGAATCTCATCAAGGAAAAGTATTGTCTTTATTCCTGCTTTTTTTTCAGTTCTCGCCTTTTTGATAACCCGCCTTAGCTCATCAAGCCCGACTGTTGCGGCATTGAGCCACTCAAAGTGAGCGTTTGTCTTATTTGCGATGACCTGCGCCAGGGCTGTCTTGCCTGTGCCGGGCGGGCCGTAAAGGATGAGAGATGTTATCCTGTCCGCCTCTATAGCCCTTCTGAGAAGTTTTCCCTTTCCAAGTATGTGCTCCTGTCCGGTGTGCTCCTCCAAAGTTTTTGGCGCCATTCTGTAAGCGAGCGGGTCTTTTAAGTTTTCATGTTTATTAAATAAGCTCATTGAAGCCTTATTCATGCGTCATGCTCGGCGCTTATTTTTTTAATGCTCTCAACCGTCGCCTCAAATATTTTTTTAGGCTCGGGCAGGCACACAGGACAGTATAGCTCCCCCAGATCCAGGAGGCAGACATGCCCTCACTCCGGGCAGCATATGCACTTGTCAATCGGTTCTTCACATACAGGACAAAGTTCCATGCTTAATTATATCACTTCAAAACTCTTTATAAACCTTTGCGAGCGAATCGCCTGAGGCGATAATCTGGCATCCAGTTTTTATCTGTCTGGATTCCCGCTAACAGACTGCGGGAATGACGAATTTTAAATATTGGTTTGAGATTTTTATTTGTTTATTAATCATTTCCCAACGCCTTTAGAATCTCCGGCAATATTATATCAAGAAACTCCGAAGGGCTTAGAATTTTAAAAGAATAATTGCCCTTTAATTTTGAAAAGTCTTTTTTATCTCCGGTTACAAGAAAATCAACATTTCCGTTTATGGCTGATGCAAGCACTGGCGCATCTTTATCAGCGATAAGTCCCAACAGGTTTTTTATATCTTTATGTTCTGGCAGCGTTATGATTTCAAGATTAAGAGTCTTGAGATACTTCTTGTAGACCTGAATAACATTAGGCATTTTCTTTGACAGGTTTCTTTTAATCTCAATAATATTATATTCACCGGTTGAAGCTGAAAGCATTGGAAGATCAAGAGAGAGTATATCCAGGATAACGCGCGGCGAACCCTTATCCGAGAAAAGGCCCGAGACTATTACATTTGAATCAAGAAAAACCTTAAACCTTTTTCTTGACATAGGTTTCTTTATAAAGTTTTTCTCGTTCTTCCTTTAATCCTGCCAGCAGTTCTTCCTCTGAAATCCCTGAAGCCTTGATTATCCTTCTAATCTGCCTTCTCGCTTCGTCGAGTTCAAGCCTTTTTGGCGTTATTATTACCGAGTCGCCTACTGGAATTATGGAAACGACTTGCCCTTCTTCAAGATGGCTTGCATTTCTTATTTTTTTGGGGATAGTTAACTGTCCTCTTGATTTTATTTCAGCCACCACTGCTTTTACAGTTTGCATAGATTGCCTCCATGTCCTAAATTCTGATTTCAGAATATCAGAAATCAGAATAATTTTGCAAGGGGATTTTTATCCTTTGAATATAAAATAAACCGCGCCCATGAGGCAGAGCCCAGCCCAAAGGTAATTCAGCCTTACAGGCTGGTCCATGTAAAAAACCGCAAAGGGGATAAAGACCGAGAGCGTTACTACTTCCTGAAGTATCTTTAACTGCGAGAGATTCATCTCAGTATATCCGATGCGGTTCGCCGGGACCTGAAGCAGATATTCAACGGATGCTATGCTCCAGCTTGCTATTGCAGCAATGTACCACGCCTTGTTGTTAAGGTTTTTTAAGTGCGCGTACCATGCGAATGTCATGAAAACATTTGAAAGGATAAGCAGTAAAGTTGTCTTTGCGATAACCGGCATTTTTACACCTCACGCCAAACAAAATCGTATTATTTTAACATGAATTAAAGAGAGGGCGTTTGCAGATACGGATATGGAGCACAATATCTTCCACTCCAATCAATGCTATAATTTAGCCATGATTAACTTAAAGGACATTCAGGAGGCCCTTAAGAATATTCAGCCTTTTATCCATAAGACCCCTCTGATATATTCAAACTCGTTCAGCAAACTAATCGGCGCCGAGGTTTATCTCAAGGCCGAGAACCTTCAGAAGACGGGTTCGTTCAAGGTAAGAGGCGCCTTCAATAAGCTGACAGGGGTCAAAGACGGCAAGGTAATAGCCGCTTCAATGGGCAATCACGCGCAGGGAGTTGCGTTTGCGGCGAAGAGCCTTGGAATTCACGCAAAGATTGTCATGCCGGTTGCCGCTCCCATAGTAAAGCAGGAGGCTACAAAAGGTTATGGAGCCGAGGTTGAGCTTTACGGAGAAAGTTTTGGCGATGCGTTAGCCCATGCGCTTTCGCAGAAGGATTATGCCTTCATACATGCCTTTGACGATGAAAAGATTATTGCAGGGCAGGGGACTATCGGCCTTGAGATTGCCGAAGAATTAGGAGACATTGATTTTGTTGTTGTGCCTGTCGGAGGAGGCGGGCTGGTCTCAGGCATAGCTGTTGCCGTAAAGGTCTTGTCTCCTAAAACAAAAGTTATAGGCGTGCAAACCGAATCCGCGACATCGGCCTATGACTCTTTCAAAAATAAAAAAATATCCGAAAAAGCGCCTTTTCCAACTCTTGCCGATGGAATCGCAGTCGGAAGAATAGGGGAAAGAACATTTGAGCTGATAAATAAGCATGTGGATGAAATGCTTCTCGTAAAAGAAGACTCAATCGCGATGGCAATATTGCTCTTTCTTGAAAGGAAAAAACTTGTTGTTGAAGGTGCAGGCGCGGTGCCGCTGGCAGTTTTGTTGGAAAATAAGGATAAGTTTAAAGGCAAAAAAATCGTCCTTGTAATCAGCGGCGGCAATATAGACTTCACGCTCATTGACAGGATAATCCACAAGGGGCTTGTAACGAGCGGAAGGATAGGAGTCTTTGAGGTTGTTGTTGACGATATTCCGGGCAGCCTGCATTATGTGACCGGCGTGATTGCGTCGCATAGGGGGAATGTGCTGACTGTAGCGCATGACAGGCTTGCGGAAGATTTATCGGTTGGCAAGACCAAAGTCGTATTCACGATTGAAGTAAAAGCAAGAGAGCACCTGAATGAGATACTTGACGAACTAAAGGCAAAGGGATTCGGGGTGAGGCGGAATATTACTTGAAAAAAAACGCTGCTGGAATTATCCTATTGATAAGCGGCCTCGGAATAGGCAGGGTTTGCCGCTAAGTCTAAACGCCTTAGTTATAAGGAGACGCTTATGAAAAAGCTTTTTTTTGTCGTCCTTATGCTTTTTGCCTTATCTGCAGTATATGATGTAAGTTTTTCAGAAGAAAAGCCTGAACAAAAATCAGAAGAGAAATCAGGAACCAAACCTGAACAAAGGGCAGAATATATCAAGGCTCTTAAATATTACAACAGCAAGAAATATAAAGAGGCTGTTGAGGTCTTAAAAGAGCATGTGCAAAAAGCTCCAAGCGCAGTGGACTATTACCTGATGGGCTATGCTCTTTACAAACTCGGAAAATTTGAAGAGGCAAATGAGGCATTCCAGGAAGCATATCTGCTGGACCCTGAGTTTTCACTTGAAAAAGCAGGGCTGATAAAGAAAGCTCCTGAGGCTAAAGCAGAGGCTGAGGAAAAGGTTCCCGAAGCGGAAAAACCGCCTGTAACTGAGAAAAAGGAAAAACAGCCCGAAGCAAAGAAAGAGCCTGTTCCTTCAAAGGAGCCTGCAAAAGAAGCTAAGGCGCAAAAACCAGGAGATGTGAAAGTGGCAGAGGTAAAACCTGCGCCTGTTGCCGCTGAAAAAAAGAAACCGGAACAGAAAAAAGCAGAGCCTCAGAAGATAGAGCCTGTTAAGCCGATGCAGCCTCTTGCTAAGATGCCGGAATTGCCGAAACTTAAAAAAGATATGCCTATAGCTGTTCCAGGAATCCTAAAAGGAATGATTGCCGGCTCGGGAATAATAATGTTGATTATTCCACTGGCTCTTTATATATTTTTCAGTTGGTGTCTTTTCCTTATTGCTAAAAAAACCAATGCCTCCGCACCGTGGACCGCATGGATTCCAATTGTCCAGATATGGGCGGTTGTCAGTTCTGCCGGCAAGCAATGGTGGTGGATTCTTCTTTTGCTTATTCCATTATTAAATTTCTTTTTGGTTATTTACCTCTGGATGTGTATATCGGAAAATCTTGGAAAAAGCAAATGGCTTGGACTTCTAATGCTGGTGCCGCTTGCAAATATTGTGTTGCTCATCATACTTGCGTTCTCAAAAAGCGAAACCCAGAGCGCTATTGCGGAAGAGACGACCGCGTCCTGAGCAGCGTATATATTTATTCTCCCGGAAGGTATTTTAGAAGGGCTGCTTTCCATAGCAGCCCTTGTCTTGAATGCGCGCATAAGTTATACTACATGAAATTCTATTTCTTGCATTTTTCTTATGCGCATAGAAAAAATCGAACTGATAGGTTTTAAGTCTTTCTCCGAAAGAACCGCGTTTAATCTCCACCCCGGGATTACGTGCATTGTCGGTCCCAACGGCTGCGGAAAGAGCAATGTCGTGGACGCCTTCCGCTGGGCCTTGGGCGAGCAGAGCGCGAAGAGCCTGAGAGGCGAAAAGATGGAAGAGGTTATATTCAACGGCTCTTCATCTAAAAAACCGAAGGGGATGGCTGAGGTAACGCTTGTGGTCTCGGGGATAGGCGACCCCACATCGGACAACGGAGACTCCCAGAACTTCACATCCGTCACAAGAAGGCTCTACAGGTCCGGCGAGAGCGAGTATATGGCAAATAAATCCGTATGCAGGCTTAAGGATATTAAAGACCTGTTCCTGGACACAGGGCTTGAGATAAAGAGCTATTCAATACTTGAGCAGGACCGGATTGCAGCCATCCTTAACTCAAAACCGCAGGACAGAAGGTTTATCATTGAAGAAGTTGCGGGCGTAATGAAATACAAGGTCAGAAAGACAGAGGCGCAGAACAAGCTTGAGGCCTCAAGATTAAACCTCCAGAGGATAAACGACATTGTCACAGAGGTGAAAAGGCAGATAAACGCGCTTGACAGGCAGGCAAAAAAGGCGGAGCGGTATAAAAAACTTTCTGCTGAACTGAGGACGATAGAATTAAAGATTGCAAAGAGGGATTATCAAGCCCTGAAGGAATCTCTTGAGAGGATAATTGCGGAATACACATCACTTAAAGAAAATGAAGACCTGAAGAAAGCAGAGCTTACAAAGATAGAAAATATTTCGGAGACAAACCGTTTTGGTATCCTTGAAAAGGAAAAGGCGCTTGAGATAATACAGCAGGAATTCAGGGACGCCGAGAAGGCCATAGCAGAAACAGAAAGGGTGCTTGCCGTGCTGCATACGGACCGGGACAACCTGAAAGAATACCTTATAAAACTTTTTTCGCAAAGGGAAGAGTTTAATGCAAAAAAAGAGGGCTTATCCGTAAAACTCGGCGAACTGAACGAAACGGAGGCAAAACTCTCCGCTGATATAGAAGGGCTTAAAGAAGACCTCAGGCTGAAAAATGAACTTATTGAATCTGTGGAAAACGAACTTTCGGAAAAAGAAAGCTCGGTGGATTCAAAGCGCAGAGATGTATTCAGCGCATCGGAGGAATTGAGCGGCCTCAGAAACGAGATAGGCAGGATGCAGGCGGCTCTTGAGGCTCTGGAGCGTAAAGAGGTTTCACTGCTAAAAGACGTTGAAGAGTCAAAGAAGGCCTTGGCCGAGATTGATATGTCAATCATTGGCGTGGAGGGTTCGTTACGCGACAAGAATTCTGAAATCATTCTGCTCAATGAAAAGAAAAGTGTTTATGCCTCGGAGATTTCTTCCCTGAAGGAGAAGATTGAATATCTCAGGGACAAACTATCAAAGACAAAAGAAGACCTGGCGTCAAGCGTATCGCGCCTGGGCTCGTTGAAGGAATTGGTCCTGGATGCGCCGACACGCGAGATACTGCAAGACGGCGCTAATCTCCATATCGTTTCTTCGCTTTCGGATGTGCTTAATGTTGAGCCTGAATATGAAAAGGCTGTTGAAAATGCCCTTTCTGAAAAAATAAATTCGTTCATACTGAAATCCCTTGACGATATTGAAACCGCAATCTCCACATTAAAGGCGAAGGGGAGCGGAAGGATGTCTTTTATTCCCCTTGATTCCGGAATAACCGGCGAATCGCCTGACGCTCCGTTAGGAACAATAGGCAGGGCGGTTGATTTTGTAAAGGTGAATACGGAATTTTCCGGCATAGCCAAGAACCTCCTCAAAAACATTTTTATCGTGAAAGATCTGAAGACAGCCCTGGGAATGAGAGAATCTGGAAATAACCATTTCTTTGTGACCCTTGACGGCGAGATTGTTGAGCCTTCAGGCGCGGTCATAGGCGGGGAAGGCAGGGGAGTTTTAAAGCGGAAGAGAGAGTTAAGGGAAATAGAGGAATTGATAAAGCAGAAAACCGATTCCGTATCCGGGCTGCAAGAAGACATCAACAGGCTTCAGCAGGAACTTTCAGACAAGGAATCAGGCATAAGGGATGTTGAGGCTGCCATTGTTAATGCGGAAAAGGAGATGTCGCTTTCCAAGCTTACATCTTCAAACTATCAGGAAGAAAAAGACAGGGTGGACCGAAAGCTTGCTTACCTTGCGATAGAACTTGAAGAGATTGCCGGCGAAAAGGAGTCGCTGAAGAGCGGGATAAGCGAAAAAGAAAAGGCGGTAAGTGAGGGTGAAGCGCAAAAAAGCGCCATAGAAAAAGATATGGCATATATCATGGAAGAGATAATTCAGAACAAGATGAATTATGAAGAACAGCGCGCGCATATAACAGACCTCAGGCTTTCAATAACCGCTCATAAGGAAAAAATAGAGGCTGTGCAGAAAGAGATTGAAACAACAGGCCGCGCTCTTGAAGAGCTGTCGCAGAAGGATAATTTATTAAACGAAGAGATAAAATCGGTTGAAGACCGGATTTCACAGAGGGAGGCAGAGGCGGCCGAAAACGAAGAGAAGATAAAAGGCATGGTCTTGAACGCAGACAGGCTGAGAGAGGATATATCGGCAAGGAAGGAAGCGCTTGAACAGGAGAGCCGGCAGATGCTTTCATATGAGCAGGCGGTCAAGGCGCTCAGGCATGAGATAGACGCCCTTTCCGCAAAGATATCAGGCCTTGACGTTGAAAAGGCAGAGCACAGGCTTAAGATTGGAAATCTTGCTGAAAATATAAGGCAGAATTACGGGGCGGAGATAGATTCGCTTGAGACAGAGCCAATCCTGCCCGAAGATGAAGAACGCTTAGCAGAACTCAAGGAAAAGATTCAGGAACTTGGGCCTGTTAACCTCGGCACTCTTGAAGAATATGAGGAATTGACAACGAGATATGAGTTTTTGTCAAAACAGCAGGAAGACCTCAATAAATCCATTGCCGAGCTTGAGGAAGCTATAACAAAGATAAACAGCACGACAAGGAAAAAACTAAGAGAAGCGTTTGAGGCGCTGAAGATTAAATTCTCCGAGGTATTCCTTTCGCTCTTCGGAGGAGGTCGGGCGGACCTTATCCTTACGGATGAAAGCAATATCCTGGAAACAGGCATAGACATAATCGCGCAGCCTCCGGGCAAGAAACTGCAGAACATAACTCTTCTTTCAGGAGGAGAAAAGGCCCTTACTGCTCTCTCTTTACTTTTTGCAAGTTTCCTTATAAAACCGACGCCGCTTTGCATCCTGGACGAGGCGGATGCGCCTTTGGACGACTCAAATACAGAGAGATTTGCCAGAATGTTAAGGGAACTTTCAAAAAATATCCAGTTCATAGTTATGACCCATAACAGGGTGACTATGGAGGCGTCCGATTATATCTACGGTATAACGATGGAAGAGCCGGGAGTATCCAAGGTCATCTCAATGCAATTGGCAGAAGCATAACTTAAAAAGTGAAGAGTTAAGAGTGAAAAGTGAAAAATCAAATAAGGTTTTAAAACTTTCAACTTTTAACTTTCAACTTTTAACTTATTTAGGGAAATGATTGGTTCATTAAGAGGAAAGCTTATTTCAAGAAGGCCTGATGGCGTCATCGTGGAAACCGGAGGCGTGGGTTATCAGGTAAATGTCCCTCTGAGCATACTTTCAAATCTTCCTGAAGAAGGCAGCATGGTTTTTCTTAATATCTATACTCATGTCCGCGAAGATGCGCTGCAGCTTTATGGATTTTCAACCGAGGATGAGAAAAAGATATTTACTACGCTTCTCGGCATAACAGGCATAGGGCCGAAGATGGCTTTGAACATACTCTCCGGAATAGCACATGACGATTTTATGCGCGCAATTGAGGAAGAAGATGTGGCCTTATTATGCCGGATACCCGGGCTCGGCAAAAAGACCGCGCACAGGCTGATACTTGAACTTAAGGAAAAGCTCCCCCGCGCTGAAAAAGTTAGAGACAAGGTTTTTGAAGATACGCTTTCGGCTCTTGTTAATCTGGGGTATAAAAAGGCAGAGGCAATGGAGTCGGTTGATAGGGCTTATAGAAAAGGGCATAAGGATATAGAAACTTTAGTCAGAGAATCTTTAAAATACCTTACGGGTAACGCAAATGATACGTAAAGACGATAACCCCGAAAGGACAGTTAATCCTGTCATCAAAGAGGAAGACTTATCCTACGAGCTCAGCCTCCGGCCCAAAACGTTCCATGACTTTATCGGACAGGAAAAGATAAAAGAAAATCTTCATATATTCATTACTGCTGCAAAACAGAGAAACGAGCCTTTGGACCATATCCTTTTTTGCGGGCCTCCTGGGCTTGGGAAGACAACCCTTGCAACGATAATAGCAAATGAGCTTAAGGTTAATATAAGGTCCACATCAGGCCCTGTGCTTGAAAGGCCGGGCGACCTGGCCGCGATTCTCACAAACCTCTCTGACTTTGACATCCTTTTCATAGACGAGATACATCGCCTGCCGAGAATAGTGGAAGAGGTTCTTTATCCTGCGATGGAGGATTATCAGCTTGATATAATCATAGGCCAGGGGCCTAATGCAAGAACATTAAAACTAAGCCTGCCGAAATTTACTTTAATAGGCGCAACAACCAGGACCGGGCTTCTAACGTCTCCTTTGAGGGACAGGTTTGGTGTGATAAACAGGCTTGAGTTCTACGGCCAGTCCGAGCTTAAAAAAATTGTGCGCAGGTCTTCAGGGATAATTGGCGTGGATATTAAAGATGACGCAGCCCTTGAGATAGCAATGCGCTCAAGGGGAACTCCGAGGATAGCGAACAGGCTTTTAAGGAGGATAAGGGATTTTGCACAGGTAAAAGGAGACGGAGCGATTGACCTGAAGATAACGAAGGAATCCCTTCTTGCGCTTGATGTTGATGAAAAGGGGCTTGACGACATAGACAGGAAACTGCTTTCTGCGATAATAGAAAAATTCGGCGGCGGGCCTGTAGGCGTGGATACCCTTTCAGCAGCATTAAGGGAAGATAAGGAAACGATAGAGGATGTCTATGAGCCTTATCTCCTTCAGGAAGGTTTTCTTGAGCGAACCCCCCGCGGCAGGTTTGCCACAAAGCATGCTTACCAGCATCTCGGAATAAATATACCTCAGGGGCTTTTCTAAGAAGCAACCTCAAATGAGAAAGGAAATCTAATGAAGATAGCTGTTACCGGACTTGCGAATTCCGGAAAGACCACAATATTTAACGCGCTCACAGGCCTGAACCTTGAAACGACAATATATCCCACCCTCACAGCAGAGCCTCATCTCGGCGTTGTAAAAGTCCCTGATTCAAGGATTGAGAAGCTGGCTGAGATTTATAAGCCGAAGAAAACAACATACGCTACAGTTGAATATGTTGATTACATGGGCATTACGAAAGGCGATATTGAGCAGAACAAAAAGGTATCCGATCTCATAAAAGACGTTGATGCTGTAGTCCATGTTGTCAGAGGCTTTGAAGACGAATCTGTAACACATCCGCTTGGAAGCGTAAATCCTGTTCGCGATGCCGAGACCGTGGAGCTTGAGATGATTTTCGGAGACCTGGAGCTTGTAGATAAAAGGCTTGAAAGGATGGAGCAGGGATTAAAAAGGGGCAAGAAGCCGGACGAGGCGGAAAAGAAGATTCTTTTAAAATGCAAGGAGGTTCTTGAAAAGGAGACGCCTCTCAGGGATGTTGATTTTTCAGAGGAAGAACAAAAGACTATGCGTAACCTTCAGTTTATGTCAATAAAGCCCGAGCTTGTGGTGTTGAATGTAGGCGAGCAGGATATTAATTCGGAGAAAACGCAAAAAACGATATCTGAGCTTCAGGCCTTTTTTAAAGGCAGACAGATAAAGACGCTAAGCCTCTGCGGAAAGATTGAGATGGAAATCGCGCAGTTATCTCCTGAAGAGGCTGGCGCGTTTCTCAGCGACCTCGGCATTCAGGAGCCGGCGCTGAATAAATTAATACATGTCTCTTACGACCTCCTCGGGCTTATCTCTTTTCTCACTTCAGGGGAAGATGAGGTGAGGGCGTGGACTATTAAAAAGGGCACGGACGCGCAAAGGGCTGCGGGGAAGATACATTCCGACATCGCGCGCGGGTTCATAAGGGCGGAGGTTGTTTCTTTTGACGACTTCATATCAAACGGCAGCATGTCCGCCGTGCGCGACAAGGGCCTCCTGCGCCTTGAAGGAAAAACTTACGAAGTCAAAGACGGGGATATAATCAATTTCAGGTTCAATGTGTAAGGAGCGGATATAACTATAGGTTTTTTGTTATAATTACAATTATGAAATCAATAGATGAAGAAGTTGTGTCATTAGCAAAAACATTGCAGGAATTGTCTGTAACATCTTTTGAAAAAATCTGGAACAACGAAGAGGATGCTGTCTATGATAAGTTGTAAGCGGGGCGACGTTGTCCTCGTTACCTTTCCTTTCAGCAATCAAACTGCAATCAAGAAACGCCCGGTTTATCTCTTAAAATCTGTAGCTGCTGGCGGATTTTTGGGGATAGCCTTATCGGAATGGGGTATTTTGCGCTTGAATATTTGGGTCTTGATTTTGGTATAATTAAATCACTATGAATAGAGAAAAGATCGTCGAGACAATAATAGATATTTTGAAAAGCTCCGGTATAAAAAAGGCTTATCTATTCGGTAGCTTCGCAAGGAACGAAAAGAAATATCATGATATAGATATCGCAATAAAACCGCCTAAGGATTTTTCGCTGCTGGACTTGGCGCATCTTGAAAATATCCTGGAAGACAGGACGAATAAAAAAGTTGACCTTGGCACCATTGATAGCATTAACCCACTTGTCAAGAAATATGCGAAAAAAGATTTGATACCATTGCTATGAAGGAAGACCTTATCTATGTTTCACACATTCTCACTGCCATTGCTGACATCAAAGAATTTACCGAGGGAATGAACAAGAAAGATTTTTTCAAGAACAGGATGGCAGAACATGCTGTTGTAAGAAATATTGAAGTCATAGGCGAGGCAAGCAAACACCTTTCTGCCAGATTTAAAGAAAAATATAAGGACATCCCATGGAAAGACATAGTTAAAATGAGGAATAAAGTAACCCATTTCTATTTCGGAATAAACTACGACACTGTCTGGCAAGTTGTTAAGCGTGATATCCCCGCGTTGAGAGAAAAACTGGAAGCAATTATAGAAAGCGAAAAGAAATAAAATCTGCACGCTACCCGTATTTTATCTTGTCTGAAACTATACTGCTACACTTCCGAACTTCCCGCCTTTCGCGCTGCCCTTAGCGGCGAGATTATGACTTTCCCCCCGCACACAGGCGGGTTCGCCGAGGCGAAGAGGAGAGCGGATTTTCGGGCGGGGGTTTTTATATGCGCTTTTTGCGGGAATAGGAAAATCATTTTGTTTCTTTCTCAATGTAATTTCGGCCAACATTAAAATTCTGAATATAATTACTCAGTTTTTCAAAATCCATATTTTCAACTATTTCTTTTGCTTCCTGTTTACTTTGTGCTTCAACTTCAACATGAGCAGTGAACTCAAAGTCTACAAAAAATTTAGGCATAAAATATCTCCTTGTGATTATTTAAAGTTGTTAATGTTTTCCATAAAAAGATTGATATTGAATATCATTCCAAAATAGTTCAATAAATTTATAAATCTCCTTTTGCCCTGCGATGTCAACCAATAGTTACCGTCTGTAATCCAGTGAAATTCTAACTCCCTGAAATTTTGTTTGATATTGTTATACAGACTTATGTATTCATTTTGATTAATTCCTATTTTTGTCCCTTCTGTGGAATAAAAATTAACCTCAAATAAATACTTTGGCTGTAAATTCCTAAAAATTATCAGGTCAAATTTTTTTAATTTCTTATCTGTGGCTTTTGTAACACCATCAATATATTTTTCGGTACAGAAAATATTCTTTGCATTCAATTGATTAAGTTCAATCTGTTCGCCTATGTTATGTTTTAGGATTGAAATTTTATTATCAGATAATAGTTCATCTATATTTTTGAATCCATTATCCTCCAATATTTTTGAGAGTTTAATTTTAGCAAAATTGCCGTGAATACTTTTTGTGTCTATCGGTATTTTTTTATGTTTCAAAAAGTTCTCTAAATTAATTGCATCTAATGTTTCATTTAATTTGAAATTGTTCAATAAATAATTAGAGAAACGGATTGGAAAATCAGAGAATTCTTTTTTAATAATTCTGCTTTCCAGTATAGAAAAATCATCAAGTATTTTATCTGTATGTTTTGAGACTGCTTGTTTAAATATGGCAACAAGATATTTTTTGTCATATTGACCTATATTTTCTGTGAAGAACTTGTAAGTTAATTTCTTGTTGATTAATTTTAGGTATAATTTTCTAAATTTTTCATCATGCTTTAAATTAAAAATCATATATTCAAAAATCGATTCTAAGGTTATAGAATTCAATCGATTGACATCAAAGATAAAATGAATGAGTTGCGCATTTGTAAATCTCAATAATTGAACGATTTCCTGAAATATAAGAAAGCTTTTTGGGTATTGTTTTACATAATCTGACAAATCATTTATATTCCAGTTTTTCTTTTTCTTTAAAATGGATAATTCTTCTTCCAGAGCATCTATGTTTAAATTAGATTTCCTAAACTCTTCCTGAATGAATTCAAAAAAAGATACTTTAGAAGCAAAATCAATATATATATTTTCAGCATTAGTTATCATCATATCTCTCTATGTTCACTTTTCTTATAAATCAATAGATATTGGTGTGAAATGTGCAAATTAGAAGTCTCCTCTTTATGTGTATTTCTTTGATTTTCTGCTGTAACAACAATTTCTTTGAGAATAAGCTCCGGAAAACATATTGAATCAACTATACGCTTTGCTAAAGGCTCTATATATTCGCCGATTCTTATATCTTTGGTCTGAATCACAATATATCCATCCCCTTTTATAAAAGGTAGTTCCCTGTGTAAGACGCTTTTTAGTTGTCCAAGATATAGGTTAACGCTTTGAGAAAAATATATTTGACTGTCTAACCCTGTTGCCTTGATAAATAATAAATCCTTTAAGGTCTTTTTATAAGAAGTGGTTCCTTTTCTTTCATCAGTGCAGGTAATATCTATTGCTTTATATCCGTTACCGTCCGAATACCTCTCAATCACATTTTTATTTAATAATCTTTCACGGTCTTTCTCTGGAAACATCCAGACTGTTGTAGTTTCCATGTTTTCTAATTTTTTCTTGAGCAAAGGTTTTATGACACAATGCTTGAGATGTCCATATCCTGATGGCTCTTCGTTAATCTCTAATGGTTTTTCTTTTGGTTTCTCGAAGATAGCGAGATATTCGTGGGCAAGCAAAAGAAAATTAAATTTAATACTATTAGCATACCAAAAACCTGTTGTTTTACAGTTGTGCTGGCGTTTAATAATAAGTTCTTTCAACTTAAACCCTGCATTTAGATAAACATTTATTAATTCAAATCCTAAAGGTATTACATGCTTATGCCTCCTCATATCACCAATAAGAATTGCACATTGTCTGCCCGATTTTAACACCCTATAACTTTCTCTTGCGACCTTTTCCATTTCTTTCAAGAAATATTCCATATCAAGATAAGATAAATCCCCTTTCTTATGCTCTGTATAATGAATAATGTTGGCATAGGGTGGATGAGCGCAGATAAGGTCAATAGAATTTCTTTTCAAAAATGATAAGTCCCTCGCGTCCCCTACAAAGAATTCAGGTTCAAAAACTTTTTGAGAGAGGTAATATTCAACGGGGACTTCAAAATCGGTATTATTCTGGGCTAACTCTATTGCTTTATCATTAATATCAAAGGCTATGCATCTTCTGCCCAACAATTTTGCTTCTACCGCAGTAGTTCCAGCACCACAGAAATAATCTAAAACGATGTCTCCAGGACTTGAATATTTTAAGATTACATTACGCGGGATATAAGGTGACCAATTCCCTCTATACTCTCCGCTGTGTGTTGCCCAGTTGCCACGACTCTTAAAACTCCAAACAGTTGTTGTCTCTTCTTTAAAATCCTTAGGAAATAAAGTTTTTATCTCTTTTTTATGATTGAAAGCACTTACACTTACACCTGTTGCTTGCCTGATTACTCTCTCTAACTGGCGATATGTAATTCCATATTTTCCCCCAATTTCCGCATCTGACAACCCCCTTTTTTTATCAGCAATTATTGCTGCATCCATGTCAACCACATCTTGTTTCATTCCCACTTTTGATAACCCCCATTTCTCCGTTAATTTAGTTATTCGCTATTAATTTTATACTAAGAAATACTAAATCCACAATCTTAAAATAATGCTTTAAAAAGGTATTATCAAAGTCCAGCACAACTGCTCTCCTCAGCGAGTCCGTCCGCGTGCGGATACTTTAAGGCTGATGTCCCGCAGATAGAAAACTTACTGACCGAGATAGGCAGATTTCTGTGGAGCTTCCATCGTTCTCTCTGACTTTTGCACTTTTGACTTCTGCACTTCTAGTAGCGCCTTTTTACATCTCCGAATAGTTCGGGGCTTCTTTGGTGATGATGACGTCGTGGACGTGGCTTTCCCTGAGCCCTGCGTTTGTTATCCTTATGAACCTTGCCTTGCGTCTCAGTTCATTGAGATTCTTGCATCCGCAGTAACCCATTCCGGAGCGGACCCCGCCTATAAGCTGATGCACGCTCTGCGCGAGAGGCCCTTTATACGGAACCCTTCCTTCAACTCCTTCGGGGACGAGTTTTTTGCTTTCAACCCCCGCCTGCTGGTATCTGTCCTTTGAGCCCTGTTCCATCGCGCCGAGAGAGCCCATGCCTCTGTAAACCTTGTAGCTTCTTCCCTGAAAGAGGACTGTCTCGCCCGGAGATTCGTCTGTTCCTGCGAAAAGTCCGCCTATCATAACAGAGTGCGCTCCTGCGGCAAGAGCCTTTGTTATATCTCCTGAATATTTTATGCCGCCGTCTGCAATAATAGGGATTCCATATTTTTTTGCAACCGAATAGCAGTTCATGATTGCTGTAATCTGCGGAACTCCCGCGCCTGCTACAATCCTTGTAGTGCAGATGGAGCCGGGACCTATTCCGACCTTAACTGCGTCAGCTCCTGCCTTTATCAAATCCAGAACTCCCTGTTCTGTTGCGACATTTCCGGCAATGATTTCTATATTAAATTTTTTCTTAACTTTTTTTAGGACCTCTATGACAGACTTTGTGTGCCCGTGCGCCGTGTCTATAGCAATCACATCCACGCCTGCCTTTACAAGAAGGCTGGCCCTGAAAATGGCGTCCTCTCCGACGCCGATGGCTCCGCCGACCCTTAGTCTTCCGACTTTATCTTTGCACGCATGAGGATATTTTTTCCTTTTTTCTATATCCTTGATTGTTATAAGTCCCTTGAGGTTGAAGTTTTTATCCACAATCGGAAGTTTTTCTATTTTATATTTCTGAAGGATTGTCTTTGCCCCTTCAAGATCTGTCCCTACAGGCGCTGTTATCAGTTTTTCCCTTGTCATGACATCCGAGACCTTTCTGCTTAATCCGGTCTCAAACTTCAGGTCCCTGTTTGTGAGTATTCCGACAAGTTTTCCTTTTACAGTGACAGGCACGCCTGAGATCTTGTATTTCTCCATCAAGGCCATTGCCTCTGAAATAGGCTCGTCAGGCGAGATTGTCACGGGGTCTATTATCATCCCGCTTTCGGATTTTTTTACCCGGTCAACCTCCGATGCCTGCCTCTGCGCCGACAGGGCCCTGTGGATTATTCCGATTCCGCCTTCGCGTGCTATTGATATTGCAAGCTCCGATTCAGTGACCGTGTCCATGGCCGCGCTCAAAAGCGGAATATTTATCTTTATTTTTTTCGTAAGGCTGGTGGATATGTCGGCATCTCTCGGAAGGATTTCTGATTTTGCAGGCGTAAGCAGCACATCATCAAAGGTTAGACCTACTGGTATTTTCTTTTCTATTATCTCCGGCATCTCTTGCCTCTCTATGATTTAAAAAATTTCTTATCATTTTAGCATTTCTTGATTAGAGAAGGCAAACTTGCCGCCCGGTTCTGCAGAAAGCGAATTCTTACCGAAAACGAAACATGGGGCAACGAATCTACCTTGAAACTCGCTGCCCCATGTTTAATGCGATAAAACTTAAAAATAAATTTTTCTTAGCTCAGGTGCTTGTTGACCAGTTTGGTCATCTCAAACATTGAGACTGTGCTCTTTCCTCCGAATACTGCCTTGAGGTTTGCATCAGCATTAATGTTTCTTCTGTTGACTTTGTCTTGCAGCCCTTTCTTCTTGATGTACTGCCAGAGTTTCTTTGTTACCTCTGTTCTCGGAATCGGCTTGTCTCCTACAACCGGCGCGAGCGCTGCGCTGATCTTCATAGGCTTCATGAACTGAGGATTCGGTTTCCTCTTTGTCTTAGCCTTTTTCGCGACTTTTTTCTTCGCGACTTTCTTTACTGCCTTCTTCTTTGCTGCCTTTTTCTTAGCCATGACCTACCTCCTTTTATTTCTGTGACATCTTACTGATGCCGTTGATACCGATTCTTAACTATCAAAATCCTAACAAACGCAGAATATATTGTCAATAAGTTTTATCAATAAAATTTACCTGAATCTCCCGTCCACCAGTTCAAGAACCCTGTGGCACTGTCTTGACAGGGATTCGTTATGCGTAACTATTACAAATGTGATTCCCTTTTTCTTGTTGAGATGCAGCAGGGTATTGAAAAGTTCTTCTCCTGTATGGGTGTCCAGGTTTCCCGTCGGCTCGTCTGCAAATACGACCTTCGGTTCATTTATCAATGCGCGCGCAACAGCAACCCTCTGCTGTTCGCCTCCGGAGAGCTCTCCGGGGCGGTGATGCTTTCTTTCGGATAAACCGAGTTCAGACAGAAGGGCTGCTGCCCTTTTACTAATTTCCTCATAACTTGAAGACATATTTATCAGTCCGGGCATTAATACGTTTTCCATCGCAGTAAACTCCGGAAGGAGATGATGGAATTGAAAGACAAAGCCTATTGATTTGTTTCTGAAGGCGGCGAGGGAATAATCATCCAAGGAGAATATATCCTTATTATCATATGAGACACTGCCTGAGGTCGGTTTATCCAGCGTGCCGAGTATGTGAAGAAGCGTGCTTTTCCCGACGCCGGACGCGCCGACTATTGCGACCATTTCTTCCTGTTTTATGGAGAGGTCTATACCGCGCAGAACCTGGACCTCTCCTGCAGGCAGGAAGAAAGATTTTTTTAAATCTCTTGCCTCAATCATTGTAATTGGTTAATAGGTGAATGGGTTTTTTGCGATTCACCGATTCACCTGATAGCAATTCACCTGTCTTCATTATTCATACCTCAACGGCTCCACAGGATCCAGTTTTGCAGCCTGCCAGGCAGGATATATTGTGGCAAGAAAACTTATCGCCATCGCAGCAAGAGATACTGAAATGAAATCTATGAGCTTCATTTTTATCGGCAGGTGGCTGAGATAATATACATCCGCAGGCAGCCTGATGACATTGTTAAAAAGATAGCCGAGCGTGAAGCCTCCCGCAATTCCGATTAATGTGCCTGCAAGCCCTATAAAAATCCCCTGAAGCATAAATATCGTCATAATGCCTTTGTTCGTGGCGCCCATTGCTTTTAGAATCGCGATCTCGCGGCTTTTTTCTATAACGTTCATTATAAGCGTGCCGACTATATTGAACGAGGCGACCAGGATGATTAAAACAAGTATGACAAACATTGCAAGTTTTTCCAGTTTAAGCGCAGAAAAAAGATTCTTGTGCATCTGCATCCAGTCCCTTCCGTAATACGGGAATGAGAGCGCTTTCTGAACCTGCTCTCTTACATCTTTTGCCTTATATACATCCTTAATCTTAAGTTGTATACCCGTTATGCTGTTGCCCATTCCAAAAAAATCCTGCGCCTGCGAAAGCTCCGTAAGAACAAGATTTGAATCATATTCAAACATCCCAACTTCAAATATCGCAGCCACTCTGAATTGTTTAACCTTCGGGAGCATTCCCATAGGCCCGAGCTCTCCGACAGGAGATATAATGTTTATTATCTCATTCCTGAAAACGCCCAGACTGCCTGCAAGCTCTTTTCCTATAACAAGGCCCGGAAGGCCGTCTTTTGTCTTCAGGTCCTCAAGTTTTCCGTCTTTTACATATCTGGCTATCTCTGTGGTATTTGCCTCAAGAGAAGGGTCTATCCCTCTTAAAAATACGCCGTGAGCCCTTTTGCCTGAGGAAGACATGACCTGCCCGAGGACAAACGGAGACGCGGATAAAACATCTTTTTCTCTGCTGACTTTTTCCAATACCTCTTTGTAATCGGTCATCGCCCCTTTGTAGCTCATCACTATAATATGAGCGTTGACTCCGAGTATCTTCCTCTGCAGGTCCTCATGGAAGCCGCTCATCACGGAAAGCACGACAAGAAGCGCCATTACGCCTACAGCAACGCCTCCGGCAGAAATTATAGTGTTAAGAGAAATGCCTTTATGCCTTTTTTTTGATTTAAGATAACGGAATGCTATGAAAAAGTGATATGACAGGTTTTTTCGCATGCAGATGAATATATCATGAACCGGTGGTTTTCAACAAGAATGAAATTTAAGCGGCAGCGTTGACCGCCTATAGCGTATGTGTCATAATAACACTATGTTAAAAAAAATCCTCTTAATACTTCCGGTTGTTTTTATTTTTTCATGCGCGCCGGTCTTGCGCACTGAGACGTCCGAATCTCCCGATATTCCCAAGGAGGCCTATTATCACTATATCCTCGGCTACGAGGCGGAACTTTCGGGCAGCTGGGACACTGCGATGAATCATTATCTGGAAGTGCTTAAGATAGACCCGGCATCTCCTTACGTCAGAACGCAGATAAGCTATGTGCTTCTGAGGAAAGGCAAGGTTCCTGAAGCCCTCGCAATGACGGAAGAGACCGTGAAGACAAATCCTGATTATGTGCCTGCGCTTATGCTGCTTGGAGAGCTTTACAACAGCCAGAAAAATACAGACCTGGCAATAGAGGTTTTTGAAAAGGTAATTAAGCTTGACAACAAGCAGGCAGAGGCGTATCTCTTTCTCGGAGTTTTATATGCCTCGGAAAAGCGGTATGACGATGCAAAAGAAATCCTGGAGTCTTTTCTTAAAGTGGAGCCTGACAATGCGCTGGGCCTATATTACGCAGGCCTTATAAATATGGACTTGAATGATTATGATAAGGCTGCGGAATATTTTAATAAGGTCCTAGAGATAAGGCCGGGCTTTGACGCCGCATATATGAATCTCGGGTTGATAAGCGAGATAAAGAAAGATTTAAAGCAGGCCGAGGCGTATTATAAAAAAGCCGTTGAGCTTAACCCCCAAAATTCGATTGCAAAAGATAGGCTTACGCAGATTTACCTGAAAGACAAACCCGTTGATCAGGCAATAGAGCAGCTCAAGGCCATGAGCGCCCAGGAACCCGCAAACATGGATATTCACCGAAGGCTTGGATTCCTATATATAGAAAGCAAAGAGTATGCCCGGGCCATAGAAGAGTTCAGGATTGTCCTTACGGCCAAGCCTGCGGATGTTCAGATTAGATATTATTTAGCCGTTACCCTGGAAGAAGTAGAAAAATATAAAGAGGCAGCCGAAGAACTGAAAAAGATTATCGCGGCTGATCCGAAAAATATAGGCGCCTTTCTGCACCTCGGCTTTATCTATTCAAAACAGGGGCAGCATGCCGAAGCGGTAAAGATGTATGAAGAGATACTGGGCTTTGAGAAAAACAAGTCTGAAGTATATGGCTATCTCGGCGTGAGCTATATGCAGTTAAAAGATTATAAAAAAGCAGAGGCAGTGTTGTCCGAAGGACTGCGCCTTTTCCCTAAGGACGCCGAACTGAATTTCAATACGGCAGTGATGCATGAAAAGGCCGGCAGATTTGAAGAGATGGTGAGATATCTCAGACGCACCCTGGAGATAAATCCCGAACATGCCGATGCCCTGAATTATCTCGGATACAGTTATGCCGACAAAGGCCTAAATCTTGAAGAAGCCCTTTCTCTCATTGAAAAGGCGCTTAAGATAAAACCCGACAACGGGTATATGATTGACAGCCTCGGCTGGGTGTATTTCAAGATGGGCAGGTCTGAAGAGGCTGTAAAGACATTACAGAAAGCCCTCAGCATAGTGAACAACGACCCTGTAATCCATGAACACCTCGGAGATATTTATTTTTCGCAGGGGCAGGAGGCCGAAGCCCTGAAGGCCTGGGAGAATGCGCTTAAGTTCCATGAAAAAGAAGAGGGGCTTAAGGAACGGGTTGAAAAGAAAATTAAAGATTTAAAAAATAAAACAAACGGTAAATAGGTAAATGGCTGCAACGGTGAATCGGTGAATCGGAAAACAAAAAAAACGGTGAATCGCTTAATAGCTGAATTGAGAAAAAATTATCATTATTTTTTAATTCCTATTCACCAATTCACCTATTTACCGTTTTTTTAAGTCATGTTCACGCTTAAAACGCCTGCAAAGATAAACTGGTTCCTGTCTGTTCTGGGGAAAAGAGAAGACGGCTGTCATGAGATTTCAAGCCTCATGCAGAGCATTTCCCTTTACGATGAACTTACCTTTGAGCCTTCCGGGGGGATTGAAATTATAACCGATGCGGATATACCTCTGGAGGAAAATCTTGTTTACAGGGCTGCGGTGCTTCTTAAAGAAAAGTTATCGGTTAAAAAAGGAGCGGTTATAACCTTAAAGAAAGAGATACCGGTATCTGCAGGATTGGGCGGAGGAAGCAGCGATGCTGCATGCTGCCTTTCAGGATTGAACAGGCTGTGGGAACTTGGTCTGAAGAATGAGGAATTAATAGAACTCGGCTCGATGATGGGCTCTGATATTCCATTTTTTTTTAAAACCCCGCTGGCTGTGGTTAGCGGCAGGGGGGAGATGGTAACAAAACTTGAAGCGGCAAGCAGGCATATTCTTGTTATTGTAAAACCTGACCTCGGCATATCAACAAAATGGGCCTATTCAGAGATGAGTAAGATGCTTCCGAGGTTGACAAAGAGAGACAATAATATTAAACTTTTCTGTCAGGCCCTTGAGAGGCGGGATTTTAAATCCCTTGCCTTAATGATGAAAAATGACCTTGAACTTCCGGTAATGCGGAAGTTTCAGGTTATAGGGGAGATTAAGGGCAGGCTGCTTGCCAGAGGAGCGGAGGCTTCACTTATGAGCGGAAGCGGGCCGACGGTCTTCGGCGTGTTCAGGAGCAGGGAAGAAGCTGAAGATGCCGCAAAAGCAATGAAGCCTTACTGGAGCAGGGTTGTTGAAACGCTAATTTAAAAATGGTGAATGGGTGAATAGGTGAATGGGAAAAATGGGTTTTTTCGATTCACCGATTCACCGGATAGCTATTCACCGATTGAAATTGGGGCGTCGACAAACGGCAAGTCAGGAGATTTTGGATCTCCCATGTGGAGGTTCGAATCCTCCCGCCCCAGCCAGCATACGAAAGTAGGAACTAAAAAATAAGAAGTAGGAACTTTAGAAAATTCTAACTTTTCACTTTTAACGTTGTTTTGGAGGGACAATGCCGAACGGCATAAGGCTTTTGACAGGGAATTCTAACAGGAAACTTGCTGGAGAGGTTGCAAAATATCTCGGTATTCCTGTGTGTGACACTCTGATAACCACATTCAGCGACGGCGAGATTATGGTCCAGATAAACGAAAATGTAAGAGGTTCCGATATATTCGCACTGCAGTCAACATGCACGCCTGTAAATGATAATATTGTGGAACTGCTTCTTCTAATTGACGCTTTAAAAAGGGCGTCTGCGGGGAGGATAACCGCAGTTATTCCATATTACGGGTACGCGAGGCAGGACCGGAAGGTTCAGCCGAGAGTCCCGATATCTTCAAAGCTTGTGGCGGACCTTATTACCGTGGCAGGCGCCAATAGGGTGTTGACTGTTGATCTCCATGCAGGCCAGATACAGGGGTTCTTCAACATTCCGGTGGACCATCTTTATGCCTCTCCGGTTATCCTGGATTACATCAAAAAATGCAATATTAACGACCTGGTCATAGTTTCTCCTGACGCAGGAGGGGTGGAGAGAGCAAGGGCTTTTGCAAAAAGGCTTAATGCCTCGCTTGCAATTATAGACAAAAGGCGCGAAAGGGCCAATGAATCTCAGGTAATGAATGTGATAGGAGATGTGAAAGGCAAAAACACAATTATACTTGACGATATGATAGATACCGCAGGCACGACTACTCAGGCGGCCGCGGCGCTGAAAGAAAAGGGGGCTAAAAAGGTTCTGGCTGCATGCACGCACGCGGTGCTTTCAGGCCCTGCGATAGACAGGATCAATAATTCGGTTATAGAAGAAGTGATTGTAACTAACACAATACAGCTTGACAGCAAGCAGGAGAAATGCAAAAAACTCACGGCGCTGAGCATAGCGCCGCTGCTTGCCGAGGCTATAAAAAGGATTCATGAAGAATCTTCAATAAGTTCGCTTTTTGTATAGCGAAAAAAAGTAGGAACTAAGAAGTTCTAAGTTTTATAGGAGGAAAGAGACAAAATGGAAAAGGCCACACTAAACGTAGAAAAAAGAGATAAAGCGGGCAAAGGCATTGCAAGAACCCTTAGAAGACAGGGCCTGATACCCGCAATTATCTACAGGGGAGGCGGTTCGCTGCCGATAGCAATTTCAAAAAAGGCTATGGCTGAGTTTATTGATACTACGGCAGGCGAGCATACAGTTGTTAACCTTAAGTTTGCCAACGGAGACACCAAGCTTGCTATTCTCAAGGAGTATCAGACGGACCCTATAATGGGAGATATCCTGCATACGGATTTTTTTGAGATATCCCTTACTGAAAAGGTTAACGTCAACGTCCGTATCATGACCCCCGGAGAGCCGATAGGCGTGAAACGTGACGGCGGTATCCTGCAGCATGTGCTGAGGGAGATAGAAATAAAATGCCTGCCCGACAAGATACCCGGACACCTGGAGGTTGACATTTCAAAACTCGAGATAGGGCAGTCCATTCATGTCAGGGACATCAAGGTCGAAGAGGGGATAGATATTCTTACCCCGCTCGAGGAGGTTATAGTTAATGTCGTTGCGCCTGCAGTCGAGAAAGAGGAAGTTCCTGCTGAAGGCGTTGTTGCCGCCGCGCCGGAGATGGTAGAGCCTGAGGTAATAAAGAAAGGCAAGAAAGAAGAGAAGGAAGAGGCGGAAGGGAAAGCAGAGAAAAAATAATTGTGGGCTATAGTCGGACTCGGCAATTACGGAAGTAAGTATTCAAAGACCCGGCATAACCTGGGCTTTATGGCGCTGGAGGTTTTAGCGGAGTCGTTTGATATAGCTTTACAGGAAAAGAAACAATACAGATTAGGCAAGGGCTCTATTGAGGGACAAGATGTGCTTCTCATAGAGCCTTTGACTTTTATGAACCTGAGCGGCGTTGCCGTAAAAGATATCTTCAGAAAGTTCAATGTCACCCCTGAAACCCTGATAGTAATCCATGACGACCTTGACATGGATACCGGAAGGCTGAAGATAAGAAGGAACGGCTCGTCAGGAGGGCATAGGGGCCTTGAATCAATCATTCAAAGCCTAGGCACAAAAGAATTCATAAGGGTAAAGATAGGGATAGGAAGGGACCCCGGAATATCTCCTGAAGTCTATGTCCTTAAAAAATTCAAAAAAGACGAACTCCCGATAATCAAAGACGCTATTCAACGCGCTGCGCATGGTGTTACTGCCATTATGTCGGAAGGCCTTTCAAAGGCGATGAATAAATTCAATTCCTGAGATTCCGCTTAGACTGCAAGCAGAGATAGCTGTGTATTTTTTCATGGAAAGTTTATTAAGATAATAGATAAATATTATTTCAAACAGGGCGGGAACTATGACAAGGAAAAAACTTATAGTTTTAAGTCTGATTTTGTCTGCTGTTCTTGGATTTAGTTTTTATATCATTGTCCTCAAGCAGGGCAGGAATGCAGGGCCTGTTGCCATAACCATCGGCGGGGCCGTCAGCGATTCCGGCACACCAATTTTCATAGCCGGGCACGAAGGGTATTTTGAGAAGAACGGGCTGAAGTACGTACATAAGGATTACGATACCGGCATGGCGGCGGTTAACGGTGTGTTAAAAAATGAAGTAGACTTCGCGAGGGCAGCCGAATACCCTGTTGTTGTGAAGGCCATGGAAAAGGCTCAAATCAGCATCATAGGAAGCTATGCAAGGTCCTTTAATGAGTACATTGTCGGCCGTGTTGATAAGGGAATTAGGAAGGCAGCCGACCTAAAAGGAAAAAAGATTGGACTGCCCCTGAGGACGATTCCCGAATTCTATTTAGGCCGCTTTCTTGATTTACAGGGCCTGAGCATAAAGGATGTTACTTTAGTCAATCTGACTCCTAAACAAACGGTCGGTGCTATTGCTGAGGGCCGTGTGGACGCTGTTGTAGTCTGGGAGCCGTACGTGAGCCGGATAGAAGGCCGGATGAAGGACAGAACAGTCAAATGGCTGGCGCATAGTGTTCAACCGCAGTATTCAGTTTTGGTTGCGAGGAACGATTGGATAAAAAAGAATCCTGATTTAGTCAAACGTGTTTTGAAATCAATTAATCAGGCAGAGGAATACGCGGCGAAGAATCCGGCAGGAGCAAAGGCTATACTGCAAAAGCGGTTTAAACATGATGCCGCATACGTATCCAATATCTGGAAAGAACATCAGTTTTATCTTTTTCTTGATCAGGGGCTTGTAGCTGCAATGGAAGATGAGGCACGGTGGATGATGAGGAACAACCTGACCCATGAAAAGAATATGCCGAATTTTCTTGAGTATATTTATTCTGATGGATTAAAGGCGGTAAGGCCTGAAGCAGTGAATATTATCCGGTGAAGTTGTTTAATGAGACTTAGAACCCAATTCCTAATAACCATGCTTCTGTTCGGTGTTCTCATGGCTGTCATGGCAATACTGGCGGTTATCACAACCAAACAAAATGAAAAAGTCAGGACTCAGGAAAAGATTGCCGACAGCATAACCTTAGGGGCCAACGAATTAAATTACCTTGCCGATGATTATTTGATTTACCGCGAAAGCCAGCAGCTCGTCCGATGGCAAACGAGGTTTGCGTTGTTTTCCGCGGAGGCGGCCCGCCTGAAGGTGGATACCTCTGACCAGCAGGCGCTTGTTCGAAATATTCAGCTGAATACGGAAAGGTTAAAAAAGGTATTCGACGGTGTGGTGACTGATATTGAAAATTCACGCAAAGTCAGGAACGCGGCGTATAACCCGATATTCCTTCAGACTTCGTGGAGCAGGATTACCATCCAAAACCAGGGGATGGTTTCCGACGCCTCGCATCTGGCACAATTATTGCGCCAGGAGATGGCAAGAATCGCAAATAAAAGAACTATGCTTCTTTACACTATGGTCGGCGTATTGGGCCTATTTCTCCTGGCAAGCTATATGTTGATTCATCGCCGCATAATTACCGCGACAAACAAGAATCTTGCCGAGAAGATGCGTGAAGGGAAATTCCGCGAGGACCTTTTTCACAGGATAAATATCATGCCGATTGAGATTCCCCCTCTCAGGGAAAGAACCGATGATATCCCGTTGCTTGCCGGGCATTTTCTGAAGAGTTTTAATGAGCATTTAGGCAGAAAGGTGGCGGGCTTTTCAAAGGCGGCAATGGATATGATGCTGAAGTATTACTGGCCGGGCAATGTGAGAGAGCTTCGAAACAGCGTTGAACATGCCCTTATCACCGTCCACGGCGAGCTTGTACGGCCCGAACATTTAGGCCTAAAATTCGACTCTAAAAAAGAGGGCAAGAAAACTGATGCGTACGAATACAATCTCAAGTTCTTAAAGGACGAGATGTCCCTTGATGCCATTATTGATGAAGTGCTTCGCGTAACGCTTGAACGCTGCGACGGAAATAAAAGCAAGGCTGCTGAATTTTTAAAGGTTAACAGGAAAATGTTTTACAGATAAAAACAAATTCTTTCACTTTTCCCTTTGTCCCAATTAAGGACATAAGCCTTCCGCAAGCAAAATATGTTAGCCAATCTTGACACTTCTTGACCGGTGTTAGTCAGTTTCTGACGTATCGTCGCGATAAACCATTGCACAAATAAAAATCCTAAGCGTCCCTTATGTGGACAGTTTTTCAGTAAGTGTCCGTTAAGGGGACAATAACTTTTTAATTCCTTTGTCTAACCTCCCGAAAAACAAGGACATTTTTTATGGCAGATTTCTTGCTTACTAATAGTAAGTTTGTCAAAAAATAAAAGCCCTAAATCATCGGAGGTAGATAAATGGCACAAGACTCAGTAGAGAAAATAATCGGACGTCTTATAACTGATGATTCTTTTATGGGGCGGGCAATGCTTTCTCTTCAGCGTGTATGTATTGAGGAAGGCTATGTGTTGAGCGAAGAGGAAGAGATATTTCTCTTGAACCTGCTCAAGCAGAAAACTTTCAACAGAAAAATATTAAGTATCTCGGAACTTGTAGACGGTAACCTAAGGAGGGATAGTTTGATGATGGAAAAAAAAATGGAGGGTGCAAACAGTGATTATTAAATACGGCAAAGTCATACCTATTTTACTCTCGCTCTGTATGTTTTCACATACAGTGTTAGCGGCAGAAAAAGAAAAACCGGCGCCTGCCGTTAAGCAGCCGGCGCAGCAGCAGATTCAAACCGGCAATCCGTCCGTAAATCCCATTACTCAGGCCGTGGTAAAGGGCGGTGCGCTTCAGTGCGCGAGCCGGGTGAATCAGGTAACAAATTTTTTAATCTCAGGGAGTCAGGGAATGGGGGCGCATCTATACGTGCCCGCCATTGAGCCTGACCGCAAGATGGTATCCGTATCACTTGAAATCCAGAATGAGAATGTGCCGTTTGCCTTTGCGAGCGCGAGTTTCGCCCCTAATCAGGCCAACGGCTGCGGAGCCATGTATGAGGCTGTGGCTTACTGGAACATGAAATGCGACGATGTCGCTTCAAAGCAGTTCACCGGGCTGAAAAAAGTCGGCAGCCTGCGCAAGGAAATTATAGCGCTGGATGGGGGCCCCGTAGTCAAGGTGTTTCTCATGCCGGCAGGCAGCGGCTGTGTATCTATAAAGAAAGAGGTAGTGCAATGAAAATAGAGCAGAAGAGCAGCAGAGCAACAGAGCAGAAGCAGATTAAGGAATATCTTTTAACAATACATTCAAAGGGAGAAAAGTGAAATGAAAGAAGGAAGGGGAAAATACTTTAAGGGACTGCGGCCCATAGCGGCTGCAATGGCAGCGATCATGCTGGCGGGAATGCTGGCTTCACCCACGGCGTTCGCTGGCACGGTAGTAAGTGACGTAGGTGACTACACTATAAAAGCTGACACTGACGCGTTGCAGCCTGGCAGCGAGGGAGTTTATCTCTGGGCATCCGGTGTAGTGGCAGTAAAGGCTACTTCCACTGAGACGTACATTTATTACGGCGCTACGATCAGCAACGGCCTGAACATGAACGGCAGCGCCGTCAGCGGTGTGACGACCATCAGCGCCAGCAGCACGATCAGCACTGGTGGCGGCTTCAGCGCGGGCGCTGGTTCAACCCTCAGCGGAATCAACAATCAAAGCGGCGGCATCACAAACGCCGGAGCAATCTCAGGCGCTACCATAACTGCAAGCGGGACAATAACAGGAGGCAGCCTCACAGACGGCACAGCAACGCTGACCGGAGGCAACTTGAGCGGAGTAGGCACTCTCGGTGCGACGACCGGCAACATCACAACCGTCAACAGCACCACGCTAAATAACAGCGGCACTACGACCACTGGCGCATTGAGCGTAACCAATAACACGACTGTCGGCGGCACCTTGGGGGTAACCGGAAACACAAGCCTTTCAACGCTCTCCACAAGCGGCAATGTTACCTTAGGCGATGCGACCAGCGACTCCCATACAATCAACGGCAGCGTAAGTATTTCAAACGGCTTAAACATGAACAGCACCGCCGTCAGCGGTGTGACAACATTGTCGTCAACGACAATTAATAACTCAGGCACTACAACCACAGGCGCGTTAAGCGTAACTAACAACACCACTGTCGGCGGCACCTTGGGAGTTACCGGCGCGACTACGACCAGCGGCATCACCAACACGGGAAATATCGCCACCACCACCCTCTCCACCAGCGGCGCAGCGACCCTCAACTCGGCGAGCATCACCAACAACGCCTCTGTTGGCGGCACGCTTGGAGTTACAGGAGCTACAACCCTGAGCAGCACTTTGAATGTTAGCGGGACGACTACTCTAAGCGGTAATACCTATGTGGGTTACAGCGATAGCACCAGTAACTATATTGGTTATGCCAATAATACCGTTAACCGTATCGGTTTTAACTCATCCGCAAATACCATCTTAGGCACAACTACCATTGGCACTGGCGGAACAAACACGACTATAGGTGCGGTTTCTTCAACAAACACAATTAACGGCACAACAAACATCAACTCCAGCGTAAACGCAGCTACAAATATCAACACCGGCACAAGCACCGGTCAAGTTAATATCGGCAACAGCAGTAACCAAACTTACATTGACAGCGCCGGCACACATATTACGGGGGCGCTTTACGGAACTGGAGGCACTTTATCGGTCGGTGATGATATAAACATGAATAACAAGAATATTAGCAGCGTAAATCAGCTAAGCTCGACAACAATTAATAACTCAGGCACTACAACTACAGGAGCATTGAGTGTAACCAACAACGCCTCTGTAGGCGGCACATTGGGAGTTACCGGCGCGACCACTCTTTCCAGCACGCTCGATGCGCAAGGCGCAATTTCCAATTCAACCGGAAACGTGACCATCAACGATGCGTTGGATGTGAGCGGCCTTGCCACAATGAGCGGCGGGGCTACCATCACGGGAGCGACAAACATTAATACGAGCGGAAGTGCAGTAACTAACATCGGCACAGGCACAAATTCAGGTGCAGTAACGATTGGAAATTCCAGCAATACAGTCGCAATCAGCGGCAGCACCAACACCATCACCGGCACGACAAACATCAATGCCAGCGCGAATAACGCAACCAACATCAATACCGGCACGAGCACCGCAGCTGTAACTATCGGCAATGCCTTGAATACTACTTCTCTGAACAGCGCGACAAACAACATCGGCGTTAGCAGCAGTTATGCGACGACGAACAACATCGGCACAAACAATTCATATGCCAGCGCCAATACAATCGGGAATACAAACACGAGTTCAACTGTAACTGCCTACGGCGGCAACAGCACACTGTCAATGGCTAACAATGCAGCCAGCATCGGCGTGACCAGCGGCGGCAGCTTCGCAGCAAATGCAACAACAGCCGTCATCAGCGGCAGCGGTACAGTATACAGCAACGGAACCGGCACATCTTCAGGGACTACTGGAGCCGTTACCGTCTATAACTCGCCGCAAACCATTGCGTCCAATACCACCATTGGCAATCTTCTGAGCGGCGCAACATACAGCACAAAGATTAACGGCAATACATTTGTAGACGGCAATATGTATATCAACGGCACTCTAAACTATGTCTCAAGCACAGCAGCTACCACCACCGTAACCGGCGGAGGAAGCGTACTTAATAGTGGTACGACCTCAAGCCAGATGATAATTACGAACAAGGGCGAGACCGGCACATACGCGACTGTCAACAACGGCGTAATTACTATGACCAACGGTACAACAGATCAGGCGGTTAGTTCTTTGACCCTTACAAACGGGTTAGGAAATACGCATGGTGTTGCGATTACTGAAAGTCAGACGGTTCTCAGCGGCGGTACAACATCCACTTCTCTTACTCTGAATGACAACGGCGCTACATTCACCAATACAGCGACCGGGGGGCCGGCTAAAGTAACAGGCGTTGCGGACGGAACAAGTGATTACGATGCAGTGAACTACCGGCAGTTAAAGAAGGCTTCTGATAAGGCTTTTTCCGGCATAGCCTCTGTAGCGGCATTGGCTGCTATCCCGAATCCTGCGCCGGGCAAGAAATTTACATTAGGCATAGGTTACGGCTATTTTGAAGAAATGAATGCAGTTGCAATCGGAGTAAAAGCGGCAGTTACGAAGAACATCAGCACAACTCTCGGCTTAGGATATAGCAAAGAACGCGCAACAGTGAACGCAGGCGTGGGATATAGCTGGTAGTTAGAAAGGCGATTAAATAAAAAAAGGCTATCACGATATAGTATTCTTGATAGCCCTTTTTATTTGAATTTAGGTTTTGTTACTGGGAGCCTCATTTTGCCGCTTATAGTACCATAAGTTTGCCGAAAAATCCGTAATTTTGTCTATTTTAGCACCAAATATGACCGCTGAAGCAATATATCCTTGCCGAAAGTTACAAATGGCAATAAAAACTTGCCGAAAGTTGCATCTTGAGTGGAGGTTCTGAATTTTTCGGATTCTCGAATAATAGGGAAAGATAAAAAATCGAAATAAGCGGGGATCCGCAGCTGCTTTAAGATTCATTTCAGTACCTATCACAAATTGTGACTCAAATCCATAACCTCTTGATAATTCAGGGATAATTATAGCAAATAGGATATCACAATTTGTGATTTCAAGGCTTTGAAATTCCATTTTGGAATATCAAGTGGTAGGTGATGATATCTGGGATTTATTTTTTTCTTGACAACATATGCAAATATCATTATATTCTAATACATCTATATATTTTAAAAGGAGATTAGATATGCGTGCTCTTGGTCAAAGGGTGGAGCTTTTAAGGGTGATAGCTCATCCTGTGAGGATCAAAATCCTTGAGGAACTCACAAAAGGCGTAAAGTGTGTGAGCGATTTTGAGGAGTTCCTGGAGATAAGCCAGCCGAATGTCTCGCAGCACCTCTCGCTTCTCAGGCAGCAGGGTGTTATTGATTTTTATGTTGACGGAAGGCTTAAGTGCTATTTTCTCAGGGATCCTATTATTCCGGACATAATTGAACTCATAAAAAAGGACTATGTGAAGGAACTTCCTGCTCCTGCATGCTGTCCCGTAACAAAGAAAGGCAAATATCCGGGGGCAAGGAGGCATTAGAAAGGAGAAAATGTTATGGCAAAATTGATCACTTTATTTTTATCCACATCGCCGTATTCTTATGAGAACACTCTGACGACAGTGAGGATTGCAGAGTCTGCATTGGCAAAGGGGCATTCTGTCAATCTCATTGCATCCGCAGACGGCGTCTACTGCTTCCTGAAAAAGCAGAAGGCAAAGGGGCTAACGAATGCTGAAGAAGAATTCACGAAGCTTATACAAAAGGGCTTGAAGGTTTATCTCTGAGGCGGCTGTATGAACTATCGCCGTGCAGCGAAGGAAGATTACCTTGATAACACAGAGGTCGGCTCCCTTAAGGGTCTTTTTAAGACAATGGGAGAGAGCAATATCTGGCTAAATATCGGAGCATGAATTTACGAAAGTATCAAAGGGTCAAAGCGTCAGGGGCTCTGATACTTTGATACTCTGACGCTCTGACACTAAATTTATGGAGGATAACATGGGTTCAGTAGCAATGATACTTAGGAAATCGCCGTATGGAGATATAAACGCAGCAGAGGCGGTAAGACATGCGCTCGGCGCTGTATCGGATGAGCTTAAGGTTTCTCTGATACTTATTGACAGAGGTGTGCTTCTTGCAAGAAAGGGGCAGGATGATGCAGGCACCGGTTTTACAAATCTTGAGGCAGCGCTTAAGGATTGCGGGGAAATGGGCGTAGATATCTTTGCCGAAAACCTTTCATTAATTGAGCAAGGCCTTAAGGATGAGGATGTTATTAAAGGTGTAAGGGCGGTAAATGAATCTGATATTGCGGCATTGATTAGAGATGCTGATTCAACGATGATTTTTTAGAAACAAGGTTAAACGGTGAATGGGTGAATAGGTGAATAGGCAAAAAAATAAAAATACAAAATGTCCATTAACCGATTCACCGGATGCCAATTCACCAGAATTTATTGGAGGTTAATATGCTTGTGATTATAAAAAGCGCACATGACACAACTGAGGGGAAAAGGGGAGTAAAACTTGCCCGCGATATGTCTGCGGATATAGTCCTTCTTCAGAATGGGGTTTGTTTTATGGAAAAAGACAGGCTTGAAGACCTTAATTTCTTCAGGACTGTTTATGTGCTTGAAGACGATAAGAGATTAAGAGGCATAAAAGACAGCGGAAACAAGAATATAAAAAACATCAGTTACGACAGCCTTATTGATTTAATGGCAGGCGAAGATAAAGTAGTGGGAATGTTTTAAGGAGGTTATATGGCAAAGATAGTTGTTCTGGGCGGCTCATTCGGCGGGCTTACCGCGGCCTTTGAGCTGAAGAGGCTTCTTGGCGGCAAAGCGGATGTAACGGTTCTGTGCGATGACGATAAATTCGTTTTTATCCCTTCACTTCCGTGGCTTGCCATGGGCTGGAGAAAGACGGAGGATATAACTATCGCGTTAAAGCCGATTCTTGAAAGAAAGGGCATAGAGTTCATCCACGGGGAGGCAAAAGGCCTTGACGCTGATTCGTCAAAAGTTGCCACAGCAGTTGGAGAAATTCCCTATGATTATCTCGTTATTTCCACAGGCCCTGCCCTTGCCTTTGATGAGGTTCCGGGACTCGGGCCGTACAAAGGGAATACAGAATGTATCTTTACTCTTGATCAGGCTGAAATGGCAAATAAGTCATGGAATAAGTTTCTTGAAAATCCGGGCACGGTTGTCACCGGCTCTGTTCAGGGAGTGAGCTGTTTCGGCCCTCCTTATGAATATGCATTTGAGATAGATGCGGAGCTTCGCAGAAGAAAAATCAGGAATAAAGCTCCGATTGTATTTGTGACCTCAGAGCCGTATATAGGCCATTTCGGAATCGGCGGCTTGAGAAATTCAAAACGCATTATGGAAGATGAATTCGCCAAGCGGGATATAAAAGTTATATCAAATGCCGCTGTTGAAGAGTTTATCCCCAATGAAATTAAACTTAAGGACGGCTCTAAGATACAGCATAAGCTTGCAATGTTTGCGCCTGCGATGAAAGGCGTGGCGGCAGTGGCGCATCTCGGAAATCCGAGAGGTTTTATTCCTGTTGACGGAAAATACAGGCACACAAAGCATAAAAATATCTTTGCCGTCGGAGTCGCAATCGCGATAGCTCCGCCTGAACCTACTCCTGTGCCGACAGGAGTTCCAAAGACAGGCTATATGACCGTGAAGATGGCAAAGACGGCAGCCGCAACCATTGTGTCCGATATAACAGGAAGCGCTCCGCCAGAGGAAAAGCCGTTAGATGTTTTATGCCTGATGGATCTGGGCAATACCGCGGCGTACATGAGGGCAAAACCTCTTCTTCCGCCGAGGCAGGAATCTGATTTTAAAGAAGGCAAGCGGTTTCACTGGGCCAAGGCCGCGTTTGAAAAATATTTCCTCTACAAAATGAGACACGGGTTAAGCAACTGGCCCTAAACCGCATACAATGAATTGTAAGAATTGGGGGGAGAGAATATGACAAGAATAACAAAAAATGTCTCTGTTATGTGTTTCCACGATGAACTTTGTCAGGTTTATAATGCGCTCATGACGGCATTAAGCCTGCTCAGGGAAGGCTCTAAGGTAACTCTTTTTTTCGGGTCGCGGGGCGTAAACGCGATACATAAGGAAAAGGTCAAGGAACTGAAATGCCTGCCTGACCAGCCGAAGGAGATGGGAGATGCGGTAATGAAAAGGATGGAAGAGATGGAGCTGCCGACGGCTGAAGAGCTTCTCTTCATGCTTTACAAAGAGGGCGCAAAGATGCTTGCATGCCCGCTTAATGTCCCGTTATTCGGAATGTCAAAGGCGGATTTTGTTGATGGCGTTGAACTTGCCAATCCGGGAACTTATTACAAGGAGATTGTAGTCCCTGCGGACATGAACCTTACTTTTTAAAAAGCACATTATGTGCAAATATTCTTATATTTGAATACATTGGAGGTTTGAATGCGTAAGTTCTCATTGGTTGATTTTTCTGTAAATCATCCAAAACTTGTAGTAGCGCTTTCCGTAATCGTCACTCTCGTCTTCATGACCCAGTTCCCGAAGATGAAGACAGATACGAATCCGAAGCATATGCTCCCCGAAACTTCGGACGTGAGGGTCTGGAACGATGAGGTGGACCGCACCTTCGGGTTGTACGAAGATACGATTGCGGTGGGCGTAAAAAACGAAAAGGGCGTTGTGAATTCAGACACCCTCGGAAAGATTAAAAGGATAACCGACGAGATCGTAAGAATCAAAGGCGTTGCCTCGCGCGACGTGAACAGCTTTCCGACCATTACAAATGTCACTGCGGAAAAAGGCGCCCTGCGCGTGGCGCCGCTTATGACCGAAGTTCCAAAGAATGAAAAGGAATTAAAGGAATTCCGGAAAAATCTTTTTGAGAACCCGCTTTTCCTGAACCGCATTATCTCGAAAGACGGAAAGATGACTGCCGTTTATGTCCCCCTTGAAAAAGGAGCCAACGGAAAAGAGGTGGCTGACAAGATACGCGAAGTATTAAAAAAGGAAAAGGGCGAAGAAAAATATTATGTCGCCGGAGACCCTGTGGCAAGGGACACGTTCGGGGCGGAGATGTTCAAGCTCATGGCGCTATTCGCGCCGATTGCCGGGATGGTGATGCTATTGGTCAGGTATCTTATGTTCAAAGACCTTTTTCTATCCATAGCCCTGATGATGGACGCGATGATGAGCATCATCTGGAGCATGGGTTCTTTAATAGCCTTCGGGCTGCCTATTCATATAATGAGTTCTATGGCGCCTGTCTTTTTGATGGCCATAGCAACCGACAGCATGCATATCTTTAACGAATTTTATTTTCGTTATAAGGAAAAGGGTGATAAAAAAACAGCCATCATAGAAACAATGCGGGCAGTGGGGCGTCCCGTGAGATACACCGCGCTTGCAACCGCCGCGGGTTTTGCCGTGCTCTTATTCATGAGCATTATTCCTGTAAAGGTCTTTGGCGGAGTAATCGCCTTCGGCACTGTTGCACTGAGGATTTTAAGTTTTAGTTTTATTCCGGCCATGTTTATGTTTGTGAAGGAATCCCATCTGGATAAGGCGTCTAAGGGAGAGGATATTGCCGCTGGCAAGGGTTCAACGTTGCTTAGAGGCCTTGCAGGCCTGGGCGCTCATAAGGCAGGGGCCACTATCGCAGTAGGGGTTATTCTTTTTGTGATTTCCGTTATAGGAATATCCAAGATCGTTGTGAACAATAATCTGGTTGAGTGGTTTAAGAAAAACAGCGAAATAAGAGTTGCGGACGCGGAGATAAATAAGGCTCTTGGAGGCACGGCTCTCGGTTATGTGGTGGCAATATCGCAGGAAGAGGATTTTATAAAAAACCCTGAGTCCATGAGATACATTGAAGGCCTTCAGAGGCATATAGAAAAAGTGTCTGTAGTCGGGAAGACCTTCTCTGTCGTGGATTATGTAAAGAGGATAAACCGGGTGCTGCATGATGACAACCCGAAATACGATATTGTGCCTGATACAAAAGAGGCTGTGGGGCAATATCTTTTTCTCTTCAGCATGTCTGCCAAACCTTCTGATCTGGACAATGTTGTAGACCCTGCATTTAAAAAGGCCAATATATGGGTGCAGCTCAAGACCTGGGATGCGAACGCAATGAAAGAGGTTATAAAGGCTTCTGAGGAATACAAAAAGAGCAATCCGCTTCCTCTTGAACTTAAGCCCTCGGGAATAGCGTATTTCAACCTGGTCTGGAACCATGAGGTGTTATGGGATATGGTCAAGGGGTTTGTGCTTGCGCTTATAGTAGTGTTTATGATCCTGGCGCTTGCTTTCCGCTCGTTCAAATGGGCTTTTGTAAGCTATGTGCCTCTGGTTTTCACAGTGCTGCTTATTTACGGCGTTTTAGGTTTTTCAGGCAAGAGGTTTGATATGCCTATATCGGTCCTTTCATGCCTCAGCCTTGGAATGGCGGTGGACTTTGCAATCCATTTTGTAAGCAGATTTAAACAAAGATTAGCGGAGACTACACCCCCCTTTAATTCCCCCCTTGATAAGGGGGAATATAGGGGGGTCACGGAGGCTTTATTATGGACTGCGGCAAGGCCGGGCAAGGGAATCATGCGGAATGCGATTCTCTTTGCGACTTCTTTTGCGGTCATGATGCTTGCGCCCCTCACGCCGTATATAACCGTCGGCGCATTCATTGTGAGCATGATGATGCTCAGCGCAATAATGACAATAATCTATCTGCCGGCCCTTATCGTATTAATGCAGGGCTGGCTGTTTAAAGGAGGGCTCAGCTAAGATGCCTATAATCAAAAGAGTTTCGGCGGTCTTGTTTCTTTTTATTTTTCTGCTTCCTCAGGCCGCGTGGGCCGCAAAAATGTCGGAATCGGAAGAATTGGAGAAGATAGTAAAGAAGATTAATGAAAGGCAGTCAAGAAATCTCAAAATGTTTGAGAAAAAGACAAAGGCTTATTTTTTTGAAGCGCAAAAGCCCGCAACAATAGAGGCCTTGGTTAAGGAATTTTCACCCGGAGATGCGGTTACGATAATTGTTATATCCAACCTCTCAAAAAAGTCTTATAAAGACATTGCGGCAATGCGAAAAGCAGGAAAGGGATGGCAGGCCATAGCAGAACAGCTTGGAGTAAAACTTAAAAATGTGCTTAAGGAAGTGAAGGATTTTAGAAGCGGCATAGGCTGAGACTAAACTGTTACAGGGGCGTGTTCTTCTGGGAAAATATAAAAATATCGCCTGTCATTGCGAGCCGAAGGCGAAGCAATCTCTGCATTAGGCATAAAAGCCAAAAACGAGATTCCTCTCCGCCTCAGGCGGATTCGGAATGACAAGAATAGGAGGAAAAATAAAATGAAGAGAATTGGAGTGTATCTGGTTACGGCTATTGTTATGAGCTTTTTAGCCCTGCCTGCATTTGCGCAGGAGGACCTTGCAAAAAAAATGAATGATGTGCTGATAAAGGCCGTTGAAGAAGGACACTGGCAGGTTAATGCCGATGAGGTTTATATGTGGATAAAAACAGGGCAGAAAGACTTCTTTGTAGTAGATGTAAGGCCCAATCCTAACGAGTATAAGGCAGGCCATATTCCCGGAGCTGTGCATATCTCGTATAACGAAATCCTCACGCCCGAAAACCTTAAGAAGCTTCCAAAGGATAAAAAAATCATACTTGCATGCGGCACAGGGCAAGTTCAGAATCTTCCTGTAGTAGCGTTAAGAACTCTTGGCTATGACGCCTATACGATGGCCTTCGGCCATGCCGCCTGGATTAAAAACTATCGCGCCGGCGAAGCCATGAAAAAGGCGATAGAGAAGGCTGCAGCAAAGAATTATCCGGTGGAGAAATAAGATGAAGAAGATCTTTACTAAACCGTGGTCGTTTGTGTGGGGCGGTTTTTTGGTCGGTCTTGCCGAGGTATTGTATTTTCTGAAATATGAGACTCCAATACCGATAACAACGGGGCTTGCAAAGATGTTCGGCACCCTTGAAGAGAACATCAGCGGGACAGATTTTATTACCCGGACCTACAGCGGAGATATCCACTGGGTGCTGATAGGCCTGATATTCGGAGGCTGCCTTGTGACAATTATAGAGAAAGAAAGAAAGAGCTGGGTAAAGTATCCGCCCCGTGTTTTAGTGCTCGCCTTTGTCGGCGCCATGATATTCGGATTTGGCACGAGGCTCGCGCAGGGCTGCACTGCATGGCATTATCTTGGAGGCATTCCGGCCATGAGCCTTACCTCTATTGTTGTTGCGATTGTAAGCATTCCTTTTGCCTATCTTGCCTTTATGTTAATGGCAAAATTGAATGCAGGCGGTTTCATGAAGCATCACGAAGTCAAGGCAACGGTGGAAAAATGCGTTGAACTTGAATACCGCACTGAAACTCTGAGTTACGACCCGGCGCACAAGCCTTACAGAGATCCGGTGCGCCTTGTGCTTACGGCGTTCTTTCTTTTATTGCTGGCATCGTCATTCCTGACGGCCATAAGAGGAGAGTCATCAAATAGCATAGGCGGGCTGCCGTGGGTTGAAATAGGACTGAAAATACTTATAGGTTTGCTTGTCGGTATCGGCATAGCCAAGTCCGGGTTCGGCACGGAATGCGCGGTGATGTCGCCGAAGTCTCTTCTTATGAAACCGAAACATTTTGAGGCTATGAAGGTCGCAAAGATTACCCAAACCATGTTTACAGGCCTGATGCCTTTTGCCGGTCTTCTTGTGGCGATCCTTATGTTCAACTTTACCATATTGTTTACATGGATTGCGCTCGGATGGGATGTGCCGGTAGTGGTTGAAGCCGGGAGATATAAATACGGGTTTCATCTCGGGCATCTGATAGGCGGTCCTATGCTCGGAATCGGGAGCGTTATGATGCTCGGATGCGAGATAAGGACTTATTCGCGGCTCGGCATGTCTTACATGACGGGTCTCGCGGCGTTGCCGGGCTTTTTGCTCGGTTATCTTCCGTATTCGCTTTTTAAGGATCAAATAGACGACATCTTCTTTTCCCGCGGCTTCATGAAGGCAAAGAATATGCTCGAACTACTTCCGGAAAACGAATACATAAAATATGCCTTTGCTATCGCTTATGCGGCAATACTAATATGGCTTTTTGCATGGGCCCTAAGAAAGGGCGCTCAGATTACAAAGGTATCTAAGAAAGAATATGTCACCAAGTCTACGGATGAGATATTTTTAGAAGGACTTTATAAGGCAGTTGATAGTAAATAGTTAATAGTTCACTTATTAGGAGGAGTAAAATGATGGAAAGGATGCTTAGAGGGATAGCAGGTTTTATGGTGCTGGTGAGTCTTGGCTTAGCGCAGGTTCATTCTCCAAACTGGTTAATATTAACTGCTTTTATGGGATTGAATCTCCTGCAGTCTGCCTTTACAAACTGGTGTCCAATGATGTTAGTTCTTAAGACATTGGGGATAGATGGAAAAAGTAAGTAGTAAAAATAAAGTGTCAAAGTGTCAGAGTATCAGAGCTTTGATACTTTGATGCTATGACGCTATTAATGAGGGGGTTAAAATGTTTCGCTATCTAATAGTTTTGCTCGTAATGCTTTTGCCTTTTGAGGCCTTTGCGATAAGCGCAGAAGAGGTGATGAAAAAATCTCAGGCCGCGTTTCATTATCAGGGCAAGGATTTTAAGGCCAGGGTAATGATGAAGCTGATAAGCCAGGGCGGCTCCGAGAGGATAAGAGAGCTTACCATGCTGAGAAAGAATTACGGGGGAGCAGGCGGCGATCAAAAATTCTTTATGTATTTTTTCAAGCCCGCGGATGTCAAGGACCTGACCTTTATGGTCTATAAATATCCGGCAAAGGATGACGACAGGTGGCTCTTTGTTCCCGCGATAAATATGGTGAGGCGCATTGCGGCGCAGGACAAGACCTCAAGCTTTGTGGGCTCTGACTTTACGTATGAAGATGTGTCAGGAAGGGATATTCAGGACGACACCCATTCCATTCTGAAAGAAGAAAAGCTTGGCGGAAGGGACTGCTATGTGGTAAAGAGCGTCCCAAAGGCAGGAGATGTGGATTACAGCTACAAGCTATCATGGGTTGATAAGGGCAATTTCCTGCCTTTGAAAGAAGAATATTATGACAAGAAAAACGAACTCGCAAGAGTATTCACGGCCGATGAGATAAAGGCGGTAAAAGGATTTCCGACCATCACTAAGAGGACTATGAAAAACCTTCAGAGCGGGCACAGGACAGAGGTTTTGTACATAAAATCGGATTATAACGTTGGACTTGAGGACAGCCTTTTTTCAGAGAGGTTTCTCAAACAGCCTCCGAAGAAGTGGATTGAATGAGCAAACCATTATGCATGACCGGACTATCTTTCGCCGGAATTAAACTAACTTTATTGCTGATGCAAAGCTTGCTGCCATGAACAATTCTTTTTATAGGTGCCGTTGCGAGGCTTCCGCTTTGTCTTCAGCCTCATGCGGCGAGAGCCGTGAATTCCGGCTCAATCCAGCCCGGTCATGCATTTATTTATTATTTTTCATGGCGCTCTGTTTTTCGTCTTCCATATACGCTGCCGAGGTCTCTATTCACGGCTTTGTTCAGGGAAACTATTCGGCTGATGTCGCTAAATCAAACCCTGACGGCGGAGATTTTAAGTGGGCGGAAGAGAGGGGCCAGTTAAAGCTTGACGCATCCAAAGAGCCTTTCAAATTATTTCTGAAAACAGACGCCTTTTATGATCACACTGATGAAAAGGCGCAGATAGAATTAAGGGAAGGCTATCTGGACTATACAGAAAAGAAATGGGATTTGAGGGCCGGAAGGCAGATAATCACCTGGGGCGTAGGAGACCTGATATTCATAAACGATGTATTCCCAAAAGACTATGAGGCCTTTTTTTCAGGGAGGCCGCTTGAGTATATGAAAAAAGGAATTGACGGAGTAAAGATAGGCGCATATCCTGAATTTGCCTCGTTTGAGTTTATTGCTATTCCGATCTTTGAGCCTAATAATTATACTGACGCAAGAAAATTCTATGCGTATGACCCGATGCCCCATGTTACAAACAGGGGAACTAAAGACCCGGCTACAAACCTTGAAAATACGGAATTGGCTTTAAGGGTTTACCGGGACATAGCCGGGTTTGATACATCAGTGTATTTTTATCGGGGGTTTTTTCGCAAGCCGTATATGATGCCTGATGACATCAATAATACAACAAAGATTACATATCATTATCCCAAGCTCTCTGTTTACGGAGCAAGCCTGCAGGGGAGGGCGCTGGATGGTGTTTTGAGCCTTGAAGGCGGGTATTATGACTCAAGGGAGGACCGAGCCGGAACTGATTATACTGTTCCCAATTCCCAGACAAAATTTCTTATAGGTTATCAGAGGCAATTGTGGGAGGATTTCACAGTAGGGGTTCAATACCTTACAGAATATATGCATGATTATTCGGATTATAAAAAGAATCAACCAGGAGGACTTCCTAAAGACAGAAAAATCTATCAGCTTGCAACCATAAGATTAACGCAGATGCTTATGCACCAGACCTTAAGGCTTTCATTTTTCTCTTTCTACAGCACGTCTGACGGGGATTACATGCTGAACCCGGAGGTTAAATATAACTTCTCGGACCACGTCTGGGCTGCGGTCGGAGCAAATATTTTCGGCGAAGGCGAAAAGTGGAGCCAGTTCGGCCAGCTTGACAAGAACGACAATGTATATTTCCAGATACGGTATGAATTTTAGGAGTTTTTAATGGTATCATTAAGAGTGAAGTTGAAATGTGTTTTTCTGTCTCTGCTTGTAATCGCAGGTCTTTATGCCCAGCCGGCAGTGTGCAGCGAAGGGAGCAGAGCTTCCTCAAAAGATGTTATCTATTTCAGCGCCATAACCCTTTATCATCCCATTGTGATGTATCAGAGATACCAGCCGTTGATGGACTACCTTACAAAGAATACCCCTTATAAATTTGAACTGAAGCTCAGTCAGGATTACCGGGACATAATAAATTTTCTTAAGACCAACAAGGTGCAGGTGGCCTTGCTTGGCGGTGTTACATATCTGGAGGCAAAAAAAGAATTCGGTGTCATTCCGATTTTAAAACCCCTCGGGCAGGACGGCAAGCCGTTTTACAGGTGTGTGTTTATTGCCAGGGCGTCAAATAATAAAATTAATTCGCTTCCTGATCTCAGGGGTAAATCCGTTGCCTTTGCCTCCAAACTCTCAACATCCGGGGGCCTTACACCTCTTTATCATCTATATTCCAACGGCATAACGCTTAATGAGCTTTCGCAGCATGTAAATCTTAAATATCATGATTCTGTTGCAAGAGAAGTCTTGAGAGGAAACTTTGATGCAGGCGCGGTCATAGATTCTGTTGCAAACAGGTTTAAGAACCGGGGGCTGAAGATTATAGATATTTCCAAGCCGATACCCGGTTTGCCTATAGTGGTCCGGGCAGACCTTTCGCCGAAGGTTATAAAGGCCGTAAAAGGCGCGCTTCTTTCCTTAAATTATAATAATCCGGAACATCGCAAGATGATGGAACAATGGGATGAAGAGTTTAAGTATGGCTTTGCGGAGGCTAAAGACTCTGATTACGACGTTATAAGGGAGAGGATACGTTTTCTTGCCGGTCATGGAGTAAAGATACCGTGAAAAGTTTTCTCCGAAAGTTTGCGGAGTGGGGCTTCAGTCTTCAGGGGAAATTTATTGTAGCGGCGTTTATGTGCATCCTCATATTTACCATTATCGGAAGCTTTTTTATCATTTCCAGAGAAGAGAGACTTTACAGGCAGGACATAATCAACCAGGGAAAGGTCTTTGCCGAGACCAGCCGCCTTATGCTTACCAATGTTATGGTGTATAACGAACTCGGCATGATGGACAAACAGGATCTTCTTGACTACATTGACTACTTCATAATGAACCTGATGGAAAGGGATAAGAGGGTAAGGTATGTGATGGTTTTTAATAACTACGGCCAGATTATTGCTCACAGTAATATCTCGGAATATGATAAGACTTATCCTGACAAGTCGGTATTGGAGGGTATAACAAATCTGAGCACGGAGATAATTGATGAAAAATTTCAAGGCGATCCAATTTTAAGGATAACGGCGCCTTTAAATATAGACACCAAGCGCTGGGGTGTTTTAAGAATCGGTCTTTCTACAAAAGAGTTACATGAATCCGTGTATTCATTAAGAAAAGAGATAGCGATTATCGTTATTGTTTTCTCGTTTATTTCCCTTGTAATTATAAGCATCGGCTCCAGAGTGCTTTCAAGGCCTGTAATAAAACTCACGAGGATAATGGACGGAATAAAGACGCACGGCGATCTGGAACAGCAGTTCCCTGAGGTTGAAGACAGGCGCGATGAGATAGGCGAACTCCAGAAGAGCTTTCTCTGGATGCTGCAGAGGCTCAGGGATGCGGACCGGGAGCATAAAAAGACCGTTGAGGTTTTAAGCCAGACCGAGAAGATGATATCTATCGGGAGGCTTGCATCCGGTGTGGCCCACGAGATAAACAACCCGCTGGGCGGTGTAATGCTCTGTTTTAAAAATCTTATTGACTCCGAAATTGATAATGAGCAGAAGGAAAAGCTTATTATGGCAATCAATGACGGACTTCAGAAGATTAAGAATATTGTGGAACAGCTTCTTGATTTTTCGCGGATGACGGTTACCGAAAAAACCTCGGTTAATATAAATGATTTTATAGACCGGCTGCTGGTGCTGTTTAATTATCCGGCCTCCAGGAAAAACATTAAGGTTGTGAAAGAACTTGCGCCGGATGCGCCGGAAATATTGATGGATGAAAACAAGATGTCGCAGGTTCTTACGAATATAATGATAAATGCGCTTCAGGCTATGGACCGCGGAGGCCGCCTCACAATCAGGACGCGGATGGATAACGGATACTGCGCAATTTCCGTTTCAGATACAGGCGCAGGCATTCCTCCGGATGTGATACCGCATATATTTGATCCTTTTTTTACAACAAAAGGGGTGGGCGAGGGAACAGGGCTCGGGCTTTCGGTAAGCAAGGGCATAGTTGAGCAGCACGGCGGAATGCTAGAAGTGGACAGCAAGGTCGGCGCAGGCGCAACATTTGTAATTAAATTGCCGGCTGCTAAATAGGGTGGCATGGAAATTGTAAGATTTTATGAAAATGGAAACTAAAACAGCAAACAACCCCGGGCTCCGGCAGACCAGGGGCATAAAGATCCTTCTGATTGAGGATGAACTTTCTGTCAGGCTCGGCATTACTTATACGCTTGAGGGAGCAGGATATAAAGTAACGCCTGTAATTGACGGCCGCGAAGGGATAAAGGCATTCGGTAAAGAAGGCTTTGATATTGTAATTACGGACTTAAGGCTTCCGGGAGCTGACGGCCTTGAGGTTTTAAAATTCGTTAAGGGCATTTCTCCCGACACAGGGGTTATAGTTATCACGGCATTTGCAGATATAAAAACCGCGGTTGAGGCTATGAGAGAGGGCGCATACGATTACATATCAAAACCCTTTGATCCGGACGAGCTGCTCATTGTTATTGAGAGATTCATAAAGCACCGAGACCTGGAGCTTGAGAATGTCAGGCTCCAGAGAGAGGTAGGCGAATGCAAACAATTTCAGCATATAATCGGAACAAGCCCTGCTATGCAGGCGGTCTTTGAGAAAATAGAAGCTGTTGCAAAGACGGATTCCGCGGTAATGATATACGGCGAAAGCGGGACCGGCAAGGAACTGGTTGCAGACGCAATACACAGCCTGAGCCAGAGGAAAGACAGGCCGTTTATAAAGATAAACTGCGCGGCAATTCCCGAGACACTCCTGGAATCGGAATTGTTCGGACACGAAAAAGGCGCATTTACAGGCGCGCTTCAGAGAAGGCGGGGAAAGTTTGAGATAGCAAACAGCGGCGCTATATTTCTTGACGAGATAGGGGACCTGCCTCTTAATCTGCAGGCAAAACTCTTGCGGATACTTGAGGCTCATACCTTTGAAAGGGTCGGCGGAAATGAAGCGGTGAGCGTTGATGTGCGGAGCATTTATGCAACCGGCAAAAACCTGAAAGATGAAGTAAAGGCCGGAAGGTTCAGAGAAGACCTTTACTTCAGGATAAACGTCCTGCCTATAATGCTGCCGCCTTTGCGCGAAAGGAGAGAAGACATACCGTTGCTTGTAGAACATTTTCTTGCAATATTTGCAAATAAAATAGACAAGAGAGGCATTATTATTTCGCCTCAGGCTATGGAAATGCTGATGGCGTATAATTATCCGGGCAATGTAAGGGAATTAAGACACGCGGTGGAGATGGCTGTAACTTTTTGCAAAGGCAATACAATAGAACTGCAATGTCTTCCTGCTGAAATCAGGGGTATTGATATAGAGCAGCATAAGACACTGGTTTACAATAACCTTCCTGTAACTGAAAAAGTAAAGGCCTTTGAAAGGGATTTAATAGCGCGCGCCCTTGAAGAAACAGGCGGCAGAAAGAAAGAGGTTGCAAAAAAACTCGGAATCAGCCGGGGGACGTTATGGAGGAAATTAAAGGAGCACGGCTTCTCAGTATCGGATTCCGAGATGGATGATTAACCGAAGAGGTTATTCAGTAACGGCGCCCGCCTTATACAATCAGACTTACCGCCCTCAAAAGTTTTAAAATGCGGCATCGCCCCACAAGTTCAAATATTGAGACATCTGCGAATATTTAAGTCTCATTTTTTGAACGTCTAATCACATCAAAATATCACAAATCTTCCTGAAACCTTAATTTTAAAAGATTTTTTACGCTGGCATTCATATTGCTTTTCATATTGGAAGTTATAACCGATTAATTTTTCTAAGGGGAGAGGGCCTAACAATGAACAAAGAAAATAAATTCATCTGTGCAATAGCCACGGCAGGGATCTTTTTTGCCCTGTTTTTTTCTGTCGGAGCAGGGGCAGAGAAAGCCAAAGAAAAAGCAGTAAAAGGAGAACAAGGAGAACAAGGCGATAGGCCGAGATTTCTTGTATCCTCCCCTCCCCTCCCGGAGAGCCTCCCCTGCTCCAAATGCCACAATTACAGGTATACGGATAAAAAGAAGCGGAAACTTGAGCTGGCTCATACGAATATTGTTCTTAAACATGCAGAGGAGCAAAGGTGGTGTTATGACTGTCACGACGGAGATAAATTAAGATTGGCAAGCGGAGAATTAATAGGTTACGACAAGTCTTACAATCTATGCAGACAGTGTCACGGAACCATTTTCAGGGACTGGAAAACGGGGATTCATGGCAAGATGACAGGGAAATGGAACGGAGAAAAACTTCAGCGCGCCTGCATAACCTGTCACGACCCGCACCAGCCGAGATTTAAGCAGCTTGAGCCGGAAAAACAGCCGATGAAACCAGCAGAAATAAAAATAAATTAGAGGGAAATAAGCTATGTCCAAGAAAGTGCGCAGTAATCCGTTGGGAATCAGGCTTGACAGAAGAATGTTTTTAAAGAGCGCGGCGGCGGGCGTTGCAGCGTCCGCGCTTCCTATCAGCCCGGCAGAGGCCTTCAACTGGAAGGCCTTTCTGCAAAAACACTTCAGAGAGATGAGTGATGAGGAGATTAAAAAGGTTATAGATAGGCTTGAGAAAGAAGCCTCACTTGAATGGAAAAAAGATGTTCACATCTCATCGGCAAAGGCAATGCCCAATGTAAAGTTCGGTTACGGCCTTGATCTGTCCAGGTGCATCGGATGCAGAAGATGTGTTTATGCCTGCGTAAAAGAGAACAACCAGTCCAGGACGCCGCAGGTCCACTGGATTTCGGTGCTGAGATTCAAAAAAGGAGAAAAATGGATTGACCTTGAAAATTCCGAAAAATATTACAACCCCAAGCAGGTTCCTGAAAAGGATTTCTTTTATATGCCTGTTCAGTGTCAGCAGTGCGAAAACCCGCCGTGCGTGAAGGTATGTCCTACGCAGGCTACCTGGAAAGAGCCGGACGGCATCGTTGTAGTTGATTATAACTGGTGCATCGGATGCAGATACTGTATGGCTGCATGTCCTTACGGCGCAAGAAGGTTTAACTGGGCCAAGCCCAAGATCCCATCAACAGAGTTAAACCCGGATACTCACTATCTCGGCAACCGTCCGCGTTACAAAGGAGTGGTGGAAAAATGCACCTTCTGTATCCAAAGGACCAGGGCCGGGAAATACCCGGCCTGTGTAGAGGCCTGTCCTGTCGGAGCAAGAAAATTCGGAAATCTCTTAGACCCCGACAGCGAGATAAGGCAGCTCATTGAGAACAAACGGGTGTTCAGGCTTAAAGAGGATTTAAATACAGAACCTAAATTTTATTATTTCTTTACCGGATGGCAGGTCCAGTAATCCGAGGAGGTTGAGACGATATGAATGTTTTTTTATCAGCAATACAGAGCGTGTTTAAGGGCAGCGCAAGATATTATGCCTGGGTTGGTTTTCTTGCCGTATTAATCGTTCTTGGACTCAGCGCATATTTTCAGCAGCTTGAAAAAGGCTTAATAACGACCGCTATGAGGGATCAGGTCTCGTGGGGTTTTTATATAGCAAATTTCACCTTCCTGGTAGGCGTTGCGGCTGCCGCGGTTCTTCTTGTGGTTCCTGCATATCTCTACAATTTCAAGCCGATAAAAGAGATTGTGCTTTTCGGAGAGATGGTCGCTATCAGCGCAGTCACCATGTGCATACTCTTTATAATGGTTGACCTCGGCCAGCCGATCAGAGTATGGCATACACTGCCTCTGATTGGGAAGATGAATTTCCCCGCTTCTGTAATGGCATGGGATGTAATAGTATTAAGCGGGTATCTGCTTATAAATGTCCTGCTTGTGATTTATGCCTTATACAGGCTTGCCGTCGGTAAAGAATATAATCTGGCGCTGATTTTGCCGTTGATTCTGCTTTCTATTCCGTGGGCCATCAGCATCCATACGGTAACGGCATTTCTTTATAACGGACTTTCTTCCAGGCCGTTCTGGAATGCGTCCATACTTGCGCCGAGATTTTTGGCATCAGCGTTTTGTTCGGGACCTGCGATAATGCTGATAATATTGCAGCTCATACGGAAGTTCTCAAGAATTGAAATGGACCAGAAGGCGATTTCAAAAATCGCGGAATTAATTGCGTATACAATGGGTATAAACCTGTTCCTGCTCGGAGCAGAGATATTTAAAGAATTCTATTCCGGCAGCCTTCATAAGGCGCCTCTGGAATATCTGTACTTCGGGCTTCACGGCAATAAACAGCTTGTGCCGTGGATATGGACGTCATTGGCATTGAATATTACCGCATTTGTTATCTTCCTCATACCGAAGACCCGCGAGAATTTCTTAACGCTTAATATCGGCGCCTTACTGATAATCGCAGGCGTTTACATTGAAAAAGGGCTAGGACTTATTGTGCCCGGTTTTGTCCCGGACACCCTCGGCGAGATATATGAATACTGGCCTACGAGATCAGAGGCGGTTATTACTCTCGGGATATGGGCTACAGGAGCTTTAATTTATACATTGATGGTAAAGTTTGCCCTGCCTATTTATAAGGGGCAAGCTGCTGAAGGAAACAAGTAAAAAACAAATTTTAATCAAAAAAGGAGGAGGTAGCAGAAATGATTAGTGAAATGAAAAGAAGGACGTTTTTAAAGCTGTCCACTGCTGCAGTTGCCGCGGCGGCGGTTGCGTCTAATTTCAAAGACGCAGAGGCAGCGGAATGGAAAAAGCAGATAGGAAAATCCGGCTCACAGCCAGACTCTCTTACCGAAGAAGCAAAAGTAGTAAGAAGCGTCTGTCTTATGTGTCACGGCGGATGCGGCATTCAGGCAAAGGTTGTTAACGGAGAGCTTGTGAGGCTTACAGGCAACCCTTATCATCCGAATACCTATGACTATACTGCAAAGGGTGACATTGTTGAGGAATCCGACCTGGATGCAGGGGCTAATGGAAAGGATGTCGGTACGCTGTGTCCAAAAGGACAGGCGGGAATCTATGCGCTTTACAGCCCGTTCAGACTTCAGCATCCGCTTAAAAGAGTCGGGTCAAGAGGTTCGGGCAAATGGAAGACCATATCCTGGGATCAGGCGATTAAAGAGATATGCCACGGCGGACACCTCTTTAAAAATGTTCTCGGCGAAGAAAACCGTTATGTGGAAGGGCTTAAGTCAATTTTAAGTAATGACAAACCCATGGGGCCCGAGGATTCGGCTTATATGGACGAGGCGCCTCCTGGAGGCTGGGGACCGAAGAGGAACCAGTTTGTCTGGGCGCACGGAAGGCACGAGCAGGCGCCGCTTATGCCAAGGTTCGTGCTGGAGGCCGCGGGCGTTCCGCATATGCTAAACCATTGCAGCCGCTGCGCCGGCACCTTCTACACTGTTATAGAGGCAGTTTTAAATTTACCCCCCTACGAGATAGGGAGCTATGCTGATTACCAGTACTGCGACTATCTGATAAGCATGGGGTCTAATGTCACAGTAGCCGATTATCCCATGCAGACCAGGGCGCGTTATTTACAGAAATTCGGCAAAAGGCTTAACCCCTATGCAAAGGAATTCAAGCATGTAGTGGTGGATCCCCGTTTTACAAACGCCGCTGCAAAGGCCACGCATAACGGCGTAGGAGAATGGGTGCCTATAAAGCCCGCAACCGACGCATTCTTCCTTCTCGGCATGATCAGGTGGATGATAGAAAACAATGGTTATAAGAAAGATTATCTTTCAATCCCGAGCGAGAAGGTCGCAAAGAAAATGGGCCATAGAAACTGGACCGACATGACATACCTCGTGAGCACAACCAAGCCGCGGAAGTATCTCTCAGGAAAAGACGCAGGCCTCGGGCAGAGCGACTTTGTGGTGCTTGTAAACGGGCAGCCGAAGATGTTTCAGGAAGCTGAAGGGCTTGCAGACCTGGACGCAAGCTATTCCTTAAACGGCGTTGAATACAAGACCGTTTTCAGGCTGCTAAGGGAAAGGGCGCAGGAAAAAACTCTTGAAGAGTGCGACGCTATGTGCGATATCCCGTCAGGAACAATAGCCCACCTTGCAAAAGAGTTCACATCCGCAAAGCATCCTGTCATTGAGATGTTCCGCGGCCCGGTTCAGCAGTCCAACGGCTGGTATAACGGTCAGGCTCTCGTCATTGTAAACATGCTTGTTGACAATATTGACAGAAAGGGAGGCTATATATCAGGCCATAAAAATTATTGGGGCGATGTAAAGTCGCACAACAAACGCAAACCCTCAGGCGTCCGCGCCGACACAGCCAAGGCTGCGTATAACGGCAAGAAGCCGACTGCTACGAGGCCGTGGTATTCCGGTTATGCCGCGATGAGAGGGGTAACTCCCAATTTCTTCTCAAACGTGAGGATGGGTTATCCCTATAAGAATAAGGCATATCTCAATTACTATAACGACCCGGCTTACACAATGCCTTATAATGCGGAAACCATTGAGGCGCTTCTGGATGTAAAGGCCATGCCTTTAACCTTCTCAATAGACGCGTACATGGGAGAGACCAGTCAGCTTTGCGATTACATTCTTCCTGACACCGAATATCTTGAGCGTATCGGAGGCTTTAAGACATATCCTCCGATTAAAACACAGGCTTTCGGAGTGAGGCAGCCGGTAGTGGGCTCACTTGACCCGAAAACGCATAACTACAAACCGATAAGGCCTGACACAAAAATGGGAGATGATATTCTTATAATGCTCGCAAAGGAGTGCGGACTCCCGACATTCGGGAAAGACGCTATGGGACCGGGCAAGGATATCAATAACTCCTGGGAATTCTGGAACGAATTTTACAGCCATAAAGACTTCAAAGGCGGATTGGACCCTAAAGGCAGCCTTGTGAAACTCGGCGGAAAATTCCAGAACCCCGCGCCTAAAAATCAATACACAAAGGCATATTCCTCCGGCGAATACACATCATTCCCCGGCGGCAGGCAGGTGCGTGTTATGTTTGCATTCCTTGAAAAGGTTTCCACATATAAAAATGCTATGACAGGGAACTATTTTGACGGATTGCCGATGTACAGAACTATTGTGGATTGCAAAGAGCAGCCTCTGGACCCTGCAATCTGGAAAGAGTATCCGTTCCAGCTTCACACATACAAGTATCCGTTCCATACGCAGTCCAGGACTATGAACAACCTGTGGCTTGCATCCCTCAAACCGCAGAACTACGCAGAGATAAATCCTGCTGATGCTGAAAAGATGGATGTTAAGACCGGCGATTGGGTTAAGGTGCAATCTCCGTCAAGCGAGCAGTTGGATTCCGATATGTACAAGAATTACCGCAAACATATCAAGGATTATTATCCCAACTACCTCGGCAAGGGGTGGTTTAAATTCCAGGTCAGTGTTACAAGCAGGATAAGACCGGGCTTGTTCTCAGTCGGCCAGTCTTATGGAAGGTTCGGAGCCGGTTCGCCCAAGGGAAAATGGCATATGAACGGCAAAGAACAGCCGCACGATGAACGTATAGGCGCAGGGTTCCATATAAACCCGCTTTATATGACTGACCCTGTTTTAAAAAATATGGTGATAGTGGACCCTATAGGAGGCGGAACGCAGAGCTTCGGCACGCCCCTAAAGGTAGAAAAGATATAGAAAGGAGGATGGCATGTCGGAATTAGGAGCTTTTGTACCGGATGAAGTCTTAGAGGCCAGCTTTAAAAAGCCGGGACCTAAGCAGTATACGCTGTGGGTTGACCTTGAATATTGCGTCGGATGCCATGCCTGCACAATGGCATGCAAGGCTGAGAACAATACGCCGGTTGGCGTGGATTACAATAGGGTAATGGAGATTGAGGTAGGCGAATTCAAAGACCCGAAAGAAAAACCCGAGATAAGGACCTATTTTGTCGCGATGCCGTGTATGCATTGAGGCCGGCCGGCCTGTATGGCGGCTTGCCCGGTCGGGGCAATCACGAAGAGGAAAGAAGACGGGATAGTGCTTATTAACAAAGACAAGTGCATAGGCTGCAGGTATTGCGCCTGGGCCTGTCCGTACGGACATCCGCAGTTCAATGCCGAGGCCAAGGTAATGGAAAAATGCACACTTTGCGTGCATAGAGTAACGAAGGGCCTTAAGCCCGCTTGTGTGGACACCTGTATTGCGAAGGCAAGGTTCTTCGGCGAGATAGACGACCTCACAAAACTTATCAGAGAAAAACGGGCAGAAAGAGTATCGCTCGGTTTCATCGGAGCGAAGTCAACGACAGAGCCGTCGGTGATATATACAAAGTAAGAGTTTTTAGTCTTAAAAGGAACGGGGAGCCAGGGGAGCAGACATGCTAAACCCGCTCTCCGTTTCAACATAAGGAGCGGTAATGGGAATAGGCGAGAAAATAGTAGATACGTTAACAAATCATCATATTGCGATTGAAGCGCGGTTATGTTCACGTTTTCGCACGCCGAAGTCCGGCTGTTCGGCATGCGCGGATATATGTCCCGCAGGGGTAATCAATGTCTCTGATAAAGGCGCAGAGATAGAACCGGGCTGCACGGACTGCGGCGTATGTATTTCCGCCTGCCCTAACGGAGCTTTCAAAAGCAGAGAAAGGTCTGACGCTAAGATTGTCAGTGAAATACAAAAGGCAGTCCAGAGTGATAAAAAATTCAGCATATCATGCGAGCACGGAGATGCAGAATCCGACCTTATCCTTCCATGCCTGAGCCGTTTGACAGAGGCAATGCTTCTGGAGCCGGTTAAAGCCGGAGTTTCTTCTATAGAAATGGCCCGGCCTTCCTGTGAAAGATGTCCGGACAAAAAAGCCGCGCCTCATCTTAACCGGATTATTCAACAGGCCCGTTATTTCTATGAAATGTTGGGAATAAAGGAAGACAGGATATCAATTAAGGGCGTTGAGTTTAAGGAGAAGAAAAACTCCGGGCTCACGGCCTGGAACCCAGAACCAAAGGCCATCTCAAGGAGAGATTTCCTGGGCGCATTCAGGAATAAAGCGGTAGAGGTGGCTGCCGCGTCCCTTCCGGCTATTAACAATAAAGATAACGGTGATAGTGATAAAGAGCCGTTCAGAGAAGTTATACAAAAGAAAGCTGAAAACACTAAAAGGGCGATACTGCTTGAGGAGATAAAAAGCGTAATCTCTGCCGGGCCTGAAGCTGAAGCATCACTCAGGAATGTAGAGGTTCTATCGGAGGATTCTCCTGTAGCAGAACTTGAAGTGGGGTTAAGATGCACAGGCTGCGGAGTCTGCGCGGCCCTTTGTCCGACGGGTTCTATAACCAAGCAGTGGACAGAAGGGGAATTTATCTTGAGCTGTAAACCTGCCAGGTGCACTAATTGCGGGGTCTGCGCTGCCGTATGCATGCCGAAAGCGATGAGAATAAAAGATAAAGCATCTCTGAACATTCTTTTGCAGGACCAGGACATCAAGATATTTGAGGCGGACCAGAAAAAATGCACAGTCTGCAAAATGGATTTTATCGGGAGCGCATCCGATATCTGTCCTTTATGCATGCATATACACGAGAAACAGATGGCAGCCATGAAAACTTTATTTAAGAAATAAGCCACTGGCTTATAAAGAGGTGTGATTATGTATGAATCAGATGAAATAGCAATAGCAAAAGAAAGGGAAAAAACATACAGGTTTCTTTCGGGCCTATGCCTTAATCCTCCGTCGGACTCATTGCTTACGATGATAAAAAACAGGAGCATTCTCTTGCTGTTTGAAGGTGAGGGGGCGGAGAAAAGTTGCAAAGAGATCGCCCGGTTTATTGACGAGGCCTCCGGGATAGAGAACCTTTCGGATGAATTATCCGCAGAGCATACAGCTCTGTTTATACTCCCTTCGGATTTTATCCCTCACGAAGCAGTATATCTTGATAAAGAAAAAAGGCTCGGGGGCAGGGTCACAATGCGCGTCAGGCAGTTTTATGAAAGCGCCGGCGCAGATATCCTGGAGCAATGCCAGGAGATGCCTGACCATATAGGCCTGGAGCTTGAGTTCATGGCATTCCTCTGCAGAATGGAAAAGGAACTGAGAGAAGCCGGAGATTCCGAAAGTCTCAATAAATGCATTCATCTGCAGAAGGCATTTCTTAACGAACACCTGTTGAAATGGGGTTATCAGTGCTGCGAGAAGATTATAGAGAGGGCAAATTTAGGCTTTTATAAAGCCGCCGCGTATTTAGCGATAGATTTTATGAAAAGTGAAGAGGAGCAGATAGCAGAACTTTATGTAAATGCATAAAGAGAAGGAGGAGAAATATATGCAAAGAAGCCGGCAGAAATACATTCTAATGATAACAGCTCTCTGCGCTGCAGTCGCTGTTTTATACGGCGCTGCTTGGGCTGAGGAGGGCTCCCGGAAGTTAAAGAAAAAATATCCGCACCCCCATTCCCTTCATCTGGAAGTGGTCAGTCAGAAGGCTGCAGATATCTCTGTGGACGAGGTAAAGGACTGGCCGGGTTTTTTGCGTGCGCTTCAGGGCAAACAGCAGGTCTTGTCTTTGAGCGCTGAGGCACGCATCTTGGTAAGCGGCCTTAAACCGGATGCTGTAAATGAAGACGATAAGACTGCAGTTCTCAATGAACTGAACAAGCTTCTTGCTGATGAGGTTTTCAGCTTACGCGCCAGGAGTATTGCGGGTTTTAGCGATGAGACCAGAAAGGCAGAGATGAATTATCTCAAGACTAAAAGCGCTGACGACATAAAATGGTTTAACAGAAATGTAATAAGCGATATTTTCCCTCAGATCCTGCGAAAAGCAAAGGGAGCGGAGTTGAAAAAGATAACATGCTCTACATGTCATGAAGGATACGCAAAGGCGGAGAAAGCTGTAAAAGAAGCCGGTATTAATGAAGGTATTGTAATGGAATGTTTTTCAAAGGCAATTACAGGCGACCAGGCGATAGATGAATGTGTAGAAAAAGCAAGCATGCTGAAAAAAGCAAAGATAGAGCCGTATGGCCCGTTGAAGAACTTTATACAGAGAAAGGGTTCGGAAGAAGAGATACCGTTTTTTGTCGCGGTTCATCCTGAAAATCCTTATACCTTTAAGCCTCTTATAAATAAGCTTCTATGTCTGGAGTGCCACGGGCAGGACAGGAAGGTCACCAAGATTAAAGGCAAAGACGGAAAGATGAAGGATATACCTATATTCTACGGTCTTGGCGCCAAAAAACGGCATGAGCATAAAGATGAATAGGAACATTTTGGGGCAGAAAGAAAGGGACGATGAGACTTAATAAATGGCATATAATCACGCTTATATTTGCAGCCTTTTTATTTTTAAATCCTCAGAAGGCGACAGCAGCCGAAGCAGGAAAAAAACAAGGCGCAAATATATCTCAAAAGAAAAATGCCGGTATGGCAGACGGAGAGACGCGTGATTACATAAAAAAATTAGAAAAACGCATCTCTGACCTTGAGACCTTAATCAACAAATTACTGGAAGGCAAGCAGATATCTGCTCCTGCCCCTAAAGAACCGTCTGTTGCAGAAGAAAAGAAAAAAGAAGTCCCGGCGCTGAAGCCTGTAAAAGCAGAGGATGAATGGGCAGAGCCTGTAGTTGAAAAGGAAACTACAAAAGGCAGGGACGAGGAAGCAAGACGCAGACTGACGGAACTTGAGACCTGGAAGAAAAAACTGGATGCAAAGACTGCTAAAGACGCAGAAGAAGCATCCGAAAGAGTAAAATTTGATTTCTCCGGCAAGTATAAGCTCCGGCTGAATACAAGAAGCAATTTTAATCTTAATAATCCTAAACAGGCCTGGCAGTATGATAATATGACCTATCTGGACCAGCGATTCCAGTTGAAGATAGACGCGGAATATGGCCCTCTTTCTACTGTGCTTGTGCTTGATAAGGGCAACTTTGTCTTTGATTGGAAAGAAGACAGCGAAGGGACCCTTGACAGATGGTCGGAATTCCAGACAGTCAATTCAGCGCTTTTCAGAGAACTCTATGTCCAGTATACAAGCAACTATGCGGTAAAAGCCGGAAGACAGAGCATGATTATAGGTAATGGAGGCCTTACCCTTGAGGGCCCTGTTGATGCCCTGAAATTTACATATCCGTTAGGCCAGACTCCATTAGGAAGAATGTCCGCCACGCTTGCATATATTGCAGTTGCAGGCGGCTGGAAGAATTACAATAATTTCACTTATCCAGCCGGCGACAGGACCGCAGTCCTCGGCGTCGCCAATAAATTAGACGGCTGGCTGTTAAGCCTGGATATCAAACCCAAAAAGGATTTAACAATTGAACCCTATATCCTCAAGGTTTTTGACAGGGGCAAAGCAGACAGCCCGGATTTAAATCTGGATAAGGATTTTAATGCAAACACAACATCAAGAGACGGAGGTTTTGAGCCTTTGTGGATAGGCGCTGCAATTTCAGGGAAGGAAGATAAATTTTCATATAAGGCAGACCTTATATACCTCACAGGCGCCTACACAAAAACCAGGGATATAAATGCTTATGCAACGGTACTGTATGGAGCCTACGATTTTAAGGCTGTTAAGGCGGGTCTGGAATTCGGCAGAGGCTCCGGGAACAAGGCCGAGGACCCATCTACAGAAGACTTTAAATATTTCAGCGGTTTATTTCTTTGTAAGGAGCGCAGGAAATTCGGAAACATATTCAGCGAGGATATAAGGGCCGGATTTTTCCTCTGGGACAGCAATCTCGCCAATGTGACTTTTGCCAGGGCTGTTGCGGATTTTGAGCCTGTAAAAAAATTAAAGACAAACATCTCGCTCTCAAAACTGTGGACCACCGAAAGCGTGTATAAAGGCAGAGGGCCGGTAAGCAATTGGTGGGATTGGGGCAGAGGGCAATCTACTACAACGGCAAAAACAAAGGATATTGGATGGGAAATGGACCTGAATATGGATTTCCCTATATATAAACGTCTGAGAGGTTTTGTGGAAGCCGGGTATTTTGTCCCGGGAGCTGTGTATCAGAAAGCGAACGGACAAAAGCCTGATCCTGCGTCAGAGATAGTAGCGGGGGCGGAATTTGAATTCTAATACATTTCTCGGAATTTTTTTGTTTACAGCTTTAGCTGTTCTTATCGGCTATGGGCTAAGTTTTGCCGAGCAGAAAAATTTTCACGTTGAGATTACTGCAAATCCAAAATCAGGGCAGGGGCCTATGTGGGTTCACCTTAAACCAAAGGTCGCAAATTTAAAGGAGCCTCTGAAATTCAGGTGGTTTTTCGGCGATGGGGAGGAAAGCAACGAAAGGATTCCACAGCCGCATCAGTATCAACCGGGAAGGTACTATGTAGCGCTGGAAGTTACTGATAGAGCAGGCAAGCTGTATACGGCCAGCATTACTGTTGAGGCTTTTTCTTCTCAGGGCTGAGGAGCAAAACTATGCCCTCTGGATCCGGAGGAGATAGATAAAAAACATAAGTGAAAAGTTAAGAGTTAAAAGTTAAGGAGGAATGTAGAAGTGAGAGGATTTACAAAAAGGATGTTTGTGTTGTTAGGTTTTTTGATTTTATGCAATGCGTGGGGCCGCGCAGGCTCTGTATATGCAGAGGATGCATCCATAGTAAGAGCTACGCAAGTAGACGGTTCTGTAACCGTTAACGGCAAACCGTTAAAAGAAGGCGATGTCATTCAAAGAGACGACAGGATTGTGACCAAAGAAAAATCAGCGGCTATCCTTACCTGGTCCAACGGAAGCATTGTAGAGCTTTATCCTGAAACGACTCTTGTTTTGAGAGGGGTTATATTCGAGGGCGACAATAAGTTAGAAAAAACATTGCTTACCCTTGAGAAAGGCAGAATATTCGCAAAGGCGCAGACTCCTGAGCATATATTCACGCACTTTGAGATAGGCGTTGGGAGTGTGCCTGTTATGAGCCAGGGCGCTGAATTTGCGCTCAAGTATGATGAATCCGAAAAGAAATTTACGGTTTGGTCACTCCTCGGGAGAGTAGTCCTTGAAACAGGTGTAAAGAGATTAAGAGTGGATGATGGACAGCAGATAGTTATGAAAGCAGGCGGAACTCCTGAAGCGCCTGTCCAGATGCCGGAGAAGGTAAAAGATGCATTGGCAAAAACATCCAAAAGACTGGGCGGCAGCCTGCTTATAGAAGAAGAACTTGGCGCAGGAGGACCGCTTAAGGCAAAAATCGGAGGCGTCAGGAATAGAAGGGGCAGCGCGCCTTATACGGTCCAGTTCAAGGCTATTATCGGAGGAGGAAGCGGAAAGATTAAATCCATTCGCTGGGACTTCGGAGACGGAGAAAGCGCACAAGGGAAAACTGCGCAGCATACTTTCACGCAGGGTGTTTATGTGGTGGTCCTGACAGTGGAAGATGAAAACGGGCAGAAGGTTACATCGCAGATAAGCATTTCCGTGGAGATTGATTGTTCCTGTTAAGGAGGGAGGATGGTAAATGGATAAAATAAGGCTTTCAAGAAGAACATTCCTCAAGTTTACAGGGGCCGCGACAGTTGTTGCGGGCATGCCTTTAACCGCTAAGGGCGCGGAAAATTTTCAAACACACAAACCCTATACTGAAAGCGGTATTGCGCCGGCTCCGGACAAGGTGGTAACAAGCGGATGTATGTGGTGTCAGAACGGGTGCAGCATGAAGGTTCATGTGAGAGGCGGAAGGATTGTCAATATCTACGGCAATCCTGAGGACCCTGTGACAGGCGGACGGCTTTGTCCTAAAGGGCAGAATAATGTGAATGTGCTTTATAACAAATACCGTCTGAAAGCGCCGTTAAAAAGGGTTGGGCCAAGGGGAAAAGCAGAGTCGTATCAGGAAATAAGCTGGGAGCAGGCATTAACAGAGATAGCTGAAAAACTGAAAGCAGTGAAGGAGAAATACGGGCCCGAGGCGCTTGCATGGTGGGTTGCAGGAAGGAGCGAATCTCAGGCCAGGTCTGGGTTGTCCGGCACATTTCAGAAGCTTTACGGCACACCTCACCGGGAAGGGACAGGACCCTTCTGTAATTTTTCAGGCGGGGCTGCTTCCAACTCTATTTTAGGACACAATAATCCTCCGTGGACATATACGAGAGAAGATTTCGGCGGCGCGGACTGGTATATGTTTGTGGGCAGCAATATGGCTGCAACCAAGCCTATAATGTTCGGCGCGTTGAATGATGAAAGGATAAAAAGAAAGGCAAAAGTTATTGTGGTTGATCCGAGGATGTCTGAGGCCGGAAGCAGGGCAGATGTATGGCTTCCTATCAAGCCTTCAACGGACATGGCCTTAGCCCTTTCAATGATATATCACATCATTGAGAAAGACCTGCACAATAAGGAGTTCATAGACAAGAAGGTGCTTGGCTTTGACAAACTCAAGGCATTTCTTCTTGAAAAGAAATACACACCTGAATGGGCCGAGAAGATAACAGGTATTCCGGCAAAGACAATTAAAGAGCTTGCAGAAGAATACGCAAAGACAGAGAAGGCTATAATCATGGGCAATGCAGGATTGAGCCATCATACAAACGCAATGCTTACACACAGGACGTTTTATATGCTCGCTGCAATTACCGGACATTTCGGGAAACCGTCAATGGGCTACGGCTGCGGCAATAACGGCGGGACGAGTATGGGAAGCATTTCCGTGCCGAAGGAAAAAGAAGTAAAACCCAAAAAACAGAGACTCGGGAAATCGCCCGCGGCTTGGGTTGAGCCGATGATTACCGGAAAGCCCTATCCTATTAAAGCCTTCATGTCCATGGGCAACCCTTTTGTAATGTGGCCGGACCAGGAGAGGATAAGAAAGGCTTTGGACCATCTTGAGGTTTCGGTATATTTCAGCGTCTTTCCGAGTGTTGAGACAACCTATTTTGATTATGTTTTGCCGTCGTCTCCCTGGACCGAATCCGGAGGCGTAGGCCCTGTTTCAGACGAGAGGCGCTTTGTCTTTAACCCTCAGATTATTCAGCCGCTGCATCAGGCAAAGCCTGAAAGGTGGATATTTATTGAACTCGGCAAAAAGATGGGCTGGGGCGATATATTTAAAGACGAATATAAAGACCCGGTGAAGTTACAAAAGACTATGGCTAAGAAAACCGGATTCTCTCCTGAAAGATTTTTTGCAAAGAAAGAAGGCGCCTTAAGAGGGCCTCTGCCCACGCCTGATGCACCTGAAATCGGAACGCTTTATACAGAGAAGCACGGAGTGCCAGGAAAGAAAGGACAGTTTCCAAGGCCTTCAGGAAAGATAGAGATATGGACCGAGGCGCTTGAAAAGGCCTTCAAGGCTCAGGGACTCAATCCTTTTGAGTTCTATGCCGATCCCGAGATTGGAATGAAGGACGGGCTTCCGTATCTTGAATACATTGATGACGATACCTCGGAAGGTGTTACTTCCCAGTTAATCGGCAAGATGAGAGCCCGGCGCGTGAAAGTAAAGTATCCTGCAGGGCCTGAGATAAAAGGCTTTGACACATACCTTACCACAGGCAGACCGAGCGCATCTCAGTTTCACGCAGGCACTCATTGGATCACAATCCTCAATGAACAAATGCCAGACCAGTACTGCATGATACATCCGGAAAAAGCGATGGAGCTAGGAATCCAGAACGGAGATAAGGTGAAGATAGAGGGACTGAAAGGCCATGTATTTGCAAAGGCCTGGATCTATGAAGGCATAAGGAAAGACACGGTCTTTGTCCCGAATGGATATTCCGCAGAGCAACCGACAGGGTGGAAGTCCATAAACTTCATTACGAACAAGGATAAGCGTTGCCCGATATCGGATCAGGCAAATTATAAGGGCTTGATATGCAGGGTTACGAAGGCATAATAAAGGCGAAGGGGACTGTCCCTATTTACGGAAGGAGTGAAGCGGAGTCGTAGAATAGGGACTGTCCCCGGCAAAAGGAGGAAGAGAATATGAGCCAATATGCAATAATGGTTGACTTAGAAAGATGCATCGGATGTAAGTCCTGTGAGACTTCTTGCAAGCTTGAAAACGGCGTTGGGGAAGGCAGATACAGGACAAAAGTTGTATTGACGGAACCGAAAGGAAATGAGAGGCTTGGTTTTATGTCAATGCCATGTATGCACTGCGAAAACCCTGCATGCCAAAAATCCTGTCCCACAGGCGCAATATCCAAAAGATACGAAGACGGTATTGTTCTCATTGATAAAAGCAGGTGCATCGGGTGCCGTTACTGTGTGTGGGCGTGTCCTTACGGCGCAATGAACTTTGATGCGGAAAAAATGGTTGCCGACAAGTGCACATATTGCGCGCACAGGCTTGCAAAAGGAGAGGAGCCTGCATGTGTGTCTAAATGTCCGGGCTATGCGCTGAATTTCGGAAAGAAAGATGAGCTTGCTGCGAGGGCTAAATCAGAAGGGAGAAAACTGAGAGGCATCAGTGTCGGGAAAACAAACCCCTCAACTTTTTATCTGGAAAGGTTGAGACCGTAGCGTTTTGATGTTGGGCAAAACATTTTGTGCTGATACCTATTCGCAGTTAAGCGAGTTTTTTAAAGAACCCGCAGCGGAGTTTGTAGATGATGTTGCCTCAGGCAGACTCCACGAATATTTTAAAGGGATATTCTCCAGCCTCGGTCATGATGTATCGTTAGTTGCGGGTCTTATGATGAGAGGAGATGTATATACAATCCTTAAGGAAGAGTACAGAAAACTTTTTGTCGGCCCATTGCCGCCTTATATAGTGCCTGTAGAGAGCGTCTATAAAAAGTGGACTAATGACCCTGACTGCTCGCTGCCTATTGCCGGACAGAAGGGTTATCTGATGGGAGACCCTGCAATGGACATGATCAAGCGGTATAAGGCGCATGGCCTTGTAATTCCCGACAAATATTCATCCATGCCCGACCACATAGCGCTTGAACTTGAATACATGTCTTTTCTATGCAGGAACACCGATATTGAAACACGAAGAGAATTTATTTTCGCTCATTTAGACTGGGCAGATGAACTTGCAAAGGACATTAGAGACTTAAGCGGGAATAGTTTTTATTCGCTCTGCGCTAAAATAACCGCTTTAGTAATCGCGAAGCATAAGGTGAAATTATCTTCTTAAAATCATCTGTCCTGCCGTTGCCTTTATTTACCCCGTTAGGAAATTGAGAATTTTCAAACGGGGCGCATCTTGATAAATCTTCGCTCTTTCTATTACTCTTTTAGAAAAAGGATTTATTGGTAAGCTGTTATTTTGGGGAAGGAGGTGTGGGGATGGATATAAAACTGACAAGTCTTTCAAGCTGCGCGGGTTGAGCGGCAAAATTCAGTCCTTTGGACCTGCTCCAGGTTCTGGGGCAGCTGCCTGACATAACAGACCCGAATGTGCTTGTGGGAACTGCAAATGCGGATGACGCCGGGGTTTACCGTATTACGGATGATATAGCTGTGGTCCTTACGACAGATTTCTTCACGCCTATAGTTGACGACCCTTACTGGTTCGGCGCAATTGCGGCTGCCAATTCCCTTTCAGACATATATGCCATGGGAGGCAGACCGCTTGCAGCGTTAAACATTGCAATGTTTCCTGCACAGGAAGAGTTTTTCCCTTTTCTGAAAAAAATAATGCAAGGCGGAATTGATAAGATGAAGGAAGCAGGGGTATCCATTATAGGCGGGCATACAATCAGGGATAAAGAGCCGAAATACGGGTATGCGGTTATGGGCCTTATACATCCCGGCAGAATACTTGATAATTCAAAGGCAAAGCCGGGAGATGCGCTGATACTTACAAAGAAAATAGGCACAGGCATTATTTCAACAGGGATTAAGGCGGAAAAATGCAGCGCAGCCGTGATAGAAGAGTTTACAGCCTCAATGGCGGCGTTAAATGGAAAGGCCAGCGAGGTCATGCTTGAGGCCGGCGTAAGCGCTGCAACAGACATAACCGGCTTCGGGCTTATCGGGCATCTGCATGAAGTGCTTGCTGCAAGCAGGTGTCAGGCGCAGTTATATTCAAGCCGCATACCTTTTTTCAGCGATGCCGTAAGACTTGCGGAAATAGGTGTGATACCCGGAGGCACAAAGGCCAATATAAAGAGCTTTGAACAGAACGTCGCATGGCCTGAAAAAATTACAGAGGCTGAAAAGGCCTTGCTGAATGATGCGCAGACCTCCGGAGGCCTTCTTATATTTGCGCCTTCAGAAAAAAGAGACAGGCTAATCCAGGCCCTTCAAAAAGAAAATATACTTGCAGCTTATATCGGAGATGTTACCGATAAACCTTTTGCCGACAACAGAAAAATACACGTAGAGAAATAAATGCCGTTTACATTCATTATTTTTCTTTTTGTTGCCGGAGCCTGAGTGGGGTTTCTTTCCGGCCTCCTTGGATTAGGAGGCGGGATAATCATGTTTCCGCTTTTGTTTTATCTGCCCCCGCTTCTTGGTTTCCAAGGCATAGACGTAAAGAGCATCACCGGCCTTACGATGATGCAGGGTTTTTTTGCCTCGCTTTCGGCAATGTTTTATTACCAGGAAAACAGACTTGTAAATAAGCAGCTTGTGCTTACCCTTGGCGCATCGCTTTTTGCGTCTTCTCTTACGGGAGCGCTTATATCAAAGTTTGTCCCTGATAAGCCGATACTCTTTATTTTTGCAGCGCTTGCGCTTGCTGCTTCTGTGATGATGCTTATGCCGAGAAGCTATGAGCATGACGAGCTTACTGAAGACAAGGTTGTTTTTCGCAAACCAATCGCCGTCTTTATAGGAATATCCATAGGCTTTTTAATAGGTCTTGTAGGGCAGGGAGGGGCCTTTATAACAATACCAATTCTTTTATATGTGCTGAAAATTCCTTTAAGGGTTGCTCTCGGAAGCACCCTGGCCATCGGACTTTTCTCTGCAACAGCCGGATTAATAGGCAAGGCTGTGACAGGCCAGGTGCCTTTGTATATGTCTATTGCGCTTCTTGCAGGCGCAATTCCAACGGCAAGATTAGGCGGGATTGTAGGAAAGAAGACAAAGACAAAGCTCTTAAGATGGCTTCTTGCAATAATCATCTCCGCTGCAGCTATAAAGATATGGGCTGATATTTTTTAAAGATTGGTGGCGGTGCAGGGATTTGAACCCCGGACACTGCGGATATGAGCCGCATGCTCTAACCAACTGAGCTACACCGCCGTTTTAAAGACAGTGATTAGTGAATAGTTGTTAGTGAACAGACACTGACACTGGGAACCGGCACTAATTATAACAGAAGAGGCGTTTTTAATAAAAGAGCTCAAACCTTCTGGTCCTGATGTTTATAAGGACGCCTGCTGCTATGAAATTTGAAAGAAGCGCTGTGCCCCCGTAGCTCATGAAAGGAAGGGGAATCCCCACAACAGGCATAATGCCGAGGGTCATGCCTACATTTATGAAAAAATAAGTTGAGAACATGGTGGTTATTCCGGCGGCAAGCAGTCTCCCGAATTCGTCTTTTGCCTTTAATGCGGTATCAAGCCCTCTGAGGATTAAGGCCAGGTAGATGAGCAAAAGGAGAATGCTTCCGACATGCCCCCATTCTTCTGCGAACACGGCAAAGATAAAATCAGTCTGTTTCTCGGGGAGAAACCTGAACGGGCCCTGTGTGCCCTGCATATAGCCTTTTCCGAGAAGGCCGCCGGAGCCTATTGCTACCTTTGACTGGTTGATATGATAGCCTATTCCTGCGGGATCGGCTTCCGGCTCCATAAATGCGACAAGCCTGTTTTTCTGATAATCTTTTAACCCTTCCCACATTATGCTGCCTATGAACGGGATTGACAGAACCCCAATCACAATCAGCAGCACGATAACTTTTTTTTGTAAGCCCTTTATGACGCTGAGCGATACAAACATTACTAAAATAATAAGAGCGGTTCCGAGGTCAGGCTGCTTAAGAATAATTAACAGCGGGATGCATGTGAACGCAAGAAAAACTTTTACGACAGACGCCAATCCCATAGCGCCGCTTATTTCCAGAAAATGCCGGGCTAGGACTATTATGAATATAAGCCTGAATATTTCAGACGGCTGAAAAGAAAGCGGGCCGATAGTCAGCCACCTTTGCGCTCCCAGGCCTGTTTTCCCTGCGAAGAGGACTGCTAAGAGAAGGACTAGGCCTCCTGCATACAGGGGGTAGGAGAACCTGCTCAGCCATATGTAATCAAAGCTTACGATAAGAAACAGCGCCGTGATTCCAAGCAAGAGCCAGTAGATTTGCTTAATGTGATAATTAGGCTGGTCCGCAGGAAGCAAAGGCCGGGTGGCGCTGTATATCGTCATTATTCCTATGATGGACAGAAGGATTGCTATGGAGAAAGTTCCCCAGTCAAAATTTTTAAGCAGCCGCCTGTTAATCTTTAACATATGTTTAATAATGGTGGATAGGTGAATAGGTGAATGGGTGAATAGATAAAAAAAGTCTTTCGATTGACCGATTCACCGATTTACCATCTTTTTTATTTTCCGATTCACCAATTTTTATTTTCATTCTTCAGATAAGCCTCTATTGCCAGCTTTGCAATAGGAGCGGCTGCTCCGCCGCCGTGACCGCCGTGCTCAACAAAAACACATAACGCAACAGAGGGTTTTTCTACAGGAGCAAATGCCACAAACCAGGCGTGGTCGCGGAGTTTCTCGGGAAGCTGGTGAGAACTCTTTCTTAGGCCTACCACCTGTGCGGTTCCTGTCTTTCCTCCGATGGCTGCGACAGATGATCTTGCTGCGCCTCCTGTACCGCCGCCTTCATTGACTACTCCGTAAAGCCCGTCCCTTACCAGGGCCAGGACTTCAGGTTTTATGTCCACGTTTGCAACAGGCTGCGGCTGGGTGTCTGTCTTTACTATCACAGGTTTGTATATTGAGCCTCCGTTGGCAACTACGCTCATGAGCTGCGCCATCTGTATCGGAGTAGCCGCGACATAGCCCTGCCCTATGGCTGCATTGAAGGTCTCGCCGAGATACCACTGCTGGTTTTTCTTTTCGTATTTCCATTTTGTGTCCGGTATGAGTCCCGGCCGTTCTTTAATGAGCGGCAACCCTGTTTCGCTTCCGAGGCCGAGCTTTCTTGCATACTCTGCGATCTTGTCTATTCCTACGCGTTTCCCGACCTCATAAAAGTAAACATCGCAGGACTCCACAATGGCCCTGTGCAGAGAGACTGTTCCATGCCCCCCTTTTTTCCAGCAGCCGAACTGCCACTTACCGTAGTTTATGCCTCCGGTGCAGGTAACCTTTGTGTCAGGCGTGATTACCCCTTCGTTGAGCGCAGCGATTGCCGTTACTATCTTGAAAGTTGAGCCCGGCGGGTACTGGCTCTGCAATGCCCGGTTAAGCATGGGCAATTTTTTATCCTGAATCAACGCAGCCCACTGGCTCTGGTTAACGCCCCGCGCAAAGAAATTGGGGTCAAAAGACGGTCTGCTCACAAGCCCGAGTATTTCTCCCGTGTCGGTCTTCATGGCAACAACTGCGCCGGCCCTTCCTGTAAAGGCCTCTTCCGCGACCGTCTGCAGATTAATGTCAATGCTCAGTTTTAAGTCGTCTCCCTTGACTGGAGGGTTCTCCTTGAGGAGTTTTATTTCTCTCCCGAGGGCGTCAATTTCTATAATCCTTTCTCCGGGCGTTCCTCGCAGGGACTTGTCAAAAAGAAGCTCTGCTCCCCACTGACCTATAAAGGCCTCAGGCGGCACATCTTTGAATTCAGGGTCTTTTGACTGGGAAGGATTAAGCTTGCCGAGGTATCCGATGAGATGCGCTCCGAGATCTCCATACAGATATTCCCGGCTCATATCAATGTCAATTATCAGGCCCGGAAAATCCGAGCGCCTCGCTTCTACAGCCGCAATTTCGGTGAACGTAAGCCCCTCTTTAAGTTTTATAGGCTCAAACGGGCTTCGGCCTTTTTTGTTTATTTTGGCATGAATATCCGCGGCGTTAATTCCGAGGATGTCCGCCAGATACTGTATATTTACCTGTTTTAGGTTCTCGGGCATGAGCGAGGCGTAGAAGTACGGGGAATTTTTTACCAGCGGGATTCCGTTTCTGTCGTATATGATTCCTCTGGGAGCAGGAATTTTAATGATGCGCAGCATGTTGCCGGTTGATATCTTTCTGTATTCTTTTCCCTGAAGAACCTGAAGCTGCCACAGCCTGATCGTAAGCAGCGCAAATAATCCGGTAATCACATAACTTGCCAGCAATATTCTGTTCCTGCTGTTACTGCTCATTTTTAGGCCTCAGGAATAAGCCGAATAGAGAATTTACGAGGGCGGCAATAGATATTATGAAAATTGCGTTTGAGATTGAAGTGGGCCTGTCTTCAAACAAGGTCTTTGAAAAAAATACGAGTACGCCGTTGACGGCGGTTAATAAAGAAAGGCCTACCGCTCCAAGAACAGGCGTCCACCTGAAAAAACTTCCCGACATAAAGGCTGAAAAAAAACCTACCAGGCCTTTGCCCAAGATATTCGGCCCGAGAATGCCTCCGGAAAGACTGTCGGCTATAAACCCTATAAACGAACCGAACAGCAGGCCTTTGGCTTCTCCTTTTTTTAGTCCGTAGTAATAGACGGTGGCTGCCGCTAAATCAGGCCGGCCGCCAAAGATTGATATTCTGCTTTCAAGAAGAAACGCAGAAAATACTATGAGGAGCAAAATAATTTTCTTCATCGTCTTATGATTAGGACCTCTTCAAGTTTTGAGCTGTCCTGAAACGGCGTGACCTCTATGTTCTGAAAGAGCCCCGCTCCTTTTTTTACGATTTTGGTTACAGAGCCTACAGGTATTCCGGCAGGGAAAAGAGAGTCCAGCCCTGAGGTAAGCACGGTTTCATTTTCTTTTACTTCATATTCATGAGAGACGTATTTCAGGATACAGTTTTTTGAACTGGTGCCCGAGATTATCCCTTCGGTTCTGCTTTCCTGAAGTCTTATCGCTGCTGAAAAATTAACATCATTAAGAAGAAGGACGGTTGAATAAGAATACGAAGCTGAAAGTATCTTGCCCGCAAGGCCCCTAACCGTTATAACTGCCATGTCTTTTTCTATGCCGTCATGCGTTCCCTTATTTATAACAAGAGTGTTGGTCCACTGGTCGCTGCCTCTGGCTATGACCCGCGCGGCGGCAACATATTTTTTTTCTTTTTCTTTCAGGGAAAGCAGTTCTCTAAGCCTTTCGTTCTCAAGAATCGCTTCTTTGTATTTATGCCGTTCTGCCAGGAGGGTAGCAAGCTCCAGCTTCAATCTCCTGTTTTCTTCATCGCGCAGCTTTATTTTTTTGAGCGTTGTTTTTATCGGCGAGCAGACGGAATGGACGGCGTCATTTGCAATGTTTAAAGGGTATTTTATGATGCGAAGGGGACTGAAGGCTCCTGCGTTTATCTGGTATGTCATCAGAATAAATGACACAATGATAAGAGAAAAAAAAAGCAAGAGCCTTTTTCTGGACATTAATTAATAGATATCTTCCTTAGAAGTTCAAAGTCGTCAAGCATCTTTCCGACACCTCTCACTACTGCGGTCAAGGGATCGTCGGCCACTATTACGGGCAGTCCGGTCTCTTCTCTTATATACGTATCAAGTCCCCTCAGGAGCGCGCCGCCGCCTGCAAGCACTATCCCGCGGTCCACGATATCCGCGGCAAGTTCAGGAGGCGTGTTTTCAAGCGTGACCTTTATCGTATCCAGGATTGTATTTACAGGTTCGCTCAGGGCTTCCCGGATCTCGTCCTCGTTTATTGTTATGGTCTTGGGAATGCCTGATATGAGGTCTCTTCCCTTTATCTCCATTTCACGCTGGCCGTCTCCGTCCGAGGGAAATGCAGAGCCTATTTCTATCTTTATCATCTCTGCGGTTCTGTCGCCTACCATAAGGTTATAACGGCGTTTCATGTAAGCGATGAGCGCTTCATCCATCTTATCTCCGCCCACTCTTACGGCCTTGCTGTATACGATGCCGTCAAGGGAGATGACCGCTATGTCAGTGGTCCCCCCTCCGATATCAACAATCATATTCCCGGAGGGTTCGCCTACAGGCAAGCCCACTCCGACCGCGGCCGCCATCGGCTCTTCAATCAGATAAACCTCTCTTGCGCCGGAGGCCTGCGCCGCGTCTTTTACCGCGCGCTGTTCAACCTGCGTAATTCCCGACGGGACTCCTATGATTACCCTCGGCGATACAAAACTGCGTCTGTTATGCACCTTTGCTATAAAATATTTAAGCATCTCGCCTGTGGCGTCAAAGTCCGCAATGACCCCGTCTTTCATAGGCCGTATAGCCATTATATTAGCCGGTGTTTTGCCGAGCATCTTTTTTGCCTCCACGCCTACCGCGATAGGTTTCTTATCGTCTTTCCTTATAACAACGACAGACGGCTCATCGCATACTATTCCCTTGCCTTTGACAAATACGAGGGTGTTTGCGGTGCCGAGATCTATGGCAAGATCATTTGAGAATAAACCGAGGACATTATTAAAAAACATTTCTTTCTCCTTATTCAGCTATTATAGCCGGCGGCTCTCAGCTGCCGGCCTGTTTTGTCTCTATTACAGTTGTTTTGGCAATTTCATCGCCGAGCCTCATGCCTTCTTTGCTGCCAAGAAGCATTATAAACTCAAACCCGAGTATAAGCAGCATAAGAATCCATCCGATTAGCGGGATTCTCCACAGCGCTACCCCGAGGCACAGTATAAGATTCCTCAGTATGGACTCTCTGACAGAACATGCGTTGCCGGATGCGAGGGAAATAACCTTTAATCCTATAAGCTGTTTCCCGAGACTCTTTCCGTTAAAAAGCCCGTCGCTGATTAACAGATAAGCAGGCCCGGCAAAAAATCCTGCCCTGGGTATCATCTCTGCCGCAGCCGCGACCATTATAAGGTCAATTATTTTTGCAACGCTTCTGAGGAGCAGGCCCGCCCTTTTAGTTTCTTCCCGCATCTAAAATGTTAACAAAAAAACGGCTCACTTTTCAATTATAATTAACTGTATATGGCCAGGCTTGAAGAGGAACTCAAACATGCGGAAAAAAACAAGGCTCCGAAGATGCGGGCTTTCCTTTTTCTTCTTTTTCTTTTTTCTGCCGCCGCAGGGATAGTTATAGGCGCTATTTACTGGGCGCTGTCCGAACTTCCTCAGGTAAAGGCGCTTGAAACATATAAACCGATAGAATCCTCATGTGTTTATTCCTCCGAGGGCGAATTGCTTGCCGAACTTTATCTTGAAAGAAGAACATTTATCCCTCATTACAGGATACCCGAGCATGTCAAAAAGGCCTTTATATCCATTGAAGATATACGGTTTTACAAACATCCCGGAGTTGATTTCGTAGGGATTGTCCGCGCGCTCTATTACGACCTTAAGGCAGGCAGCCTTGTTCAGGGAGGAAGCACGATAACCCAGCAGCTTGCAAAGATGCTTTTTCTTAAGCCGGACCGGAGCATAAAAAGAAAAATACGGGAGGCGGTAATTTCCATACAGATAGAAAAACGCTATACAAAAGATGAAATACTCGGGCTTTATTTGAATCAGGCTTATTTCGGAACGCGGGCCTACGGCCTGGAGGCCGCCTCACAGACCTATTTCAGAAAAGCGGCAAGCGAGCTTAATATAGCCGAGGCCGCGCTTCTGGCGTCCCTGCCTAAAGCGCCGTCACTGTATTCTCCTTTTAAGAATCCAGAAAAGGCAATGGAAAGAAGGAGGAAGGTTCTGAGGGAAATGCTTAAAAATAAATTTATAACAGAGGCTCAATTTAATGAGGCCGACGGTTTTCCTCTGCCTTTAACCCCGAATTTCAGAAAATATAATGCGCCGTATTTTGTAGAAGCAATGAGGCAGGAGCTTGAGAATAAATACGGCAATGAGCTATATACCGAAGGGTACAAGATATACACCACTCTAAATTTGGATATGCAAAATGCTGCTGAAGAGGCGGTCAGAAAAGGGCTTTCTTCGGTTGAAAAAAGGGCCGGGGCAGGAATAGAGGCGGCGCTCCTGGCGCTTGAGATTAAAACAGGCCAGGTAAAGGCCATGGTCGGCGGCTCGGATTTCTGGAAAAATCAGTTTAACAGGTCGCTTCACGCCTTAAGACAGCCCGGTTCCGCATTTAAGCCTTTTGTTTATGCGGCGGCAGTTGAAAAGGGGATGACGCCGGAAGATGGAGTGGAAGACGCTCCTATTTTTTTGAAAGGATCGAAACCCGGCGAATTATGGTCGCCGAGGAATTACGATGGAAAATATCACGGAACCGTAACGCTTAAGACAGCCATTGCGCTTTCCCTTAACGCGGCAACTGTAAGGCTCGCGGATAAAATAGGGATAAAGAATGTTATTGAAATGGCAAGAAGGCTCGGGATAAAAAGCGAACTTCAGCCTTATGCATCTCTTGCGATAGGGGCTTCGGATGTGACTTTGCTTGAAATGGTTTCGGCATACTCGGCATTCGCTTCAGGCAAAAGGTCCAAGCCTGTCTTATATGAAAAGATAACCGGCAGGGACGGGAGGGTTATAGAAATAGAAGAAGTAAAGCAGCCGGCAGAAGATCTGCTTTCAGAAAAAACCGTAGAAGAAATGAAGCTTCTCCTTCGGGCTGTTGTTGAAGAGGGGACAGCGCAGAGCGCTAAAGGGCTGAAACGGCCTGTTTGCGGCAAGACAGGCACCACAAATAATTATACCGATGCCTGGTTCATAGGTTTTGATGACGGTCTTGCAGTCGGAGTCTGGGTCGGAAGGGATAACCATAAGCCGATCGGCAAGAAAGAGGCAGGTTCAAAAGCCGCGCTTCCGATATGGATTGATTTTATGAAAAGAGCGCCTCTACAAAATCTTCAGGAACAAAATCCCTGAGGTCGTCAAGGCCTTCGCCGATTCCTATAAGTCTGACAGGTATGCCGAGCTCTTTTTTTATGGCAAATACAATCCCGCCTTTTGCAGTGCCGTCAAGTTTTGTAAGCGCGACTCCTGTGATGCCGACGGCCTTATTGAACATCTGAGCCTGTCTTAATGCATTCTGCCCGGTGGTGGCGTCAACAACGAGCAATACTTCCTGAGGCGCATAAGGCAATGCTTTTTGCACGACGCGTTTGATCTTTCTTAATTCCTCCATTAAAGGGCTTTTTGTATGAAGCCTGCCTGCCGTGTCAATGATAACAACTTCAATCTTTTTATGTTTTGCTGATTCTAGCGCATCGTATGCAACCGCAGCAGGGTCGGAGCCGCTCTGATGTTTAACGATTGAGGCGCCTGATCTTTCGGCCCAGATCTCGAGCTGTTCTATTGCGGCAGCCCTGAACGTATCGGATGCGCCAAGCATTACCGAATGGCCTTCTGCGGTGAACCTGCTTGCAAGTTTGCCTATGGTTGTAGTCTTGCCGGCGCCGTTAACGCCGACCGTCAGGATAACAAAGGGCTTTTCGCCATAGAGGACCAGAGGCAAAGAAGAGCCGAGCATAGCGGTCATCTCCTTTTTCAGAAAGGCCTTTGCTGAAACGCTGTCCTGGACCTCGCCCTTTTTGATTTTATTCTTTAAAAGTGTGACTATTTCCTCTGCAGGATGGACTCCGATATCGGATGTTATGAGTATTTCTTCAAGTTCATTGACAACTTGTTCGTCAATCTTTCCCTGCGTGAAAACAGATTCAATCTTTTCAATGAAGCCCTTTCTTGTTTTCGCAAGCCCCAGTTTCAGCCTGTCAAATAAACCCATTCAATTCTCCTGATTAGTATGAACCTCAACGATCCATTTAATATAGTGTATGAACAGCTAAAAGTCTCTACAAAGTATAAACTGATTCGATTTATTTGTGGAACGATTTACCGAATCACCCATTCACCCATTCACCGTTATTTATTATAATACACCATGAACTTCTACAAATTCATAATCGCCCGGCTTAACGGCAAGGATATTGAGAAGGAATTTGATTATTACCTCGGGCTTGTAAGAAAGGGCCTTGCGGGCTTCATTATCTTTGGCGGAGAACTTACTAAGATAAGGCGCGGCATAGTCAAACTTCAGAAAGAAGCAAACGGAAAGTTAATTATCGCCTCTGACCTGGAGCGGGGATTAGGGCAGCAGCTTGAAGGAGGCACAACCTTTCCGCCGGCGATGGGGATAGCATCGGCGATTACCCCCCCGCTGCCCCCCCTTGCTAAGGGGGGGATTGAGGGGGGGGCGGTTCTAAGTTGAAGCTCCTTAGAAAAATATTTAAAGCGATAGCCCTTGAGGCCAGGTATGCGGGAATCAATACAATCTTTGCCCCTGTTCTGGACATAAACACCAATCCGCAAAATCCGATTATAGCAACAAGGGCCTTTGGTGAGGATGCGGAGACAGTATCGTTTTTCGGAAATGAGATGATTAGGATATTTCAGAAAAACGGCATTATTGCATGCGGCAAGCATTTTCCGGGACACGGCGATACTGCAATTGATTCGCATATAAAACTGCCTGTGATAAACAAAACCCTGCGCTCTCTCGAAAAAACCGAACTTGCGCCTTTTAGAAATGCCGTAGAGCAGGGAGTGAAGATGATTATGCTCGGACATCTTAAAGTGCCTGCATTGGATTCGTCAGGAATTCCGGTGTCTTTGTCAAATAAGGCTATAAGCTATCTCAGGAATGAGCTTGGATTTAAGGGCATAATAATCACGGATGCCATGAATATGGGCGGTATTTACCCCTCTTTTAATTCCCCCCTTGCCAAGGGGGGAAATAGGGGGGTGGAGGGAAAGGCATCGCTTATGGCTTTGAATGCAGGCGTTGATTTCCTGCTTCATCCATCGGATCCTGACAAAATTGCGGAGTATCTTGAAAGACATAAGTTAGAAGTAGGAAGTAGGAAGTTAGAACTGACAAATAAAAGTCTGAAATTCCCCAGTTCACGGTTCACGGTTCACAGTTCACAGTTTAAGGAGTATAGGCAGTTGTCGGATAAGGTTACAAAAATGTCTATAAAGATTAACGGGCAAATGAGGCAGATGAAAAATCCTTTGCTGATTATTTTGAATGACGATATTGATGAAAAGGGCAAGGTTTTAATTGATATGTTAAAGCTCAGGCATTGCAATCTGAAATTTTTAAGATTCAAACAGGGAGAAGACATTTCACTAAAAAAAATCTCTAAAGATGGGAATGTAATTGTTGCTGTTTTTTCGGGCATTCACGCGTGGAAAGGCGGTGCAAGTCCCTGGCTGATGAACGCAATAAGGAAACTGGAGAATAGAACAGATATGTTTGTCTCCTTCGGCAGCCCGT